>Ga0056121_1000141_pt1 | contig 32422 bp, 33 predicted proteins | sample WorMetHEROISLAND_FD_83872 | JGI IMG/M metagenome (GOLD analysis project Ga0056121, IMG submission 83872) | Marine gutless worms symbiont microbial communities from Max Planck institute for Marine Microbiology, Germany - Olavius sp. 1 HERON ISLAND ...
CGGCTCGGCGCCGAGCCGGGTATAGCGCTCGGGCTGGCGCAGGATGTCGACCAGTTCGGCGACCTCGCGCTTGGCGTTGTCCTGGCCGGCAACGTCGGCGAACTTCACCTTCGGCGTCGACTTCGCCACCGTGGTGGCGCTGCCGGCGAGGAAATCGCCGACGCCACGGCCGCCGACACCGCCGGCGACATTGCGATACATCCGGTTCCAGAAAAAAAGGTAGGCCGCGAGCAGGCCGATCCAGAACAGGCTGCGCCACAGCCCGCCGTTGCCGCCGTCGGCCCGGCTGACCAACGGCACGCCCTTGTCCTCGATCAGCTCGAGCAGGTCGGGGTCGCCGAACGCCGGCACGCTGGTGCCCACCCGCTCGCTGCTGCGCCCGCCGGGACCGGCGATCGGTGTCTTCAGGTCGGCCGTGAGCGCCTGGCCCTTGAGTTCGATGCGCGCGACCTGACCATCGGTCAGCAGCTGCTTGAACTCGCTGTAGGCGATCTCCTGGCTCGCCGGCTGCTGCCCGGTGCCGAACAGGTAGGACAGCGCCAGCAGACCGAGCAGGACCGCCACCGCGACCGGCAGCCATTTCGGCAGTCTTTCCATTGCCTCACACGCGCTCTGAACCTGTTCATGTTAGCGCACAATGCGGACTTGCCAGGGGGTTTTCCGGGCGCCTGCCGCAGCGTCGCCTTGAAACCGGGCCGTGCGCGGTCTTATGTGGAAAACAACGCAACGCGCACGACGCGAACGGCATGAGACGGGGAGCGATGGTCGACAGCCGCATAGGAAGAATCGGCACGGAAGCCCGCCGCCTGCTGCCGGGCGAGACTGGCCGGCGCTATCTCGGCTGGACCGGGCTGGTCGTGCTCGCCGGCCTGCTGCTCTACTACCCGATCGGCATGGCCGTGATCCACGTGATCGACGACGACATCGGTTTCGAGGTGCCGGCGGCGATGCAGAGCGACGGCGGCAGCCGCGCGGTGGCGATGAGCGCCGCGCTGATCGACCGCGAGGTCAACCAGCACCGCTGGGTCGCCAACGACCCGTTCTTCCTGCCCGGCGCCGCGCTCGACAACATGCCCAACTTCCAGCAGGGCATCATCTCGGCGCTGGCCCGCTTCGCCTTCGAGATGACCGACCAGATCGGCCGGGTGCGGGGCACCAGTCAGACCGATCCCGACCTGCAGAAAGCCGCCGGTGAGCTGCAGTATCCCGGCGATGTCTGGGTGTTCGACTTCTCCACCTCGCTGGCGCCGACGGTCACTTCGGAGGCACGCTACCGGGCCGCGGCCCGGTCGCTGCTCGCCTACAACGAACGGCTCGCCAACGGCGCCGCGGTGTTCGAGCAGCGCGCCGACAACCTGCTGGCGACGCTCGACCGCTTCGCCCTGGACCTGGGTGCCTCCTCGGCGACCATCGAGAACCACCTGGCGGGCGGCGGCCGCTTCATCGACACCCGCGCCGACGACATCTTCTACGGCGTCAAGGGACAGGTGTATGCCTACTACCTGCTGCTGCGCGCGCTGCGCTACGACTACGCCGGCGTGATCGCCGAGCGCAAGCTCGACAACGTCTGGGACGATACCCTGGACTCGCTGCGCGATGCGGTCACGTTGCAGCCCTGGGTCGTCGTCAACGGCGCGCCCGATGCCCAGTTGCTGCCCAGTCATCTGGCCGCGCAGGGCTTCTACCTGCTGCGGGCGCGGGCAAAACTGCGCGAGACCACCAACATCCTGTTGAAATAGCACCACCTGCGTCCACCGCCGCGCGCTTGCCGGGCTGCCGCCGCGCTGGCACCATGAAGACACTAAAGGGCTGGTGCATGAGCGACATCGATCTTGAAAAGACCCTGCCGTCCCGGACCAAGTTCCTGGTGGTGGTGGACGAGACCCCCGAATGCCGGCTGGCATTGCGCTTTGCCTGCCGCCGGGCGGCGCGCACGCGCGGCGGCGTGGTCCTGCTGTTCGTCATCGAGCCGGCGGAGTTCCAGCACTGGATGGCGGTGGAGAACCTGATGAAGGAAGAGGCCCGCGAAGAGGCCGAGCGCATCCTGCAGGAGCTCGCTACCGAGGTGAACGAGGAATCCGGCATCGTGCCCGAGTTCCGCATTCGCGAAGGCCGCAAGCAGGACGAGATCCTGGCCATGCTCGACGAGGACCCGGACATCCGTCTGCTGGTGCTTGGCGCCTCGGCCGAGAAGGAAGGACCCGGGCCGCTGGTCTCGGCCCTGGCCGGACAGATGTCGGGCTCCATGCGGGTGCCGGTCACCGTCGTCCCCGGCAGCCTGACCACGGAAGAGATCGACGAGGTCACCTGAGCGCTGACGACGCCCGCCCCTGCTGCATGGCGGTGCGCTGCCGGCTGGCCTACCCTGGCGACATGGCAACACGATCAGGGGAGGCAAGGACCATGACCAAGCAGTGTGTGCACGTACCCGGCATTTCCGAGGGCATCATCAAGGCCGGGGTGCCGTTGTCACCGGCGGTCCGCGCCGGCGACCTGGTGTTCGTTTCCGGCATGCCGCCGATCGACCCGGCGAGCGGTGCGATCAGCCGCGAGAGCATCGACGTCCAGACCGAACGCGTGCTGGAGAACGTCAAGGCCTGTCTCGAAGCGGCCGGCAGCTCGCTCGACAAGGTCGTCAAGTGCACGGTGTTCATCTCCAACGCCGGCTACTTCGACGCGGTGAACGCGATTTACGCCCGCTATTTCCCCGCCGACCCGCCGGCCCGCACGTTCGTCGCCGTCGGCTCCTGGCCGTGGGAGTTCGACATCGAGATCGAGTGCGTCGCCCTGGCGTAACGCCGCTGCCGCGCTCCGCGCCGGGCGCGGCATTTATTCCGCCCCGGCGGGCGGCCCTGTACACTTGTGCCGAGTTGCCGATTCGCACGCTGCCGGCTGCGGCGGGGCGAATCGGCTGCAGCATGAGGATTGCGACATGGAACTGACCGCCGATCTCGCCTACCTGGCCTGGAGCGCAGGTCTGTGTGCCGTGCTGTGGGTGCCGTACGTGCTCGAGCGGGTGCTGAGCTGGGGTCTGATCGACGCCGTCGGCTATCCGGACAACCCACCGGAAGCGGCCAAGTGGGCGCTGCGCTCGCAGCGCGCGCATCTCAACCTGGTGGAGAACCTGGTCATCTTCGCCTCGCTGGTCCTGGTGGCGCACGTTGCCGGTGCGGCCAACGAGATGACCGCGCTGGGCGCCGCGCTGTTCTTCTGGGGCCGGGTGGCGCATGCCGTGGTGTTCATCTTCGGCATCCCCTGGCTGCGCACCCTGTCCTTCGTCGTTGCCTGGGTCGGCCTGGTGCTCATCTTCCTGCAGATCGTCACCTGAGCCGACGGCCGGCCAGTACGGCCAGCGTTCCGACATAGCGGCGGGCCATGCCGGCGCCGTCCACCAGCGACCGCGTCACGCTCGACGACGGCGCCTGCGTTGCCTTCCTGCAGTGGGCCCTGCCCCGGCTGGGCCTGCGCTGGGCCGGCTATCGCCGGGTCCGGGGCACGGTGCGCAAACGCCTGCGCCGCCGGCTGCGCGCGCTGGGCATCGGCGACCTGGAGGCCTACCGGCACCAGCTGTGCCGCGACCCGGCTGAATGGCAATGGCTGCAGGACGCCTGCCGCATTCCGATCTCGCGCTTCTTCCGCGACCGCGCCGTGTTCACAGCCCTCGCCGACCCGGTCCTGCCCGGCCTGGCGCAGGCCGCGGCGACGGCCGGCCGGGACGGGTTGCGCATCTGGAGCGCCGGCTGCGCCGGCGGCGAGGAGCCCTACAGCCTGGCCATCCTGTGGCGCCTGGGCCCGGGGCGCGAACTGCCGGGCGTCGCCTTTCGCTGCCTGGCCAGCGACGCCGACGCGGCGATGCTGGCCCGGGCCGAAGCCGGTTGCTACGGCAGCGGCTCATTGCGCGACGTGCCGGCCGCCTGGCGCGCGGCCGCCTTCGTCGAAACCGATGGACAGCTCTGCGTGCGGTCCGCATTCCGCGCCGGCATCTGTTTTCGTCAGGCGGACCTGCGGGAAGACATGCCGGTTGGCCCGTTCGACCTCATCCTCTGCCGCAACCTGGCTTTTACCTACTTCGCCCGTGACGTCCAGGAGGCGCTGCTGCCTAAGCTTGCCGTCCGCCTGCGTCCCGGCGGGGTGCTTGTGCTGGGCGCCCACGAACGCCTGCCGCAGACCTCGCCTGACCTGCGGCCGGCTGCCGGCGCCCTGCCGCTTTATCGGCGAACCGCGACCGGCTGACCGCACGCGACTGCGCCAGATCAATGCCGATGACCGGCCTTGGCGACAGGTTCGGGGGCAGACACGGCAACCCGGGAGACGGCCATGCCCGAGCTGCAGATCGCGACCGACAAGCTCTGCTACCTGATCGTCAAGACCCGCGCCTTCGAGGTCCTGGTGGCACCGGAGGGCAACTACGACGGCTCCGATGCCGCCGACGACCACTTCATGGCGGTGCTCGAGGACAGCGAGGACAACCCCGTGCTCGAAGAGCTGGAGAGCTTCCTCGCCGACCTCAACGAAGACGAGATGACCGAAGTGCTGACGCTGCTGATGATCGGCCGCGGCGACTATGCCGTCGCCGATTGGGACGAGGCGGAAGCGACGGCCGGCGGCATGCGCGAGGAACGCCGCAGCCGCAGGCTGCTGGCGATCCCGTTGCTGCCGGACTACCTGGAGAACGCGATGGGCGAACTGGGCCTGAGCTGCGAAGAGTTCGAAATGGGCCACCTGTAGCGCCCGCCGACGGCCTGGCGTGCCGGCGGCACACTCACACCGCGGCGTAGCCGCCGTCCAGCAGCAGGTCGGCGCCGGTCATGAAGCTGCAGTCGTCGCTGACCAGGAACAGCGCGCCCCGGGCCATCTCCTCGGCCCGACCGAGGCGGCCGAGCAGGTGGCGCGGGCCCCATTCCCGCTCGGCCGTTTCCAGGTCGCCGAACCGCTGCGCCAGGCGGTCGGTGGCGGTGCCGCCGGGCGACAGGGTATTGACCCGGATACCGTCACCGGCGTGGTCGATCGCCATGGCCTTGGCCAACTGCACCAGCGCCCCCTTGGTGGCGCAGTAGGCCGCTGCGCCGGCACTGGCGACCCGGGCCATCTGCGAGGCGGTCAGGACGATGGTCCCCCCGCCGGCCTGGCGCAGGTGCGGCAGCGCATACTTGCAGACATGAAAAGCGCCGGTGAGATTGACATCGAGGGCGCGCTGCCAGTGTTCCAGCTCCAGGGTCTCGACCGTGGCGCTTGGGGTGAACACGGCGGCGTTGCACATCACCGTGGTCAGCCGCTCGAACCGGGCCGCCGCCTGGTCCACTGCCGCCGCCACCGCCGCGGCATCGCCGACGTCGCAGGCCAGTGCCAGCGCGCGGCCGCCGGCGCCGGCAATCTCGCCGCTGACCTCGCCCGCAGCGCCGGCGTCGACATCGAGGCAGGCCACGGCCGCGCCCTCGCGCGCGAACAGCATCGCGCTGGCCCGGCCGATCCCGGCGCCGGCGCCCGTCACCAGCGCCACCTTGCCCGCAAGCCGCCCATCAGCCATCGTCACACCTCCCTGTCATCGCCGCACCCGGCACAAGCTTAGCGCTTCGCCGTGACCGGCGGCGAAAGCCACAATTATTGCAGGGTTGATCCGTCGACCCCATCGGTCCAGATATAGGAGCGGTCGATATCGACCGATCGAAATGGAAGTGCCGTCATGTTCATTCAGACCGAAGCCACGCCCAATCCGGCGACCCTGAAGTTCCTGCCCGGGGTCAAAGTCGTACCCGCGGGCAGCGTCGACTTCCGCACGGCCGAGGAAGCGCAGGGCTCGCCGCTGGCGCAGCGGCTGTTCGCGATCGGCGGGGTGAGCGAGGTGTTCCTGGGTGACGACTTCATTTCCGTCACCAAGGGCGACGGCGAGTGGCACCATCTCAAGCCGATGATCCTCGGCGCCATCATGGAGCACTTCACCGCCGGCCTGCCGGTGCTGGAGGATGCCGCGCTGGCCGACGGTGGCGCCGCCGAGGCGCCGGTGTTCGACGCGGCCGACAAGGAAGTCGTCGATCAGATCGCCGAACTGCTCGATACCCGGGTCCGCCCGGCCGTGGCCCAGGACGGTGGCGACATCGTCTTTCGCGGTTTCGAGCAGGGCGTGGTCTACCTGCACATGCGCGGGGCCTGCGCCGGCTGCCCCAGTTCATCGATGACGCTGAAGAACGGGATCGAGCGCCTGCTGCGTCATTTCGTGCCGGAAGTGGCCGAAGTCCGCCAGGTGATGTAACCCCCGGGCGTTGCGGGGGTTGTCGTTCAACCCCTTGTCATTCCTGGTTTGTTAACGTAAACAAAGGCTTGCGTGAGCGCCGCGACGCGCGCGATGGTGTTTTTGTCACAACAGCCAGCGCCCCAGCCACGGTAAACAATCCGTAAACGGCCCAAGCGGACCGTCGAAACAACCGGACCGACAACAAGAGGACACCACCCTGTGCCCGCCCGGCGGCGGCTCGAGGAAGGTGGGCGTCAGCGATGACCGACAGCCATCAACGCAATTCAGACGATCGAGGGCCCGCGCGCCGCGCCCGGCGCAAGGCCCTGATCTGCGCCAGCGGCTTGGTCCTGGCCTTTTCCGCCCCCGCCACGGCGGACTGGCTGCACCAGCAGCGCAACACCGCCGCGGTCGACGATCCCGCGCCGGCGGCCGCCATTGCCACGCCGGCACCGGTCCTGGCCGCGCTGGCGGTCGCGCCCGACGAAGGCGACGGCGACGACGCCGGCCGGCCCCACGCGGCGATCGCCGCCAAGGTGGCCGAGGCGCCGGCAGTGACCCGCCAGCCGCCGCTGGTCCTGGCCAGCTCCGAGGACCTGCTGCGCAAGTTCGCCGCCCGGGATATCGCCCTGGAAGACGTACGACACGGCCGGGCAGCGGTCCCGGCGATCTTCCTCGCCCGCTTTCCCGACGACTTGGCGAGCCTGACCTCGGTGGAGCAGCGCAAGCAGGTGTTCATCAAGACAGTGCTGCCGCTGGTGCTGCGCACCAACCAGCAGATTGCCGCCGATCGCCGCCTGCTGCTGCGGTTGCTGTCGACCTCGCACGGTGCCCGGCCTGCCGGCGCCCTCGAGCGCGATCTGCTGGCCCGGCTGGCACGGCGCTATGGCGCGGACCCGGGCGACCGGGTGGAACTGCTGCGGCGGATCGATATCGTGCCGCCGTCGCTGGCCCTGGCCCAAGGCGCCGAGGAATCCGGCTGGGGCACGTCGCGCTTCGCCCGCATGGGCAACGCCGTGTTCGGTCAGCGCACCTTCAAGGGCGAAGGCATGGTGCCGAAAGAACGCGCGCCCGGCGAACGTTTCGCCGTGCGCGCCTTCAACGCCCTGGAGGCCTCGGTCCGCGCCTATGTCTGGAATCTCAACACCCATCCGGCCTATGCCGATTTCCGAGCGGCACGGGCGGCGATGCGGGCGGAGGGTCGGGCCCTGGACGGCGCCGATCTGGCCGGCGCACTGACCCGCTATTCCGAGCGCGGCGAGGCCTACGTCGATACCATCAGGATCATCATGCGGGCCAACCGGCTCGACCAGTTCGACGATGCGCGGCTCGACGCCCGCGACATCACCGCCGACAACCGCGCCGTGCCGGGTGCCGCCGGCTCACCCGGTCTGACCCGCTCCTGAGCGAACGCCAGTCCCTCGCCGGCTATTTGCGCGGCACGTAGAACTGGGTGCCGAACCAACGCCAGCGGTTCTCGGGTCCCGGCATGGTGCAGTTGATCCGCCCGCGGCCGCGCGGGAACGCCCGCAGCAGCCGGACCTCGAAGCGGCGTTCGCCAAGGCGTTCGATCGTTGCCGGGCCTTCCTGGTTGGAGGCAAAGCAATTCAACCGGCCGAGCCCGGTCAGGGTGGGCTCGACGGTGAAGCCGAACGGTGGCGGGTTGTTCTCGCGCAGCACGGTGTCCGCCGGGGTGACATCGAACACCCGCAGCGGCAACGCGTTGGCGGCGAGACGGAAGCGCTGGATCGAGCCGTAGCGCTCGTTGAGAGCGAAGCGCGGTAGCGCGAACAGATCCTCGTTGGCATGGGCGACGCCGGAATGCTGGCCGAATGCCGCCTCGAAGCCGAGCTCCTCGGCGATCGCCCGCTCACGCGAACCGAATTCACCGAACGGATAGGCATGCAGCCGCGACACGAAGCCAAGCTCCTCCTGGAAGCGCCGGTTGGCGTGCTCCAGCTCGCCGCGCACCTGCTCTTCCGGCAGGTCGGCGAGATGGGCGTGGCTGACCGTATGGTTGGCAATCGTCACCCCGGCGGCGGCCATCTCGCGCACCTGTTCCCAGGTCATGTAGTCGGCCAGCCTCTGGTCGATCGGCCCGGTCGCGGCGAACAGGGTGAAAGGCAGGCCGGCCCGGCGCAGACGCGGCCACGCCTCGTTGTACACCGTCGTGTAGGCATCGTCGATGGTGATGGCGATGGTCCGATCCGGCAGCGCTTCCTTGCGGCGGAAAGCGCCGACGATGTCCGGCAGCGACATTACCGTGTAGCCGCCTTCGGCGATTTCCTTCAGGTGCGCCTCGAACTGCTCGATAGTCACGTTGGTGGACGGGAAGCGGCCGTCGCCGAAGCGGTGGTACATGAAGATCACGGCGGAATCGGCAGCCAGCGCCGGCAGCCCCCCTACGACCAACAGCAGGCCGGCCAACAGGAGCGTCAGCAGTCGGCGATCGCGTCGCCGCTTCGTCCACGATTGCCCGCGAAAGCGCACCACGTCACTCCTTTGTCTTTAGTTAACTCTCCATACGGCCCAATACTGGCCGCAGCGTCTCTATCTATGTTACATCCCTGTCGCTGCGACGCTAATGAATTCAAACTCTTGGTCGGCATGCCGGAGCGATGCGATGAGCGAGATCGTCAGTGACAAATGCCTGGACGTGCTGTTCCGCACGGCCAGAACCCACAGCGCCTGGCTCGACAAGCCGGTCTCCGACGTCACGCTGGAAGCGCTCTACGATCTGCTGCGCAACGGTCCGACCAGCGCCAACAGCAATCCGGGCCGGTTCGTTTTCGTGAAGTCGGCCGAAGCCAGGGAGAAGCTGCGTCCGCACCTCAGCGCCGGCAACGTCGACAAGACCATGCAGGCGCCGGTCACCGCGATCGTCGCCTACGACAGCAGGTTCACGGAGTTCCTGCCCAAGCTGTTTCCCCACGAGCCGGACGCGCCGAGCTGGTTCGAGGGCGACGCCGAGAAGATGTTCATGAACGGCTTCCGCAACGGCACCCTGCAGGGTGCCTACCTGATCCTGGCGGCACGGGCACTGGGGCTCGATTGCGGCCCGATGTCGGGGTTCAACGCCGACGGCGTCAACGCCAGCTTCTTCGCCGACGGGCGCTGGCGGGTCAATTTCCTGTGCAATCTCGGCTACGGCGACCCGGCCGCCCTGCCGCCGCGCAACCCACGGCTCGACTTCGACGAAGCCGCCCGCATCGTCTGACGTCGCCACCGCGGCGATGCGCGTCCTGGCCCTGGATACCGCGCTGGCCGCCTGCTCGGCGGCGTTCGCTGTCGACGGGCAGCTTCGCGGCCACCGCCACGTCGAGCTGGGCACCGGACACGCCGAACGGCTGATGCCCATGGTCGAAGCTGCCCGTCACGACGCCGGCCTCGAGTACCGCGAGCTCGACCTGATCGCCGTCACCTTCGGCCCGGGCACATTCACCGGGGTGCGGATCGGCCTTGCCGCCGCCCGTGCCCTGGCCCTGCCGCACGCCACCCCGATCGCCGGGGTCGGCACTCTGCAGGCCATCGCCTGGGGCGCCGAACCGGGCACGCCGCTGCTGGTGGCGATCGATGCCCGCCGCGGCCAGTTCTATGTCCAGGCCTTCACTGCCGCGCTGGATGCGGCCGGTCCGCCGCGGCTGGAAAGCGCGGACGAGATCGTCGCGCACGGCGCTGGCGATGCGGACGGCCTGCGGCTGGCCGGCAGCGGCGGGCCGTTTCTGTCGGCGCGGCTCGGCGGTGCCAGCCTGGCCGACGCCGCCGACGAACCGGACGCGGCGGTGATCGCCGGCCGCGCCGAGACGCTGGCGGCGACGGCGCGGCCGGGCGAGCCGCCGGCGCCGCTCTACCTGCGTGCCCCCGACGCCAGGCTGCCGGGCACGGTGACGCCGGCATGACCGCCACCTGGGACATCGAGATCATGAACGCGGCGCCCGAGTTGCTGGCCGAGCTGCATGCCGGCTGCTTCGAGCAGCCGTGGAACGCCAACGCCTTCGCCAATCTGCTGCGGACACCGGGCACCGTCGCCACGATCGCGCGGGGCGACGGCGACAACGGCACACCGGCCGGTTTCGCCCTGCTGCGCCTGGCCGGTGGCGAGGCCGAGATCGTCACCATCGGCGTTCGCCCCGCCTGCCGCGGCCGCGGCGCCGGCGCGGCCCTGCTCGACGACCTGACGACGCGGGCCCGCGCGGCCGGGGCCTCGGCGCTGCTGCTCGAGGTCGCCGTCGACAATACCGCCGCCATCGCCTTGTACCAGGGTCGGGGCTTCGCCAGCCATGGCCGGCGGGCGCGCTACTACCGCCGCCCAGGCGGCGCCGTCGATGCGATCATCATGCGCCAGGCGCTGGTCTAGCCGCGTCGCCGGTACTTCCGCGTCAGCCGGACTTGCGGATCAGCAGCAGGTGGACGCCGTCGTCGGCATCGTCTTCGGGCGTCAGCGTCAGCACCTCGTCGCCCTGCTCGCGCACCGACCGCGGCACGTTCTGCAGCGGTTCGCCGGCGTTGAGCCGGACCAGCGCGGTCTCGCCCGGGGCCATGCGCTCGAGCAGCAGCTTGGTCCGTACGAAGGTCATCGGACAGACGAAAGCCGTAATGTCGAGGAAATGGTCTGTTCTGTCGAAATCGGTTCTTTTCATTAGTTCTCTCGACGTTTGGTCTTTTTCGCCAGCTTTGTTGTCATTGCATATGTATTCGATCAGTAATGTATAGATGTTCCAGTGCCAAACTGCCCAAGTCGACGGAGGCATGTCCCTGAAATGTCCGAGCAACAGATCGACGTCAACGAACTGCTGACCCTGACGGCGGACATTGTTTCCTCGCATGTCTCCAACAACGGTGTTCCGGTCAGCGAGTTGCCGCAGCTGATCAAGCAGGTTTATGCCACGCTGGCCGCGCTCGGCAAGGAGGCCGCGCCGGCGGCCGAAAAGCCGGAGCCGGCCGTGCCGGTACGCAAGTCGGTCACGCCCGACTACATCGTTTGCCTGGAAGATGGCAAGAAGTTGAAGATGCTGAAGCGGCACCTGAAAACGGCATATAATCTGACGCCCGAGCAGTATCGCGAGCGATGGGGACTGCCGGCAGACTATCCCATGGTGGCGCCGCGCTACGCGGAGCAACGGCGCGAACTGGCGAAGAAGATCGGTCTCGGGACCTCGCGCCGCCGGCGGCGTCCGGACTGACACGACAAGCCGGCAGCGGATAGGATTGGAACGACCGTCCGGCGCCGGGCGGCGAGGGCAAAGGCAGTTGAGACGACATGGCTGGGCGCATCGAACAGCTCTGCAATGAACGTGGCTTGCGGATGACGGGACAACGGCGCGTCATCGCCCAGGTCCTGTCCGATTCAGCCGATCATCCCGACGTCGAGGAACTGCATCGGCGGGCCCTGGCGATCGATCCGAACGTGTCCATCGCCACGGTCTACCGTACCGTGCGCCTGTTCGAAGAGGTCGGCATTCTCGAACGGCACGACTTCGGCGACGGTCGGGCCCGCTACGAGGAGGCGACCGGCGAACACCACGATCATCTGATCGATACCACTTCCGGCAAGGTGATCGAGTTCCAGAGTCCGGAGATCGAAGCGTTGCAGGAGAGGATCGCGGCGGAGCTCGGCTATCGCCTGATCGGCCACAAGCTCGAGCTCTATGCCGTCCCGATCGGGCACGGCCGGGACAAGCCCGGCGGCGGCTGAGCGGCCGGGCAGCGACCAGGAAGCCAGCTTGACTCCCGCACCCGGATGGCTAACTTGCCGGCAGAAACAAAGGGGAGACAGGCGCCCGCTTGCCCTCGACCGCGGATGAGCCAATATCAGCCCCTTGGTTTCCGGCACGCCACCGGCAGCAATCACCAGCGATAGCACGCAGCGTCCCATACGCCCCGTGAGCAAAAAGCTTTTCATCCGTACCTACGGCTGCCAGATGAACGTCTACGACTCCGCCCGCATGGCGGACGTCCTGGCGCCGATCGGCTATGGCCCGACGGACGACCCCGCCGACGCCGACATGGTGATCATCAACACCTGCCATATCCGCGAAAAAGCGGCTGAAAAGACCTATTCCGAGCTTGGCCGGCTGCGCCAGTTGCAGGAACGCAAGGCGGCCCGGGGCGGCCGTATGCTGCTGGCCGTGGCCGGCTGCGTAGCGCAGGCCGAAGGCGCCGAGATCCTCGCCCGCGCCCCCTTCGTGGACATGGTGTTCGGGCCGCAGGCCTATCACCGGCTGCCCGAACTGGTGGCCCGGGTGCACCGCGGCCGCGCGGGTGGCGGCGTACTGGACACCGACTTCCCGGCCGTGACCAAGTTCGACGAGTTGCCGGCGGCGCGGCCGGCACCGGGACCGACCGCCTTCCTGACGGTGCAGGAGGGCTGCGACAAGTTCTGCACCTTCTGCGTCGTACCCTATACCCGAGGGGCTGAGTACGGCCGCCCGCCCGAGGCCGTGCTGGCCGAGGCGCAGGCCCTGGTCGACCAGGGCGTGATGGAAATTACCCTTTTGGGTCAGAATGTTAATGCCTATCACGGGACGGCGGCGGACGGCCGGAGCTGGTCGCTGGCGGCGCTGGTCGGGGCCCTGGCCGAGATCGACGGGCTGGCCCGCATCCGCTACACGACCTCGCACCCGCGCGACATGAGCGCCGATCTGCTGGCGGCGCACCGCGACTGCGGCAAGCTCATGCCCTATCTGCACCTGCCGGCCCAGGCCGGCTCGGACCGGGTACTGCAGGCCATGAACCGTCGCTATAGCGCGGCCGAATACCTCGAGGCGGTCGCCGACCTGCGCGCCGCCCGGCCCGACATCGCCCTGTCGGGCGACTTCATCGTCGGCTTTCCGGGCGAAAGCGATGCCGATTTCGAGGCCACGCTGGCCCTGGTCCGCGCCGCCGGTTATGCCCAGGCCTATTCCTTCAAGTACAGCCGTCGCCCGGGCACCCCGGCGGCCGAATTGCCCGACCAGGTGCCCGAAGACGTGAAGGCAGAACGGCTGGACGCGTTGCAAGAATTGCTTAACCATCAGCAGGCGACGTTTAACCGGGGGATGGAAGGAAGGACGTTGCCAGTCTTGCTGGAACGCCAAGGACGCCAGGCCGGACAGCTGCTCGGGCGCAGCCCGTACATGCAGGCCGTGCACGTCGACGCCGGTCCCGAGCGGCTGGGCCGGATCGCCGAGGTCGAGATCACCGCCGGCCTGGCCAACAGCCTGGCCGGCCGCCTCGCGGCCACCACCGCGGACGCCGCGGCATGACCGCCGGCAAGCAACCGGGTGCGCATTGACGGCGACACCTCAGAGCGGCCACGACGGCCCCCTCGTCATCGACTTTGACGACAATGCCCTGCTTGCCCCGCTGTATGGCGAGCACGACAGCCATCTTGCGCGCATCGAGCAGCACCTCGGCGTCAGCTTGGTGCCGCGCGGCAACCGGCTGGCGATCGTCGGCGATCCGGACGTGGCGCGGGCGGCGCGGGCGGCGCTGGACGACCTCTACCAACGGCTCAAACGCGGCCTGGACGTGACCGCGGCCGATGTCGACGGGGCCGTGCGCATGGCCGAAGCCGACAGCGGCCGCAGCGGCGCGGCAGCGAAGCGGCGGCGCGGCAAGACGGCCGCGGAACCGCGCGGGACGCTGGCCGAAGACACCCTGATCCGCACCCAGAAACGGGTGATCACGCCGCGCTCGCCGACCCAGGCGGAATACGTCAGGGCGTTGCAGAACAGCGAGCTGGTGTTCGGCCTCGGGCCGGCCGGCACCGGCAAGACCTACCTCGCCGTGGCCGTCGCGGTGGCGCGGCTGCTGGCCGGCGAGGTCGACCGCATCATCCTCACCCGGCCGGCGGTGGAGGCCGGCGAGCGCCTGGGTTTCCTGCCCGGCGCGCTGGAGGAGAAGGTCGATCCCTACATGCGGCCGATGTACGACGCGTTGTACGACATGATGCCCGGCGACCGGGTGGTGAAGCGGCGCGATGCCGGCGAGATCGAGATCGCCCCGCTGGCCTACATGCGCGGGCGGACCCTGGCCAACAGCTTCGTGATCCTGGACGAGGCGCAGAACACCACGCCGATGCAGATGAAGATGTTCCTCACCCGGATGGGCGAGAACAGTCGCATGGTGGTGACCGGCGATCCCAGCCAGGTCGATCTGCCGCTGGGCACCAAGTCCGGCCTGATCGATGCCATGGACATCCTCGCCGACGTGGCGGAGATCGCGACGATCGAGTTCTCGCACGCCGACGTCGTCCGTCATCCGATGGTGACCCGCGTGGTGCGGGCCTACGAGGCGCGCGAAGGCCGCCTGCTGAAGAAGTCCTGAACCATGACGGGCGACAACGACAGCGCGATAGACCAGCCGATCGAGCCCCAGAGTCTCGCCGACATGCGCGAAGACCTGGCCCGCACGGCGTTCGCCGTGCAGGCCGACGACCGCTGGGCCCGCTGGCGGCCGCTGCTCGACGTGCCGGCCGTGGTGGCATTCGTGCTGCTGCTCGCGTTCCTGCTGGCGCCGCCGGGCAACAGCCGGCTGCCGCTGCTGCCGGTGGATTCCATCGCCCCGACGACGCTGCGGGCCGAGCGCGGCCTGCTGGTCGAGGACGAGAAGAGCACGGCCTTGCGCCGGGCCGCCGCCGAGGCGGCTGTGCCGGTGGTGTTCGACTACGACTCCGAGCTCTACTTCGCCCTCGGCGATCGCGTCTTCACCGCCTTCAATCGCCTGCGCCAGCGCGCCAGCGACGACAGCCTGAGCCGGGAAGACCGGCTCGCACTGTTCGAGAAGGAGCTCGGCGTCGCCGTCAAGCCGGCGATCTTCCCGCTGCTCGAGGAACTGAAAGACCCGACCGACGGCGCCATCGCCATCAACTTCTTCCTCAACATGGGACTGGACCGGATGATCGTCGCCGAACGCGGCGACCTGCCACGCCAGCGGCCGATGCAGATCCGCGACAACGCCCTGGAAGTGGAATCGCTGCTGCGTCACGCCGGCGGCATCATCGACCTGCGCCAGCTGCACCGGCTGATGCGCGCCCGCGCCGGCGACGCCCCCTACGGGACCGCCCGCACCGTGCGCACCTGGATCCTGGAAACCGCGCAGGACCTCGCCGGCGCCAACCTGAAGCGCAACGACCTGGCCACCGAGGAGATGCGCAAGGCGGCGGTGGAAGCGGTGCAGCCGGTGTTCCTGCGGATCGAGGCCGGCGAGGTCCTGGTCCGCAAGGGCGACCGGGTGACCAAGGCGGTGCAGGAGAAGGCGCAGCTGATGAACGCCTCCTCGCAGGAGCGCACGCTGTGGGGCGAGACGCTGGCGGTCGCCGGACTGCTCACCGTGATCATGGTGCTGGGCGGGATCTTCTTCAGTCGCGGCCGGGTGCCGCACAGTTTCGGCCGCAAGGCGGCCTATCTGACGCTGACCGTTGCCGGCGTCACCGCGGCGGTATCGGTGGCGATGTTCTATGCCGGTCTCGGCCTGGCCGAGGTGCTCGGCTTCGATGCCGCCGTCGCCGCCTATTTCGTGCCGCTGGCGCTGGGCACGGTGATGGTGTCGGTACTGGTCGACGCCCGCACCAGCCTGATGGTCGGCATCGCCCTGACCCTGTTCCTCGCCTTCCGCGTCAACGGCGACGTTTCCCTGGTCACCTACTACGTCGTCGGCGTGCTGGTCGCCGGTGCCGCCGCCCGCCACAGCCGGCGTCGGCTCGATCTCCTGAAGACCGGCGTCGCCGTGGCCCTGGCCCAGGTGGCGGTGTTCCCGGTGACGGTGATCCTGTCGGGTCAGGTGTTCGGCACCGAGCACATGCCCTACCTGCTGGCCGCGCTGGTCTCCGGCGCCCTGGTCGGGGTCGGCACCCTGGGCCTGATGCCGGTGCTGGAGCTGCTGTTCGACGAGACCACGGACCCGCGGTTGCTGGAGCTGGCATCGGCCGACAGTCCGCTGCTCAAGGAGCTCGCGCTCAAGGCCCCGGGCACCTACTACCATTCCAACATGGTCGCCAACCTGGCCGAGGCCGGGGCCGACGCGATCGAGGCGAACGGCCTGATGTGCCGGGTGATGGCGCTCTACCACGACATCGGCAAGGTCCAGCGGCCGAGCTACTTTGCCGAGAACCAGCGCGCGGGCGACAACATCCACGACCGGCTGCCGCCCGCGGTCTCGGCCCAGGTGGTGTTCGCGCATATCCGCGACGGCATCGAGATCGCCCAGCGCGCCCGCCTTGGCCGCGCCATTCTCGACGGCATTACCCAGCACCAGGGCACGACGCTGCTGCGCGGCTTCTACGAGAAGGCGCGCAGCCAGGGCTACAACGGGCCGGAGGAGGAGTACCGCTATCCGGGACCGCGGCCGCGCCGGCGCGAGACCGGGATCCTGCTGCTGGCCGACTCGACCGAAGCGGCGACCCGGGCCCTGAAGGATCCGTCGCCGGCGGCGGTGCGCGAACGGGTGCGGGAGATCATCAACGCGCGTGTTGCCGATGGCCAGCTCGACGACTGCGGGCTTACCCTGGGCGACCTCGCCGCGCTGGAAGAGACGTTCGCCCGGACCCTGTCGCTGGGCGCGTTCCACAACCGCATCGACTACCCGCCGGTGAGCCGCGTCGCCACCGGCACCGGAAGCCGACATGACAATAGAGCTGCAGATCACGATCGACACGGCGGACTGGCAGACCGCTCTGCCTGAGGCGGACGCGCTCGTGCGCCGGGCCGCGCAGGCCGCCCTCGCGAAGGCGGCGCCGGTGCTGCCGGCCGGCAGCGAGGTCGGCGTGCTGCTCACCAGCGATGCCGTTTCGCGCCGGCTGAACCACGGCTACCGCGGCCGCGACGCCGCGACCAACGTACTCGCCTTCGCCACCGGCGACGAGTCCGTCAGCGACGATGCCCAACCGGTGCTGCTTGGTGATATCGTCGTTGCCCTGGGCGTGCTGTTGCAGGAGGCCGACGCGCAGGACAAGCGCGCCGCCGACCACCTGGCCCATCTCGTCGTGCATGGCGTGCTGCATCTGCTGGGCCACGATCATGAGGACGAGAGCGCGGCGGCGGCGATGGAAGCGCTGGAGATCGGCGTCCTCGCCGACCTCGGCATTGCCAACCCCTATGCCGCCCCGGGCGCCAGTGCGGCGCCGGGACCGGAACGACCACGCAGTGTGCCGCAGGAGGTTGTGAAAGCCTGACGATGACCGAGCCATCCGCGCCGAGCGGCAGCAGCCAGAACGGCACGCCGCCATCGGACGACGACAGTAGTGGATCAGGACTAGGCAGCAGCATATGGAGCTGGCTGCGCCGGCTGACCGGCGCCAACGGCGATAGCGACCTGCGCGAGACGATCGAGGAGATCATCGACGAACGCGGCAGCGCCGGCGAAGTGCTCGAGCCCGATCAGCGGGCGATGCTGCTGAACATCGTCAACTTCGGCGAGCTCCAGGTCGACGACGTGATGGTGCCGCGCACCGACATCGTCGGGGTCGAGGCCTCGACGGCGCTGGACGGCGTGATCGAGACTTTCCGCACGGCGCATCATTCGCGCCTGCCGGTCTATCGCGCGACGATGGACGACATCATCGGTTTCGTGCACATCAAGGACGTCATCGACTTCTGGGACCGCAACGATCCCTTCAGCCTGCAGCAGGTGTTGCGTCAGGTCCTGGTGGTGCCGCCGTCGATGCCGGTGGTCGACCTGCTGGCGCGCATGCGGGCGACACGGATCCACATGGCGATCGTCGTCGACGAGTACGGCGGCACCGACGGACTGGTGACGATCGAAGACGTGGTCGAGGAAATCGTCGGCGACATCGAGGACGAGCACGACGTCGACGAGGGCCCGATGCTGGTCCACCTGCCCGACGGCACCATCGACGCCGACGGCCGGGCCGAGGTCGAGGAGCTGGAGAAGGCGCTGGGCGTCGACCTGCTGCCCGACGAGGTCGACGAGGACGTCGACACCCTTGGCGGGCTGGTGTTCACCATGCTCGGCCGCATTCCCAAGGTCGGCGAAGTCGTCGAACACGACTGCGGCCTGGAGATCGAAGTCACGGACGCCGATCCACGGCGGATCAAGCGGCTGCTGCTGCGGTGGCCGGAGAGCCGACGGGCAGCACAATCGTAGGCCCCGGCGCGATCGCCGGCTGGCTCGACCGGCGGCCGCTGTGGCAACGCGCCGGCCTGGCCGCGCCGTTGGGCGCCCTGGCGGCGCTGGCCTTCGCGCCGTGGCATGTGCTGCTCGTCCTGCCCGTTGCCTTCACCGGACTGGCCCTGCTGGTCAACGGCTGCCGCAGCTGGCGCCAGGCCGGCCTGGTCGGCTGGGCCTACGGCAGCGGCCTGTTCCTGGTCGGCCTGCACTGGGTCGGGCATGCCTTCCTCGTCGACGCCGCCCGGTTCGGCTGGATGATGCCGTTGGCGTTGGCCTCCCTGTCCGGCGGCCTGGCGCTGTTTCCCGCCGCGGGCACGGTGCTGGCGCAGTTCGCCGCCCCCGGCTGGCGCCGGCTGCTGGCGTTGGCCGCCGGCTGGGGCCTGGCCGAATGGCTGCGCGGGCACATCCTGACGGGCTTTCCCTGGCACAACATCGGCTTCGCCTGGACCGGCAGCGATCCGCTGCTTCAGGCCAGCGCCCTGTTCGGCATCCAGGGCCTGGGCCTGCTGACCGTGCTGTTCGCCCTGTGGCCGGCGCTGCTGCTGATGCCGCAACGGCGCGACCGCCGGCTCGGCTGGTTCGGGCTTGGCGCCGCGGCGCTGCTGCTGGCCGGCCTGTACCTGTTCGGCCACTGGCGGCTGCAGCAGGCGCCAGTGGCGGCCGACAGCGGCGCGCCGATCCGACTGGTGCAGGGCGGCATCCCGCAGCGCGACAAATGGCGGCCCGAACTGCGCGACGCCAATCTGCAACGCTACCTCGACCTCAGCAGGGGGGCGGCGCCCGGGACCCTGGTGATCTGGCCGGAGACGGCGACGCCGTTCGTGTTCGAGCGCGATCCCACGCGCCGGGCGCGCGCCGCCGCCGCGGTGCCGCCGGGCGGCCTGCTGCTCACCGGGACGCCGCGCCGGCGCGATGGCGCCGACGGCCGGCGCCGCTACTACAACGGCCTGGTGGCTATCGACGGCCGCGGCAAGATCCTGGCCAGCTATGACAAGCATCACCTGCTGCCGTTCGGCGAGTTCCTGCCGCTCAGGCCGCTGCTGTCGCGCCTGGGCCTGGACAAGCTCGCCGCCGGACCGGTCGACTTCAGCCACGGCGCCGGCCCGAAACTGCTGCAGCTGCCGGGCCTGCCGCCGGTGCGGCCGCTGATCTGCTACGAGATCCTGTTCGCCGACGAGGTCCGTGCGCCGGCGCGGGCGGCCTGGCTGTTAAACCTGACCAACGATGCCTGGTTCGGCGACGGCGCCGGGCCGCGCCAGCACTTCGCGATCTCCCGGGCCCGGGCCGTCGAGCTCGGCGTGCCCGTGGTGCGGGCGGCGAACACCGGCATCTCCGCCATCATCGATCCCTACGGCGGGGTCGCAAGCCGGATCGAACTGGGGGCGGCCGGATTCGCCGACGGCCGCCTGCCGGCGGCCTTGCCGCCGACGCCATATGCCCGTTTCGGCGATCTCGGCTTCGGTGCCGTGACGGTGCTGCTGCTGCTGCTGGCGTTCGTCCCCGGACGCCGCGATCGCGAGGCACCGGGCGGCGCCCGCGCTTGACACCACTAGCCGGGCGTTACATACATACATATGCAACCGTTAGGCGGTATGTTAACGGTCAGCGTCGCACATAGCGTTTGTTGACTATTTTAACGAGTGTTCTGGGGGGAATATTTTCAAGTGTCAGCAAATCCCGATCCCGTAGACGTCCACGTCGGCAGCCGCGTGCGGCTGCGGCGGACCCTGCTCGGCCTCAGCCAGGAAAAACTCGGCGCTGCACTGGGCCTGACCTTTCAGCAGGTGCAGAAGTACGAGCGTGGGACCAATCGCATCGGCTCCAGCCGGCTCTACCAGCTGTCCAAGATCCTGGACGTGCCGGTGTCCTTCTTCTTCGACGATATGCCGGTCGACGTCGCCGCCCGACATGGCGGCATGTCCGAGGACTCGCAGACGAGCTTCGACCAGGAGGACCTGTCCAAGCGCGAGACGCTCGAGCTGGTGCGGGCGTACTACCGCATTCGCGAGCCAGGCGTTCGCAAACGCGTGTTCGAACTGGTGAAATCGTTGGGCGGACACGATCGGAGCAGCGTCGACTGACGCCGCCCCGCCGCGGCGTCCGGCTTGACCCGCCGCGGAAAGCTTGCCAAAAAGCGGCCGTCGATTCCGACCGGACCGACGTCCGGCGCTCGCCTATCGTATTTCCCTTTCTCTCCCAGGCAGGAGGCACCCTTGGCGCGAGGCACCTACCTCTTCACCAGCGAGTCCGTTTCTGAGGGCCACCCCGACAAGATCTGCGACCAGATCTCCGACGCCGTGGTCGACCTGTTCCTCGACGCCGACCCCGATCATGCGCGCGTCGCCTGCGAGACGCTGACCACCACCGACACCATCGTCATGGCCGGCGAAGTGCGCGGCCCGAGCGAGGTGGCGGAGAACAAGGAGCTGCTTGAGCAGACTGCGCGCGACGTGGTCAAGCGCATCGGTTACGAGCAGGTCGGCTTCGACTGGCGCACCGCCCGGGTCGAGGTGCTGCTGCATCCGCAGTCGGCCGACATTGCCCAGGGCGTCGACGCCGGCGACGACAAGCAGCTGGGTGCCGGCGACCAGGGCATCATGTTCGGCTACGCCTGCGACGAGACCAATGCGCTGATGCCGGCGCCGCTGCACTTCTCGCACCAGATCCTGCGGCGCATGGCCGAAGACCGGCATGCCGGCAAGACGCCGCAGTTCGGCCCCGACTCCAAGAGCCAGGTGACGCTGCAGTACGAGAACGGCCGCCCGGTGCGGGCGACCTCGGTGGTGGTGTCGACCCAGCACACCGAGGAGGCCTCGAGCGAAGAGGTCCGCGAACTGGTGCGCAAGTACGTGCTCGAGGTCCTGCCCGAAGGCTGGATGTGCCCGGAGGACAGCTTCTACGTGAACCCGACCGGCCGCTTCGTGATCGGCGGGCCGACCGGCGATGCCGGCCTCACCGGCCGCAAGATCATCGTCGACACCTATGGCGGCGCCGCGCCGCATGGCGGCGGCGCCTTCTCCGGCAAGGACCCGACCAAGGTCGACCGCTCGGCCGCCTATGCCGCGCGCTACCTGGCCAAGAACGTGGTCGCGGCGGAACTGGCCGAGCGCTGCTCGATCCAGCTCGCCTATGCGATCGGCGTCGCCAAGCCGCTGTCGATCTACGTCAACACCTACGGCACCAACCGCTGCGACGAAGAGAAGCTGGAGAAGTTCCTGGCCGACAACGTCGACCTCAGCCCCAACGGCATCCGTGAACTGCTGCATCTCAACCGGCCGATCTATGGCCCCACCGCCAGCTACGGCCACTTCGGCCGCAATCCCGACAACGAGGGTCACTTCAGCTGGGAGCGCGGCGACCTGGCGGCGGAACTGAAGCCGCTGCTTGGCTGAGCAGCGCCGGCGGATCTACTACGGACGCCGCCGCGGCAAACCGCTGCGGCAAGGCCGGCAGAGGTTGCTCGACCGGCTGCTGCCCGAGCTGCGCTATGTCCCGGGCCAGGCGGCGCCCGGCAGCGTCGATCCCGGCGGACTGTTCGCCGGCAGCGTGCGGGAGGTCTGGCTCGAAATCGGCTTCGGCGGCGGCGAGCACCTGGCGGCGCAGGCGGCCGCCCACCGCGACATCGGCTTTCTCGGCGCCGAGCCGTTCCGCAACGGCCTGGCGCGCATGCTCGGCCACATCGACGATGCGGCCCTCGACAACGTTCGCCTGATCGAAGACGACGCCGGGCTGCTCTTGCAGGATCTCGCCGATGCCAGCATTACCCGCGCCTTCCTGCTGTTTCCCGATCCCTGGCCCAAGCGCCGCCACCACAAGCGCCGCTTCGTCTCGCCGGCCAACGTGGACGCCCTCGCCCGGGTGCTGGCCGACGGCGCCTCATGGCGGATCGCCACCGACGACATGGGCTACTGTCGCTGGATCCTGGCCGCGCTGACCGCCCATCCGGCCTTCGAGTGGACCGCGCGGGGGCCCGCCGACTGGCGCCGGCGCGCCGACGACTGGCCGGCCACGCGCTACGAGGCCAAGGCCCTGGCGGCCGGGCGCAGGCCGGCCTATCTGAGCTTCCGCCGCCGGCCGCGGACCGCCGCCACCGGGGGTCCGGGCGGCAGGGCTTGATTCGCCGACGGCCACGCCGTATATAGCCGGCAAATAACAATTCGCCCGGCCCCACTGGGCCGGTCAGCATCAGTGGGCCGTGCGGCCCACTTTTTGTTTCCGCCGTTGCCCGCGGGCGACCGGAACCTCGGAACCGGCGGTGCCGACCCCCGATATGCAGATTGCCGCAGTGGAAAAACTGATCGAACCGTCCGTGACGGCGATGGGCTTCCGTCTCGTCCAGGTGCGCCTGATGGGCGGCGATGCCCGGCCGACGTTGCAGATCATGGCCGAGCCGCTCGAGGATCGGGAGATGGTCGTCGACGACTGCGCCGAGCTGAGCCGGACCATTTCCGCCCTGCTCGACGTCGACGACCCGATCGCCGGTGCCTACACCCTGGAGGTCAGCTCGCCCGGCATTGACCGGCCGCTGGTCCGCCGCGAGGACTTCGAGCGCTACGCCGGGTTCGAGGCGAAGATCGAGCTGCGACAGCTGGTCGACGGCCGCCGGCGCTATGCCGGACGCCTGCTGGGGCTCGAGGACGACCGGGTGAAGATCCGCACCTCCGGCAAGGCGGGCGAAGAGACCGTTGCCGTGCCGTTTGCCGAGATCGAGCGGGCGAAGCTGAAGCTGACAGATGAATTGATCGAAGCGACGTTGCAAAAGAGACAAAGCTGATGGCTGAAACCGAAGTCGTCGTCGGTGCGAACCGACTGGAACTGCTGCAGATTGCCGATGCCGTCGCCCGCGAGAAGGCGATCGATCCCGAGATCGTCGTCGAGGCGATGGAGGAGGCGATCCAGCGCGCCGCCCGTTCGCGCTACGGCGCGGAGAACGAGATCCGGGCCGAGATCGACCGCAAGTCGGGCGACATCAAGCTGTACCGGCTGCTGGAAGTGGTCGAGCTGGTGGAGAACGGCGCCACTCAGCTGTCACTGCCGGAAGCGCAGGGCCGCAACCCGGACGCCCGCGTGGGCGATCTGCTGTCGGAAGCGCTGCCGCCGATCGACTTCGGCCGCATCGCCGCGCAGACCGCCAAGCAGGTGATCGTGCAGAAGGTGCGCGATGCGGAGCGGGCCCGCCAGTACGAGGAATACAAGGACCGGGTGACGGAGATCGTCAACGGTATCGTCAAGCGGATCGAGTACGGCAACGTCATGGTCGACCTGGGCCGTGCCGAGGCGGTGATCCGACGCGACGAGGTGCTGCCGCGCGAGAGCATGCGCCAGGGCGACCGGGTCCGCGCCTACATCTACGATGTGCGCGAAGAGGCCCGCGGGCCGCAGATCTTCCTCTCGCGCACCCACCCGCAGTTCATGGCCAAGCTGTTCGGCCAGGAAGTGCCGGAGATCTACGACGGCATCATCGAGATCAAGGCGGTCGCGCGCGACCCCGGCAGCCGGGCCAAGATCGCCGTGCTCTCGCACGACGCCAGCGTCGACCCGGTCGGCGCCTGCGTCGGCATGCGCGGCAGCCGCGTGCAGGCGGTGGTCAACGAGCTGCAGGGCGAGAAGATCGACATCATCCAGTGGTCGCCGGACCCGGCCAGCTTCCTGGTCAACGCCCTGGCCCCGGCCGAGGCGGTCAAGGTGGTGATGGACGAGGACGCGCACAAGTTCGAGGTGGTGGTGCCCGACGACCAGCTCAGCCTGGCGATCGGCCGGCGCGGCCAGAACGTCCGCCTCGCCTCGCAGCTGACCGGCTGGGAGATCGATATCCTGACCGAGCAGGAGGAATCCGAGCGGCGTCAGGAAGAGCTGCGCGAGCGCAGCCAGATGTTCATGGACTCCCTGGTCATCGACGAGATGATGGCGCAGCTGCTGGCGACCGAGGGCTTTTCCTCGGTCGAGGACATCGCCTTCGTCGAGCTCGATGAGCTGGCCGGCCTGGAGGGCTTCGACGAGGAGCTGGCGGCCGCCCTGCAGGAACGCGCCCAGGACTACCTGGCAGCACGCGACGCGGAGTTCGAGCAACGCCGCGTTGAGCTCGGCGTCACCGACGAGCTGGCGGCGATCGAGGGCCTGACGCCCGGCATGCTGGTGGTACTCGGGGAGAACGGCATTAAGGAGCTGGACGACTTCGCCGAGCTCGCGGTCGACGAGCTGACCGCACCAGAGGACGGCCTGCTGCGCAGCTACGCCCTGTCGGAAGAGAGTGCGAGCGAGATGATCATGGCGGCCCGGGCGCATTGGTTCGACGACGAGCCGGAGGCGCCGGCGGCAACGGTTGCCGGCGAGGAGGCCGGTGACGGCGAGGGGGCGTCCAGCGACGCCTGAGCCAGCGCCATTGCCGTCCAGTGCATCGCCGAGCGAGCGCCGCTGCATCGTCAGTGGCCAGTCGCACCCGACCGCGGGCCTGATCCGTTTCGTCGCCGCGCCAGACGGTCGCCTGGTGCCGGATATTGCCGGCGCCCTGCCGGGGCGCGGCATCTGGGTCTCAGCCGAGCGCACGGCGGTCGAAACGGCACAGGCCAGGCGTCTGTTTGCCAGAGCGGCGCGTCAGGCGGTCGAACTGCCCGACGACATGGCCGCGCAGGTCGAGCAGCAGCTGGCGCAGAGCTGCCTCAATCTGCTTGGCCTGGCGCGGCGGGCGGGCGAAATCGTCACCGGCTATCAGCAGGTCGCCGCGGCCCTGGCGGCCGGCGAGGTTGCCGCGGTGGTGACGGCCAGCGACGCGAAACGGCACGGAAAACAGAAGATTGCGGCGAAAACCAAGGGCTACGAGGTTGCCGCACCGATCATCGAGCTGTTTGACGGCGGGGAATTGAGTTTGGCATTGGGCCGGGAAAATGTGGTACATGCAGCGCTGCGTCCGGGCGGTCTGGCGACACGCTTCCTGGCCGAATGCGCGCGTCTTGCCGGTTTTCGCCCCTGAGCGGCGGCCCCGGCCGGGCGCGTACGCCCGCGGAAGGTACGGAACGGGAATTGAATTGTGAGTGACGGCGGCAAGAAAGAGACCCTGAGCCTGGGCGGCGGCACGCGCCGGCTGGAGACGCGCAAGAGCGGCGAAAGCACGGTCACGCGCGTCGGCAAGGGCGTGGGGCGCAAGACCGTCCAGGTTGAGGTTCGCCGCAAGCGCAGCATCGGCAGAGGCGCGCAGGCCAAGGCCGAAGCGCCCGCCGCGGCGGTCGAGACGGCCCCGGCACCGGCGCCCGCGCCGCCGCCAGCGCCGGCAGCGGAGCCCGAGGCAGCGGCCACCGGCGAGGCGGGCAAGCCCTCGCTCGATACCCGCACCCGGCACGTGCTGCGGACCCTGTCGGACGAGGAAAAGGCGGCGCGCGCACGAGCCCTGGGCAATGCCCGCAAGGCCGACGAGGCGGCCCGGCAGCGGGCCGAGGACAATGCCCGGCTGCGCCAGGAGCAGGAGGCGCGGCTGCAGGCCGAGCGCGAAGCCTCCGAGGCCCGTCGGCACGAAGAAGAAGAGCGCCGCAAGACCGAGGAAGAGGCCCGGCGCAAGGCCGAGGAAGAGGCGGCCCGCAAGCTGCATCAGCAGGAAGATAAACAGCCCGCACCGGCGGCCGCGGCCGCGGCGCGTCCCGCGCCCGCCACGGCGCGCACGCCGCGCCGGCCGATGGGCGAAGATGCCGCCCCCGCCCGCGCGCGCCGGCCAGGCGACCGCCGGCCGCCGCCGCAGCGCACCCGCAACGAGCCGCGGCGCCGCGCCAACCGGCTGACCGTATCGGAAGCGCTGACCGATGCCGACGAGCGCCAGCGCAGCCTGGCGGCGATGCGCCGGCAGACCGAACGCCGCAAGCGCCAGCAGCAGGAGGACGAGGGCCAGGATCTGCCCGGCAAGGTCGTCCGCGAGGTCGTGGTGCCGGAGAGCATCACCGTGCAGGAGCTCGCCAACCGCATGGCCGAGCGCAGCGTCGACGTGATCAAGACACTGATGGGCATGGGCGTGATGGCGACGGTCAATCAGACCATCGATCCCGATACCGCGGAACTGGTGGTCAGCGAGTTCGGCCACAAGATCCGCCGGGTTTCCGCCGCCGACGTGGAGATCGGCCTGAAGGGTGCCGAGGACGAGGATGTCGATCTGCAGCCGCGGCCGCCCGTGGTCACGGTCATGGGCCACGTCGACCACGGCAAGACCTCGCTGCTGGATGCGATCCGCGCCACCGACGTGGTCGCCGGCGAGGCCGGCGGGATCACCCAGCACATCGGCGCCTATCAGGTGACCACCGCCAGCGGCGGCCGGATCACCTTCATCGACACGCCTGGCCACGAGGCCTTCACCTCGATGCGCGCCCGCGGCGCGAAAGTCACCGACCTGGTGATCCTGGTGGTCGCGGCCGACGACGGGGTGATGCCGCAGACGGTCGAGGCGATCAACCACGCCAAGGCGGCGGAAGTGCCGATGATCGTCGCCATCAACAAGATGGATCTGCCGGCGGCGAACCCGAACAGGGTCAAGCAGGAGCTGCTGCAGCACGAGATCGTGCCCGAGGACCTGGGCGGCGACGTCCAGTGCGTGGAGGTCTCGGCCCAGACCAAGGCCGGCCTCGACACCCTGGAAGAGGCGATCCTGCTGCAGTCGGAGATCCTCGAGCTGACGGCCAACCCCGAGCGCGCCGCCGAGGGCGTGGTGGTCGAGGCCAAGCTGGACCGCGGCCGCGGCCCGGTCGCCACCGTGCTGGTGCAGCGCGGCACCCTCAACATCGGCGACGTCCTCGTCGCCGGTTCGGAATGGGGCAAGGTGCGGGCGATGCTCGACAGCCGCGGCGACAACCTGGAGGAAGCCGGCCCGTCGATGCCGGTCGAGGTGCTCGGCCTGAACAGCACGCCGTCGGCCGGCGACGAGTTCTCGGTGGTGGAGAGCGAGGCCCGCGCCCGCGAGGTTTCCGAGTACCGCCAGGGCGTGGTCCGCGACAAGCGCGCCGCCGCCGGGGCCCGCGGCACGCTGGAGCAGATGTTCAGCCAGATCCAGGCAGGCGAGCGGCAGGAGCTGCCACTGCTGGTCAAGGCCGACGTGCAGGGCTCGCTGGAAGCGATCGTCAACGCGGCCGAGAAGCTCGGCACCGACGAGGTCGCCGCCCGGATCCTGCATGCCGGGGTCGGCGGCATCACCGAATCCGACGTCGAGCTGGCCCGGGCCTCGGACGCCTTCGTCGTCGGCTTCAACGTCCGCGCCAACGCCCAGGCCCGCGACAGCGCCAAGCGCAACGGCGTCGACATCCGCTACTACTCGATCATCTACGAACTGGTCGACGACCTGCGCGCGTTGATGAGCGGCCTGCTGGCGCCGGAAGTGCGCGAGACCGCGATCGGCCGGGCGGAGATCCTGCAGGTGTTCTCGATCACCAAGGTGGGCCGCATCGCCGGCTGTCGGGTCACCGAGGGCCTGGTGCGGCGCAACTGCCGGGCCCGGCTGCTGCGCGACGACACGGTCATCCACGACGGTCCGCTGTCCTCGCTCAAGCGCTTCAAGGACGACGCCAACGAGGTCCGCGAAGGCATGGAGTGCGGCCTCTCGCTGGCCAATTATCAGGACCTCAAGGAGGGCGACCAGCTCGAGTTCTACGAGGTCGAGGAAGTCGAGCGCACGCTCTGACGGCAACCGCCTGCTGCCGGCGGCGAGAGCACGAGACGATCATGAGCAGACGTACCCGCGGCGGTGGCGCCCGTGCCCCGTCGCAACGGCAATTGCGGGCCGGGGAGCTGGTCCGTCACGCGCTGGCCGAGGTGCTGACGCGCGAAGAGATCCACGACTCCGAGCTGGCGGCCGCCTCGATCACCGTCTCCGAGGTGCGCCTGAGCCCCGACCTGCGCCAGGCGACCTGCTATGTGATGCCGCTGGCCGGCCGCGACCAGGCGTCGATCGTCGCCGCCCTGAACCGCAATGCCCGCTGGCTCGGCGCCCAGGTGGCCCAGCGCGTGCAGATCAAATATGCCCCCAGGCTGCGCTTCCGCGAGGACGACAGCTTCGACCAGGCGGGCCAGATCGACGCCCTGCTGCGGCGCGACGACGTCGCCCGCGATCTGCAAGCCGCGCAACCGGAGGAGGACGACGGCCATGGCGCGTAGGCGGCGCGGTCGGCAGGTGCACGGCTGGCTGATCCTGGACAAGCCCGGGGGGGTGACCTCGACGGCGGCCGTGGCCGAGGTGCGCCGCCTGTTCGATGCCGCCAAGGCCGGCCACGCCGGCACCCTGGACCCGCTGGCCACCGGCATCCTGCCGATCGCCCTGGGCGAGGCGACCAAGGTCGTGGCCATGGTCATGGACCAGCCCAAGCGCTACCGCTTTACCGTGCGCTGGGGCGAGCAGCGCGATACCGACGACGCCGAGGGCACCGTGCTGGCGCGCCGCGAAGCGCGCCCGGGCGCGGCCGAGATCGCCGCCATCCTGCCGGACTTCCTCGGCGACATCGAGCAGGTGCCGCCGGCCTTCTCGGCGATCAAGGTGGCCGGCGAGCGGGCCTACGACCTGGCCCGCGACGGCCGCCCGCCCGAGCTGGCGCCACGGCAGGTGCGGATCGATGAATTTGAGCTGCTGGACGTGCCCGACCGCGACCATGCCAGTTTCGCCCTCAGGTGCGGCAAGGGCGCCTATGTGCGCAGCCTGGCGCGGGATCTGGGCCAGCGCCTGGGCTGCCTCGGCCATGTCGCCAGCCTGCGGCGGACGGCGGTCGGGCCGTTCACCGAAACGGATGCGATTCCGCTGGATAAAGCCAGGGAGTTGAGGCATAAGGAGGCCCTCGATCCGGCGTTGTTGCCGGTCCAGATTGCGCTGGTCGACATCCCGGCGCTCGCCGTGACCGGCCCCGAAGCCCACCGCCTCAAGTGCGGTCAGGCGATCCGGGTCCCCAACAAGGTCGAGGGAACCGTGTATGCGATGGCCGAAGGCCGGCCCGTCGCGCTGGCACGGGCGGAGGACGGCGAAGTGCGGCCCGTCCGCGTTTTCAACCTGTAAAGCCGCTCATTGACTGGAGACAGAGATGTCGATTACGGCCGAACGCAAGGACGAGTTGATCAAGGAGTATCGCCGCGGTGACGGCGACACCGGCTCGCCCGAGGTGCAGGTGGCGATCCTTACCGACCGGATCGTGACGCTCACCGAGCACTTCAAGACACACAAGAAGGACAACCACTCCCGCCGCGGCCTGCTGAAGATGGTCAGCAAGCGCCGGCGGCTGCTGGATTACCTGAAGCGCTACGACGAGGCGCGCTACCAGGCGGTGATCCAGAAGCTGGGGCTGCGTCGCTAACGCGCCCCGGGCCCGGCCAGCAATCCGTGGCCAGCTTGATCCATCACAACGACGACCCCCGCCGTGCGGCGGGACCACAACTGCGGGAGCGGTCGCAGTCGCATGCCTGCGGCTGGCATCGCCCCGCCAAGGATGGCCTTCATAGGGAAGGCCGGTAGGAAGGAAAGAGAGACTTTAATGTTCAACATTCATCGCAAGGAGCTCGACTGGGGCGGCCGCAAACTGGTGCTGGAGACGGGGCGCATGGCGCGCCAGTCGGACGGCGCCGTGCTGGTGACCTACGACGAGACGGCCGTGCTGTGCACGGTGGTCGCCGCCAAGGAACCGCGCCAGGGCATCGACTTCTTCCCGCTGACCGTGCACTACGTCGAGAAGACCTACGCCGCCGGCAAGATCCCCGGCGGCTTTTTCAAGCGCGAAGGCCGGCCGAGCGAAAAGGAAACCCTGACCTCGCGCCTGATCGACCGGCCGATCCGGCCGCTGTTCGTCAAGGGCTTCCGCAACGAGACCCAGGTGATCTGCACGGCGCTGAGCCACGACCTGGAGAACGACCCCGACATCCCGGCCTTGATCGGCACCTCGGCCGCCCTGTGCCTCTCGGGCATCCCCTTCATGGGGCCGATCGGCGCCGCCCGGGTCGGCTATATCGACGGCGAGTACGTGCTCAACCCGCGGCTCGACGAGATGCCCAACAGCGTCCTCGACATGGTCGTCGCCGGCACCTCCGATGCCGTGATGATGGTCGAGTCCGAGGCCGAGGAGCTGTCCGAGGAGCAGATGCAGGGCGCCGTCATGTTCGCCCACCGCGAGTTCCAGCCGGTCATTCAGGCGATCATCGAGCTCGCCGAGATGGCCGCCAAGGAGCCCTGGGATCTGCCCGAGCCGGAGGATCACAGCGCCGTCGCCGACCGCCTCGCCGGCCTGATCGAGCAGGATCTGCGCGCCGCCTACCGCGAGCCGGTCAAGCAGGCCCGCGTTGAAATGGTCAGTGGCGCGCGCGCCAAGGCCATGGAAGCGATGACCGGAGAAGGCGCCGGTGACGATGCCGTCGACCCCTCCCTGCTCGGCGATCAGATCAAGAAGCTCGAGTCGAACATCGTCCGCGGGCAGATCCTCGACACCGGCCAGCGGATCGACGGCCGCGACACCGAGACGGTGCGGCCGATCGTCTCCGAGGTCGGCGTGCTGCCGCGCGCGCACGGCGCCGCCCTGTTCACCCGCGGCGAGACCCAGGCCCTGGTGGTGACCACGCTGGGCACCGGCGAGGACGAGCAGATCGTCGACGCCCTGGAGGGCTCGTTCCGCCAGCACTTCATGCTGCACTACAACTTCCCGCCCTATTCGGTGGGCGAGGCCGGCCGCTTCGGTTTCACCGGCCGGCGCGAGATCGGCCACGGCAAGCTGGCCTGGCGGGCGCTGCATGCGGTGATGCCGGGCAAGGAGGAGTTCCCCTACACCATCCGCATCGTCTCGGAGATCACCGAGTCGAACGGCTCCTCGTCGATGGCCACGGTGTGCGGCTCGTCGCTATCGCTGATGGACGCCGGCGTGCCGCTGAAGGCGCCGGTCGCCGGCATCGCCATGGGCCTGATCCTGGAGGGCGAGAAGTACGCCATCCTGTCGGACATCCTGGGCGATGAGGATCACCTGGGCGACATGGACTTCAAGGTCGCCGGCACCGCCGACGGCATCACCTCGCTGCAGATGGACATCAAGGTCGCCGGCATTACCGAGGCGATCATGCAGGACGCGCTGGCCCAGGCCCGCGACGGCCGGATGCACATCCTCGGCGAGATGGGCAAGGCGATCGGCGAGCACCGTGGCGAGCTGAAGGAGACGGCGCCGCGGATTCACCTGATGAAGATCCCGACCGACCGCATCCGCGACATCATCGGCACCGGCGGCAAGGTGATCCGCGAGATCACCGAGACCACCGGCACCAAGATCGATATCCAGGACGACGGCTCGGTGCGCATCGCCTCGCCCGACCAGGCCAAGATCGACGCGGCGCTGACCTGGATCACCGGCATCATCGCCGAGCCCGAGGTCGGCGAGATCTATCGCGGCAAGGTGGTGAAGGTGGTCGACTTCGGCGCCTTCGTGAACTTCATCGGCAACCGCGACGGCCTGTGCCACATCTCCGAGCTGGCCCCGCACCGGGTCAAGCAGGTCACCGACATCGTCAAGGAAGGCGACGAGGTCTGGGTCAAGTGCCTGGCGATCGACGACCGCGGCAAGGTCCGCCTGTCGATGAAGGTGGTCGACCAGGAGACCGGCAAGGAGATCCCCAAGGAGCCGAAAGAGCCCAAGGAAAGCGAGGCCGCCAGCAACCCCGGCGACTGAGCGTTCGGCTCATAATCAACGACGACGCGGGTCCGCTTAGCAGCGGGCCCGCGTTTTCCTTTTCGGCGCTCGTCAATGTCGAATCTCATCCTGAGGAAGGCGCGCAAGCGCCTGTCTCGAAGGATGAGGGCCCGAGACCGGGGTACCGCAAGACACCCTTCGAGACGGCCGCGGAGCTTGTCCTCGGGCGGGCAGAGCCCGACCCGTGGGCGGCCTCCTCAGGGTGAGGCCTTTGGTTGGGCCAGCTGCGGGCTCGCTCTTCTCTTGGCCGCCATCTGTGGATCCCGGCTTGCGCCGGGATTTCAATGAAAGCGAAACCCCGGCGCAAGTGTGTGGTCACGCGGGATTGTTTCGACGGCGCAGGCGTACTCAGAGGTATCTCCTTCATCAGGGAGCACCTCGCATCATGCAAGTGAAACTGCACGCCAACGCCACG
>Ga0056121_1000142_pt1 | contig 32098 bp, 26 predicted proteins | sample WorMetHEROISLAND_FD_83872 | JGI IMG/M metagenome (GOLD analysis project Ga0056121, IMG submission 83872) | Marine gutless worms symbiont microbial communities from Max Planck institute for Marine Microbiology, Germany - Olavius sp. 1 HERON ISLAND ...
AAATCAGTTCATCACAAGCTTCGTCGACGCCTACAATCGAACCAGGCTCAGATGCCTCGACTACAAGGCGCCAATCGAGCTCCTCAGCAATCCCCCGGGACACAACACTTTCGCCGGGGCTTCGCCTCCATTTGGTTGAAACGCCGGCGAAAGCCGGCGTCCACTGTTGCCAGGTGAACTGGGCAAAGTGCTCATGCCCGAGCGGTAGGGAGTCAGAAGCCCTTGTAGATGCCCAGGACCAGCCGCGCCGCGCAGTCGTCGCCGCACTGGCGGCGTTCCAGCGTGGTGTCGACGTAGGCGGCGAAGATCTCGATCCGCTCGTAGGTGTAGCCGAGCTCCAGGGTCCAGGTGGCATAGTCGTCCAGGCCGGCGCGGGCATTATCCTCGATCGACTGGTAGCCCAGATGCGCGCTGGCGCGCAGATTGCCCCAGGCCGGCCAGTAGAGATCGGCCGACCAGTAGAACGACTCGCCAGTGCCGCCGTTGTTGTCGCGCGAGTAGTCGAGGTTGCCGCTGATGCTGGCGTCGCCCGCCTGGTAGCCGATCCCGGCGACGAAATCCAGATAGTTCAGCTGCCGCTCCGACTTGGAGCCGGGATAGACGAACTGGCGGAAACCCAGGTCGAGGGTGACCGGTCCCAGCTTTGGGCGGACGCCGCCATAGATGTCCCATTCCAGCTTGGCGTTGCTGCCGTCGTTGAAGTCGACGTTAGACACCCAGGTGCCGGCGTAGATCAGCTCGTTGTAGACCCAGTCGCCGCCGCCCTGCAGGGCCGGGTTGCTGCTGGTCTGGGAGACGCCGCGAAAGCGGTAGTCGGTGACGGCGGCGACGTTGCCGCTCCATTCCTCAAACGACGGCGGCCGGGTGGTATCGGAGGCGGCGGCCAACGCCTTACCGCCGGCGAGGGCAAGCGCGACCACGAGCAGCGCCGGCAGCAGATTCCGCCTCATGCCGGTGCCCCCACGCCTCACCGCGTTCGCGGCTCAGCGGCCCTGGAACACGGGCGCCCGCTTGGCGATGAAGGCGCGCACGGCCTCCTTGTGATCCTCCGTGCGGGCCGCCGCCACCATCAGCTCGGCCTCGTGATCGAGCGCCGTCAGGAAGTCGTCGCTGAGGGCGTGCTCCAGGTTGTCCTTCATCGCCCGCAGGGCCAGGCGCGGCCCCGCCGCCAGATCGCGCGCCAGGGCCATGGTCGCGGCCGGCAGTTCGGCGTCCGGCACCACCCGGTTGACCAGGCCGAGACGCTCGCAGGTCGCGGCGTCGATGCGGGCGGCGGTAAACATCAGCTCGCGCGCCCGCGCGGTGCCGACCAGGCGGGTGAGCAGCCAGGCAATGCCGTAGTCGCCGCTCAGACCGACGCGGGCGTAGCCGGTGCTGACGAAGGCGCTCTCGGCGGCGAGGCGGATATCGCAGGCGAGCGCGATCGCCAGGCCGGCACCGGCCGCCGGGCCGGGCAGGGCGGCGATGGTCGGCTGCGGCACCGCCACCAGGGCGCCGGTCAGGGTGCGCTGGCGCTGCTGCAGGTCGCGCACGGCTTCTTCCGCCGTCATGGCCGATGGCCGGTTGTCACCCATGCCCTTGACGTCGCCGCCGGCGCAGAAGGCGGTGCCGGCGCCGGTAATCACCAGGGCGCCGACCGCCGGGTTCTCGCCCATCTCGCGGATCATCCGGCGCAGCGCCGGCGTGAGCTCGTTGGAGAGGGCGTTGCGCGCCTCGGGCCGGTTCAGGGTGATGACGGCGACGCCATCCTCGATCCGGCACAACAGCTGGTCTGTCCCGGTGTCGATCTCCGTGCCGGTCGGGCTCATGGCTTGCTCCGTTCGTGTGGGAATGTCGGTGTCACACGCCGAGCGCGACGCCGTCGTGGCCCGGGTCGGCGCCGCCGTCGAGGCGGCCGTCGACGATGCGGATGCCGTGCACCGCGGCGATGCCGAAGGTCAGCGCCGAGCGCAGGACCTCGTAGCCCTGCTCGCGCAACGGCTCGACCGCGTAGTCGGGGATGCGGTTCATGATGTCGATGGCATCGCTGGTCGAGGAGAAGCGCGGGGCCGAGACGGCCGCTTCCATGGTCATGTCGAAGTCGATGACGTTGAGCAGGGCCTGCAGCACGCCCATCGCGATCTGCGTGCCGCCCGGCGCGCCGAGCACGACATGCGGGCGGCCGTCCTTGAAGGCGATGGTCGGACACAGCGAGGAGAACCGGCTCTTGCCCGGGGCGATCGAGCCGGCCCGGCCCGGGCGCGGATCGAACACGCCCATGCAGCCGTTGTACATGAAGCCCAGGCCGTCGGTGATCACCCCCGACGGCATGCCCAGCGAGTGGGTCATGGTCACGCAGTTGCCCTGGCCGTCGACCACGGCGACGTGGGTGGTGTCCGGCGGCTCCGTCGCACCGTCGAGGCGCTCGACGTGCAGCTTCTCGCCGGCGCGGATGCGGTCGGCGAAGCCGGCGGCATAGTCCTTCGCGGTCAGCCTGGCCAACGGCACGTCGACGAAGGCCGGGTCGCCGACGTGCGCGTCCTTGTCCGCCGTCGCCGCCTTCATCGCCTCGCAGACGACGCGAATGTACTCGGTGCTGTTGTGGCCAAGCGCCGCCAGGTCGAACTGCTCGAGGATGTTCAGCATCTCCAGCAGCATGACGCCGCCGCCCGGGGGCTGGTTGGTGGCGATGTCGAGGCCGCGGTAGCTGCCGCTGAGCGGCTCGGTGCGCATGGTGGCGTAGCTCTCCAGGTCCTGGCGCGACAGCAGGCCGCCGTTGGCGCGCATGTCGGCGTCGATCTCCTCGGCGATCTCGCCGTGGTAGAAGCTCTCCACGCCGTGCGCGGCGATACGCTCCAGGGTGCGGGCAAGGTCGGGGTTCTCGACCCGCTCGCCGATCTTCTTCAGGCCGCCGTCGGCGTTGAAGTAGGCCTGCCGGCCGGTGGCCGAGAGGGCCAGGCGTTCGCTCACCTCGACCCGGCCCAGGGCGGCGCCATGGGTCCACCAGTAGTGGACGTGCGGGCGCACGGCGAAGCCCTGGCGGGCCTGGGCGATCGCCGGGGCGCAGATGTCGGCCCAGTCCCATGTGCCGAAGTCGCGCACCGCTTCGGCATAGGCCAGCAGACTGCCCGGCGTGGTGATCGACTGGTAGCCGATGTCGTTGACGTTGTCGCGCACCAGGAAGCCGAAGCCGTCGCGGGTTTCGCCCTCGAGGCGGTCGAGCCACATGTCCGGCGTCGCCTTGAGCGGCGTCTTGCCGTGGAAATCGATGCAGGTGTGCACGCCGCGCCCGGGCAGATAGATCTGGCAGTTGCCGAAGCCGGCGATGCCGCACATCTGCGGGTCGACCACGCCCTGCACCAGGGCCGCCGCCATGGCGGCGTCGACGGCGTTGCCGCCGCGCATCAGCACCCGGGCGCCGGCCTCGGAGGCCTCCGGCTGGGCGCTGACGATCATGGCACCTGCGTGTTCCGGCATGCACGCCTCCCCCTTTGCGTGACGGCGCACTGGACGGCGCCGTTGGTCGTCAGCATACGATGGCGACGGCGGCGCTGAACAGGCTGGCGGCGCCGGCTATGATGGCAGCCAGAGACGGGTGATCTGCAGCTGTCCGGGGGAGGACGCCATGGCCGACGACAGCCTCATCGTCTGGGGCGTGGAATCGACGCGCACCATGCGGGTGCACTGGATGCTGCATGAGCTCGGCTTGGTCTACGAGACCCGGCCGATCGGCTCGCGCACCGGCGAGACCAACACCGACGCCTACGCCCGCCTGAACCCGCGGCAGAAAATCCCGGTGCTGCAGCATGGCCCGCTGGTACTGTCGGAAAGCGCCCCCATCGCCCTCTATCTCAGCGAAGAATTCCCCACGGCCGAGGCCTTCCACGTGCCGCGCGATCCGGCCGGGCGGGCGAAGCTGAACGAGTGGTGCTTCTTCATCATGACCGAGCTGGATGCCCACACGCTCTACGTGATCCGCCGTCACGACGGGTTGAAGGAGATCTATGGCGAAGCGCCGACGGCGGTGGCGGCGGCGGAGACTTATTTCCTCAAGCAGCTCGACGCCATGGCGGCCCGGGCCGGCGCGGACGGCGGCTTCCTGCTGGGCCCCGACTGCAGCGTCGCCGACGTGCTGATGATGACCTGCCTCGACTGGGCCTGCTTCTACGACATCGAGCTGCCGGCGGCGTGGCAAGCCTACCAGGCCCGCTTCGACGACCGGCCCGCCTACCGGGCGGCGTTCGCCGCCAACTACTCAACGCGCAGCTTCGCCGACGCCCGGCCGTAGGGAGAGATCGCCATGTCCGGACCATTGACCGGGATCCGCGTGCTGGACCTGACCACCATCGTCTCCGGGCCGCTGGCGACGATGATCCTGGCCGACCAGGGGGCCGACGTGATCAAGATCGAGCCGCCGCAGGGCGAGCAGTTGCGGCGCATGGGCATCAGCCACAACGGCATGACGACCTCGTTCCTGTCCGCCAACCGCTCCAAGCGCTCGCTGTCCGTCGACCTGAAGAGCGCCGCCGGGCTGGAGATCATGCGCAAGCTGGTCGCCACCGCCGACGTGCTGGTGCAGAACTTCCGCCCCGGCACCATCGAGCGCATGGGCCTGGGCGAGGCCGAGGTCAGGGCGCTGCGGCCGGATATCGTCTTCGTCTCGATCAGCGGCTTCGGCGAGCGCGGCCCCTACGCCGACCGGCGGGTCTACGACCCGGTGATCCAGGCCCTTTCGGGGCTGGCCGATATCCAGGCCGACCGCGACACCGGCCGCCCGCGCATGGTGCGCACGATCATTCCCGACAAGACCACGGCGGTGACCGCGGCACAGGCGATCACCGCCGCCCTGTTCGCCCGCGAGCGCAGCGGCGAAGGCCAGCACGTCCGCCTCGCCATGCTCGACACCATGGTCGCCTATCTCTGGCCCGAGGGCATGTCGGCGCTGTCCTACGTCGGTCACGAGGCCGACCCGGCGCGCGGCCAGATGGGTCTCGACCTGGTGTACGAGACGCAAGACCACTACATCACCGCCGGCGCCGTCTCGGATGCCGAATGGGCCGGCATGTGCCGGGCCCTGGAGCGGCCGGACCTGCTCGAGGACGAACGTTTCAGGACCTCCGAGGCGCGCAGCCGCCACGTGCCGGAACGCCGCGCCGTGACCAGCGAGGAAATCGCCAGGTGGCCGTCTGCCGAGCTGCTGCGCCGCTTCGCCGCCGAGGGCGTGCCCTGCGCGCCGGTGCTGACCCGGGTCGAGCTGCTGGACAACGAGCAGGTCCGGGCCAACGAGATCCTCGAGGTCCACGACGACCCGCGCCTGGGCCGGGTCCGCCAGCCGCGTCCGGCCGCCCGGTTCGACCGCACCCCGGCGGCGATCCAGCGCATGGCCCCGTTCCTGGGCGCCGACAACGCGGCGATCCTGGGCGAGCTGGGCTATTCGCGGGCGGAGATCGCGGTTTTCGCGCGCGAAGGGGTGTTGGGCGGGGAAGGAGCGTGACGCCCTGGGCCCCCGCTTTCGCGGGGACGACGAACGGTGGGACCCACAATTCCGTCATTCCCGCGAAAGCGGGAATCCAGGGCGACAGGTTCAGTCGGCGCCTGTCACCAGCAGCGCGTCGACCACGCTCAGGCCTTCGCCGGCGGCGTGCAGCAGCACCGGGTTCAGGTCCAGCTCGGCGATTTGCCCGCCATGGTCGCGGGCCAGGTCGGACAGCCGCAGCATCAGGCTGACCAGGGCGTCGACGTCGCGCGGCGGCTGGCCGCGCAGGCCGTCGAGCAAGGCCCGGCCCTTGAGGCGCTCGAGCCCGGCACGGGCCACGGACGCGCTCAACGGCAGTGGCAGGGTGACGCTGTCGCCCAGGACCTCGGCATGGATGCCCCCCAAACCGACGGTGAGCAGCGGGCCGAAGGTGGCATCGCGGCTGAGGCCGAGGATCAGCTCGAGCCCGGGCGGCGCCATCGGCTGCACCAGGACGCCGTGCACGTCGGCGTTGGGCGCCACGGCACCGGCGCGTGCCATCAGTTCGCCGAAGCCCTGGCGCACGGCGTCGTCGTCGCCGACGTCGAGCCGCACCAGGTCATGGTCGCTCTTGTGCAGCAGATCCGGCGACTGCAGCTTCAGGGCCACCGGCCCGTTGGCCGTCAGGAAGCCGGTAGCGGCCTCGTCCGCGGTGGTCGCCAGGCGTCCGGCCGGGCCGGCAATGCCGTAGGCGGCCAGCAACGGCGTCACCTGGTATTCGCACCACCGGGCCGGGCCGTCGCGCAGCGCCTGGCGGACCTGCTGGCGCTCCGCTGTCAGTTCGGCGGCGGCCACCGCGGGTCCCTCGGCGCCGGCCTGAAGCCGTTGCAGCGTGGCGAATTCATGGAGCGCCCGGGCGCAGTTGCGCAGGCTGGTGAACAGGGGAAAGCCGGCTTCGGCGAGGATCCGGACCGAGCGCGGATCCGGCTGCGTGTAGGACCAGAAAGCGACCGGCTTGATCGTGTTGCGGCGGCAGGCGATCAGCGCATCGCGGTCGTTTTCGAGCCGGGTGGGCGTGCGTGCCGAGGCGATCGCCACCACCATGTCGATTTCCGGCGCACTGGCGACGGTCTCCACCAGGCCGGCGTAGCCCAGCGCGCCGATGGCCTGGGCGGTGGCGTCGACCGGGTTCTGCGACGAGCCGTAGGCCGGCAAGTGGGGATCGATCTTCGCGCGCGTGGTTGCGTCGAGCGCCGGCACCTCGAGCCCGGCCGCGGCACAGGCGTCGGCCATCCAGCCGCCGGCGCCGCCCGAGGCGGTGAAGATGCCGACCCGGGTGCCGTCGGCCCGGCAGCCGCGCCAGGCAGCGAAACCGGCGGCGAGCTCGACCGCTTCGTCGATGTCGTCGACCTCGATCAGACCGTAGCGTTCGGCAATCGCGCGAAAACCGGCATAGGCGCCGGTGATCGCCGCCGTGTGCGACAGCGCCGCCCGGGCCCCGGCTTCCGAACGGCCGATCTTCACGGTGACGATCGGCTTGCCCGCCGTCAGCGCCCTGGCGGCGACCTGGCGGAAGCGGGCGGCGTCGCCGACGGTCTCGACGAACAGGATGATCACGTCGGTGTCGTCGTCGTCGATGAGCCAGTCGATCACGTCGGCGGCCTGCAGGCAGGCCTCGTTGCCCGTGGTGACGACATAGGAGAACGGCAGCTCGCGGTCGCGGGCGCGGTCGTAGAAGGCAAAGCCGATGCCGCCGCTCTGTGCCACCACCGCGACGGCGCCGAGATTGGCCTGCGCCGGACGCAGCTCGCCGTCGAAGTCGACCGCCGGCGAGAAAGTCGGGCACAGCCTGGCCCGGGTGTTGACGAATCCCTCGGCGTTCGGGCCGCACACGGCCATGCCGTGACGGCGGGCGATGTCGGCAATCTGCCGCTGCATCGCCGGCCCGTCTTCGCCGACCTGCTCGGCGAAGCCCGAGGTAATGATCTGCGCCGCGCGGACGCCTGCCTTGCCGCAGTCATCCAGGACCTGCGGCACGAACCGGGCCGGGATGATGATCACCGCCAGGTCGACCGGGCCCGGCACCTCGGCGATGCTGGGGTAGGCCTTGCGGCCGAGGATCTCGCTCTCGCTGCGGCTCACCGGATAGACCTCGCCGGCGTAGGCGTGCCGGCCCATCACCGCCATGATGCGGCCGCGCAGCGTATGCGGGTCGACGCCGGCACCGATCACCGCGATCGAGCGCGGGTTCAGCAGCGGCGTCAGGTCGGGCGCCCCGGTGTCCGCGCCACCGCGCGTGGTGCTGGCCATGTCGCCGTCCATCGCTTCAGCGCAGGCCCAGGCCGCGGGCAATGATGCCGCGCAGAATTTCCGTGCTGCCGCCCTGGATGGTCAGTTTGGGGGCGATCAGCGTGGTTGCGCCCAGGGCTTCGCTGAAGCGGGCGCGTGCCTCGGGCGTGCCGCCCGCGAGTGCTGCCAGGTCGCGGCAGAGGTCGGGCAAGCGCTGTTCCCAGACCGTGCCCAGGTCCTTGACGATCGAGGCCTCGAGCACCGGCTCCTTGCCGGCGGCGAGCATGCCGGCGACGGAGATCGACATCCGCCTCAAGGTAAACAGCTGCGCCACCAGGCGACCGAGCCCCTCGGCACCCCGGTCGTCCGGTTCTTCGCCAAGCAGGTCGACCAGGGCCAGCAGCACCGACAGGGTTTCCAGGAAACGCTCCGGCCCGGAGCGTTCGTAGGCGAGCTCGCTGGTTGCCTGCTGCCAGGCCATATCGGCTTCGCCGAGGAGGTAGTCGTGCGGCAGCATCAGCCCGTCGAAGGTCACTTCGTTGAAGTCGTGCCGGCCGTCGGGATAGCGCACGGGCCGGATGTCGATGCCGGGCAGGCGCATGTCGACCAGGAACTGCGACAGGCCGTGGCGGCGGTTCTCCTCGGTCGGCGGCGAGGTGCGGAACAGGCCGATCATGTAGTCGGCCTGGTGCGCGTTCGAGGTCCACAGCTTGCGGCCGTCGATGCGCCAGCCCTCGTTGGTGCGGGTTGCCTTGGTCTTGGCGGCGAACAGGTCGGAGCCCGAATCCGGCTCGCTCATGCCGATGCAGAAGGTGCACTCGCCGCGGGTGATGCGGGGCAGGATGTCCTGCTTGATCTCGTCGCTGGCGTACTTCAGCAACACCGGCCCGCTTTGCCGGTCGGCGGTGAAGTGCGACCGGGTCGGCGCCCGTGCCAGCAGCATCTCTTCGGTGACGACATAGCGTTCCAGGAAGCTGCGCTCCTGGCCGCCGTACTGCTTGGGCCAGGTCATGCCGATCCAGCCCCTGGCGCCGACGCGCTGGCTGAACTCGCGGTCGAAGCCGGTGCGGTCGCCGGCCGACAGCCGGCCGCTCTCGCGTTCCTCGTCGAGGAAGGCGCGCACCTCCTGGCGCAACGCCTCGGCCTCCGGCGGCAGACGGATGGGATCGAATTGAATGGCGCTACGCATGGACAGGAGCCTCAGATCGCGGTGATGGTGGGCCAGAAGTCGTCGCCGCCGCGCGCCGCGAAGAAGCGCCCCAGGCCCTGGGCCCATTCGGCTTCGCTGCCGAAATCGTCGCGCCAGCTCCACAGGCGCTGCACGTAGCGGTGCAGGATGTGCTCGTCGGTAAAGCCGATCGCGCCATGTACCTGATGGCCGATCAGGGCGGCCTCGCCGGCAGCCTCGCCGGCGCGGATCTTGGCGGCGGCGATCTCGACGAACACCCCGGCGTCGTCCGAGGCAAGGGTCTCGATCGCGTGCGCGGCCGAGCTGGCCGCCGCCAGCGCCGCCGCCGCTTCCTCGGCCAGCCGGGCCAGCAGGTGCTGGACCGCCTGGAAGCGGCCGATCGGCCGGCCGAAGGCGACCCGCTCGCCCGAATAGGTGACGGCCATGTCGAGGATCGCCTGCATCGCCCCGGCCATCTGCATGGCCCGCATGGCCGCGCCGAGCCGGCAGAGATCGGCGACCGTGATGTCGGCGACGGCGTGGTCCCGGGCCGGCACGGCATCGAACGAGAGCTGATCGCGCGGATCGCCGGCGATGCTGTCGGCCGGCTCGATCGCGATCGCGTCGCGGGGCACGCAGACGACGCGGTTGGCGCCGTCCTCGTCTTCCGCCAGGACCACGAGAAAGTCGGCCTGGCGGGCGAACGGCACGTTGTCGACGCGGCCCGACACCAGGCCTTCCGCGTCGATCTCCAGCTCTTCGCCGGGCTGCACCGGTGCCACCGTCAGCGGGCCGGGCGGCGGCGTGAGTCCGGCCCGGGCCAGGGCCCAGCCGGCCAGCAGGGTTTCCGCCAGCGGCACCGCGACGGCATGGGCGCCGGCCACCTGCAGGATGGCAAAGGCGTCCGAGACCGACAGGCCGGCGCCGCCGAACTCTTCGGGCAGCCAGGCGTGGCTGAGCCCGGCGTCCTGCAGCGCCGCCCACAGGGGCGTCTGCCAGTCCGTGTCGCCGGCCAGGATGATCGTCTGGGGGTCGCCCAGGTCGGCGAAGATCCGCTGCGCCGTGTCGCGGACCATCGCGTCGACGTCGCTCATGGCCTTGTTCCTCCCTGCCGCCGCGCCGGCGGTCTGTTCTTCACGGACGCACCATACGCTATCTTGGCCTGACAGTGCCAAGAGCCGCGGCGGACGCGGCCAGATCGGGAGGAAAGCGAGCATGCAGAGCTGGCGCATCGGCGACGTCAAGGTGACCAAGATCGTGGAAATGGAGGTCGCCGGCGGCAGCCGCTTCATCCTGCCCGACGCCACCAAGGAGGCCTGTCTGCCCTACACCTGGCTGAAACCGCACTTCATGACCGACGAAGGCCGGCTGATCATGAGCATCCACGCCCTGGTGATCGAGACGCCGGCGCGGCGCATTGTCGTCGATACCTGCATCGGCAACGACAAGGAGCGCGAGATCCCCGGCTGGAACAAGCTGCAGGGACCGTTCCTGCAGGACATGGCCGAGGCCGGCTATCCGGTCGACTCGATCGATACCGTGCTCTGCACGCACATGCATATCGACCACGTCGGCTGGAACACCATGCTGGTCGACGGCCGCTGGGTGCCGACCTTCAGCAAAGCCCGCTACCTGATCGCCGAGAGCGAGTTCAGCTACTGGCGGGACGAGGAAGATGACGCCGGCCAGCGCGCGGTGTTCGCCGACAGCGTGCAGCCGGTGTTTGATGCCGGCCTGGTCGACCTGATCGACGTCGAGCACCGCCTGTGCGACGAGGTCCGGCTGCTGCCGACGCACGGCCACACCCCGGGGCACGTCAGCGTGCTGATCGAATCCAACGGCGAGACGGCGCTGATCACCGGCGATTTCGTCCACCACCCCTGCCAGATGGCGCGCAACGACTGGTGCAGCTCGGCCGACTACGACCGCGCGGCGGCGATGGCGACGCGTACCCGGGTGTTCGAGCAGTTCGCCGGTACGCCGACCCTGATCATCGGTACCCATTTCGCCGGGGCCACCGCCGGTCACCTGGTGCGCGACGGCGACGCCTTCCGCCTGAGCGTCTAGGCGGCCCGACCCGGGTAGCCGGCATGGGGGCGTTCTACGCGGCGATCTGGCGCACCACCTGGCGCCAGCAGCTGCTGCTGATCGCCTTGTCGGTGAGCGTCGCCGCGCTGGCGGCGGCGCCGCTGAAATTCCAGCAGGAGGTGATCAACAACCTGGTCGCGGGCGGCGATCTCGACCTGCTGATCTGGCTCTGCGCCGGCTACTTCGGCGTCGTGCTGCTGAGCGCGGCGCTGAAGTTCGCCCATGGCTACAAGATCTCGATGCTGGGCGAGCAGGTCACGCACATGATCCGCGCGCGGCTCTACACCAACTATGTCGAGGACACGGGTGCCGGCGTCCCGGAGCTGCCGCGGCGCGGCACCATGGTGACGATGATCTCGGCCGAGGCCGAAGGCGTCGGCCACTTCGCCGGCGCGGCGATCGCCGAGCCGCTGGTGCAGATCGGCATGCTGGTGGCTGTGATCGGCTTCATCTTCGTCAATCAGCCCGGCCTCGGCATCATCGCCATGGGCGTGGTGCTGCCGCAGGCGGTGATCGTGTTCGTCATCCAGCGCTTCATCAACATCCGCGTGCGCCAGCGGGTGCAGGCCCTGCGCGACGTCTCGGACCGTATCTCCGACAGCGACCTGGCCGACATCGAGGCGGAGATCATCCGCGATTTCGATACCGTGCTCGAGGTCCGCCGGCAGCTCTTCGCCATCAAGCTCTCGTCCAAGTTCGCGCTCAACGCGATCAACGCCGCCGGCACCGCCGGCATTCTCCTGCTGGGCGGCTGGCTGGTGATCGACGGGCAGAGCGACGTCGGCATGGTGGTGGCGGCGCTGTCGGGCCTGGTGCGCATCGCCGCGCCGTGGCGCGAGCTGCTGACCTTCTTCCGCACCGCCAGCATGATGCGGGTGAAGTATGAGATGCTGGTGCAGGCGGTGGCGCCGCGCGCGCGTTAGCGGGTGGGTCTGAGGCCCACCCCTACAGGTTCTCAATCGGTCGGTAGGGGCGGGTCTCAGACCCGCCCGGCAACTGGCGTCAGCCCAGCCAGCGCTTGCGCCGGCGGTAGTGCTTGGTGGTGCGGAAGCTGATCTTCTTGTCGCCCTGGGAAATGCCGAGATAGAACTCTTTCACGTCCTCGTTCTCGGACAGCGACTTGGCGTCGCCTTCCATCACCACGCGGCCGTTCTCCAGGATGTAGCCGGTATCCGCATAGCGCAGGGCGATGGCGGCGTTCTGCTCGGCGAGCAGGATCGAGACGTTCTGCTCGCGGTTCAGGCGCGAGACGATCTCGAAGATCTCCTCGACGAGCTGCGGCGCCAGGCCCATCGACGGCTCGTCCAGCAGCATCAGCTGCGGCCGGGCCATCAGCGCGCGGCCGATCGCGACCATCTGCTGCTCACCGCCGGAGATGTAGCCGGCGAGCGACTTCTGCCGCTCGGCCAGGCGGGGGAAATAGTCGTAGACCATCTCCAGGTCGGCGGCGATGCCCTTGCGGTCGGCACCGCGGGTGTAGGCGCCGGTCAGCAGGTTCTCGTCGACCGTGAGATGTTCGAAACAGTGGCGGCCTTCCATCACCTGGATGACGCCGCGGCGGACCAGGTCGGACGGGGTCAGGCCCTGCACTTCCTGGTCGCGATAGATCACCGAACCCTTGGTCACCTCGCCGCGCTCGGCGCCGAGCAGGTTGGAGATCGCCTTCAAAGTCGTGGTCTTGCCGGCGCCGTTGGCGCCGAGGAGGGCAACGATGCCCCCCTCGGCCACCTTCAGCGATACGCCTTTCAACACCAGGATGACGTGATCGTAGATCACCTCGATGTTGTTGACGGTCAGCAGGCTTGCCTGGTCGCTCACGATTGCGCCTCGTGCTTCAACAGTTCGAGTTTCTCTTGCTCACGACCGGGCAAGCCGTCGTTCACGCTCGATTACATGCAGTTCGCGCGCGGCGTGATGTTGTTCTCCGCCGCGAACTTCATCGCGTCGGCTTCCATCATCGGCCGCACAACGTCGGTCATCACCGGGATCCACTTGCTGACCACGTTCCACTTTTTGGCGCTGGCATCCCACTGCTGGATCAGCACCGGGTGGCCGCCTTCGTGGTCGTTGCAGCTGACCTTGATCTCCGGATAGCCCGGCAGACCGATCCGCTCCCAGTCGGCGGCGGTCATGTGCATGTTCTCCAACGCTTCGCGCATCTGCTCGCCGTTGGGCACCTTCACGCCGTGCTTTTCCTGCGCCCGGCGCACGGCCTCGACCACGAAGACGTGGTTGATCAGGCCGCGGATGTACAGCACCTCGCCGATCCGGCCGACTTCGCCGGCACCCTTGCCCCGGCCGTAGACGTACTTTTCCAGGTCCGCGTGCAGCGGGGTGCCGCCGCCCGGGGTGTGGAAGGTCGCCGCCTTGTAGCCATTGGCGCCGGCCGCCGCCGGGGCGACGTCGTTCTCGGAGCCCGACCACCAGTTGCCGATGAAGCGGTCCATCGGGAAACCCTGAGCCGAGGCTTCCTTAAGCGCCACCTGGTTCATCACGCCCCAGCCGGACATGAAGATCCAGTCGGGTTTCTTGCGGCGGATCTGCAGCCAGGTCGCCTTCTGTTCCTGACCGGGATGGTCGACCGCCAGCAGGGTCAGGTCATAGCCGTACTTCTCGGCCAGGGCCTGAAGGGTCGGGTTGGCTTCCTTGCCGTAGGCGGAGTTGTGGTAGATGTGGACGATCTTCTTGCCCTTGAGCTTGTCGAGACCGCCTTCCTGCTCGCCCATGTAGCGGACCACCGCGGTGGCCTGCGACCAGTAGGTGGCCGGGAAGTTGAAGACCCACGGGAACACCGAACCGACGGCGCCCGAGGTCCGACCGTAGCCCATGGTCAGCAGCGGAATGCCGTCGGCCGCGGTCTTCGGGATCAGCTGGTAGGTGATGCCCGTCGAGTTCGGGATGATCACCACCGGGTTCTTCGCCTTCAGCTTCTCGTAGCACTCGACGCCGACCTTGGTGTTGTAGCCGGTCTCGCACTCTTCGTAGACCAGCTTCACCCCGTTCACGCCGCCGTCGCGCTCGTTGATCAAGGTGACGTAGTCCTTGAAGCCGTTGGCGAACGGAATGCCGTTCGGTGCGTACGGGCCGGTCCGGTAGACCAGGCCGGGCATGAAAATGGTGTCGGCGGCAACGGCGATCTCCACCGCTGCCATCGAGGACAGCGCGGTGGTCACCGCGGCCCCGATCATCAGCTTCTTCATTTGCATCGGATACCTCCCGAGTACGTTGTCAATGCGCCCAAACTTTGTTGTTCGGCGTCTGCGGCGGCGAGGGTAACCCGGCAGGGCCTTTCCCGCAACTTACAAACGCCCTTGGTTTTCCCTGAAAACTGCCAAATATCGCCTCAATTCAGTGCGGGAACGGCCACATCCGCAGCTTTTCCTTGGTGATCTGCCAGAGCCGGGCCATGCCGTGCGGCTCCACGATCAGGAAGAAGATGATCAGGCTGCCGAACAGGATGAACTCGAAGTGCTTGGCGGTCACCGCCTGCAGGCCCAGGCCGCCGACCATGACGTTGGTCAGCACGATCGGCATCAGGACGATGAAGGCGGCGCCCATGAACGAGCCCAGGATGCTGCCCAGGCCACCGATGATGATCATGAACAGGACCTGGAAGGAGACGTTGATGTCGAACGCCTCGGCCGTCTCGGCGCTGCCCAGCCACAGCGCGAAGGCCATGGCGCCGGCGACGCCGACGTAGAACGAGCTGACCGAGAACGCCAAGAGCTTGGTCTGGAACGGCCGGAAACCGATCAGCTCGGCGGCGATGTCCATGTCGCGGATCGCCATCCACGAGCGGCCGATCGGCCCGCGTACCAGGTTCTTCGCCGCCAGCGCCAGCACCGCCACCATCGCCAGGCAGAACAGGTAGCGCGCCCCGGCGTCCGCCTCGGCGCCTGTCACCAGCACCCCGAACACTTCGCGCGGCGGCATGGTGATGGTGCCCGACGGGGTGTAGTTGACGAACCAGGGCACCTTGTTGAACAGCCAGCTCAGGAAGAACTGCGCCGCCAGGGTGGCGACGGCGAGGTAGAAGCCCTTGATGCGCAGCGAGGGGATGCCGAACAGCAGGCCGACGCCCGCCGTGATCACGCCCGACAGCAGCAGCACGATCACGATGTTCATTTCCGGAAAGCCGGTCGACAGCTTGTAGCAGGCGATCGCGCCGACGGCCATGAAGCCGCCGGTGCCCAGCGAGAGCTGGCCGCAGTAGCCGGTGAGGATGTTCAGGCCGATCGCCGCCAGCGAGAAGCACAGGACCGGGATCATGATCGCCTGAAAGAAGTACTCGGTGCCGACCAGCGGCAGGGCGATGAAGGCGGCGGCGATGGCGGCGATCGCCAGCCAGCGATCCTGGGCGATCGGAAAGATCGCCTGGTCGGCCGCGTAGCTCGCCTTGAACTGGCCTGATTCGCGATACAGCATGGCCCTCAGACCCTCTCGATAATCTTTTCGCCGAACAGGCCCTGCGGCCGGAACAGCAGGAACACCAGGGCCACCACATAGGCGAACCAGTTCTCGATGGCGCCGTTGACCAGCGGGCCCCAGTAGACCTCGGCGACCTTCTCGCCGACGCCGATGATCAGGCCGCCGACGATGGCGCCGGGCACCGAGGTGAAGCCGCCCAGGATCAGCACCGGCAGCGCCTTCAGGGCGATCAGCGACAGGCTGAACTGCACCCCCGACTTGGAGCCCCACATGATGCCGGCGACCAGGGCGACCATGCCGGCGACCGACCAGACGATGACCCAGATGGTCTTCAGCGGGATGCCGACCGACAGTGCCGCCTGGTGGTCGTCGGCGACGGCGCGCAGGGCGCGGCCGATGCGGGTCTTCTGGAAGAACACCGCCAGTACCACCACCAGCACGGCGGCGATCACTGCCGCCCACAGGTCGAAGATCTGGATTTGGATCTCGCCGAGCATGAAGTTGCCGCTGGGGATGCCGACGTCGAGCGCCTTGACCTCGCTGCCCCACATGGTGTCGCCGACCCCCTCCAGCACGAAGGCCAGGCCGATCGTCGACATGAACATGATGATCGGGTCCTGGTTCACCAGCGGCCTGAGGACGATGCGCTCGACCAGGAAGGCGAGGCCGATCATCACGCCGATGGTCATGATGATGGCGAGCCAGGGCGGGAACTGCGGCAGCACCTTGGCGAGCGAGAACGGCATCGTCCCCGTCATCAGGCCGACCAGGGTCAGCGCGGCGAACAGCGCGAACACGCCCTGGGCGAAGTTGAACACGCCCGAGGCCTTGAAGATCAGCACGAAGCCGAGCGCCACGAGGGAGTACATCACGCCCGACATCAGGCCGCCGAACACGACTTCGAAGAAGAAGGCCGGGTATGCCACCATGTCCTTGATCGGATCGACCAGGACCAGCGTCAAGAATTCCATTGCGTCGTCTCCCCGCCCGTGGCGGTTACCTTGCTCGTCTTATCGTTGTCTGCCGTCCGCGTGCGTCGCCCTCAGTGCGACACGCCGAGATAGGCGTCGATCACGTTCTGATTGCTCTTCACCTCGTCCGGGGTGCCGTCGGCGATCTTCTCGCCGTGGTCCAGCACCACGACGCGGTCGGAGATGTCCATCACCACGCCCATGTCGTGCTCGATCAGAGCGATGGTGGTGCCGAACTCGTCGTTCACGTCGAGGATGAAGCGGCACATGTCCTGCTTCTCCTCCAGGTTCATGCCCGCCATCGGCTCGTCCAGCAGCAAGAGCTCCGGCTCCGCCGCCAGCGCCCGGCCCAGCTCGACCCGCTTCTGCAGGCCGTAGGGCAGGCGGCCCACCGGCGTCTTGCGGATCGCCTCGATCTCCAGAAAGCCGATGATCTGCTCGACGAACTCGCGGTGGACGGTCTCTTCGTTGCGGGTGGGGCCGATATAGAAGGCCGCCGGGATCAGGCCGACGCGCCAGCGGTTCATCTTCAGATTGCGCCCGGTCATGATGTTGTCGAGCGTGCTCATGCCCTTGAACAGGGCCACGTTCTGGAACGTGCGGGCAATCCCGCGCGAGGCCGCCTCGTAGGGGCGCATCTGCTTGCGCACTTCGCCCTTGTAGAGGATCTGCCCTTCCTGCGGGTGGTAGAAGCCGTTGATGACGTTCAGCATCGACGTCTTGCCGGCGCCGTTGGGGCCGATGATCGCCCGCACCTCGCCTTTCAGGATGTCGAAGCTGACGTCGCGGATCGCCTTCACGGCGCCGAACGACAGGGAGATGTTGTCGACCTGCAGCAGCACCTCGCCGGTCGCGCGTTCCGCCGCCGTCATTGGGTCGTTCTCCTGGACATCGGGTTCCGCCACCATTCGCCTACCCCGCCTTGCGCATCGGTTCGAACGTCTTCACATCGCGGATCGCCAGATCCGCCTTCAGGCTGCCGACCCGGCCGTCTTCGAAGGTGACCTGGGATTCCACCTCGATGTGGTCCTTGCCCGAGTACAGCGCCGCGATCAGCTCGCCGTAGCGGTCGGCGATGGTGCCGCGGCGCACCTTGCGGGTGCGGGTCAGCTCGCCGTCGTCGGCGTCCAGCTCCTTGTGCAGAATCAGGAACCGGCGGATCTGCGAGGAGGCCAGATCGCTGTCCTGGGCCAGGTCCTGGTTGACCTCCTCGATGTTCTTCTCGATCAGGTCGTAGACCTCTTTCTGCTGGGCCAGATCGGTGTAGCCGGAATAGCCCAGGCCGGCCCGCTCGGCGAAATTGCCGACCGCGTCCAGGTCGATATTGATGAACGCCGTGACGAAGTCGCGCCCGCCGCCATGTGCCACCGCCTCGCGGATGAACGGGAAGTACTTCAGCTTGTTCTCGAGGTACTGCGGCGCGAACAGCGTGCTGTCGGTCAGCGTGCTGACGTCCTTGGCCCGGTCGATGATCTTCAGGTGGCCGGCATCGGTGATGATGCCGGCATCGCCGGTATGCAGCCAGCCGGCGTCGTCGCGGGTCTCTTTCGTGGCTTCGTCGTTCTTGAAGTAGCCGACGAAGTTGCCCGGGCTCTTGATCAGCACTTCGCCGTTCTCGGCGATCCTGATCTCGCAGGCATCGGCCGGCGGGCCGACGGTGTCGGGGCGCACGTCGGCGTTCTTCTGGATGCAGGCGTAGGCCGTGCACTCGGTCTGACCGTACAGCTGCTTCAGGTTGACGCCGATGCCGCGGTAGAAGCTGAAGATGTCGGGGCCGAGCGGCGCGCCGCCGGTGTAGGCCAGGCGCACGCGGCTGAAGCCCAGGTTGTTGCGCAGCGGGCCGTAGACGAACAGATTGCCCAGGCCATAGAGCAGCCGGTCGCCGAACGACACCGGCCGGCCTTCCAGGATGTCGATGCCGACGCGCCGGGCGACGCCGATGAAGTAGTCGAACATCCGGCGCTTCAGCTTTCCGGCGTCCTCCATGCGGATCATCATCGAGGTCAGCAGGCCCTCGAACACCGCCGGTGGGGCGAAATAGTAGGTCGGGCCGATCTCCTTCAGATCGGTCAGCACCGTCTCCGAGCTTTCCGGGCAATTGACGGTGAAGCCGGTGCTCACCGCCACCATCAGGAAGAAGTGGTCGCCGACCCAGGCCATCGGCGTGTAGGAGAGGATCTCTTCGTTGCTGGTGAGCTTTTCCATCTGCGCCAGCAGTTCGGCGCTCTCGATGAAGTTGGCGAAGCTCAGCATCACTCCCTTGGGCCGGCCGGTGGTGCCCGAGGTGTAGGCGATCAGGGCGACATCGCCGCCTTCGCCTTGTGCCACCTCGCCCGGGAAAAAGGCGGGGTTAGCGCGGTCATGGGCGCGGCCCTGCTCCTGCACGTCGGTATAGGCGTGCACGAAGGGCTGGTCGTAGTGCCGCATGCCCTTGGGGTCTTTGTAGACGATGTGCTCGAGGCTCGGGCAGCGGTCCATGATCGACAGCAGCTTGTCGGTCTGCTCCTGGTCCTCGACGATGGCGAAGCGCACCTCGGCGTGCTCGAGGACGTACTGCATCTCCTCGGCGACCGAATCCTGATACAGCGGCACCGGGATCGCGCCCAGGCTCTGCGCGGCGAAGAACGCCCAGTACAGATGCGGCCGGTTGTCGCCGATGATCGCGACCATCTCGCCGCGCTTCAGGCCCAGCGCCGCCAGGCCACAGGCCAACGCGCGGACGTTTTCGGCGGTGTCCTTCCAGGAGTAGGTCTGCCAGATGCCGAGGTCTTTTTCGCGGAAGCCCGGACGCTCGGGCATGCTGGCGGCATTACGCAGGATCAGCTTCGGCGCCGTGTCATTGCGCGCGAGCGAACCGGTGACGTCCGTCATGTCGCACTATCCTCCCTGGGGCCGCCGTTGTCCGGCCCTGGCCATGCGCCGTTGTTGTTTGGCGCTTGTCCTGCCACGCCGACGGCGGTTCTGTCGCCGGCGCCCGATCTGCCCGGCGTTATAACCGGAACCCAGGCGCGGCGAAATAACCGCCGCTGCGGCCATTCGTCAACAGTTTGAGAACGATTGGGGCGTGGCAGTCCGGGAGACGCAATCGGGACGTGCAGAAATCGCCGGTCAACGACCCTGGAAGTTGGGCGCGCGCCGCTCGGCCATGGCCTGCACGCCTTCCTGGAAGTCGGCCGTGGCGCGCAGCCACTCCTGCTGCTCCAGCTCGTGGTCGGTCGCCGCCTTGACCCGGTCGGCCAGGCCCTCGCGCATGGTCTTGCGGGTCGCCACGACGCCAAGCGGCGAGCATTCGGCGATCTCGCGCGCGAGCGCGATGGCGGCCTCGCGCAGCTCGGCCTGCGGCACCAGCACGTCGGCCAGGCCCCAATCCAGGGCCTCTTCGCCCTTGATGCGGCGACTGGTGTAGAACATCAGCGCCGCCTTGTTCTGCCCGATCAGGGCCGGCAACGTGTGCGTCAGGCCGAACCCGGGATGGAAGCCCAGGCGGGTAAAGTTGGCCGAGAACCGCGCCTCGGGACAGGCGACACGGAAGTCGGGCACCAGCGCCAGGCCGAGGCCGCCGCCGATCGCCGCACCCTGGATCGCCCCGACGATGGGCGTGGCGGTGCGGAACAGGCGCACCGCCTCGATGTAGAGCTGGCCCGGGCGACGGTTCTGGTCGAGGGCATCGCCGCTGCCGAAATTGGCGCCGGCGCAGAACGACTTGCCCTGGGCGCACAGCACGATGGCCCGGCAGTCGTCACTCTCCTCCGCCGCCTCGAAGATCGTCGCCAGGTTACCGATCAGGTCGAAGTCGAAAAAGTTGTGCGGCGGGCGGGCGATCTCGACCACGGCGACATGGCCGTCGAGGCTTGTGTTGATGTCGTCGAAACTGGGCAGCGCGCTCATAATGATGTCCTCCCCGCGGGGTCGCTTGGTTGTCTCGTTCGTGGGCCGGGGGTCACGGTCCGCCCTGGACCATGACCTCCAGCAGCGTCGGGCCGTCGCTCGATAGGGCGGCGGCAAAGGCGGCCTCGAACTGTTCGGGCTCGGCGATGCGCTCGGCCGGCATGCCGTAGGCGCGGGCGATGCCGGCAATGTCGATCGGCGGGTCCTGGAAGTTCATGCCGGTGAACTGGTCGTTGCCATGGAACGCCAGCAGCCGCTCCTTGAGGATGCGGTAGCCGCCGTTGTTGGCGATGACGAAGGTCATCGGCAGCTGCATGTGCGCCGCCGTCCACAGCGCCTGGATCGAGTACATGGCGCTGCCGTCGCCGATCATCGCCACCACGCGGCGCTCGGGCCGCGCCAGTTGCACGCCGACGGCGGCGGCGATGGCCCAGCCGATGCCGCCGCTGACGTTGCCGAAGTAGTCGTGGCGGTCGCGGAAGGGCAGGAAGCTCAGCAGGCTGCGCGAGGTGACGATGCCCTCGTCGACGACAATGGCGTCCTCGGGCAGCAGCTCGGCCAGCCGCAGCATCAGCCAGTCGGGCGCAAGCGGCCGGGCGTCGGCCTGTTCCAGCGCCTTGGCCCGGCGGGCCGCGCGCTTTGCCGTCCAGTTGTCATCGGCCAGCCCGGCCAGGGCCGCCGTCGCGCGCGCCTGCTGGGCGTCGCCGCCGCGCTCGGCCAGGCGCGGCAGCAGCGCGCGCAGGGTCTCGCCGACATCGCCGCGCAGGGCGAGTTCCGCCGGATAGTTCTTGCCCATCTCCCAGTCGCGCAGGCCTAGCTGGACGATCGCCAGGTCCGGCGGCAGCGGGTCGACTTCGCTCCAGACCGACATTTGCAGCACGTCCGAGCCGAGGCAGAGCATCAGGTCGTAGGGCGCCAGGGTGTCGCGCACATGTTGCTGGTCGCGGCTGAGGCCGCCCAGGAAGGCCGGATGCTCGGAAGGGAAGTGTGCGCCATGCGGCACGGTCTGCTGATAGACCGGTGCCCCCAGGGCCTCGGCCAGCAGCGCCGCTTCGGCCAGGGCGTCGCTGGTGACCAGTTCGTGGCCGGCGACGATGACCGGACGTTGCGCCGCCAGCAGCCGCGCGGCGAGGGCATCGAGGCCGGCATCGGCCGGCCGCACTGCGGTGTCGACCCGGGTGCGCTCGCCCAGGTCGATCGCTTCTTCCATGTTCAGCACATCGCCCGGCAGCGACAGGAACACCGGGCCGGTCGGTGGCGTGGTGGCGACCTTGGCGGCGCGGCGGACGATGCGTGGCAAGTCCTCCAGGCGGGTGACCTCCGTCGCCCACTTCACCACCGGCTCTGCCATCGGCACCAGCGGCGCATACAGCAGCGGCTCGGTCAGGCCGTGGCCCTGCTCCTGCTGCCCGGCGGTGATCAGCACCGGCGAGCCGGAGACCGCGGCGGTGTAGAGGGCGCCCATGGCGTTGCCCAGGCCGGGGGCGACGTGCACGTTGCAGGCGGCGAGCTGGCCCGAGGCGCGGGCGAAGCCGTCGGCCATGGCGACGACGATCGATTCCTGCAGGCCCAGGACATAGGTCAGGTCGGGCTGGTCGCGCAGGGCATGCATGATCGGCAGCTCGGTCGTGCCCGGGTTGCCGAACATGTGGCTCACGCCTTCGTCCTTCAGAAGGGCGAGGAAGGCGTTGCGGCCGAAGATGCGGTTCTGCATGGCGATGTCGCTCTACCTTTCAGACGACGGGACGGGCTTGGCGGTTCCGTGCGTTCATCCTTCGAGACGGCCCTCCGGCCCTCCTCAGGATGAGGAGCCGTCTACCTGCACCTCACCCTGAGGAGGCCGCGCAAGCGGCCGTCTCGAAGGGTGTGGCGGCGGCAGTTTCCCAAGTTGCGCAACTTCTGCGGCCTCAGTTCACCGGGCCGGGCGGGTCGCCGATGATCGAGACCCGCTCGCCATAGCGCGCATAGGGGTAGTAGTCCCAGGCGGCGTGGTGCTGGGTGCAGCGGTTGTCCCAGAACACCAGGGTATCCGGTTCCCAGCGCACGCGGCACTGGAAGCGCACGTTGGCCTCGATGTGGCGGAACAGCATTGCCAGCAGCGCTTCGCTCTCGGACGGCGCCAGGCCGCGGATGCGCGTGGTGAAACCACTGTTGACGTACAACAGCTTGCGCCCGGTCTCCGGGTGCGCACCGATCACCGGGTGCTCGGTGCGCGGATAGCCGCCTTCCGGCGCGGCGATGTTGTACGAGCCGATGTAGGGCCGGGCGCCGTCGTGGATCGCCGTCAGTCCCTCGAGGAACGCTTTCATCGGCGCCGACAACGCGTCATAGGCGGCATACATGCTGGCGAACAGGGTGTCGCCGCCGCAGCCCAGGTCCGGCGTCCGGGTGACGTACAGCATCGAGCCCAATGGCGGGCGCTCGTCGCAGGTGACGTCGGTGTGCCAGCCGTCGCCGGCGGTGAACCTGGAATTCCTGGTCGTCTTGACGATCAGGATCTCCGGGTCGTCCTCAGCGTCGCCGGTGCGGTTCAGCGGATGGGTATGCAGCGGGCCGAAATGGCGGGCGAAGCGCTTGTGGTCCTCGCGGCTCAGCTTCTGGTCGCGGAACACCAGCACCGAATGGTCCAGGTAGGCCTGCTGCAGATCGGCGAGCTGCTGGTTGCTGAGGCTCTGGGACAGATCGACGCCCTGCACCTCGGCGCCCAGCACCGGCGTCAGCGGCGCCACCCGGAAGCTGTCGTAATCGGTGCGCGGCGGTTCGACCTCCCGCTGCTGGAAAGCGGTGTTCAGGGCCATGGGGTGTTTCCTCCGCGTTGTCGTCGCTTGTCTGATGGCGGCACCAGCATAGCTCGCTGCGGCGGCCGGCGGGAACCGCTTGTCGCCACCGTGCCTGGCGCCGCGTCGTGGTCGTTAAACGGCCTGCGCCAGCCGACCCTTGATCACTTCGCCCGGCGTTGCGCCGGTGCTGTCGCCGTCGACCAGCGTCACCTCGCCGTTCACCACGGTGGCGGCGATGCCGTCGGCCTTCTGCACCAGGCGGCGGGCGCCGCCGGGCAGGTCGTTCTGCACGGTCGGCAGGCTGGGCTGGACGGTATCGGCATCGAACACCACCAGGTCGGCGGCCATGCCGGTGCGGACCAGGCCGCGGTCGCCGATCTCCCAGGCCGAGGCGTTGTCGAAGGTGAGCATGCGCACCGCCTCTTCCAGGGTGAACGCCTGCTTCTCGCGCACCCAGTAGCTCAGCAAGTGGGTCTGCAGCGACGAGCCCATCTCCTGACAGACGTGCGCGCCGGAATCGGAGAAGGTGGCGAGCGTGCGGGGGTGGCGCAACATGCCCAGCACGTCGTCGGGCTGGTCGTTGACCAGCGGCTGCACGAACATCAGGTCCTCATTGTCCAGCGCCAGGTCAATGATCACCTCGACCGGGTTCTGGTTGCGGGCGCGGGCCAGCTCGTCGACGCTGGGATCGTCCCATTTCACGTCCAGCATCGGGAACAGGTTGGTGTAGTCGGGCTTGCGCGGATCGGTGGTGGCCGCGCCGCCGCCCTGGAACTCGGTCCCCTTCGGCTTCATGCCGGCCTCTTCGGCGATCAAGGCGGCGCGGACCTCCGGGTCGCGCAGTCGCTGCTTTTGCTCCTCGACCGGCAGGCGGCGGATCTCCTGCCAGCGCGGCAGCACGTCGAACGGCAGGTACGACTTCAGGGAGAACACGGCGCTGATCGGCCGGGTCGTCGACTGGCCGAACACCCGGCCGCCGCCGGCGGCGAGCTGGTCCATCCAGTCGAGCTGGTATTGCCAGGGGTTGGGCTGGTCGCCCTGGCTGGTGGCGACGGTGCCGAACATCACCGGCCGCCCGCTGTCGAGGGCGATGGCGCGCAGGTCGTCCAGGAAAGCGCGCTGGGCGGCGCCGCCGGAAACGTCCGGGCCGATCTGGAAGATGCCGGCGTCGAGCTCGGCCATGGCATTGACCAGATGGGCGATCTCGCGCCAGTCGCCGATCCGGCTCGCCACCGGGCCGCCGTCGGGGCGGATATGGGTGGTCGCCCGGGAGGTCGACAGGCCCATGGCGCCAGCCCTGAGCGCTTCCTGCACGGCGTGGGCCATCGCCTCGAGGTCGTCGTCGCTGGCCGTCTCGTCGAGCGCGCGCGGGCCCATGGTGTACATGCGCAGGGCGGAATGACCGATGTAGGCGGCGTAGTTGATCGCCTTGGGCAGCGCCTCGGCCCTGGCCAGGTATTCCGGAAAGCTCTCCCAGTTCCAGTCGATGCCGGCCAGCATCGCTTCGGTCGGAATGTCCTCGACCGCCTCCAGGCACTGGGCGAACCATTCCCGCTCCGCCGGTTTGCAGGGCGCCAGGGCAAAGCCGCAGTTGCCCATCACCACGCTGGTCACGCCGTGCCAGCAGGAGCAGCTGCCGAGCGGATCCCAGGCGATCTGCGCGTCCATGTGGGTGTGGCCGTCGATGAAGCCCGGCGCGACGATATGGCCGTCGGCGTCGATGCTGCGTTCGGCCGGTGCCCGGATGCGGCCGATTTCCGCGATCCGGCCATCGCTGACGCCGACATCGGCCCGGTAGCGCGGCATGCCCGAACCGTCCACCACGGTGCCGTTGCGGATCACCAGGTCGAACGCCATCTCGTCTCCTCCCGTGATGCGTTTGCTTATTGGTCGCAAGCTTAGCCCGCGCCGCCGCTGCATGTCTGATCTCGATTGAAACGATCGGCGGGCGCTCGGTTCCCTGCCGTGCCGATTCCCCGCTACAGTGGCCTGCGGCGCCGCGGCTGAACGACGGCGCCCGGCCCGTCCGCGGGCACCAACGGAGGAGACGACAGCATGATCCCCGACCGTCTGCGTTTCGGCATCTTTCTGGCTCCCTTCCATCCGGTCGAGGAAGACCCGACGGCGGCGATGGATCGCGACATGGCCCTGCTCGAGCACCTCGATCAGCTCGGCTACGACGAGGCCTGGATCGGCGAACACCATTCCGGCGGCTTCGAGATCATCGCCTCGCCCGAGTTGTTCATTGCCGCCGCGGCCGAGCGCACGCGGCACATCCGCCTGGGCACCGGCGTGGTCTCGCTGCCCTACCACCATCCGTTCATGGTCGCCGACCGCATGATCCAGCTCGATCACATGACCAAAGGCCGGGTGATGTTCGGCGTCGGCCCCGGCGCCCTGGTCGGCGATGCCTTCCGCATGGGCATCGACCCGGGCGAACAGCGGCGGATGATGAACGAGGCGATCGACGCGCTGGTGGCCCTGCTCGACGGCGAGCAGGTCAACATGAAGACCGACTGGTTCGAGCTGCGCGAGGCGCGCCTGCAGCTGCCCTGCTACACCCGCCCGCGCATGGAGATGGCGGTCGCCTGTGCCCGCTCGCCGGCCGGGGCTCTGGCCGCCGGCCGGCATGGCCTTGGCATGCTGTCGATCGGCGGCACTTCGGCGGAGGCGCTGGCGGCGCATGCCAACAACTGGCGCATGTGCGAACAGGCCGCGGCCGAGAACGGCGCCAGCGTCGATCGCGAAAACTGGCGCCTGGTGACCCTGGCGCACATCGCCGAGAGCCGGGCGCAGGCGCTGGAGAACGTGAAATTCGGCCTGGAGCAATGGGCGACCTACTTCCGCGAGATCGCCACTTTCCCGATCGTGCCGCCGGACATCGACGACGCCGCCAACTATCTGATGGACAACCAGATGGCGGTGATCGGCGATCCCGACGATGCGATCCGCCATATCGAGAAGCTGCTCGAGGGCTCCGGCGGCTTCGGCGCCTACCTGGAGCTGGCTCACAACTGGGCCGACTTCGCCGCCACCAGGCGCCATTACGAGCTGATGGCGCGCTACGTCGTGCCGCACTTCCAGAACAAGAACAGCCTGCGCCGCTACAGCTACGACTACAGCCACCGCAACCGTGACGTCTTCGTCGGCGCGGCGCAGGCCGCGGTCGAAAGCGAGATCAAGAAGCAGGAAGACAAGGAGGCGAAGAACCAGACGGCGGCCGAATAGCCGCCGCGGCCTCAAGGCAAGCCCGGGGAGGGGCGCGATGGAATTCCAGAACAAGGTCGCCGTGGTCACCGGCGGTGCCAGCGGCATCGGCGCCGCCAGCGCGCGCAACTTCGCCGCCCGCGGCGCCCGGGTCGTCGTCGCCGACCTGAACGGCGACGGCGCGGCCGCGGTCGCCGACGAGATCGGTGGCCTTGGCGTCGCCTGCGACGTCGGCGACGAGGCCGACGTCGGCCGCCTGATCGCGGCGGCGGAGGCGGCCTGCGGGCCCGTCGACATCCTGTTCAACAACGCCGGCATCGCCACCGGTAGCGATCCGCTGACGACCGACATCGAGGTCTGGCAGACGCAGTGGCAGGTCAACGTCATGGCTCACGTCTATGCCGTGCGGGCGGTGTTGCCGGGCATGCTGGCGCGTGGCTCGGGCTATCTGATCCACACCGCCTCCATGGCCGGGATCCTGACGTCGCACGGCAACCTGCCTTATGCGGCGACCAAGCATGCCGTCGTTGGCCTGGCGGAATGGCTGTCGATCACCTACCACGACAAGGGCATCCGCACCTCGCTGCTGGCGCCGTTGGGGGTGCGCACGCCGATGCTGGGCGACACCGACTCGCCGTTCGCGCGCAATGCCGCCGGACCGATCAAGGAGCCCGAGGAGGTGGCCGAGATGGTCGCCCGAGCGGTGGAGGACGAGCGCTTCCTGATCCTCACCGACGACATCGCCCAGACCTGGATGACCTTCAAGGACAACGACCTGGAGCGCTGGCTCACCGGCATGCGCCGTCTGCAGGCGAAGATCGAACGCGAGCTCGAAGGCTAGGCGCGCCGCCGCAGGAAGTAGGTGTCGGCGTCGGCCCCGCCCTTGATGCGGATGCGGCCGCGGTGCTCGAGGTCGTATTGCGCGTCCAGCAGGGCGGCCGTCTCGGCCGAGACGTGGACCCGGTTGGCCTCGCCCGAACGTTCCAGCCAGCTCGCCGTGTTTACCGTGTCGCCCCAGACGTCATAGGCAAATTTGTGCGTGCCGATGATGCCGGCGACGACCGGGCCGGAGTGCACGCCGACCCGGACGCTGACGCCGACCTCGAACTTGCGGTTGAGCCGGTGCACGGCGTCGATCAGGTCGAACGACAGGGCTGCCGCGGCGGCGGCATGGTCGTCGCGGATCTCCGGCAGCCCGGACACCGCCATGTAGGCATCGCCGATCGTCTTGATCTTCTCGATGCCGTAGGCGCCGCAGACTTCGTCGAGCTCCGAGTAGAGATGGTTCAGCATCTCGACCAGCAGTCCCGGCGGCGTCCGCGACGACAGTTCGGTGAACCGGACGATATCGGCGAACACCACGCTGACGGCCTCGAAGCGGTCGGCGACCGCCGTCTCGCCGTTGTTGAGGCGCTCGACGATCCGCCGTGGCAGCACGTTCAACAGCAGCGCTTCGGAGCGTTCCTTCTCGGCCTGCAGTCGCCGCAGGTGCACCTCCTCCTGGTCGCGCAGGCGCTTGCGCTCGAGGCAGGCATTGATGCGCGCGCGCAGCAGGACCGGACTGAACGGCTTGGCCAGGTAGTCGTCGGCGCCGGCCTCGATGCAACGGACGATGCTGTCCATTTCGTCGAGCGCGGAGGTAACGATGACGGGGATGCCGGCGAAGTCCTTGTCCTGCTGCAGTCGCTGCAGGATCTCGAAGCCGTTGATCTCGGGCATGATCAGGTCGAGCAGCACCAGATCGACGCTCTCGCTCTCCAGGGCGACCAGCGCCGCATGGCCTGAGGGTGCCGTCAGCACCGTGTGGCCCTGCGCTTCGAGCTGACGCTGCAGCAACTGCCGGACCGTGCTGTTGTCGTCGACCACCAGGATCGAGCCGATCTCCTGCGCCGACGCGGCGGTCTCCTCGAGCGGTCGGATGGCGCGGACGAGATCGTCGACGATGCCGCTGCCGGCACTCAGGCCCGCCGCATCGCCGCCGTCGTCTCCGTCCCGCGCGAAGTGGATGATCGCATCGACGCTGGCCAGCAGGTTGTCGACTTCCTGCAGCAGGTGGGCGATGTCGCCGCGCATCGTCGCATCGCCGGCATCCTGGAGCTCCTCCAGCAACAGCTCGGCATAGCCTTTGATGGCGCCCAGCGGGTTGCGCACATCGTGGCGCAACCTGGCCTGCAGGCGCTCGGCGCCTTCGGAGCCCAGATGCTCGTGGCGATCGACGTCGAGCAGCTCGTCGACCACTGCGGAGAGCTCACGCGCGGACTTGAGGATGCGCTCCAGATCCGGCGCCACGGCCGCCATGTCCCGCGTGCGCGCCTGGGCGAGCAACAGCTCGGTGTAGCTGGCGATCGCCGCGGCCGGGGCACGCAGCCCGGCGCGGATGTTTGCCAGTTGGGCGCGCCGAACGCGTTGGCCGTCGGGCGTGCCCCCGGCGGTCACGACGGCCTCGCCGTTCTGGCCCGCGAGCTGAGCTCGCGCAGCGTCTCGCGCAGGTTGGACAGCAATGCACTCAGCGACTGCTCGCGTTTGCGCAGGACGTGCTCGACGTAGCCGTTGAGCGCGGCGCGATCCTCGTTGGTCAGGGTCTTGGCGGTGACGACGATCACCGGAATCTCGGCCCAGCGCGAGTCCCGGCGCAGTTGCTCGAGAAACTCGAACCCGTCCATCTCCGGCATCATCAGGTCGAGGACGATGATGTCGGGCCGTGTCTGCGTCAGCCGTTCCAGGCCGGCGCGGCCATTCTCGGCCTCGACGATGTCGTAGTCCTCGGCGGCGAGGAAACGGCGCAGCACCTCGCGGGTCTCGATGTCGTCCTCGACGATCAGCACGCGCCGCGCGCCGTCATCGCCGGCAAAGCGCTCGACGACGGAGAGCAACTGCGCCTTGGACACCGGCTTTACCAGGTATTCCGACGCCCCCAGGGTGAAGCCGAGGCTCTTGTCGTCGACGATCGTCAGCATGACCACGGGGATGTCCATCAGCTCGCGATCGCGCTTCAGGGTGTTGAGGATGGACCAGCCGTCGATGTGCGGCATCAGCACGTCCAGGGTGATGATGTCGGGTTGCCGGTCGCGCGCCGCCGCCACGCCCTCTTCGCCGTTCAGCGCGCTCAATACCTGAAAGCCGTCTGCTTCCAGGTGGCGCCGCAGCAGGTCGTGCACGGTCGGGTCGTCGTCGATGGCAAGCACCGTGCAGTGTCCGCCCGCTGCCGTCGCGGGCACAGCCCGTACCGGCACCGTCGCTTCCGTGAAGCGCGCCTTGGGGCCTTCGAGCGGCAGTTCGACGATAAAGGTGCTGCCGGCATCGGGCTCGCTCTCGACGCAGATGTCACCGCGCAGCAGCCGGCAGAACCGCTGCGTCAGGGCGAGCCCCAGGCCGGTGCCGCCAAATCGGCGGGCAGTCGAGGAATCGGCCTGCGAGAAGTACTCGAACAGCTTGGCGAGCTGATCGGGCGTCATGCCGACGCCAGTGTCGCTGACGGTGATGACGAGCCAGTCCTGCCCGTCGCGCGGCATCCGCTTGGCCGTCAGCGTGATGGTGCCGGCCTTGGTGAACTTGGCGGCGTTGCTGAGCAGGTTGAACAGCACCTGGCGCACCTTGGTCAGGTCGGAGGTCATCAGCCCCAGGCCGTCCTCCTGCTCGACGACGAGCTCGTTGTCGTTCTCGTCGGTGAGCGGCTTGATGGTTGCGACCACCTCCTCGATCATCGCGGCGATGTCGAACGTCTCGCTGTAGACGTCCATCTTGCCGGCCTCGATCTTCGACAGATCGAGGACGTCGTTGACCAGGTTCAGCAGGTGCCGGCCCGAGGCGACGATCTTGCGCAGGTCCGACACCACGGTTTCCCGGTCGAGTTCGTCGGATTCCTCCAGCAGGATCTCGCTGTAGCCGATGATCGCGTTGAGCGGCGTACGCAGTTCATGGCTGACGTTGGCCAGGAACAGGCTCTTGGCGGCGGCCGCTTCCAGCGCCGCGTCCCGCGCGGTCGACAGTTCGGCGGTGCGCTGCTCGACCAGCTCTTCCAGGTTCTCGTTCAGCACGTGCAGGCTGCGGTTGGCCTCGAACAGCTCCCGCGTCTTCTGCTCCGCGATGGCTTCGGCCTGCTTGCGTGCCTCCCGCTCCCGTGCCAGGCGTCTTTCGAGGCCGCGCGTGTCGCTCAAGATGCACCGCCCGCCCTGCGCAAGACGAACCGCGCCGCGGTGCCGGCACCGTCGGACAGGTCTTCGACCTGCATGTCGATCTTCTCGCCGAAATGATCGATGCAGGCGCTGACCAGGCCCTCGGCGAGCGCGGCGAACGGGCGCGACGACCGGTAGGTCATGTCGAGCTGATCGGGCGCCGGCATCTCGCAGGCGATGCTGGGCAGTTCGGCGTCGGGATACAGCTTGCGAACCTCGACGTGGATGTAGTCCTCGACGTTGTTGAGGAAATCGAACGCCGTCCCCGTCTGCTCGAAGAACACCGGGTAATTCTCCACGAAGCGGCCGAACAGATGGCTGCCGAACGCCTTGACCAGGTCGCCGACCGGGGCGCCCGTGGCTTCGCTCAGATGGGTGACGAGCGTCAGCATCTCGCCGTGGTCATAGGTTCCCAGGGTCGTATAGGCGCCGCCCGAGGCGAGCTCGGACTGCTCCACGATCTGATCCGCGATGTCGGGCGAGAACCGATCTTCGACCATCTCCAGGAACTCGGTGAAAACGACTCCCTTCATGTCTCAGCTCTCCCAGTTCTGGCGCACGGCGACTGTGCGTCGCGTCACAATGCGCTCGCTTCGTTTCAGCGCCCGGCGAGCAGCCGCTCGATCTTCTCGATCAGGCGGTCGAACTCGATCGGTTTGGTATCGTAATCGTCGCACCCGGCGGCCAGCGCCTTCTCGCGATCGGTCGCCATGGCGTGCGCGGTCAGGGCGATCACGGGGATCGCGCCAAGCTCGGGATCGGCCTTGAGCTGCCTGGTCGCTTCCCAGCCGTCGAGGACGGGCAGGCTCATGTCCATGATGATCAGGTCCGGCCGCTCCGCGCGGGCGGAATCGATGCCCGCCTGGCCATCCTCGGCGGTAACGACCTCGTACTGGCGTCGGCGCAGGCGCCGGCACAGCATGTCCAGGTTCAGTTCATGGTCTTCGACCACCAGTAACTTTGCCACGGCCTCCCTCCAGGGCTCGGGTGCGCGAAACCGCTCCGCGCACGGTGCTGGAGCCAACGACCCTCCCGCGGCACACCCGGCGGGCCGCCCTCACGGCTTCTGCCGGCTGCATACCCCACTATAGCGAATTCGGTGGTGCGACGTCGCCGCAATTCTACTCCGGCGGCCCGAACGGGCCGCCCGGCCCCGCGGCGGCGCGTCACGGTGAACTGGCGTCGTGGCGGGCGGCGGGTTAGAAGCGTGGTGACGCACGCCACGGCGACGGTCGGGCGAAGGACCGCGTCGGCGGGCCGGATAACCAGAGAAACTGCGAGGAGACGTCATGAGCAAGCGGGTCATGGTGCAGATGCCGATCACCGACGGCATTCGTTCGGTGTTCGATAAGCGCGACGACATCGAGTGCGAGCGCTTTACCGAGCTGTCGGAAGACAACATCGTCCAGCACATCGCCAACTACGATGCGGTGATCCTGGGCGTGGCGCCGTTCACGGCGCGCATCATCGAGCACGCCGACAGGCTGAAGATCGCCTCGCGCCACGGCGTCGGCTACGACGCCGTCGACGTGCCGGCGCTGAGCCGGCGCGGCATCCCGCTGTCCATCGCCGGCATCGCCAACTCGGTGACGGTGGCCGAGCACTCGCTGTTCTTCATGCTCTCGCTGGCCAAGCGCGGGCAGCTCTACGACCGCGAGGTCCGGGCCGGC
>Ga0056121_1000143_pt1 | contig 31979 bp, 26 predicted proteins | sample WorMetHEROISLAND_FD_83872 | JGI IMG/M metagenome (GOLD analysis project Ga0056121, IMG submission 83872) | Marine gutless worms symbiont microbial communities from Max Planck institute for Marine Microbiology, Germany - Olavius sp. 1 HERON ISLAND ...
GAAAGTCCATAGTCTGGAGGACTAAAGTCCTCATCCGTGGACAAGCCACGGACTGAACGTGAAGGGACTTAACGTCCATAGTTTCAACGATGATGCGCTTCGCGCACTAAAGTTATTGAAGCAGTGAAGTAGGCCATTGGTTCGCTGGTTATCCGGTTTATGAAAAAATAGAGACGGCTGTCTACCCGCCGGCTACCTATGCCATCCTGTGGCCCTTTCTGGGGTGGCTCAATTCCACGCCGGTCAGATGGCTGTGGGCGTTCACCGCGTTGGGTGCCCTTGTTTGGCTCATTATCCTCATTGACCGTGAAAGCTTCGCTAATACTTATCCGGAACGCCTCTTTCTATTGCTGTTGGTTCTCTCCATGCATTCCACGGGCGGGACAATGGGCAACGGACAACTTGGCATTCATGTGCTACCCATACTGTTATCCAGCCTGTTGATTGCTCGAAAGGTTTGACCCTCGTGGTTCAAGGACATCCTGGCAGCATTATTGATACTATTTTGTTTGGTAAAACCAAGTATTACGGTGCCTTTTATGCTGCTTTTGGCAGTCGATAAAAATGGTCTGAAGCTGGTGATTCTAAGTATTGGGACGTATATTTTCATCACCTTGTCAGCATGTGCGTTTCAGGAGCCTAGCTCCATTTTACTGATAAAGCAGTGGCTCATCAAATCTAAAGATCACCTTGAATGATTCCGGTGGATATGCCAATGTTCATCAATGGATGAACGCCATCGGTGCCGGGAACTGGGTCCTCCCGGTTTTCTTGGTGCTAGTTGTTCTATTGAGCTGGTGGTTATATGTTTATCGACATGAGGACTTGTGGCTCCTTATGGGTGTTACAGCCATTATAGCGAGACTGTGGACTTACCATGCGCCGTACGACGATATCTTGATCCTAATTCCATTTATTGCTCTATTTCGCATTATAAAACTGCAACTGTCCTTGGGTGGAATCGCTATCATACCCTCTACCTTGGTGGTACTCAGCTGGTTTTCTATGCTGTTACCCACTATCTTCTTGGAGGTACGCAGATGGTTTCCTATGCCGTTACCGCCCCGACCGCTAACCCATCAATCTCTATGGGTTTTCTTGTTTAAGTCTGGACAAGCATTACTCTGGCTGCTCATGATGGTTTTCCTGATGATGCATGTCGGCTGGCAATCACAATGCAGTCGGAGGAAAGTGGTGAGATCTAGGGGGCGTTCTCAATCAACAACCTGGTTGTAAAGCGTCGCTTCGCCCTCGTCTTTCATGTGTGTGCGGAGGTTGAGGTCGATATAGTCTCTCTCGGTCAGCACCTGAGAAGCACTTGTGAGAGGGTCCGGCTTATAAAATGTAAACATCCTGTAAATCCTGTCTAATTTAGAGCTTCTGGGCAACACCGAACCATTCAGGATCGCTTTAGAAATCGGACCACCCGTTCCACATCTTCCAGGGTATCGACGCCCGGACCTGGCTCCTCTCGGGCCTGGGTCACGTGGATTGTTTCACCGTGCCAGAGCACCCGCAGCTGTTCCAGGGCCTCGGCCAGCTCCAAGGGGGCGGGCTGCCAGCTGACGAAGCGCATGAGAAAGGCGAGTCGGTAGGCATACAGGCCGATGTGGCGCAGGAACCGAACGCCCTGGGGCAGGGGTTCATGCGCCTCGAGGGATTCGTCCCGATGCCAAGGGATAGGGGCGCGCGAGAAGTAGAGCGCGTAACCGTCCGTATCCGTGACCACCTTGACCGTGTGCGGATCGAAGAGCGTTCGCGCATCACGGATCGGATAGGCAAGAGTTGCCATGCCGGTCGCGCCGTGGCCCGCCAGGTCACGCGCCACCTGGTCGATGAGGGCCGGTGGCATACAGGGCTCGTCACCCTGGAGGTTGACCAGGATGCTGTCCCGCGGCCAACCACGGGCCGCAGCGACCTCAGCAATGCGGTCCGTACCGCTGTGGTGATCGGTCCTGGTCAGGGCCACATCGGCGCCGAAGGCGGTACAGACGTCGGCGATGCGCATATCGTCCGTGGCGATCACAATCTGGTTGGCGGCGCATTCCCGGGCCCGTTCGTAGACGTGCCGAATCAGCGGTGCCCCGGCGATCCCGAGCAGCGACTTGCCGGGAAGGCGACTGGCGCCGTAACGGGCCGGGATAACGACCTTGAAATCGATTGCGGCCATAGGCTCACTTAAGGAAAGCTCAAAGCAGGCAGTTGCGACTGTTGAACCACAAAGGCGCAAAGGATACAAGGATTCGCGCCGGGTACAATTCTATTCAGTAGCCCCGATCCGGTAAGGTGACGGCTGGCAAAGCCGGCAACAAGCGTTTAGCATAAAAGTGTCTGTTTCGTAACCGTAGGCCTCCTACCAACCGAAAGTGGAGATGGCTCTCATGACAGAGATCAAGGTCCATGATATCCCCGCCGAGATTGCAGCCAACGCCCACATCGATGCCAAGAAGTACGAAGCCATGTATCGGCGTTCCGTCGCTGATCTGGAAGGTTTCTGGGCGGAGCAGGCCGAGACGTTCGTAACCTGGAGCAAAAAGTGGGATCGGGTCAGCGATTACAGCTTCGACGCCGATAACCTCTACATCAAATGGTTCGAGGGCGGCAAGCTGAATGTGGCTTACAACTGCCTTGATCGCCACCTGGACACCCGCGGCGATCAGGTCGCCATCGTCTGGGAAGGCGACGACCCGGCGGAGGATCGTAGGCTGACCTACCGCGAACTGTACGGCCAGGTGTGCAGACTGGGGAACGTGCTCAAAGCCCGCGGCGTCAAGAAGGGCGACCGGGTCTGCATCTATATGCCCATGATCCCGGAGGCCGCGGTCGCCATGCTGGCCTGTGCGCGGATCGGCGCCGTCCACTCCGTGGTCTTCGGCGGTTTCTCCCCCGATTCCCTGCGCGATCGCATCCTGGACTCCGATTGCCGGACCCTGATCACCGCCAACGAGGGGATCCGCGGTGGGCGCCCGGTGCCCTTGAAGAAGAATGCGGATACCGCCCTGGCCGAGTGCCCGAATGTGAGCACCGTGGTCGTGGTAAAGCGCACCGGCGGTACGATCGACTGGACCGACGGTCGTGACATCTGGTACCAGGAGGCCATGGCGACCGCCTCGGAGGACTGCCCGCCGGAAGCGATGGACGCTGAAGACCCCTTGTTCATCCTCTACACCTCCGGCTCCACCGGCAAGCCCAAGGGCGTGCTGCACACCACGGGCGGCTACCTGGTCTTCGCCGCCATCACCCACAAGTACACCTTCGACTACCGGGAGGGAGAGGTCTACTGGTGCACCGCAGACGTCGGTTGGGTCACCGGCCACACCTATATCCTTTACGGGCCCTTGGCCAACGGGGCCATCTCGCTCATGTTCGAGGGTCTCCCCAATTACCCGGATGCCTCTCGCTTCTGGCAGGTCGTGGACAAGCACAATGTCGCCATCTTCTATACCGCCCCCACCGCCATCCGCGCCCTGATGCGTGCCGGCGAGGGGCCCGTCAGGAAGACCTCCCGCAAGTCGTTGCGCGTCCTCGGCACCGTAGGCGAGCCCATCAACCCCGAGGCCTGGGAGTGGTACTACCGGGTCGTCGGTGATGAGCGCTGCCCCATCGTCGACACCTGGTGGCAGACCGAGACCGGCGGCCACCTGATCACGCCTTTGCCCGGTGCGACCGCGCTCAAGCCGGGCTCCGCCTCCCGACCCTTCTTTGGTGTCGTACCGGCCCTGGTGGATGTCGCCAACGGCACCCTGATCGAGGGTGCGGGGGAGGGTGCCTTGGTCATCACCCGTCCCTGGCCGGCCACCATGCGTACCGTCTACGGCGATCACGCGCGCTTCGCGGCAACCTACTTCACGCAGTACCCCGGCTACTACTTCACCGGTGACGGGGCACGCCGCGACGCGGACGGCTATTATTGGATCACCGGCCGCATCGACGATGTGCTGAACGTTTCCGGGCACCGTCTGGGCACCGCCGAGATCGAGTCCGCCCTGGTACTGCACCCTCGGATAGCGGAGGCCGCCGTCGTCGGTTACCCGAATGACATCAAGGGCCAGGGCATCTACGCCTATGTCACCCCTATGGCCGATGTGGAGCCGAGCGATGCTCTGAAAGCGGAGCTGACGGCATTGGTCCGACGCGAGATCGGTCCCATCGCCACCCTGGATGTTATCCAATGGGCCCCCGGCCTTCCGAAGACCCGGTCGGGCAAGATCATGCGCAGGATCCTGCGTAAAATCGCGGCCGACGAGATCGATACTCTCGGTGATACCTCTACCCTTGCCAATCCCGCGGCGGTCAGTGATCTGATCGACAACCGGGCCAGCCGTTAGGTAGCGCGATTCGCCGAATTCGATATCGGGGTGGGTTGGGTCTTTGTGATGGGGCATCGGGACCCTTGATAACATTTCTCACCCCCCCGCATTCGGAGGAAAGCGATATGGACCCATGAAGGGTGCTTGTCATGGGGTTTTTCAACCCGCGAAGTCAAGGGTTCGACTTCGACCGGACTGCCTATGCGACCGGTGATGCGACCGAATAGGCATTATCTTTTGTTTTGGATGACGGACCGAGAACCCCTAACCATCAATTGTTCAAATGAGGTTTATCTCTTGAGTTCCAATCTACGAGTCGGCGTGTTCGTCGACGCTGAAAACGTCAGGTACAACGGTGGCTATCAGATGCGCTACGATGTGCTGCGCCGCTTCGCGGCCCGTGAAGGGGGCCATCTGCAGCGGCTCAACACCTATTTGGCCTTCGATTCGGAGCGCGCCAGGGAAGACCCGGATTACGCCAAGAAGTCCAGGATCTATCAACAGATGGTACGGGATTTCGGATGGAAGATTACGGTCAAGCAGGTGCGCCGTTACACGGACGAAAACGGCAATGTCACCACCAAGGCCAACGCGGATCTGGACATGGCCGTGGACGCCATGTTGCAGGCAAGGAATCTGGACCAAGTGCTGCTGGTCACGGGAGACGGGGATTTCCTGCAGGCGGTCAATGCCCTGCAGAACGCCGGTTGCCGGGTGGAGCTGATCGGCTTCAAGAACGTCTCGCGCCAGCTGCAACAAACCGTCGACACCTTTTATCCCGGTTTTCTGATCCCTGACCTGCTACCTGTCACCTATGAGCCCCGCAACGAATGGGGCCAGCCCGGTTCCTGTGTGCGCGGCATATGCACCAAGTGGTTCTTCGACAAGGGTTACGGCTTTATGCGGATCATCGACCGCGTCTCACCCAACTTGTGGGTCACGGACCCGCGCGAGCCGGACTCCCCCTATACTAGCGTCTTCTGTCACGCCAACGAAGTCGCCGATGAGGTGACGGAAGAGATGCTGATGAATCGCGAGACCATCTTCGAGTTCTATCTCAGCGAGAGCGAGCAAAAGGACGATGGTCTGGTCGCCAATAATGTGCGCCTGGCATTTTCCATCAATCGCTGATGGCCGAGGGCTTTGAGAAATTCAAGGTAGCCCGTGCGGGGCAGGGATGCCCCGTTTGTCGGTAGTGGATAGATTTTAAGTGGTGAAGTCTGCCGACCCCTCCCTCGTCATTCCGGCAGGGAGTGCCGGAATCCAGTGCCAGGGATGGCAAAACAAGACGCGTTTCTGTTCGATGCGGTAGATGAGGCGCCAGGGACGCTCGATCAGCTCCTAGTATTGGTACAGGTCCAGAGACCGGAGTTCCGGGGCCGTGCGTCCCCGCCGGGGATTGGTCGCCAAGGTGGACGCCTTTGTTTCAAGCCGATCAAGGATCGTGAGTGCGTTCTGCAGCAGGTTGTCCTCGACGATGTAGTCGATGATAGCGTCTAAATCCCCCGCGCTGTGTCTGTCCACGGAACAGCATATTCAACCATATCCAGGAGTTCAAAAGGAATCTGCGGGACCTCGTGTAGCCGACTTGGAGTGACCCAGGTATCGCCGAATGCTGTTACACTGCCGCACGGCACAATCTGCGCATTTCACTCCCTCTCCCTCCGAGGGTGTCGCAAAAGGGTCGCGCAGAGGGGTAAACTCAGGCCCGCCAAGTTCACACCGGAGTAGCCAGCGACGATGCCGATTCATCGCCCAGTGATTGCGGTCAACACCAGCAATCAACTCGACCGGTTTGCGGGTGGAGCGTCTCTCTGAGCGGAGGTGGCCAGACCCAAGCCAACGGGTGACATGGCACTGGCTTCAAGGGAGTTTCCGCTGGTTGCAGGCTCATCTGACCGGTCTTGATCCGATACCACGCTCAGGCAACTCCGCTCCTTGGCTGCCCCCCATGGTTCTGAACCATCTTATCTGATCGGGAGGAAAGCCTTTTACAACACCCTCCTGGTGGGAGAGGGGCTTTTGTGACACCCTCCCTCCGGAAGAGGGCTGGGAGAAGGGATCAAAGGAATGGGGCGGGGTTAATGAACTGCTCTACGCTAACCACTTGAGAATTTACCACTACCGATCTCGGCATGGAGGCGAGCCGAGTAGTGCCCAACACCCTTGTTGGGTACGCTGCCGTCATAATTCTTTTGTTCTCAATGAGGCGGAAATAGGGGATCGGGATCTTGTCAGGGCCTCGATCCTCAAGGTACTCATCAGGCCAACTGCGCGAAGCTCTGGTCGCATTTGGCGGCCATGATGAAATCATTCAGATGCAGGTCGTCGATCTTGTGGGTCCACCACCAGATGGTCACCCGAGAATATTCGACCAGCATGACCGGGTGGTGTCCCTCCGACTCGGCGAGCGCCGCGACCGCGTTGACCAGGGCGAGGCTGCGCTGATAATCGCTCGTATCATAGCGGCGCATCAGCTTTTTGAGGCCCTGCTCCTTGATCAGCCGCCACTCGGGGATGAGCGGTAACTGTTGCTCGATCTCTTCATCGGTTACCGCAGGCGCGCCGATCCGGCAGACCTCGCAATGGGCGTCGAGGAGTGGGTTGTTCGTATTTGACATGGGGTACCTGATTGGGGTTGAGGATGTCGCTCCTTTTTACCACAAATCGGCCCGCTGTTCTTCCACCGGTCTATCCCTATCAAGGCTACCTGACAGCTATCGAATAATAATCGCTGTTGAAACAAAACCTTGGGTGATGGTTCAGAGCGCTACTCTTGTTGCCATCCCTGGCACCAGATTCCGGCAATCCGTGCCGGAATGACGTGGTGTGGCCGAAAGGATTACAACCTTTCGTGTCTTTCGTGGTCTATTCCGCAACCAAAAGCCATTCTTGCATCAAGGCTTTTCGTGTTGATGCGTGTTCATTCGTGGTTCTCCCTATTCCACGGCCTCATTGAAGCATTATAATTAATTATCTTGCTCAATGCAGGGAAGACTGATCTGCCCGGCGGCCTGTCTGCCACTGGGCGGAGATTATTTTACACTGCCGGAAGCCGAAGCGGCGATGACTGAAGCCTTACCCTTTGTGCTTTTGCGGTCCAAACACCCGGGGATCGAGGGCTGGTCGAGGGCCGCCTTCTGTCCTGGATGGATGAACAAACGACACGCGCGGAGATCGCCTAGGGCGCGGCCGGCAAGTTTCCCAAGAGTTGGGGGCTACGAGATGATGACCCGAAAATTTGTAAGTGCGGCCCTTTTACTATCCCTGACCTGGCCCCTGACCGGTGCCGGCGAAGAGAGAACTCAACCACAATCGGCCAACGCACAGGCCCAGCCACAGCCGACCAAGGTTGAGGCCCATGGGGACTGGGCGTTGCAATGTCCGGAAAATGCCCCTTGTTTCCTCATACAACGGGTTTTTCTCAAGGACGATAAAGAAAAACTGCTGATAAGTGCGGTTTTGCAGTTTTCAGATAAGCCATCGCGCTTGTTGCTCGCAATACGAACTCCCCTGGAAGTCCTGCTCACGCCGGGGGTCGAGTTCGGCGTGGACAAGGTAAAGGCTACCACCCATCCCTTCCATCATTGCCGCCCCGAGGGTTGTCTGGACATCTTTCCCGTGTCGAAGAAACTGCGAAAAAACCTTGAATTAGGGAAACAGGCGAACATCGGCTACCACCTTACTAACGGCAAGAAATACCGCATCCCGGCGTCTTTGACAGGGGCGACCACAGGATTACAAGCACTGAAAAATACGACGAAAGGTGCGAAGAATGGCAAGTAGGCTACCGGTTGCCAGTCGTTAGCTGTTGTCGTAGGAGTGCCGGCCCCCATACTCCAGCCCAATGCCATTACTAAGGCGCGGTCCTGGGTTATATGTCGCGCAACCCTAATAGGGGCTGATTAAAAACTAACCTATTGATTTTTAGTTAGAAAAACTACAGATTTCCTCTGGCTCCCACGCTCCGGCGTGGGAGCAAGTCTTGACGCTCCAGCGTCACCAAGCCTAGCCGCTGGAGCGGCCAAGGTGATGTTCCCACGCTGGAGCGTGGGAACGAGCAAAATCAATAAGTTAGTTCTTAGACAGTCTCTAAGACAGGATTTACAAGATTCCTGCATGACTTCGGCTGATTACGATTTTCACAACAATTCCAATGCAATACAAGGACCTGAGGGATTTCATCGCCCGGCTCGAGCAACGGGGTGAGCTCAAGCGGGTGTCTATCGAAGTCGATCCCTACCTCGAGATCACCGAGATCTGTGACCGTACCTTGCGCGCGGGAGGACCTGCCCTGCTGTTCGAACGGCCGAAGGGATCGCGGATCCCGCTCCTGGGCAATCTCTTCGGTACCGCCAGGCGGGTGGCCTTGGGGATGGGGGAGGAGTCCGTCACTACCCTGCGGGAGATCGGAAAGATATTGGCCTTCCTCAAGGAGCCGGACCCGCCTCAGGGAATGAAGGACGCCTGGCAGAAGCTACCCCTGTTCAAGAAAGTGCTCAACATGGCGCCCAAACGGCTCGGTGATCCTCCCTGCCGGGAGATGGTGCGTGAAGGAGCGGAGGTGGATCTGGGCCAGCTACCTATCCAGACCTGTTGGCCGGGAGACGCAGGGCCTCTCATTACCTGGGGGCTGGTGGTGACCCGGGGACCGGACAAGCCGCGCCAGAACCTCGGCATCTACCGCATGCAGGTATTGGATACTAATCGGGTCATCATGCGCTGGCTGGCCCATCGCGGCGGCGCCCTGGATTTCCGGGGGTGGCGTCTGGAGCATCCGGACGAACCCTTTCCCGTATCCGTCGCCTTAGGGGCGGACCCGGCAACCATGCTTGCCGCCGTTACCCCGGTACCCGATGGATTGTCCGAGTACGCCTTCGCCGGCCTGTTGCGGGGCAGCCGAACGGAGGTTACCGACGGTATCGGCAACGATCTGCAGGTACCCGCGAGCGCCGAACTGGTGCTCGAAGGTCACATCCACCCCGAGGACACGGCCGCCGAGGGTCCCTTCGGCGATCACACCGGCTATTACAACGAGGTCGAAAGCTTCCCCGTCTTTACCATCGACCGCATCAGTCAGCGCCGCGACCCCATCTATCACAGTACCTACACGGGCCGGCCACCGGACGAGCCGGCTATCTTGGGCGTGGCGCTCAACGAGGTCTTCGTCCCCATCCTGCAGAAGCAGTTTCCGGAGATACTCGATTTCTACCTACCGCCGGAAGGCTGCTCTTACCGCCTGGCGGTGGTCAGCATGAGGAAAGAATACCCAGGACACGCCAAACGGGTGATGTTGGGCGTCTGGTCATTCCTGCGCCAGTTTATGTATACCAAGTTCGTGATTGTGGTGGACGAGGACGTGGATCCCAGGGACTGGAAGGATGTTATCTGGGCTATGACGACACGCATGGACCCGGCGCGGGACACGGTTATCGTGGAGCGCACGCCGATCGACTACCTAGACTTCGCCTCTCCGATATCGGGGCTAGGCTCCAAGATCGGCTTCGACGCCACCAACAAGTGGCGCGGGGAGACCCAACGAGAATGGGGTCGGCCCATCCGCATGGATGAGCAAATCAAGCGCCGTGTGGACGAACGCTGGAGTCGATTCGGGATCGACTGATCAGGTCCGAATCGGCTGCCCGGACCTTGCCGGGCAAGGGCGTGCGGTCCCCTGCAGAACAAGGGCCGCACGCCGACATGCGCGCTTAGCGGAAACCGCCTGACCTCGGGACCTTGGGCCGGGCCTCGTTGACCGTCAGATTCCGCCCCTTTACAAGCTTACCGTTCAGCGCCTTGATGGCCTCCTGAGCCTGGTCGTTATCGGGCATGTCCACAAAACCAAATCCCTTGGACTGACCGGAGAATTTATCCTTGATCACATCCGCGCTTGCCGGCTCACCGAATTCGGCGAAGATTTCTCTCAGCTCGTCATCGGTGACCTCGTAGTTCAGGTTTCCTACGTAAATCCGCATCGTTCTCTCTCGTGCAATTGTGCATTGATCGATCTGGCACCGTCGCCTGACCAATGCACAAGTCAGGCAATAGTGAACGGCTGTGTACCGCCGTATCCTGTTGACCGCCTTCGACTTCAAGGTCCTCCAACACCTCACATCCCAAATCCCAAATATAAATCTCGGAAAGCGTGCTCTTGACCGGAAGGTCCATCCGCCGGATGCAGACACCCGGTTTTCGGATCAACCAATTTTGGATCCTAGGGGGGGAGTGCCGTCGACGAGTATCGGACAAGCGCGGACGGACTGAGCGAACAGGTCCGCAGGCAAACCCCGGCGGATCCGGAGCGGAATGAGGCTGCTCTCCGTGAGTGATTCGGAACCCTGAATACCGATAGCGCTGGAACCTGGGGCAACCCTAGTTTATCCGAGCTTTCCCGTCAACCGGATTTCTGCCGAACCACACTCCGAGGCACGGAACCCGGTCTTTTCCACAGCCCGGATCAAGTCGGTGACATCCAAACGGTCACCGCGTACCCGTACCAGACCGGAAGCGAGGTCCGGTGTCGCCGCGCTGACAGCCGCGACGCCTTCCAGGGATTTTTTCACGCTGGCCACGCAGTGCCCGCAGGACATACCCTCCACTTTGAGCATCAGGTCCGTTCCCGATTCCGGGTCGCGCCACGTCCGGAGCGTCGCCTTGAGACGAAGCCCCAACAGATAGGCGAGCAGTCTGCTCAGCAGCAGAGCGGAACCGATCGCGATGTCGGGTGGGCTGTGCCCACCGTGTTCACTGTGCCCGCCGGTGGGCACAGCCCACCCGACATGGGCATCTTGCAGCAAGAAGTCGAAGCCGAGCCCGAGCAGGATGCTCATCGAGATCACGGTCCCGAGGTAGAGCGCCAGAATACGGGTCCCCAGCACCCGATAGACGGCACCGAGTGTCGCGACGTTGGTGGCCGGTCCGGCCATCAGGAAGACGAGCGCCGTACCTGTCGGCATACCTGCCGCGATGAGGGAGGCGGCGATCGGTACTGAGCCGGTGGTGCAGACATAGAGGGGGACCGAGATAGCCAACACGAGCAACATGCCACCGATGCCCTGGGTCCAGGTCAGGCCGGCCAGATAATCGGTGGGGATAAAGGTGGCGATCAGCGCCGCTGCCAGGACCCCTGCCAAGACCCACAAGTCGACCGCCGCCAACAGGTCGAACACAGCGTAGCGCAAAGCCCCCTTCAGTCCGCCCGCGTTCGGCTCGGCGGCGGTCACAAGGGACTCAGGCCGAGGCCGATCGTCAGGCGCGGTAAAACGGTTGACCAGGGTGCCGCCGATCATGCCCGTCACAAAGGCCGCTGCCAGCTTGAATAAAGCGAACGGCCAGCCCAGAAAGGAAGCGCAGACCAGAAGGGAGTCCACACTGGTCTGGGGTGTACTGATCATGAAGGCGGTGGTCGCACCCTTGGAGGCGCCTTGGTTACGCAGACCCAGCGCGGTGGGGATGACCCCGCATGAGCATAGGGGCAGCGGCACGCCGATCAAGGCGGCCCTGGCGGCGCTGCGCAGGTCAGGACGGTTGAGTCCCCGGTGCACCAAGCCATCGGGTAGATACAGGTGTACGAGTCCGGCGATGAACAGCCCGAGCAGCAGGGAAGGCGACAGGTCGAGCATGACCTGCCAGAGTTGGTGGATAAAGTCTCAAACCACACGGATGCATCCGTTGTTCGGTTACTGACGGGTTGTCGAAACGGCCGACGACACCATATTGAAGAAGGTTATCGACATGCACAAGCCCTATCCTAACCACCTTTATCCGTATAAATTGTAGAGAGTGTCATGAGTTTCAAGGTCCGTACCGAGCCCGGCGGTCACACCTTCGGGGTCGCGACCGGCGAGGGTCTGCTGGCAGCCGCGCTGCATCAGGGAATCGGCCTGCCGTATGGCTGCCGCAATGGCCAATGCGGCTCCTGTGCCGCCCAGCTGCTGCAGGGCGAAGTCGTTTATCCCGAGGGCGTGCCGGAGGGGCTCGAGGGCCGGAGCCCGGATACCTGCCTGACCTGTCAGGCCGTCCCCCGGAGTGATCTGATCATCCGGGTCCAGGAGGTCACGACCGCGGCCGGGCTGGAGGTGCGCACCCTCCCGTGTCGGGTTGTCGCCAAGCAACAATTGAACCATGATGTGATCCGGCTCTACCTCAAGCTGCCGGACAATCAGCGTCTCCAGTTCTTGGCCGGACAATATCTGGACTTCATCTTGCGCGACGGACGCAAGCGCGCCTTCTCCATCGCCAATGCGCCCCATGACGACGAGCGCATCGAGCTCCATATACGGCACGTACCCGGCGGTGAGTTCACCGATTATGTCTTCGAGAGCATGCAGGAGAAGGCCATCCTGCGCATCCAGGCACCGTTGGGGACCTTTACCCTGCGGGAGGATTCGCAGCGCCCGCTGATCTTGATGGGCGGGGGAACCGGCTTCGCGCCCATCAAGGGCCTCATCGAACACGCCTTCCATATCGGCATCAAGCGTCCCATGCACCTGTACTGGGGGGTACGCGCACGCCGTGACCTCTACCTGCCGGACCTGCCCGAGCAATGGGCACGGGAGCACTCCAATCTGATTTATACGCCGGTCCTGTCCGAGCCGGACGCGAATTGGACGGGACGCACCGGCTTCGTCCACGAGGCGGTCGTCGCCGACCATCCGGACCTGAGTGGCTTCGATGTCTACATGAGCGGACCACCGATTATGGTGGATGCGGGCCGGGCGGCCTTCAGGGCCCGCGGGCTGACGATGGATCATATGTTCTCCGACGCCTTCGAGTACGCGGCCGACAGTCAATCTTGAATGATTCGGCGCAGTTTGGGGAACCGGACTCACCGGCGGGAAACACAAGATTTCGTGCTTCACGGGTCGTCAACGCCCGACATCTTGTGCCTGAATCATTATTCCCACAATTAAAAACCACTCCGAATCTATCTGACAAATATCACAATTTTTTGTATTCGCCGGTTGTCCTTTCGATTGCGAGCGTCTATGCTGAATAGATAGTCGATGTTGGGTTCGGCGCACGGAGGGGCGTCGGGTGTCGGCCGTATCCCGCGACTTGGTCATCAAGACTCCAGAGAATTCAGATTTAGGAGTGGGCAGCGACCATGAGCACGCATGACGACTTTCGGGACCCTGGGCGCTCAGAAAACACCCTTTCTCTCCCCACCCGGCGGGAATTCCTCACCGCCCTGGCATCCTGCTCCGGTGCCCTGGCGCTGGGATTGCCATCCCTGGTCCAGGCCGGCGGCTACCAGCCGCTCCTGCAACGCCAGGTCTCGGAGCTGGTCAAAGGCATGCGCCTCCGGGGCCTGATACGCCCGGAAGAAAAGACCTCCTGGTCCGTCTACGACTTGACCGCCCGCAAAAAACTGGTCGCCATCAACGAGGATGTCCCGCGCCAGGCGGCCAGCATGATCAAGCCCTTTGTCGCCCAGGCCTACTTCTACACGCTCGAGGATGCCCGCGGCAGGCTGCGCTATACCAGAGCGGAGCGCAAGACCATGGAAGATATGATCCGTCACAGCAGCAACCGGGCGACCAACCGCATTATGGCCATCGTCAGCCGGCACGAGCGGAACCGCGGGCCGAAGGACGTAGAACGGGTATTGAAGAAGAAGGCACCCGGCATCTTCCGTGAGACCCGGATCGTGGAATCGATTCCCCCCAATGGGCGCACCTACCGCAATCTGGCGTCGGCCCACGATTATAGCCGCTTCTTATATGCCCTGTGGCACGACGGGATGCCCTTCACGGACGAGCTGCGCGAAATCATGTCCCTGCCTAATCATGATCGCATCTGTCACGGCGTCAGATCCATTCCGGAGGGCGTGAAGATCTATGACAAGACCGGCTCCACGGCCCGCCTGTGCGGGAACATGGGCATCGTCGAGGCACCGGGACGCTGGGGAAGCTATTACCCCTATATCTTTATCGGTATCATCGAGCGCCCCTCCCGCGCCAAGCATTACGAGCGTTGGATCACTCGGCGTAGTGACGCCATTCGGGCTGTCTCCGACCTCGTTTACCAGAACATGAAACAGCGCTACCGGTTGGCCTGAGAGGCTGTCTAAAAGGAGAACCAAAATGACAGATAGGTTGGAACGAAACAAGCAGAATGCTATTGCTTTTTATAAAACAGCATTTGACGGAGAGCCACGAAAAGCGGCAGAACAATATGTCAGCGGCCGTTACATTCAGCACAATCCTACGCTCGGCGATGGAGTCGAACCCTTTATTGCCTATTTTGAAAAAGCGGCAAAAGAGCATCCTGATAGAAGTATTGAGTTTGTCCGTGCCATAGCGGAGGGAGATTTAGTTGCTCTCCACGCTCATATCATCTTAAACGGTAAGGTCGTTGAACACTGGGATATAATGACAGAGATACCCGAGAAATCCGAGAATAACAATACGATGTATTAGCTCCGGATCTTGGGCGGGCTGACACCCGTCCGGCACCCTTTACCAACTCACGCGGATGCCAAGATTACCGCGCACATTATAGCTGTCGCCAAAGTTCTGCAGCGATGAACCCACGCCCGGCTCGCCATACGGAGAGTAGCTGTCGTTCCCCCGGTTGTAAGTGAAACCGGCTCCCAATCGGTATCATCGAGCGCCCCTCCCACGCCAAGCATTACGAACGTTAGATCAGTCGGCGCAGCGACGCCATCCGCGCCGTCTCCGATGTTGGACAAGACTCCGAGCGTTCGCTTCCGACCAAGTCGGTTATAATGGTTTGCCACTCGCGGAGGAGCGTCATGGCCGATTTTCATCAGGAACCCCTGATCACTACGCTGCATGGTCTCTACGAGGCCTTCGATAAGGCCTCCTATCTGCACGAACTCGAACGCCGGTTGGAGCAACACGCCCGGCACCAGAACATCGGCCTGCTGTTGCCCTCGCTCTATACTGAGATGGGGAACGCGGGGGTGCTCGACCGCACCCTGGAGCAGATCGAGGCGGTGCGTTATCTGAGTAACGTCGTGGTCGCCCTCGGCGGCGCCTCGGAGGAGCGCCAGTTCCACCAGGCGAAAGAATATTTCGGGCGCCTCGAGACCGAACAGCGGTATGTTCAAGTCGTCTGGATCGAGGGTCCGCGCCTCCAGAGGTTGCTGAGCGAGTTGGTGGAGCGGGGGGGGGCCGCCTTCGGGGTGCAGGGCAAGGGGCAGTCGGTGTGGGTAGCCTTGGGGTATCTGTTCGCCCGCGATGATGTCGACGTCATTGCGCTCCATGATTGCGACATCGTTACCTATGACCGCATCCTCTTAGGAAGGCTCATCGAGCCGGTGGCCAGTCCGAATAACCACTTCCAATTCTGCAAGGGTTATTATGCCCGCATCTCACCCACCGAGCGCGCGCTGAAAGGGCGTGTGACCCGGCTGTTCGTCGCCCCGTTCGTCGAGACCTTGTCCAAGATCATGGGTCAGCGCGGACACGGTCAGCTCGAGCGCTTCTTCCAGTACCACAGTGCCTTCAAATATGCCTTGGCCGGGGAGTTCAGTTTTACCGCGGACTTGGCGCGGAGGCTGAATGTGGCCTACGACTGGGGGTTGGAAGTGGCGACCCTGTCCCAGGTCTACGATCAGCTGACCACGCGCCAGATCGCCCAGATCGATCTGGCGCCCAACTATGAGCACAAGCACCAGGAGCTATCCCCTGAGGATACCGAGCGCGGTCTGCATCGCATGGTAGTGGACATTGCCAAGTTCTATCTCACCTATATGCGTTCCCACGGTGTGCCGCTGGACGATGCCTTCGTGGATATGATCCTGCACAGCTACTATCAAACCGCGCTGAAGTACGTCCGCAGGTATAGCTACGACGCGGATGTCAACACGCTGTCCTTCGATTTGTACGGGGAAGAATCCGCCGTCAGCTATTTCCACGGCTTTCTCTGGGATGCCTGGGAGCAGAGCAAGGGGCCTCAAGAGGCCAAGTTGATCCCTTCCTGGAACCGGGTCGCCTATTCCTTTCCGGAGATCTACGAGCGCCTGTTGCATGCCGTGGAGCAGGACAACGGACGGGCTTAGAGGCTGTCTAAAAACTTAAGCCATTGATTTTCATAGAACCGTGCCCGTAGGGTGGGCTGTGCCCACCGGTCAGGCATAGTATTTGGTGGGCACAGCCCACCCTACGGGTTAGTTAGTTCTTAGACAGTCTCTTAGGGCGTGAGTTGCTGCTAGGGGGTGTTCTCAATCGACAACCTGAATCCGTGAGGTAAACTCCAGGGTTGAACTTGGCTAGGATCCCTTGAATGACCTGTATCTTTACAAATGGGTCAAGTTTGTGCACGGCACAAAAAATTCATGCTTGATGGACTTAAGGCGACGGCTCGTCTCGCCGGCCAATCGTACAGGATTAACAGGATGTTCAAGATTAACAGGATTTTTTGTTGTGAAGCATGCTTGCCGGTTTGGTCAGGGTGTGATCGGGCGTCGGAAATTCAGGAAATACAAAAATCTTGTAAATCCTGTGTAATCCTGTAAATTCTGTCCTATTGGCGTTTTGCGACGACGCTTGAGTTGGGCACTCGCGGTCTGAGGCGAAGCCTCGCTAGATGGTTTTCTTGATATTGGAAGTCGGCCGCGACATCCGCCGGATGCCATGGGCAATCTTAATACCTAAAATTTCTCGTAAGCGACCGCCAGGAGGGACTTTTCGTGGTACCGTTCGGATACTGGATACGGACCGGTATGACTTATGGTAAAGTACTATCCTTTCGTCCTGGTCGACGGATCATCCTATCTGTTCCGCGCCTATCACGCCCTCCCCAAGCTCGTCAACTCGAAGGGGGAGGCCACCGGCGCAGCGATCGGTGTGCTCAACATGCTGCGCAAGCTCAGCGCGGACTACCGGCCCCGATACATGGCGGTGGTATTCGATGCCGCCGGTAAGACCTTTCGGAACGCGATCTTTCCCGAGTACAAGGCCAACCGGCCGCCCATGCCGGAAGATCTGCGCGAGCAGATCATGCCTCTCTACGAGATCATCCGCGCCCTGGGTCTACCGCTGCTGGTGGTCCCCGAGGTAGAGGCGGACGATGTCATCGGCACCCTCGCCATGCAGGCTGCGGCCGAGCATCTGGATACCCTGATCGCTACCGGCGACAAGGATATGGCCCAGCTGGTCAACGACCGCATCACCTTGATCAACACCATGACCGACACCCTGCTCGACCGGGTGGGTGTCATTACCAAATTTGGCGTCCCGCCGGAGCGTATCGTGGACTACCTGAGCCTGACGGGGGACAGTGTCGACAATATCCCCGGTGTGCCCAAGTGCGGACCCAAGACGGCGGCCAAGTGGATCGACGCGTTCGGTAGCCTGGATGGAGTGATCGAGAATGCGGACAAGATCACGGGCAAGATCGGGGAGGGCCTGCGTGAAAGCATCGATTGGCTACCCCGCGCGCGGACACTGGTTACCCTCAAGCAGGACGTCCCCTTGGACCTGGGACCCTGGGATCTGGAGCCTGCCCCTCTTGACCCGGACCGCCTGCGCGGTTGGTACGAGCGCTTCGAGTCCAGGCGTCTGTTGGCAACCCTGGGGGATGAATCCGACCCGGATCAGGCGGATAAGCGGCCGGTCGCAGAGCCGACAGCGGACAATGCGTATGAGATCCTATGCTCAAAACCGGCCCTCGAGGCCTGGCTCGAACGCCTGGAATCCGCGGACCTCTTCGCTATCGATACCGAGACGACCAGCCTGGATTATATGCAGGCCGCGCTCGTAGGTCTGTCCTTCGCCGTCGAGCCGCACCGGGCGGCCTATGTTCCGGTGGCCCACGACTATCCGGGGGTGCCTGAACAGCTTGACCGGGACTGGGTACTGGAGCGCCTGAGGCCCCTGTTGGAGGACCCGGATCGGCCCAAGCTGGGCCAGAACCTCAAGTACGACATGAGCGTGCTGGCCAATCACGGCATTCGCTTGGCAGGAATCGCCCAAGACACCATGCTGGAATCCTATGTGCTGGCCAGTACTGCCACCCGTCATGACATGGACTCCCTGGCGAAGAAGTACCTGGAGCAGGAAACCGTCCGTTTCGAGGACATCGCAGGCAAGGGTACCAAGCAGCTCAGCTTCGATCAGGTCCCCCTGGAGCAGGCCGGTTCCTATGCCGCCGAAGATGCGGACGTCACCCTCCGCCTGCACCGGGAACTGTTTCCTCGGCTACAGGCGGAACCCTCCTTGTTGAATCTATACCGGGAGATCGAGCTGCCCCTCATACCGGTGCTCTCGCGCATGGAACGCAACGGCGTGGGCATCGATACGGATTTGCTCGCCGCTCAGAGCGCCGACCTGGCGGCACGTATGCAGGATCTGGAGCAAGCGGCCTTTGATGCAGCGGGACGCAGATTCAACCTGGGCTCTCCCAAGCAGATCGGAGAAATCTTCTTTCAGGAACAGGGGCTTCCGGTCATCACCAAGACCCCCAAGGGGGTCCCATCGACCTCCGAATCCGTGCTCCAACAGCTCGCCGATCAGGGACACGAGCTGCCGCGACTCATCCTGGACTATCGGGGGTTGGCCAAGCTCAAGTCCACCTACACCGATAAGCTGCCGCAGATGGTCAACCCGCGCACCGGCCGGGTGCATACTAGCTATCATCAGGCGGTAGCCGCCACTGGCCGCCTCTCCTCTTCCGACCCCAACCTGCAGAACATCCCGATCCGCAGCGAGGACGGGCGGCGCATCCGCCGTGCCTTTATTCCTGCCCCCGGTCATTGCATTCTGGCGGCGGACTACTCCCAGATCGAGCTGCGCATCATGGCCCATCTCTCCGGCGACGAGCGTCTGTTGGCCGCCTTCGACGCGGGCCTGGACATCCATCGGGCCACCGCCGCGGAGGTTTGGGGCGTACCACCCCAGGAGGTCTCCGGCGACCAACGTCGTTCCGCCAAGGCCATCAATTTCGGGCTCATCTATGGGATGTCCGCATTCGGCCTGGCCCACCAACTCGGCGTCGAGCGCCAGGCAGCCCAGGAGTATGTGGTCCTCTACTTCCGGCGCTATCCGAAGGTCAAGGAATTCATGGAGAACATCCGCGAGCAAGGGCGCAGGGACAAATACGTCGATACCCTGTTCGGCCGCCGGATCTATCTGACCGACATCGACCACAGCAACCAGGGCCGCCGGGCGGGTGCCGAACGTACCGCCATCAACGCCCCCATGCAGGGGACGGCTGCAGACATCATCAAGCAGGCCATGCTTGCGGTGGACCGCTGGATCCAGGACGAGCTGCCCACGGTGCGGATGATCATGCAGGTCCACGACGAGCTGGTGTTCGAGGTAGCGGAAGAAGTGGCAGAAGCCGCAGGAGAGCGCATCCGCAAAGAGATGGAAGCAGCGGCGGAACTGCGGGTGCCGTTGGCGGTCGACCTAGGGATAGGAAAAAACTGGGAGGAAGCGCACTGAAGGTTCCTGAGGACCATTCGGTTCCCACCTCGTCATTCCAGCAGGGAGTGCCGGAATCCAAGTGCTACGTGGCACAAACAGCAGGGGCTCGAAGCACTAGTACATAGTTTCGGTCGATATTGCAAATGCATAGGGGATGTTCGCATCAAACTCAAGCGACCTCTACCTGCAATATCGAGAGAAATGAGGTACTAGGGCGTGTTGACATTTAGCCCACAGGATAGGTAAAGCAAAGCCTGTCTCCCGCTGGGGAAGGGAAAAGAGGTAAATCCTGACCTCCGGGCTTGTCTCCTAATAGTACAGGATTCACAAGATTTCCAGGATTAACAGGGTATTATGATTGATCGTCCAAAAAAATAATCCTGTTAATCCTGCTCATCCTGTTAATCTTGTCCTATTAGCGGTTGGCACGACGATTATGTCAACAGCCCCTAACACCAGCCTGAATTGATCTATATTATTCATAGACCGGGTCGAAGTGGTATAGAGTTACAAGCCCGAACCTTATCTGCTGCGGGGTACGGATCCATGGGCCCGTCAAAACTCATGACCTTGGTATTCGGCATCCTGTTTATGTGCACCGCGGTCGTGGCGGTGACTCGAGTCCTGGCCGCACCCAAACCCCGGCCGGATGCGGATACCGCATCCCAGGGCGCGGAGATGGCCTTGCGGCTTACGCCCAACCCGGAGCGGGGACGCGAAATCTATCTGATATGCGCGGTCTGTCATCAACCGGAGGGTTGGGGGACCGCCGACGGTCTCTACCCCCAGATCGCCGGTCAGCTCTACCCCGTGATTATCAAGCAGATGGCGGACATCCGAGCAGGCAACCGGGATACCCCCACCATGTTCCCCTTTACCATGCTGAACGCCCTGGGCCTACAGCAACTTGCCGACGTGGCCGCCTACGTCAGCCGGTTGCCGATGAATCCGAACAACAGCGTAGGACCGGGTACGGACTTGGAAAAAGGGGAACGTCTGTACCGGGAGTACTGCCTGGAGTGCCACGGCGCGCAGGGGGAAGGCATAGCCGACGAGCACGCACCTCTCATCCAGGGCCAACACTACCCCTATTTGATCCGTCAGTTCGAGTGGATAGCGCAGGGCAAACGGCGCAACGCCGACGTGGAGATGGTCGAGCAGATCAAAGGATTCAGCGCCGAGGATATATCCGCGATCATGGACTACAGCTCTCGCTTATCACCACCCCCCGAAAAGCTGGCCCAGCCCGGATGGACGAATCCGGACTTTGCCGAGTTCGTACGTGCCCCAAAGCTGCAGGCCGGAGGTTAGGCCTTCATGGATTCAGGGCACCTTGAATTTTCTAGGGTGCCCTGCAATCGGTCAGCCGCGTCAGCCGGTATACTTGGCTGCCACGAAATCCCAGTTGATGATCTTCCAGATCTCCTCCAGATACTTGGGGCGGGCATTGCGGTAGTCGATATAGTAGGCATGCTCCCAGACATCGACCGTCAACAGGGCGGTTTTGCCCTCAGTCATGGGGGTGGCGGCGTTGGAGGTATTGATGATCTCCAGAGAGCCGTCCTTGCCCTTCACCAGCCAGGTCCAACCGGAGCCGAAGTTGGTCGTGGCGGACTGGGTGAATTGCCGCTTGAATCCGTTGAAAGAACCGAATTTGGAGTTGATGGCATTAGCCAGGGCACCGGAGGGCTCACCACCGCCGTTGGGGCTCAGGCAGTTCCAGTAGAAGGTATGGTTCCACACCTGCGCGGCGTTGTTGAATATACCGCCGGAGGATTTCATGATGATCTCTTCCAGGCCCTTGCCCTCGAATTCAGTACCGGACACCAGCTTGTTGAGGTTGGTGACATAGGTCTGGTGGTGCTTGCCGTAGTGATACTCGATAGTTTCCTGGGAGATAACGGGCTCCAGGGCCTTCTTGTCATATGGGAGTGCAGGCAGTTCATGGGTCATGATGGTGGTCTCCTGATGTGTGCTATGTGCGTGTTGGCGATCGGTAAAGATCCACGCCGGAGGCCTGGATCTCGACCTGGAATCTGTCTGGTTAAAAACGATCCTTATCTAGCCTATCGGCTACGCTCACTACATCATTGATGCGGTTCGCGCGGGGAGGCGTGCACCTGCTGCCGGCTCGAAACCATCGCGCTCACCGCATCCTACGCCGCTACGCCGCGATACCCGAGTGCCGCAGCAAGGCGTCGATGGTCGGCTCGCGGCCCCGGAAGCCCACGTAGAGATCCATGGCATCGCAGGACCCGCCTTGCTCCAGAATGGCCTTGCGGAAGGCGAGCCCCGTATCCGGGTCGAAAAGGCCGCGTTCCTCGAACAGGGAGAAGGCGTCCGCGGACAAGACCTCCGCCCACTTGTAGCTGTAGTACCCCGCTCCATAACCCCCGGAGAAGACATGAGAGAAGCCGTGGGCAAAGCGGTTGAAACCCGGCGGCTTCATCACGGCGACCTGATCGCGCACCTGATCGAGGATCTCGTAAATGCGCCCGCCCCGCTGCGGGTCGTACTCCAGGTGGAGGCGGAAGTCGAAGATAGCAAACTCGAGCTGGCGTACCAGCTGCATGGCGGACTGGAAGTTTTTTGCCGCCCGCAGGCGTTGGTACAGGGCCTCGGGGATGGGTTCCCCGGTATCCACGTGACCCGATATCAAAGCCAGGGATTCGGGTTCCCAACACCAGTTTTCCAGCAGCTGACTCGGTAGCTCCACCGCATCCCAGGGCACCCCATTGATGCCTGCCACTGCCGGATAATCGACCGTTGTCAATAGATGGTGCAGGCCGTGGCCGAACTCGTGGAACAGGACCTCGACCTCCTCATGGGTGAGCAGGGATGGCCGATCTCCCACCGGAGGCGTGAAATTGCATACCAGGTAGGCAACGGGAATCCGGTTGCTGCGGTTGGTGTGGAAGCGGTTTATGCACACGTCCATCCAAGCACCCCCGCGCTTTTTGGGGCGGGCGAAGGGGTCGAGATAGAACTGCCCCCGCAGCTCACTGTCGCCGTCCCGGATCTCGAAGAATCGCACATCCGGATGCCAGGCCTCGACGCCTTCCACCTCCTGTATGCGGATATCGAACAGCCGCCCTACCACCGCGAACATGCCTGCGAGCACGCGCGGGAGGGGAAAATAGGGGCGCAGCTCTTCCGCGGTGATCCGGTGCCGGTGCTGGCGCAGCTTCTCCGAGTAATAGGCGAGGTCCCAGGGTTCGAGCCCTTTGCATCCATACCCTTCTTCCGCGAACTGCGCCAATGCTTCCAGCTCGCAGCGGACCTGGGCCACGGACCGTTCCGCCAGGTCGTCCAGAAACCGCATGACCGCTTCGGTGGAACTGGCCATCTTGGTGGCCAGTGAGCGCTGGGCGTAGTTTCCAAAGTCCAACAACACCGCCGATTCGTGACGCAGCGCGAGGATGCGGTCCATGATCTCGGTATTGTTCCACTTGCCGGCATGTGGTCCCTGGTCCGAGGCCCGGGCGCAATAGGCCTCATAGGCTTCACGGCGGAGCCCACGATCGTCCGCGTAGGTCATGACCGGGAGATAAGCGGGTAGGTCCAGGGTCAGGACCCAGCCCTCCTCGCCCCGATCAGCGGCCGTCTGCTTCGCCAGGGCCAGGGCCGAAGCGGGCAACCCGGCCAGATCGGACGGGTCCGTGATCTGTTTGCTCCAGGCATTGGTGGCGTCGAGCAGGTTTTCCTCGTATCGACTGGTGAGCTCGGCGAGCTCCCGGTTGATCGCCTTGTGGCGCGCCTGCTTGTCCGCCGCCAGATCCACGCCGGAGAGACGGAAGTCGCGTAGGGCGTTCTCCAACAACTTGCGCTGGGAGGCGTTCAGGTGCCCCTGGTCGGCGACGACCCGGAAGCCTTCGAACAGGGCCCGGTTCTGGCCGACCTCGGTGCCGTACTCGCTGAGCTTGGGCAGGCAGGCGTTATATGCGCTACGCAACGCCTCGTTGTTCATGACCGAATTGAGATGACTGACCGGCGACCAGGCCCGGTCGAGCCTGTCGTTGGCCTCTTCCAGGGGCTCGACGAAGTCCTCCCAGGTAGGAGGGTCCGCGCGACCCGTCAGTTCCTCGATCCGTGCCCGGCACGCGGCGAGTATGTCATCGACGGCAGGTTCGACCTGCTCGGGACGGATGCGGGAGAACGGTGGGAGCCCTTTCAATTCGAGTAATGGGTTATCCATGGACGGCGGGGTCTTCGATTTATGGATGGACACGTGCAGGATTGATTAACCGCTTAAGACGCAGGGGAATAGCGGCGGGAGGAGTCGCGCGGCCTTTGCTGGATCCTGGGAAGTCAAGAATTACTCGCTGCGCCCTAATCAGGCAGGAAACCAGTGCTTGCTTTATCCGGGGCGCAGGTCCGCATGGCGTGAATCATATCACGTTTGGAACGCGGCTCGAATCCCCGCGGGATGCAGAGGATATGTTTGTGCAGATCGCGGTGGAGCTTGTCGTGGCGACGTCCCTGGATGGCGGTCCAATCACCCTCGATCGCCTCGAAACGACCATTGTTGCCGTACGCATAGAGCTTGAAAACGCCGCCCGGCGTACAGCGCAGGCCCTCGAAGAACAGGTTGCGAACGCCGCTTCGGGACTCCACGACCAAGGTGTAACGTACCGCCCCGTCGGCGCCTATCGAGAGGTGTTTGCCGTCGATATAGTAACGAAACCGAGATTCGGGATCATCCACGCTGAACTCGACCAGGTCCTTGTCGTTCGGCCACGGCGGCCGGCGCGTGGCCCCTTCCTTCCAACTTCTATCCTTGTCCTCGACGCTGCGGGGCGTCGGCGATCCCGCCTCGTCGATGAAGGGCCGGTCCCAGTCGGCTGTAAGCATGGGGGCATAAATAAACAGAAAGAATAAGCTGGGGATAAGTGCTTGCACGAGAGGCCGTACCTGAGGGGTTTAAGGATCACGTCCGGTTGCGAAATGCTGACTCGAAGCCGGCTTTTGAAGGGCTGATGTTTGGCCGCGTCGATCGGTTGGACCCGCTCATTGTCGCTGATAGCCCGAACAATTGCATCCGGTTCAGATTCAACCTTCATGTTGGACAAGACTTGTCGTTGACCTCACGGCTGCCGAGAAAATATAATCCAACCCCTTTTTCAATCAGATTGTTAGCGGCGAGCGGGTGCTACGCTCCTTGGAACTGACAGATGAAAAGAACCTTCCAGCCGAGCCGGCTGAAACGTGCCCGGACTCACGGTTTTCGCGCGCGTATGTCCACCCGTGGTGGGCGTAAGGTGCTGGCGGCGCGTCGTGCGAAGGGGCGTGCCCGTCTCTCGACCTGATCGCCGGGCTACTCGAGCGGGTCCTGCCGATGCGCGCTTTCCGCAGCAGGCGCGTCTGAAGCGATCAGGGGATTTCCGGAGTCTGCTTGCCCAGCCGGCAACCTCGACCGATTCCTGCTTTGCGGTTTTCGCTCGACGCAGCGGTCATAAACCGGCACGCCTGGGGCTTGCGATTTCAAAACGATACGCACGGCGGGCCGTTGACCGGAGTCGCCTGAAACGCATCGTGCGCGAAAGTTTTCGTCAGCAGCGCCATCGCCTGCAGGGTATCGACCTGGTAGTGCTCTGTCGTCGCCATGCCGTAACCTTGCCGAACGGCCGGCTTTTCTCCTCCCTGGCTGCACACTGGAAACGGGTTCGGGAACGATTATGCGTAACCTGTTAGTTGGTTTCCTCCGTGGTTACCAATACTTGATTAGTCCGCTGCTCGGAAACCATTGTCGCTTCTATCCGAGCTGCTCCCATTATGCCATCGAGGCGATTGAGACCCACGGGACAGTGCGGGGTACCAGGTTTGCCTTGCAGCGCCTCCTGCGGTGTCATCCCTGGCATCCGGGTGGATACGATCCGGTCCCGGGGACATCTGACGATACCTCCCATGGTTAATCTGCGTTTCCTGTTGTTCTTTGCCCTTGCCGTCGTCCTGCTACTGATCTATCAGGCCTGGATGAGAGACTATGGGCGCCCTGTTGTCCGGCCCGAGACCGTGCAGCAATCTCCTGTGCCGATTAAGGAGACCTCCGAGTCGGATGGTACCCCGGACGTCTCGGAGGTACCGGATGCGCCTGTGCCGACGGTGGCTGATACGCCCGTCCCGTCCGTACAGACAGCGGGGAAGGAAGCCCTCGTTCGCGTAGAGACCGACGTGTTGGAGCTGGAGATATCCCGACAAGGTGCTACCATTGCCAGCGCTTGGTTGAAGGATTACGCCGTGGTGGCGGAAGACCCGGAAACCGAGTTCCGACTGCTCAAGCCGAGTCTGCCGAACATGTTCATCGCCCAATCCGGGCTCCTTGGGGGCGAGCAGGGACAGTTACCGACCCACCAGGCAACCTTCTCCAACGCCCGCGACCACTTTGTCCTTGGACCGAACGAGAATGAGCTGATTGTTGAATTTCTCTGGACTCACCCCTCCGGGATCGAGGTAAAGAAGCGTTACGGATTCCAGCGGGGCAGCTATGTGGTCCGGCTTACGCAGGTCGTGACCAATAACACCGGGTCATCACTGGCGATCCGCTCCTATGAGCAACTCCAAAGGACCGAGCTGATTGACCCCAATGCCTCTCAGTTCCTCTATACCTACACGGGAGGTGTGTACTACAGCCCGGAGGATAAATATACCAAGGAGTCCTTCGGCGACATGCGGGACAAAAAGCTAAAGCGTGTCGTCTCCGATGGCTGGATTGCGATGATCCAGCACTACTTCATGTCGGCCTGGATTGCACCCGGCGGCACGGTAGAGACCTTTTATACCAATGTCTTCGATGGGTCCCGCTACATCATCGGTAAATACTCCGAGCCCGTGATGTTGCCTCCCGGCGTTACGCACAGCTTCGAGAACCGGCTCTTTGTGGGACCCAAGTTGCAGGATACCCTGGCGTCCATCGCACCTGGGCTGGAGCTTGCGGTCGACTATGGTTGGCTGACCGTCCTGGCCCAACCCATCTACTGGTTGCTCAGCAAGATTCATACGGTGGTCGGTAACTGGGGTTGGGCCATCATTATCCTCACTGTCCTGATCAAGGCGGCCTTCTACAAGCTGTCCGAGACCAGCTATAAATCCATGGCCAACATGCGCAAGATGACGCCACGGATGCAGGCCCTCAAAGATCGCTATGGAGACGATAAGCAGCGCCTCAATCAGGCCATGATGGAGCTTTATAAGAAGGAGAAGATCAATCCCCTCGGTGGTTGCCTGCCGATCCTGGTGCAGATCCCAGTATTCATAGCCCTCTATTGGGTTTTGCTGGAGAGCGTCGAGCTCAGACATGCGCCCTTTGCACTCTGGATCAATAACCTATCCGGTCCTGACCCCTACTTTGTGCTGCCCCTGATCATGGGGGGCTCCATGTTCATTCAGCAGAAACTCAACCCAACACCCCCGGATCCGATTCAGGCCAAGGTAATGATGAGTCTCCCTTTCGTTTTCACGATCTTCTTCGCCTTTTTTCCTGCCGGGCTGGTACTTTATTGGATAGTCAATAACATTCTGTCCATTGCCCAGCAGTGGTATATCACGCACAATATCGAGAAAGCAACGGTCAAGGCTAGGACCTGACAGTTAGGCAAAGATGCAGTACATCGAGCTGGAGTTGCATAAGAGGGCGTACGAAAAGTTATGCGAGTTACGCCGCCTGACATCCTATGACTGACCTACACAGCAACAGCGATGCCTACGACAGCCCCTGGAAAGAGGTACTCGAACACGCCTTTCCGGAATTCATGGCCTTCTATTTTCCCGCGGCACATGCCCGGATCGATTGGGCACGGGGTCATGAATTCAAGAATACCGAACTGCGCCAGGTGGTGCGTGACGCTGAACTCGGCAGGCGTTTTGCCGATGCGTTGGTGCAAGTTACTATCAATGATGGCGAACAACGTTGGATCTACATCCATATTGAAGTCCAGGGCCAGCGCGATAACGACTTTGCCCGACGCATGTTCACCTACAACTACCGGCTCTTCGACCGCTACGCCCGCCCCATCGCCAGCCTCGCCGTACTGGCCGATGAGGATCAAGCATGGCGACCCGATCACTACGGCTTTGAGGTCTTGGGCTGTCGCCACACATTGGAATTTCCCGTCGTCAAACTCATCGACTATGCGGACCGCACCGAATCACTCCAGGCGAACCCCAATCCCTTCGCCCTCGTTACCGCCGCGCATCTGCGCACCCGTCAGACCAGGAACGACCCTCAAGCTCGCTATCGGGCTAAGCTCGATCTTGTGCGTTCGCTGTACCAGCAAGGTTGGGACAAGCAACGTATCTTGGACCTCTTTGCCGTCCTCGACTGAATGATGCGCCTGCCGGATGCGCTCGAACAACGGCTCTAGCAAGCGATTGAAACCATTGAAGGAGAAACCAAGATGCCTTATGTCACGAGTGTCGAACGATTGGCCATTCAGAGAGGGATGCAACAAGGCCTGGAGCAAGGCAGGCTGGAAGGAAAGCTGAAAGGAAAGGTCGAAGGACTGGAACGCTTGCTTGTCAAGCGCTTCGGTCCCCTCGATGAAGCAACCCGCAAGTGCCTCGACACGGCCACCCTAGAACAACTCGATCGCTGGACCGATCGCACTCTGGATGTCTCTGCGATAGATGCCGTGTTCGAGGAGCATTGACGCAAAGCCAATGCCAACAAGAAAAAACATGTCCGCGTCATTAATGGCCGGCTTGGCTTGCTAACACCCGAAATTATCACTCCGCTGGAGTTATTTAGGGAGAAACAAGACGATGATCGAGTCTGACTTGTTACTGGAAAAATACCGTGTTCAAAAAAAATTATCAGCGGAAAGCGACACAATTGGAGAATATTTGGCTAAAATTCGTCTTGCAGCTAACAAAGTTGCTCGATCATACGGTTTTTCTTTGCGTTACGTTCAGACGCCTAGCATGAGCATCCAGTCGACCTCAGTTCCGCAATGCTCCGCAGAGTCGGCTGATGCTAAGTGTTAGTCACTAAAATTCCATATTAATTTGAAGAATCCCATCGTTTGTCGCGATGCTCTTTGCTGCCAGGTGATGCAAAGCAATAGTCACCATGGCGGCGTCGGAGACCATAGCAGCCGTCGCCACCCCATCAGGCATTGGCAGTGTCGGTATTGTCCGTATCTCCGGGCCCCTGGTCCCGGTTGTAGCCGAGGGCCTGATCGGCCGGATACCCGAGCCGCGCCTTGCGACTTTGGCCGACTTTCGGACCCGGAACGGTGAGGTCATCGACCGGGGCATCACCCTGTTCTTTCCCGCCCCTCGGTCCTTCACCGGTGAGGATGTCTTGGAGTTGCAGGGACACGGGGGTCCGGTGGTCCTGGATCTGCTCCTGCAACGTGTCCTGGAGCTGGGTGCCCGTCCGGCCCGACCTGGTGAATTCAGCGAGCGGGCGTTTCTGAACGGCAAGCTCGATTTGGTCCAGGCGGAGGCCGTCGCGGACCTGATCGAGAGCACCACCGAGCTGGCCGCAAGATTGGCTGGCCGCACCCTGCAGGGGGAGCTTTCACGTCGGGTCGGGGGTCTACTCGAGGGAATCGTCCGGCTGCGCACTTACGTGGAAGCGGCCATCGACTTTCCTGATGAGGAGATCGACTTTATCGCCGATTCACAAGTCGAGGCCGATCTGCAGGACCTGATCCGTGATACGAAAGATTTACTAGCCAGTGCCCATAAGGGCCACCTGATCCGTGAAGGACTCGACCTGGTCATCGCAGGTCCCCCCAATGCCGGTAAATCGAGCCTACTCAATGCCCTTGCCGGGGTCGATGCCGCGATTGTTACCGATATCCCCGGTACTACTCGGGATCTGCTGCACCGGCAGATCCAGATCGAGGGTATACCCCTGCACATTATCGACACTGCCGGCTTGCGCCCCGCGCGGGATACCATAGAACAAGAAGGCATCCGCCGTGCCCGCGAGCAGATCGAGCAGGCCGATCGTGTCCTCTGGGTCTTTGATGGGCAGTCCGATCCGGACCGTACGGACTTCGATGTGGGTATGCTGCCGCCCCAGGTTCCCCTGACCTATGTGCGCAATAAGATCGACTTGACCGGAACCCCCGCAGGTCTTACACATGGCTCTTCAGGACCGGAGGTCGCAATCTCCGCCCTTACGGGTGCCGGGGTGGATGCCCTACGTGAGCATCTCAAGGCGATCTGTGGTTTTCCGGCATCCACCGAGGGCGTGTTTATGGCCCGCAGGCGTCATCTGGACGCCTTGGATCGGACCTTGGTTTGCCTGGATTCCGCATTGGAGCTGCTGAGACAGGCCCCTGCCGTGGAACTGGTGGCGGAAGATCTACGTCAGGCCCAGCGGGCCCTCGGAGAGATTACGGGGGAGTTTACGCCGGATGATCTGCTGGACCAGATTTTTTCCGGTTTTTGTATCGGTAAATAAGTGGCCGATGTAGGGTGGGCTGTGCCCACCGCTTGATCTATGCTTGCCGGGCAAGTTCCGCTGCTGGAGGCCACGGAACCGGCCTGAAGGCTAGGGGAAAGTTGCCGGCGGCTATCAAGTCGAATGCCCATTCAGATCAGGGCGTTTGGAGAGCGAAGAATCATGCTGCAACCGGTAACCCAACCTATTCCCTATTCTGATATTGTCCACTGCCCAAACAGCGGCGGCATGAAAAAAAGAACCGCCGGCCCGAGCCGTGGCAGTCAGGGCACACCCAACCTGTTCCCTCGCAATAGCGGCACATTCTCATGCCAAGGAAGCGCGTCCCTTTTCCGTCACATCGGGGACACTGATAATCAGGCGGTTTTCTTCTAGAGTGGCGTGCTGGAGGTGGGCCGTATGAGCCGGGAGTAGACCAGCTACCAGTTCCTGGATTCCACCGCGTCGAACTTCCTCCATCGATTAACCTACACTCTCTTGATACTCTAGCACATCGGAATTCGGATCGGCAGGATTAAGCTGGGGCGGGCCTGGTTCCGTCGATGTCAGCTTCAGCCTTCATCGCTCACCATGTCGCAACTCTGGCCCTCACGAGAGAGCCAAGTGTGGTGTGATGGACGTGATGCAAGCAAGCCGATGTGGGTGCCAATGCGTTCCACCAGGACATCCTGGGGTGGCCCGTAAACGCTGGGTTTTGTTCCTCGACCCAGCCTTACTCCCTACTCTGGCTTACGGCCCCTTTTTAGACAGTTTCTGAGTCGCTGGCAGGATCGGGAGAGTGGGTACTGACGCTTTCGGATTCGCATGAGCGCTCGGGCCCACTTTCCGACATTCGGCGATAACGATCGTTAGGCACCCCTGCCTCTTGGAATACCTCTCGACAGCCCGTGACGGTCAGAAATATCAGCGGTCATCGCTATGACCTCCAGGAGGCGCTGGGGCAACGCCTGCGCGACTGGAACCTTGTCCTCTCCAGCCTCCTCGTCCCCACAAATCGGCGATGTAACAATAGTAACCACTGCCGTCGAAATCGATGCTCGCATAGCAGCCGTTTCCCTCCCAATACAGGCCGATTACACCGGAATCACTGATCATCGACTTCGGCAGAGGAAACGTCGAAGGAAGCTGCCTCTAGGAAGTGTACCGAATCCATTACTGTCTCGATGCTTGCGGCTTTTCCTCCATAGCCGTCCCAGTCATCGGAGAGGTTTTGATATTCGGCTAGCTGTGACAGCAATACTCCCTTGGGGTCGGTTTCCGCAGCAAAGCCCCCGGTTACCCACCAAGTATCTCGCCGTAGACCAAAGAGTTGTTCTGCAGGAATGGAAAACAGGTCTCTACTGATCGAGCTGCTTCGCGTCGAAAGGCATGGTCTTAGGCGGTATATTGAATCCGTTACCACCGTAGGACTGGCAGCTTCTCCCCCGTAATCGCTCCAGTAGTCGAGAGGAAGACCTTGATACTCGACAGGCTGTGACGACAATACCCCTTTGGATACAGTTCCACCAAACTGATAATCATAGTTCAGCCTGGAAGACGATAAAGGGACCGGTGTGGTTGCGCTCATTGTTGTTCTCCGAGGCCGATCCGTTTGCACATAGTGTCGTTCAAAAGCTCGTGCAGCAACTGTTTATTGGCCTTGTGAAGTTCGACCATGTGGTGGTGTAGCCCGCCACTATCGGCATGATCGAGTAATCAACCACTATGGACTTTAGTCCATAGTCTGGAGGACTAAAGTCCGGGACCTATATACATAGCTAGCCGCGGGGTTGTAACCGTTCAGCCCCCACCCCGTCATTCCGGCTGGGACGCCGGAATCTAGGTGCCAGGGATGGCGAAAGCAGTGGGGGGCTGAACGATTGC
>Ga0056121_1000144_pt1 | contig 31978 bp, 26 predicted proteins | sample WorMetHEROISLAND_FD_83872 | JGI IMG/M metagenome (GOLD analysis project Ga0056121, IMG submission 83872) | Marine gutless worms symbiont microbial communities from Max Planck institute for Marine Microbiology, Germany - Olavius sp. 1 HERON ISLAND ...
AATCAGTTCATCACAAGCTTCGTCGACGCCTACAATCGAACCAGGCTCAGATGCCTCGACTACAAGGCGCCAATCGAGCTCCTCAGCAATCCCCCGGGACACAACACTTTCGCCGGGGATTCATCAACCTTGCCTGAAACGCCGGCGAAAGCCGGCGTCCATGCCCGCGACACAGCGATGCGTCGCCCCCTGGCAGGGCGCGCGGCAGCTTCCAGGTAAAGCAAACACGCTCCAGCCGATCGTCCCAGCGGGCGACAGCGAACGGCAGGCGTGTCAGCTCAGGCCGCGTTGCCGGGCGATGCGGTCGTAGGCGTCGTTGATCGCCGCGAGCTTCTCGTTGGCGAGGTCGACGAACTCCTGCGGCAGGCCCTCGGCGATGGCACGGTCGGGATGGTGCTCGCGGATCAGCTGGCGCCAGGCCGACTTCACCGTGTCGTCGCCGGCATCGTGGGCGATGCCGAGGATGGTGTAGGGGTCGGCCTCGTCCGGTCCGAGGTGGTATTCGCGGATGCGCGCGAAGCCGGCGTCGTCGAAGCCGAAGATCGCGCCGACGCTGGCGAGATAGTCCAGCTCCTTGGGGTGGACGCTGCCGTCGGCCATGGCGATGTGGAACAGGCCGTGCAGCAGATCCTCCAGCACCTGGCTGCCGGGCTCGAACAGCTTGGCCACCTGACGGGCATAGGGCTCGAAGCCGGCGGCATCGCGCCGGGCCAGGTTGAACACCCGCGAGACGTTCTTCAGGTCTTCGGCCGGGATCTGGAAGACCCGCTTGAAGGCGTCGATCTCGTCATGGGTGACGCGGCCATCGGCTTTGGCCATCTTCGCGCCCAGCACGATCACGCCGATGGTAAAGGCGATCTGCTTGGTGCCGTCGCGCCCCTCGCCGCCCTCGCCGCCGCGCAACCGGTCGACGACATGGCCGGCCAGGCCGCCGAGCAGGGCGCCCAGCGGCCCGCCCAGGGCGAAACCCCCGACCCCGCCGATGATCTTGCCCCAGATGCTCATCTTGCCGCCCGTCCTCTCCGGCTCGCGATGCGACAGCCGGCGGCCGCCGCCCGCGGACGATAGCGCCGCCCCGGCGGCGATGCCAGTTCGCCGCGCCTTTCGGGGCAATTTCCGCTTGCCCGGACGGACGTTGACGATTTATTGATAATTTATCAACACCGTCATCGTCGACGTCTCCGCATCCCGGCAGAGAGCGCACACCGTGAGCGACAGCACTGCAGCCCGGCCCAGCCGCGACCACGCCGACCAGGCCCTCTGGGACTTCTGGATCGACCGTGGCGGCACCTTCACCGACATCGTCGCGCAGCGGCCGCAGGGCGGCTATGTGACCCACAAGCTGCTGTCGGAGAACCCCGAGCAATATCCGGACGCGGCGCTGCAGGGCATCCGCGACATCCTCGGTGTCGGCGACGGTGCGGAGATCCCGACCGAGCGAATCGCCAGCGTCAAGATGGGAACCACGGTCGGCACCAACGCGCTGCTGGAACGCAACGGCGAACGCACTTTGCTGGTCACCACGCGCGGCTTTCGCGATGCGCTGAGGATCGGCTACCAGAACCGGCCGCGCCTGTTCGACCTGCGCATCGTTCTGCCCGAGCTGCTGCACGAGCAGGTGCTGGAGGTCGACGGCCGTTTCTCCGCCCATGGCGAGGAACTGACGCCGCTCGACCTTGAAGGCGCCCGCGCCGGCCTCGAGGCGGCGTTCGCGGCCGGCTTCCGCTCCTGCGCCATCGTCCTGATCCACGGCTACCGCTACACCTCGCACGAGAAGGCGCTCGCCGAGCTCGCGCGCGAGATCGGCTTCACCCAGGTCTCCGCCAGCCATCAGGTCAGCCCGCTGATGAAGATGGTCAGCCGCGGCGACACCACCGTGGTCGATGCCTACCTGTCGCCGATCCTGCGCCGCTATGTCGACCAGGTCGCCGCCGAGCTCGGCGGCACGCGGCTGATGTTCATGCAGTCGAGCGGCGGCCTGACCGACGCGCGGCTGTTCCAGGGCAAGGACTGCATCCTGTCGGGCCCGGCCGGCGGCGTGGTCGGCGCGGTGCGCACCACCGCCATGGCCGGGTTCGAGAAGATCATCGGCTTCGACATGGGCGGCACCTCGACCGACGTCTCGCACTTCGCGGGCGAGTTCGAGCGCGCCTTCGAGACCGAGGTCGCCGGCGTGCGCATGCGCGCGCCGATGATGAGCATCCACACCGTCGCCGCCGGCGGCGGCTCGATCCTGCATTTCGACGGCGCCCGCTTCACCGTCGGCCCGGACTCCGCCGGCGCCAATCCCGGCCCCGCCTGCTATCGCCGCGGCGGGCCGCTGGCGGTGACCGACTGCAACGTCATGCTCGGCAAGCTGCAGCCGGAGTTCTTCCCCAAGGTGTTCGGTCCCGAGGGCGATCAGCCGCTGGACGCCGAGACCGTGCGCACGCGGTTCGCCAAGCTGGCGCAGGAGATCGCCGCTGCCACCGGCGAGCCGCGCGCCCCGGAAGAGGTCGCCGCCGGCTTCCTCACCATCGCCGTGGAGAACATGGCCAACGCGATCAAGAAGATCTCGATCCAGCGGGGCCACGACGTGTCGGAATACGTGCTGAGCTGCTTCGGCGGTGCCGGTGGCCAGCATGCCTGCCTGGTGGCCGACGCGCTGGGCATGAAGCAGGTGTTCGTGCACCCCTTCGCCGGCGTGCTGTCGGCCTACGGCATGGGCCTGGCCGACGTCACGGCGATGCGCGAGATGGCCGTCGAGCAGGCGCTGGACGATGCCCTGATGCCGACCCTGACGCACGAGCTCGAGCGGCTGGCACAGGACGCCACCGCCGAGCTGCAATCGCAGGACATTGCCTCGGGCCGCATCACCGTGCTGCGGAAGGTGCACCTGAAGTACCTGGGCAGCGATACCGCCCTGGTCGTGCCGTTTGCCGACCTCACCGGGATCGTCGCCGCCTTCGATGCCGCCCATCGCGCCCAGTACGGCTTCGTCGACCCCGGCAAGACGCACATCGTCGAGGCCGTATCGGTCGAGGCGATCGGCGCCGGCGAGCCGGTCGCCGATCCGAAGTTGACCGCCGCTGCCGACGCCGCCGCGGTCGCGCCACTGGCCGTGGTGCAGTCGCACATGGACGGCGCCTGGCGCGAGACCCCGGTGATCGACCGCGACCGCCTGCGCCCGGGCGATGCCGTCGACGGCCCGGCGATCCTGCGCGAGGACACCGCCACCACCGTGGTCGAACCGGGCTGGCGGGCGGAACTGAACGACCGCGGCCACCTGTTGCTGACCCGGGTGCAGCCGCTGCCGCGCCGCGTCGCCATCGGCACCGACGTCGACCCGGTGATGCTGGAGATCTTCAACAACCTGTTCATGTCGATCGCCGAACAGATGGGCGTGGTGCTGGAGAAGACCTCGCACTCGGTCAACATCAAGGAACGGCTGGACTTCTCCTGTGCGGTGTTCGACCAGGACGGCGAGCTGATCGCCAACGCACCGCACATGCCGGTGCACCTGGGCTCGATGAGCGAGTCGATCAAGGCGGTGATCGCCAAGCACCGGGCGACGATGGCGCCGGGCGACGTTTTTGTGCTCAACGCGCCCTACAACGGCGGCACCCACCTGCCCGACATCACCGTGATCACCCCGGTGTTCGACGATGCCGAGACGCAGGTGCTGTTCTATGTCGCCAGCCGCGGCCACCATGCCGACATCGGCGGCATCTCGCCGGGTTCGATGCCGCCCTTCTCGACCACCGTCGAGGAGGAAGGCGTGCTGCTCGACAACATCGAACTGGTCGACGGCGGCCGCTTCCTGGAGCGCGAGATCCGCGCGGTGCTGGGCAGTGGCCGCTATCCCTCGCGCAACCCGGACAACAACATCTCCGACCTCAAGGCGCAGATCGCCGCCTGCGAGAAGGGGGTGCAGGAGCTCCGGCGCATCGTCGGTCACTTCGGCCTCGAGGTGGTGCAGGCCTACATGCGCCACGTGCAGGACAATGCCGAGGAATCGGTGCGCCGGGTGATCGACGTGCTGAAGACCGGCCGCTTCGAGTACCCGATGGACGACGGCAGCAAGATCGTCGTCGCCGTCACCATCGACCACGAGCGACGGGCGGCGAAGATCGACTTCACCGGCACCTCGGCCCAGCTCAGCAGCAATTACAACGCGCCGACCGCGGTCTGCCGGGCCGCCGTGCTGTACGTGTTCCGCAGCCTGGTGGACAACGACATCCCGCTGAACTCGGGCTGCCTGAAGCCGATCGAGCTGATCATCCCCGAGGGCTCGATGCTGCACCCGGTCTATCCGGCCGCGGTCGTGGCCGGCAACGTCGAGACCTCGCAATGCATCACCGATGCCCTGTTCGGCGCACTGGGCGTGGTCGCCGCCGCCCAGGGGACGATGAACAACTTCACCTTCGGCAACGAGCGCTGGCAGTACTACGAGACGATCTGCGGCGGCGCCGGGGCCGGACCGGACTTCGACGGCACCTCGGCCGTGCACACGCACATGACCAACTCCAGGCTGACCGACCCGGAGGTGCTGGAATGGCGCTTCCCGGTGGTGCTGGAGAGCTTCACCATCCGCGACGGCTCCGGCGGCGACGGCCGTCACCATGGCGGCGACGGCACCATCCGGCGGATCCGCTTCCTGGAGCCGATGACGGCCTCGATCCTCTCCAGCCACCGCGCCGTGGCCCCGTTCGGCCTCGACGGCGGCGCCGACGGGGCGACCGGGCGCAACTGGGTCGAACGCACCGACGGCCAGGTCGACAGCCTGTCGGGCCGCGACGAAACGCAGATGGGCGCGGGCGACGTGTTCGTGATCGAGACCCCGGGTGGTGGCGGCTATGGCGCCGCGGCGCGGGAGCCGGCCGAATGAGCACGCGCGAACAGTCGGTCACGCCGCCGATCGTCTCCTCGTCACACCTGGTCTCCGAGCAGGGGCCCGAATTGAGCGAGTTCGAGTTCGGCCTGAACATGGCGGTAAACGCCTACCATCGCTGGATCGTGCGCTGCATGGCGGCGGCGGGGCTGGGCGACCTCGGCCCGCTCGACGTGCTGGTGCTGCACCTGGTCAATCACCGCGACCGCGAGAAGAAGCTGGCCGACCTGTGCTTCCTGCTCAACATCGAGGACAGCCACACGGTCAACTATTCGCTGAAGAAGCTAAACCGCCTCGGCCTGGTCGACGGTCACCGCCGCGGCAAGGAACGCCACTACGCGACCACCGAGGCCGGGCGCGAGGCCTGCGAACGCTACCGCGAGGTGCGCGAAATGTGCCTGATGCGCGCCCTGTCGCCGCTCGGCCACGACAACCGCGAGATCGGCGAACTGGCCGGGCTGCTACGCGCCCTGTCGGGCCTCTACGAACAGGCCGCGCGCGCGGCGGCGTCGCTATAGCAGAACGCAGCCGCGGGCGGGTCATAAACCCGCCCCTACAGACGTTGCGCCAACCCGTAGGGGTGGGTCTCAGACCCACCCGTCGTGCATCAAGCTGCGCCGGCGGCTGGACCCGGCGCCCCGCCAGGTGGCATCCTCTACGGCAAAGCCCGTTGAGCGGCGATGCAACAGGAGGATGGCGGCAATGGCGGTATCGGCTTTCAAGACAACGGACGCCGCGCGCGACAGCGCGGCCTGGCAGGCCCGCGTCGACCTGGCGGCGGCCCACCGGCTGGCGGTGATGCACGGCTTCAGCGAGGGCATCTTCAACCACCTGACCCTGGCCGTGCCCGGCACCGACGACCGCTACCTGCAGATCCCCTTCGGCCTGCACTGGTCGGAGGTCACCGCCAGCTGCTTCATGGAAGTGGGCTACGACGGCAGCCTGCTCGCCGGCGAGGGCGAGATCGAACGCTCGAGCTACTGCATCCATGCGCCGATCCATCGCCTGGCGCCGGATGCCGCCTGCGTCATGCACACGCACATGCCGTTCGCCAGCGCCCTGGCGCGGCTGGAAGACCCGCGCATCCTGCCGATCGGCCAGACCGAGATCGCGGTGATGATGCAGACCGCCTACGACGACCTCTACACCGGCCCGGCCTTCGACCCGGCCGAAGGCGAGCGTCTGGTCGAGGTGCTGGGCGAGAAGAAGATCATGATCATGGCCAACCACGGAGCGCTGACCGTCGGCGCCACCGTGGCGGAGGCCTACGACCGGCTCTACTACCTGGAGCGCGTCGCGCAGGTGCAGCTCTATGCCATGTGGACCGGCCGGGCGCTGAACCCGTTGCCGGACGAGACGGTGGCGCACTCGATCGAGCAGTTCCGCAACGGCCCGTCCTATGGCGACAAGCCGATCTCGCAGCACCACTTCGATGCCCTGAAGCGGCAGCTGGATCGCGAAGGCGCCGACTACGACGCCTGACGCCCGCGGGCGGCCTCATGCCGCCAGGCGAAGAATCTCCAGCACATCCTCGGCGCCGCCGACCGGCCGCGGGTTGGTGTGCAGCCAGCGGTCGTGCAAGGCGTTCTGCGCCACCAGGGCATAGTCGTCCGCGCCGACGCCGACCTCGGCCAGGGTGCGCGGCAGCCCGAGCCCGGCGACGAACTCGGCCACCACCTCGGCCGCCGGCACGCCCGGCCGGCCCATGGCCTCCGCCACCAAGGCCTGCCGGTCGGCGTTGACGCCGACGTTCCAGCGCAGCACCGCCAGCAGCATCACGCAGGAGGTATAGCCGTGCGGCACGTCGCAGGTGCCGCCGAGGATATGGCCGATGGCGTGGCTCGCCCCCATCGGCACGCCGGCGACCACCGCGGTCATCGACAGCCAGGCCGCCATCAGCCCGTCGAGCCGCGCCTCCAGGTCGCCGCCGTCGGCCTTGACCCGGGGCAGCGCGGTCGACAGCAGGCGCAGGCCCTGCAGCAGCGCGGCATCGCAGAAGGCGTTCGCCCCCGGCGAGCACAGGCCCTCGACGCAGTGGTCGAGCGCGCGCACGCCCGTCGACAGCCACAGCCATTCCGGCGTGTGCACGGTGACGGCCGGATCCAGGATCACCGCCAGCGGCACCAGCAGCGGGTGCACGTAGCCCTGCTTGACCTTGCTGCGGTCGTCGGTGCAGCCGCCCAGGGCGTTGAACTCGCCGCCCGACAGCGTCGTCGGCACCGTCACCTGGCGCACGGTCGGCGGCCCGAACGAGGGTAGCCGGCTCGACCCGTCAGCCTCGGTCTGAACGTGGTAGGCGTCGAGCTGTTCGACCGAGGTGACGTCGTGCGCCAGGCAGATCTGCACCACCTTGGCGCCGTCGGTCACGGAACCGCCGCCGATGGTGACCAGCAGATCGGCGCCCGCCGCGCGGGCTTCGGCTGCCGCCTCGACGACGGCACTGCGCGGGCTGTGCGCCGGCATGCGGTCGAAGCAGCCGGCATAGGCCTCGCCCAAGGCGGCCGCGAGCCTGGCGACCTCGTCGGTCTCGCGGTTCAGGCTGCCGCTGGCGATCACGAACACCCGTTCGGCCCGGTGCCGGCGCGCCTCGGCGGCGACGGCGTCGGCGGCCGGCACGCCGAACACCACCTGCTCCATCTTCGAGAACCGGAACTTGCCGCGCTGCATGGTCGCCTCCTCGCTCCCGCGTCGCCGTGCTGGCGTCGTTGCCTGCGAGGGTATGGGCGGCCCGCCGACGCCGCAACACACCGCAGGCAGGTCTTTGCGCCGGCCCTTCGGCGGTCGTCATTTCCGCGCGCCGCGCAGGCCCGCGACCGCGGCGCGCAGCTGCGCCGGGTCGGCCTCATGCGGTGCCAGCGTGGCGCCGGCGACGAGCTCGACCTGCCGGCGCAGGCGGCGCCAGCAGCGGCTGGCGCCGGTGCGCGCAGCATGGCTGAAGCGGCTGCCCCAAAGGCCGCGCAGAGCGAGCGGCACCACCGGCACCGGGTCGGTGCGCAGAATGCGGCTCACGCCATGCTTGAAGACGTCGAGCTCGCCGTCGCGCGTCAGCCGGCCTTCGGGAAAGATGCAGACAAGCTCGCCGTCCCGCAGGTAGCTGGAGATCCGCGCGAACGCGCGCTCGTACAGCTCGGGATCGTCGTCGCGCGGCAGGATCGGCACCACCCCGGCCTGGCGGAACAGCCAGCCCAGGCCGGGCATGCGAAACAGGCGACCGTCCATCACGAACCGCACCGGCCGCGGACAGGAACCGGCCAGGACCAGGGCGTCGACGTAGCTGACGTGGTTGCACACCAGCAGCGCCGCACCATCCTCGGGGATGTGCGTCAGATCGCGACGCACGACGCGGTAGATGGTGCTGGTCAGCAGCCAGACGACGAACCGCAGCAGGAACTCGGGCACGAGCAGGTAGATGTAGGTGGCGACGCCGACGTTGAGCGCGGTCATCACCAGCAGCATCTCCGGCACGCTGAGCTCCAGGACGCTCAGCAGCAGGACCCCCAGGCCCGCGGCGGCGACCATGAACAGCGCGTTGAGGATGTTGTTGGCGGCGATGACCCGGCTGCGCCGGTCGGCCGGCGTGCGCTGCTGGACCATGGCATAGAGCGGCACGGTGTAGAGGCCACCGGCCACGCCGAGCAGGCCGAGGTCGGCCAGCACCCGCCAGCTCGCCGGATCGGCCAGGAAGGTGCCGACGTCGCGCAGTTCGCCACCCTGCCACGGGGCCGGCGCGGCGAAGTAGAGATCGAGACCGAACACCGTCAGCAGGATCGAGCCCAACGGGACGAGGCCCAGCTCGATCCGTCCCCGCGACAGCCGTTCGCACAACAGCGATCCCAGCGCCACGCCGACGGAGAACACGACCAGCAGCAGCGTGATCACCTCAACGTTACCGCCCAGCGTAAGCCGGGTGTAGTTCGGCAGCTGCGTGAGGTAGGCGGCACCGAGGCACCAAAACCAGGAGATCCCGAGGATCGACTTGAACACCGCGGCATTGCCGCGCGCCAGGCCGACGACCCGCACGCTTTCCTTGAGCGGATTCCAACCGACGCGCAATCCCGGGGCGGCTGCCGGCGCGGCAGGAATGGCCCAGGCGGCGAGACAGCCCGCGCCGGCACAGACCAGCAGCGCGATCGAGACGGTCAGCGCGCCGCCCTGCCCGATGATCAGCAGGCCGCCCGCAATGGTGCCGGCGAGGATCGCCAGGAACGTCCCGGTCTCGACCAGGGCGTTGCCGGCGACCAGTTCGTGGCGCCGCAGGTGCTGCGGGATGATGGCGTATTTGACGGGACCGAACAGGGCCGACTGCGCGCCCATGGCGAACAGGCCGAACAGCAGCAGCGGCAGGCTGTCGGCCAGGAAGCCGAGCCCGGCGACCGCCATGATCGCCACCTCGGCCAGCTTCACGCAGCGGATCAGCCGGCCCTTCTCGAAGCGCTCGGCGATCTGCCCGGCCTGGGCCGAAAACAGCAGGAACGGCAGGATGAACAGGCCGGCACTCAAGTTGACGAGCAGATCGCTCTGCGCGGGCGCAACGGTGAAGGCGATCAGCACGATCAGCGCGTTCTTGAACAGATTGTCGTTCAGCGCACCGAGGAACTGCGTGGCGAAGAACGGCGCGAAGCGGCGCCGGGCGAGCAGTCGGAAAGGGTTGGCGGCGGTCATGATCAGCCTCTTGAGCCAGGCGGCAACGCGTGCCGGCGTTGGGTAATCCGTTTCAGTAGGGCCAGTGCGGCAGGGCGCGCAGCCCCGGCAGCGGGGCCTGCAGGTAGCTCCACCAGGACGTGCCGGGCGCACACTGCAGCAACGGCGGGCGGCGAAATCCGAACAACTCCATCGTCATCATCCCGAGATCCAGAAACATAAATGAACGTTGTTCATTACATCTATGCTTAAAATGAACAATGTTCAAGGCTATTTTCGAAGAATCTTGCCGATGGGAGACAGGGCTCATGCCGCGCCCCGCGCAGACCGACCTACGCGAGCGTCTGATCGACGAAGCCGAAGCCATCATTGCCGGCGGCGGTCTGGCCAGCCTGACCGCGCGTACGCTCGCGGCGCAGGCTGGCTGCGCGGTCGGCTCCATCTACAACGCCTTCAGGGATCTCGACGATCTGATCCTGGCGGTGCACGCGCGCACGCTCGACCGTCTGGGCGAGGCGTTGGCCGCCGAACAGGGCCGCGCGCTTGCGCCAAAGGCCAAACTGCTGGCCATGGCCGAGCGCTACATCGGCTTCATCGAGCGAAATCCGCACGCCTGGCTCGCCCTGTTCGAGCACCGCCTGCCCGACGGACGCGACGTGCCGGGCTGGTACCAGGCGAAGCTCAACGCACTGTTCGCCATTGTCGAAGACATCGTCGACCCGCTGGTCGACGGCGATCGCGCTGCCCGACGCCGTGAAGCGCGGATCCTGTGGGCCTCGCTGCAGGGCATCTGCGCTCTGGGTGCGACCGACAAGCTCGACCTGGTCTCGGAAGAAAGCGTGCGCGCGCTGGCCGAGAGCATGATCACGACCCACGTCGCCGGCCTCGAACGCCGCTGACCGGAAGCAGCTGCCGCGCGGGACCTGCCAAGGCGGCAAGACAGCCGGCCAAGAGACCGGCGAGATGCGCGTGTGGCGCAGCAAGCCACCCGCCTGCCGTGTCAAGGGCCCCGGTGAAGGACGCGCCGCTCAACAGCTCCCAGGCGGTCTTCAGTCCGGCACCGCTCAGCAGGACCGGCATCAGCCAACTGCCCTGGCAGCGCCAGACCGTGACGCCGACGGCGCTGTAGATGCCCACCAGGATGCCGGACAAGCCGCAGTAGCGATCGAAGCCGCCGAAACCGCTCATGAACCACAAGTCGACCGCGAGCATCGACAGCACCGCGGCCGACAGCAGTCGGCGACGCGATACCAGACGGCCTGCTTCGGCGATGCCCAGGAGCAGCGTCGCCGGCACAAGATTCCAGAGGAGGTGGCCGGCGTCGGCGTGGACGAAATGTGCCGTTATCAATGGCAGCCAGGCGCCGGCAACGAGGCCGGCGCGGTCGAGAACCAGCGCCACCGGCGCATGTCCGAACAGCGCCGGCAGAGCGGCAACGAGAGCGAGCACGGCGGCCGCGAGCCAGGGCAGCGCAATGCCGCCCCGGCCCGCAACGCCGTCGCTGGCCGTCGCCGGCACGCGCCTATGCCTGACGCCGTCGGCGTCGTGCTGCCAACAGCAGCGCCACGATCGCCGCGACCGACAACAGCAGCCAGACTGGATCGAAGCTCCCGGCCCCGCCCGAGCTGGCCAGCCGGCCGCCTCCGGCGCTGCTGCTGTAGGCCGCCCGCGAGCCGGTGAACACCGGCTTGGCCTCGTCGGCACGTAACGCTGTCACCGGTTGCGCCTGTCGCTGCGCCCGCGCGGTCTGCTCGGCGGCCAGCCGATCCCGGTTGCGCCGGTCGATGCCCATCGCCTCCATCACGTCTTCGCGGACCACGAGCATCGAGGTGTAGGGCGTCACCAGGCCATACTCGACGGCCAACTGGGTGACCCCATCGCGGATGTCGGCGGTTTCACCGAACTCGGCCCGCTGCCGCAACAGCCGTTCGATCTGGCTGAACGCCCATAGCCGCTCGACCTCCGGATTGTCGACCGCCTGCTCGGGCAGCGTGATCGTGCCGTCGTAGGTCGCCGGTTGACCGGTCAGGCGGCCGGCGAAGCGCACGGCAACTTCGCCGCTACCCCGATAGTGGCCGAACGCGATCAACTGCTGACCGCGGTACACGCTGCCGATCGCCCGGGGCGTGATGTCGCCCACCTTCAGGTCGCGGTCGACCGGGCGCAGATCCAGCGTGACGCCGTGCAACGCCTGGTGCGAGACCTTCGATGACAGCATCGCCAGCGCCCCGACCACGTCGTCGGCATTGGAGACCGACAGCGAGGTCCCGTTGAAGGCATCGGCAATCGACTGCAGCAGTCTGCGGTTGGCGCTGTTGCCCATGATCACCGGGAACACCCTTACGTCCTGGCGACGGGCGAGCTTGACGAAGTTGTCGTGGGTGGTGCGGCCAACATTGGCGACGCCGTCGGTAACCAGGACCACCAGGCTGGCGCGGTCGGCATCCAACTGCGCCAGCCCGGCGTCCAGTCCTGCGTACATGTTGGTGCCCTGGTCCGGGCTGACACCTGCCAGCACCCGGGCATAGCGGGCCACGTTTGCCGGCTCGACCGGAACGAAGCCGGGCGTCAACGCGTGCGCCTGATTGTCGAAGGCAACGAGGCGAAAACGGTCGCCCGCGGGCAGCCGCTTGAGACCCTCGGTGACGCCGTTGACCAGGGTTCCCCATTTGCCGCTCATCGAGCCGGACTTGTCGAGCACCAGCGTCCAGTCGCGCCCTTGGACCAATGGCTTGAGGTCGTCGCCGGGCGTCAGCACCAGCATGAAGGTACCGCGCCGGTCGGCCGCAGGCTTGTGCGCGACCAGCTCGACGCCGGCCGGGGTGTTGGTGCTCAGTCGCCAGTAGACGACGATATCGCCATCCAGGCGTTGTGGCGCTGCCGCCGGCAAGGTGCCGTCGCCGAGGACCGAAACCTGCCCCGCCAGCGCCACGGGCACGGCCCGGGGCAGCTGCAGGTCGTTCTTTTCGCTGTCCTCCCGCCCGGGCCCGCCGGCGCGGGCCGCATCCAGCGACCGCACCCGACCGATGCGGACCCGCCACTGCTTCTCGTCCAAACGCCGGATCTCGGCCTGCGGGTGCTGCGGCAGGCGCAGCGCGGCGATCGGCGCGGCGCTGCGGATCAGCATCTCGAATCCGAAGCTGCCGCGGACGACCTCCTGCGTCGTCCAGAACGCCTGCGCCTGCTCGTCGACGCCGCCGTCTTCCAGCGGATACTGGTAGCGGCCGATGCCGGTGTCGACGTGCGCCGGCTGCAGGTAGGCCAGGCGAACCCGGACATCGCTGTTGGCGCGTACCGGCCACACCTTCATGTCGAACGTGCGCTCGCCGTCCTGCGACGTCACCGCCGCTTCGCGGCCGGCGGCACGCTCGTGCCGATAGATCCGTTCCGCCTCGGCCTTGGGCCGGACTTCACCGGTAACCGGCTTGCCGTCGATCCAGTAGGTGAATTCGGCCACGGCCGCGGCATCCGGCACCGGGAACGCGTAGACTGCCTCCAGGTCGCGGCCGTGCGGGTTGCGGAAGCGCTGGTCGATGGTGGTGATGACATAGGCGTCCTCGACTACCACCCGGACCTGGTGATCCTCGATCTGCAGCGGCGGCAACGAACCGTCTGCGGGCGCGAGCAGGCCCGCGGCCCGGCTCGCGCCAATGCATGTCAGGCAGAAGACAAGGGCGAGCGCGGCGGCCAGCACTGCCTTGGCGATCGGACTGCGTGTCATGGTGTTCTCCCTTCGATTTCCGGACCGCAGGGTTGCGGCGCCGAGAGAATGAACAATGTTCATTCACAATCTAGGAAGCCATGAACGTTGTTCAAGACAGATTCTTGGCCGACCGGAACAAGCGCTCGCCGGCACGGCGGCGGCCGTTGACGCCGCCGCCGATCTGCGCCATTGCCGCACTGTCATGGATCTGCTGATCGTCCGGCCGCTGACCTTTCTCGCCCGGCATGCCCCGCGCTGCCTGGCGGTCGGGGTATTGCTCGGGCTGGCGGTGCCGCCGCTGGCCGAGTTCATGCGGCCGGCGCTGACGCCGGTGATCTTCATCAACCTGGTGCTGGCGCTGCTGCGCCTGGATTTCTCCGATGTCGCCGCCTACCTGCGGCGGCCGGGCCTCCTCTCGACCTTCACCGTCTCGGCCCTGGTCGCCTCACCGCTGGCAATGTGGCTGCTGCTGTCGCCGCTCGGCCTGCCGGCGGGCCTGCTCATCGGCCTGGTGCTGATGGCGGCGGCGCCGCCGATCACCTCGGCCCCGGCGTTCGCGCTGATCCTGCGCCTGGACGCCGCCTTCGCCGTCGCCGCGGTGCTGGTCACCCACCTGCTGGTGCCGCTGACCCTGCCGCTGATGGCGCTGTGGCTGCTCGGCATCGAGCTCGACATCGGCCTGATGGAGTTCATGGCCCGGCTGGCGGCGATGATCGGCGGCTCGTTCGCTGTTGCCTTCGTGCTCAAGCGCTGGGTCCTGAGCCCGGCGCTGCTCAAGGCTCGGGCGGCGCAGATCGACGGCCTGGCGGTGCTCGGCCTTGTCGTCTTCGCCATCGCCATCATGGCCGGGGTGACCGAGTTCTTCTTCGCCCGGCCCGGCTATGTCGCCCTGACCATCGTCGCCGCCTTTGCCGCCAACGCGCTGCTGCAGGTCGCCGGCGCGGCCGCGTTCATGCGCGCCGGGCCGATGGTCGCCTTCACCGCCGGCCACATGATGGGCAACTGCAACATGGGCCTGGTGCTGGCGGTTCTCGCCGACCGGGCGCCGATGGAGGTGGTGGTGTTCTTCGCCCTGGCACAGATGCCGATGTACATGCTGCCGCTGCTGGCGATGCCGGTCTATCGCCGCCTGCTGCGACGTCGCGAAGCCGGCTGAGGCCGGGCGGGCTCAGACCTCCCCGGGCAATCGCTGCAGACTGCCGGCGGCATTGAACCGCAGCACCGCAAAGCCGTCGTCGTCGCGCCGGATGTCGAGCCGGTAGAGCCCGCGGCGTTCGCGCCGGTAGCCCACGACTGCGGCCGGTGCCGGTCCGAAGTCGAGCACCAGGTCGAGGTCGGCGCGCCAGCGCCCCGGCCCGATCCGCTGCAGCGTCAGCAGCTCGAAATCCAGCACCCGGGCGCCATTGAAGTCGCGCCAACGCAGCGCTTCGCCAGACGGATCTGAGAGTGTTTCGCGCACCAGCGTGGCGACCTCGGCTTCGGTCGGCGCGGCAACGGGCTCCGCCGCCTTCACGCTGTAGGCCCACAGCGCCTGCACGGCGACGACGGCGAGTACCGACAGCCTGGCTGCCAAGCGAAGCCGCACCAAGTGGGCCTGGATGCGAAGCAGAACCATGGAACCCTCCCCTTGAACGATCGCGCGGCCTGCCACGAATGCCGTCATGCCAGAGCCTGCACCGGACTGATGGCGGCAATAAGGCAGCAACCCAGCCGCCACGGGCGATGCGGACGATTGTCGGCAACGCCGGCTGAACCTGAGCTGAACGGCGCCGGCCTTTACCCCGCCCTCGGCGCGCTCTAAGTACGCGTTCATGCCAACTGTCCTGATCACAGGCGCCAGCCGCGGCATCGGCCTCGAATTCGTTCGGCAGTATGTCGCCGACGGCTGGCGCGTCCTTGCCTGCTGCCGCACACCGGCGTCAGCGGACGAGCTCACCGCCCTGGCTGCCGCCAGCGATGGCCGCATCAGCGTGCATGCCCTCGACGTCGACGACCCCGACAGCGTCGCCGCGCTCAAGTCCGAGGTCGGCGCAATGCCGCTCGACGTGCTGGTCAACAACGCCGGCGTGCTCGGCCAGCGCCACGCCCGCCGCGGCGACCTCGACTACGGCGCCTGGGGCGACTGCCTGCGCACCAACGTCATGGGACCGATGCGAATCGCCGAAGCCCTTGCCGACAACGTCGTCGCCGGCACGGAGAAGAAGCTGGTGACGATATCCAGCCGCATGGGCTCGATCGGCCTGAACGCCGCGCCCGACTCAATCGTCTACCGCTCCTCCAAGGCCGCGGTGAACATGGTGATGAAGTGCCTGGCCAACGACCTTGGCGGCCAGGGCGTGATCGTCACCTGCTTCCATCCCGGCTGGGTGCGCACCGATATGGGCGGATCGGCCGCCGACGTCGGCGTCGACGAGAGTGTCGCCGGCATGCGGGCGGTGATCGCCGGTCTCGGTCCGAACGACAACGGCGGCTTCCGCAACTATGACGGGAAGCCGCTCGAGTGGTGATCTTTAGGTTGCGTTATTTGACATAATGTCCTAGCGTTTCCGGGTGCATAGGAGGTGCAAAGGACGGGAGGAGCTATCCAACCCACAACGCCACCGGATCAATTGCACTGAAGCAAACCTCGGTCTCGTGATCGAGAAATGGGAAGGTGCTTCCCCGCCAAGGACGCCTGGCCCCATTGCTGAAAACAAGGAAAGCCCCGCCATGCGCGGGGCTTTTTCCTGGACCGCGCTATGCTGGCGACGATCTGCCATCAGCCAGTGGAGCCGCTGCCATGTTGCACCCCGTCCGCCGCATCGTCACCGGGCACGACGACCGCGGTCGCGCCGTCATCAAGTCCGACGCGATCTCGCCGCACACCCTGGAGAACCCGCACCGGGCCGGCCGCGGCCTGACCGACCTGTGGCGCACCGACACCACGCCGGCCAGCAACGCCGGCGATGTCGACGCCGCCGACACCGAGGTCGCCCTGCTGCCGCCCCCGGGCGGCAGCGTGTTTCGCTTCTTTCAGATCATGCCTGCGAACCTGGACGACGATCTCCCCGCGGCGGAACGCATGCGCCGCGACGCCGAGCTGTTCGCGCGCATGGGCGCCTCGTCCGCCCACGACGCGGCGTCCGGCCAGCCGGGCATGCACCGCACCCACACCGTCGACTACATCATCCTGCTGAAGGGTGAAGTGACGTTGCTGGTCGATGAGGGCGAGGTCGACCTCAAGCCGATGGACGTGGTGGTCCAACGCGGCACCAACCATGCCTGGGTCAACCGCGGCGACGCGCCGGCCGTGCTTGCCGGCGTGCTGATCGATGCCGAGCCGGTGTCGGCGCCCTGACAGGCCGGGCGGTGGATTTAGGTTCAGGAACCAATCGCCGCAACACCCAGAAGTAGCAAAAGCCACAAAAACGGTGTGGATATACCGTTTAGATTCGCATAACCTTTTCCTCATCGTTCCGTGAACGCTGCCGATTTCTCACCACGCGGCGGCGGTTTTCGCGGTCAGGGACCGGCCAATTCGGGGAGGCTTGGGATGCGTCTTGTTCAGCGGTTAATGCTCGTCGCCGTGGCTGCCGCCGTTTTCTGGACCATCGATCGACCGCCGGCCGAGGCCGCCGTACCCAAGGAAGTCCCCGTCGCCGTTGCCAAGGAGAAAGGCTGCCTGTCCTGCCACGAGGGCATCGAGCGCTTCTCCGACGGCGACATGCAGGACACCATCGAAGAGATCGGCGCCGATTTCGGCGATCCCGGCGGCTGCGTCGTCTGTCATGGCGGCACGCCGAGCGGCACCACGGCCGAGCTGGCGCACCAGGGTGCCCCGCAAGAGCTGGCCGAAGACGACGGCCCGGACATGTTCTACCCCGACCCGGGCACCGTGTTCGCCGGCGACAAGACCTGCGGCCAGTGCCATCAGGGCTACGCCAGCCGGCTGATGAAGTCGCTGATGAACACCGAGGCCGGCAAGCTGCAGGGCAACCTGTGGTCCTGGGGCGTGCAGCAGGACCGCAAGGTGGTCTGGGGCAACTATTCCCAGGTCGACGACGATGGCCCCGAACCGGCGGTCGGCACCGATGCCTACAAGCAGTACATGACCGCTTTCGTCGACGCGCATCCCGACCAGATGCCGAGCGAGATGAAGCAGGTGCCGGCGGTCGACGTCGCGCAGATCCCCAACCATCCGAACCTGGCCGGCATCACCTATTCGCGCCAGCAGTGCCAGCGCTGCCACGTCGGCGTGTCCGGTCGTGAAAAGCGGGGCGACTTCCGCGGCACCGGCTGCTCCTCGTGCCACGTGCCCTACAGCAACGAGGGCCTGTACGAAGGCGGCGATCCGACCATCTCCAAGGAACAGCCCGGTCGGCTGCTGGTGCATCGGATGCAGGCGACCCGCAAGTCCAAGGTCGCGCACAACAACCTGGAGTACTCGGGCATCCCGTCCGAGACCTGCAACACCTGCCACAACCGCGGCAAGCGCATCGGCGTGAGCTACCAGGGCATCATGGAATTCCCCTACGGCAGCCCCTACAACGCCACGGGCGGCAAGCAGCCCAAGCTGCACACCAAGAAGTACCTGTTCATCAAGGACGACCTGCACCACCAGGTGCAGAGCCGGGCCGGCAACCCGCAGGGCGGCCTGCTGTGCCAGGACTGCCACACCTCGATCGACATGCACGGCGACGGCAACCTGCCAGGCACCACCCTGGCGCAGGTCGAGATCGAGTGCGAGGACTGCCACGGCACGGTAAAGAAGTTCCCGTGGGAGCTGCCGCTCGGCCACGGCGAGGAGCACGCCCAGGACATCGGTGACGTCGCCCGCGGCCTGACCGACGAGCTGCCGGCCTTCATGTCGTTCGCCACCCAGTACGAGCCCGAGGACGGCTACCTGCTGACGGCCCGCGGCAACCCGTTCGGCAACGTCGTCAAGAAGGGCAAGCGGGTGATCCTGCATTCGGCCACCGGCCTCGACTTCGATGTGCCGGTGCTGAAGCAGCTCCGCATCGACAACGCCTGGAAGTCGCCGAACGCGATGGTGGCGATGTCGGCGGTCGGCCAGCACATGGATTCCATGGAATGCTATGCCTGCCACGCCGACTGGGCGCCGCAGTGCTACGGCTGCCACATCACGGTCGACTATTCCAAGGGCAAGACCGACGTCGACTGGATCAAGACCGCCAACGCGCGTGAGCCCAACGGGCTGTCGGCCGACTATCCGCTCGGCACCAACGGCCTGAAGAGCGAGGGCAAGGTCTCCGAGACCCGGTCCTACCTTCGCTGGGAGACGCCGGTCCTCGGGATCAACGGCGAAGGCCGGGTCAGCCCGATGATGCCGGGTTGCCAGGTCATCACCACGGTGATCGACAAGGACGGCAACACCGTGGTCGAGAACAAGATCTGGATGACGCCGGAAGGCAAGGGTCTCGACCACGCCGCCGTGCAGCCGCACACCGCGGGGCGCCAGGCACGCAGCTGCGAGAGCTGCCACAACAATCCCAAGACGCTGGGCTACGGCATCGAGGACGGCCGCTTCCTGAAGGGTTACGAGAACGGCTTCGTCGTCGAACTGGAGACCCACCTGGGGCAGACCATCCCGGAACAGTACCAGGTGCAGTCGCCGGCGATCCCGGCCCTGGACCACGACCTGTCGCAGATCGTCACCCGCGAGGGCGAGCAGCTCGTCACCGTCGGTTCGCACTGGCCGCTGACCAGCCCGCTGCCGACGGCGATCCGCGAAAAGATGGAACGCACCGGCCTGTGCATGGGCTGTCATCAGAACATGCTCGACGAAGATCTCTGGGCCAAGGTCAACTCGCCCGCCTTCGTCAACAACGAGCAGCACCGCGCGGTAATGGACAAGGCGATCCAATCCTACGCGCGCGAACGCTCGCAGTAGCGGCATGGAAGGAGGCTAGGACCATGGGTACCGCCCTGAACCTCATCGCCGGCGCCGGCCTTGCCGTCGGTCTGGTGTTCGGCAGTGCCGCGGCGCTCGCCCAGGACATCTCGGACTACCGGGTTCGCGACCTGCTCGCGCCATGCGTCGAAGGCGACAACGACTCGCGCGGCGGCGCGGTGCTGGAACTGGAGTGCGAGCAGTACATCACCGGCTTCACCGACCTCTACGTTCGCGCCGGACTGGCCAAGAGCGACAAGGTGTGTCTGCCGGACGAAAACCGCGCCGACGAAGTGCGCTGGGCCTTCATGCGCTGGGCGCACGACAACTTCGACGAGCGCGACATGGCCGCCGTCGATGGCCTGGTCATGACGTTGAAAGCAAGGTTCCCCTGCAAGTAGCCGACCGACCTCAACAGTCGTCGCTTCTTACCGGGGCGGGTCATCGACCCGCCCCTTCGTTTCTTGTGGAACATGGCCGTGCCGGGGAATGCGGTCTAAACAGGGGTCATGGCAGGCGCAGCAGGACCGGGTTTGGCCGCCGTGGTTGCACTGGCGCTGGTCGGCGGGCCGGCCGGCGCGCAGGAGGCGACGCCATGGCGGTCGACGCCCGAACCGGTCGTCGGCGCCGCCGACCTGGCGCGGCTCGAAACGGCGCCGGCGGAGATCGACGACGACTGGCCCCGCTCGACCCCCGTTGCCGAAGGCGTCGACCCCCGTCCCGTCGCGACGCTGCTGAAGCGCATCGACGATGGCAGCTACGTCGCCATCGACGCCGTCGTCATCGCCCGCAACGGCCATCTCCTGGCAGAGCGCTATTACGGCGACTACGGCGCCACGCGACTGCATCAGACGCGGTCGACCTTCAAGAGCATCACCGGACTGCTCACCGGCATCGCCATCGCCGACGGCATCCTCGCGCCGGAGATGCCGGTCGCGCCGCTGATTGCCCGATTCCACGCGCCGGCCGACGGCGATGCGCGCAAGCAGGCGATCACGGTGGACGATTTCCTGCAGATGGCGTCAGGTTTCGATTGCGACGAGATGCCGGGCCGCGGGCCGCACCGCGAAGACGCGGCCAACAAGAGCGCCGACCGGGTGGCGGCACATTTCGACCTGCCGATGGCGGATGCGCCCGGCGGGCACTGGCGCTATTGCTCGTCGAACACCTTCCTGCTCGGCGTCGCGCTGAATTCCGCGTTGCTCCAGAACACCTACTTCGGCCTCGGCAACTACCTTCATGACCGCCTGTTCGGGCCGCTGGAGATCCGAAGCTATCGCCTTGGCGGGCAGACCTCGGCGCATCTGTCGATGCACGGCGGGGCCAGGATGCGGCCGCGCGACCTGGCCAAGATCGGCCAGCTGGTGGTCGCCGGCGGCCGTTGGCGGGACCGCCAGGTCGTGCCCGCGGCCTGGATCGGACAGCTGCAGGAGGACGGCGCGGAGACGGGCTGGTCGTGGACCGATTCCCTCGGCGTCGAGGCTGCGTTCCAGCGGACGTCGAAGTACCGCCACCAGTGGTTCCAGACCGACCTCGCCGTGGCCGGGCGCGACGTCCGGCTGATCCACAGTTGGGGTAACGGCGGGCAGTTCATCGTCGCCGTGCCGAGCCGCGCCCTCGTCGTCGTCGTCACCGCCAGCAACTACGGTGCCCGCAACCTGGAGAAGCAGAAGCAGGTCTTCCATATGCTCCATCGCTACCTCCTGCCGGCCGTGGCGCCCTGAGCGCGGCGACGGGGGGACGGCGCGCCGCTTACCTTTTGCCGGCCCGGGCCAGGATGGTCGCCGCGATCAGGTGCATCGCCACCAACAGCCAGAGCGCCGCGGCATAACTGCCGGTCTGGTCGCGCAGGAGGCCGGTCAGCCATGGCCCCAGGCCGGCACCGAGATAGAGCACCACGTTGACCAGGGCATAGGTGCGGCCGTAGCCGTCGCTGCCGAACGCCCGGCGCACCAGGATCGGCGGCAGCATGACGATGGCGCCGACGACGACACCGGCGATGGCGCAGCCGGCGTAGCGGGCGACCGGTCCCTGGCCCAGAACCAGGACGACGAAGCCGGCGGCCTGGGTCAGGTAGCAGGCGGCCGTCAGCGCGCCCTCGTCGAGCCAGCGGCTCAGATAACCGACCGCCAGCCGCCCCAGCGCGGCCGCCAGCGCGACCACGGTAACCGACAGCGCCGCCCCGGTGCCGCCCAGCACCGGCGCCAGCATCGGTACCTGGTGGGCGAGGAAGCCGACCTGCGCGCCCAGGCCCAGGGCACCGCCGACGGCGATCCGCCAGAACACCGTGCGGCGCAGGATAGCTGCGGTTGCCGGCAACCCGCCGGCTGCCGGCGCGGCCGCGTCGCCGGCCGGCCGACGCGGCACGGCAACGCGGGCGAGCAGCCCGGCCGCCGGCAGCAGCAGCACCAGCAGCGCCCCGCCCAACAGCAGGGTCGCCATGGCGAAACCGTCGCGGGCGCTGACCGCCACCACCAGCGGCGGCAGCAGCGCGCCGCCGACACTGGCACCGGTCAGGGCAAGGCCGAGGACCTGGCCGAACCTGCGGTCGAACCAGGGCGCGAGCGCGGCGCTGATCCCGGCCGTGCCGAGGGCGGGATAGCCGGCCCCCATCAGGGCATAAACGACAAACAGCTGCCATGGCGCGCTGACCTGACCCAGCAGCACGATGCCGGCGCCCACCGTGACGGCGCCGAAGGCGAGCACCGGCGCGGCGCCGCTGCGGTCCGCCAGGTCGCCGACCAGCAGCGTGCCGGGGATGCTGGCGATCCAGAACACCAGGATCGCCGACGAGATCAGCGACGCGGTCCAGCCGTGCCGTTCCTGCAGCGCCGCCATGTAGACGCTATGGCCGTAGAACACGCTGCCCCAGGCAAACACCGCCATGAGAAAGCAGACCGCAACGACGACCCAGGCCGGTCGCGGGTCGTGCGTACGGCTGGCGTCCGCCACCGGCGCCGGCTCCTAGCGCGCCGGCGCCAGGCCGGGCCGGCCCCCGCGGCCGTTCCTAACGGGCGTAGGGAAAGCAGCGATCACGGTCGAGCGTCATGCCGAAGTGCCGGCCCAGGGCCTCGATGTCCGCGCCGAAAGCCGGATAGGGATCGGCGTTGCCCTTGCCGACGACGATCACCCTGAAACCATGCTGATCCTGGCCATCCGGTGGCAGCATCGCCGTCACCAGGGCCACGCCGTCGCCGTCGCGCAGGGTCAGAAACAGCGGCATCGAGCGCTGCACGTGCGCCTCGCGGCCGATGTCCTGCTCGATGAACACTTCCGAGGCGGGTTTGTAGCTGCCGGCCGCCCGTTCACGGGCGCGGCGGAAATGCTTGGCCACGGCGTGGGCCATCAGTTCGGATTCCTGTTCCGCCTCCACTTCGGTCTCGAGCCGGAACCAGCTCTTGCGCGCAGACGCATCGCAGATGAATTTCATGGCAGCATACTGGCACCGCCGCGACGTTCGGTCCACGTGCAGGCGGACGCCACGACATAACAGCCACAGCGGAGTAGCCCATGACACCGCCATCATCCGCCGCCAGTCTCGCAGCAAGCCGCCGCGCCTACGCCGAAGAGCTGCGCTACTGCGCGCATATCCGCAGCGAGGTCATTGTCGATGCGCTTGCGATGGTGCCGCGGGAGAAATTCCTCGGCCCCGGCCCGTGGCGCATCAAGCAGTTCGGCCGCCCGGCCTACTGGCTGACCCCCGACGACGATCCGCGCCACCTCTATCACAACGTGCTGGTGGCCATCGATCACACCCGCGGCCTGAACAACGGCCAGCCGGAACTTTGGGCCTTCTTGTTCGACCAGCTTGAACTGGCCCCCGGCGAACGTGTGCTGCACATCGGCGCCGGCGTCGGCTACTACACCGCCATCGCCGCCGAACTGGTCGGCGCCAGCGGCCGGGTCACCGCATTCGAGGTCGACGAGGCCCTGGCCGCCCGGGCGAAAGCCAACCTTGCGGACCGTGACAACGTCGAGGTCCGGGCCGGCGACGGCTGCGCCTTCGACCCCGGTACCGCCGACGCCATCATCGTCAACGCCGGGTGCACCCATCCCCTGCCCCATTGGCTTGATGCGCTGCCGGATGGCGGCCGCCTGCTCGTGCCACTGACGGTCGAATGGAGCGGCGGCTACCTGCTGGTCACCCGGGTCGGTGACGCCTTCGCGGCCCGGTTCGTCTGCTATGTGGCGATCTTTCCGGCGACCAGCGTGCGTGATGCCGAGGCCGAAGCCCGCCTGGCCAAGGCACTGCAGAACGGTGGTTATGCCGCCGCGGCCGACGCGGTGAAATCGCTGCGCCGCGACCCGCACCCGGCGGACGACAGTTGCTGGCTGCACGCACCGGACTTCTGCCTGTCGCGCAACGTCGTCTAGATACCCGCGCGCCAGCGCAGCCAGCTGCCGTGGGCGCATGCGTCCGCAAGCACCATCGGACCGGCGCTGCGCGATGTCGCATAGGCTTCGAGTTCGAGCCGGGGCGCCCTGCCGACACCCCACTCGTAGCCCAGGCGGTAAAGCGGGCGCACACGGGCGCCGGCGTGCAGGCGCGCTTCGACGCGGCGCCTGGCCGACGCGTCGACCTGGTTGAAGGTGAAAGCATGCATCACGCAGACCGGTTCCCCCGCCGGCAGCGCGGCCAGCAGCCCCGGCAGCAGACGCACGCCGTCGCCGCGGCGCACGTCGGGTGGCCGCCGGCGCGCCAGGGCGATGGCCTGGCGCAGACGCGCCGCCCGCGCGCGCTGCTCGGGCCAGATCAGGGCGCGCAACCAGGCGGCGTCGGCCGGTTGCCGGACGTCCAGCGGCGCCAGATCGATGCCCACCCGCAGGCCCGCGGGCAGGCGCCCCGGCGGCAACGGCGGCCGGCGGCCCGACAGCGCGCAGTGCAGCGTCAGTGCGGGCGACAAGGCGCCATGGCGCCCGGCCGGGCCATAGTCGAAGCGGAAATGATCGAGCAGCAGGTTCAACCCGGCGCTGGCGCCGATGTCGACCAGGTGCAACGGTTGCCCGGGACGGGCGGCGGCGACCAGGCGCAGGGCGGGGTAGAGGCAGGCCGCGCGCGCCGGCTCGTTGGTCGCCACCCGGCGCTGTGCCAGCATTGCAGCGATCGCCTGTGTGTGGCTGAGGCAGAAATCCCGGAACAGCTGCGGCGCCTGCCGGGCCGGCTTGGGCGCGGCCGCCAGGTCGGGATAGCAGTCGCGCAGCGGGTGCGTCGTCCCCGCCAGCAATAGCGCATGCACGGCCGCCAGCAGCAGGTTGGGCGGCGGCTGGTCCGGCGGCACGCATGCGGCCAGCTCGAGCAGGTCGCCGTCGTTCGCCACGGCCCGCGCCAATGCCGCATAGAGCGGCGACTGGCCGGGGCACTCGCGGGCGGCAAAGCGCAGGAAGCGGTCGCGCAGCACGGCGTGCGACCGGGTCATCGCCACGGGCGGCGGCTCAGACGCTGAAGTACTTCGCCTGCGGGTGGTGGACGACGATGGCCGAGGTCGACTGCTCTGGGTGGAGCTGGTCCTCTTCGCCCATTTCCAGGGCGATGCGGTCGGCGCCCAGCAGGTCGAGGATCTTGCGCTGGTCGGCGAGGTTGGGACAGGCCGGATAGCCAAAGGAATAGCGCGAGCCGCGATAGCCCTGGCTCAGGAGCTCTTCCTTGGCGCGGGCGTCCTCGTGGCCGAAGCCGAGCTCGGCGCGAATGCGCTTGTGCACGTACTCCGCCAGCGCTTCGGCCATCTCGACGCCCAGGCCGTGCAGGTAGAGGTAGTCCTGGTAGCGGTCGGCGTCGAACCACTGCCGGGCGACCTCCGAGGCATGCTGGCCGACGGTCACCGCCTGCAGGCCGATGATGTCGCGTTCGCCGTCGCCGATCTCGCGGAAGAAGTCGGCGATGCACAGGCCGCCGGCGCGATCCTGGCGCGGCAGGCTGAAGCGGGCGACCTCGTTGTCGCTGTCCGGACAGAACAGCACCACGTCGTCGCCGTCGCTCGCGGCCGGCCAGAAGCCGTAGACCGCCTGCGGATGCAGGATGTTCTCCTGCTCGCAGGTGTCGACCAGGCGCACCAGGGTCGGCTTCACCTCCTGCTGCGCCCATTCCATGTATTCGTCCAGGCGGCGGCCCATCTTGCGGAAGCCCCAGTGGAACTGGAACAGCATGCGCTCGTTGAGGTAGGGCAGCAGCGCGCGCACCGGCACCTCGTCGATCATCCGCGGCCCCCAGAACGGCGGCACCGGCACGTCGGCCTGCCGGCGCAGCTCGCCGCGGCGGGTGCGGATCTCCTCCAGGTCCATGGGCCGGGTCGGCAGCGTCGGCTTGCCGAGCTCGCGGCGTCGGTTGACCGGCCGGCCGGCGCGTTTCGTCTCGCGCTCCTGCACCAGGGTGTCGAAGTTGCCCTCGACCACTGTGTTCATCAGCGACAGGCCGTCGAAGGCATCGCGCGCGTAGGCGACGCGGTTGGCGCTGTAAGCCTCGGCGCAGTCCTCTTCGACATAGCGCCGGGTCAGCGCCGCGCCGCCGAGAAACACCGGCACGCGGAGCTGCTGGCGGCTCATCTCCTCCAGGTTCTCGCGCATGATCACGGTCGACTTCACCAGCAGGCCGGACATGCCGATGGCATCGGCGCGGTGCTCTTCCGCGGCGGCGATGATGCTGGCGACCGGCTGCTTGATGCCCAGGTTGACCACCTTGTAGCCATTGTTGGTGAGGATGATGTCGACCAGGTTCTTGCCGATGTCGTGCACGTCGCCCTTCACCGTGGCCAGGACGATGGTGCCCTTCTCCTCGCCGTCGACGCGCTCCATGTGCGGCTCGAGATGGGCGACCGCCGCCTTCATGGTCTCGGCCGACTGCAGCACGAACGGCAGCTGCATCTTGCCGGCGCCGAACAGCTCGCCGACCTCCTTCATGCCGTCGAGCAGAAACCTGTTGATGATGTCGAGCGGCGGATGTTCCGCCATTGCCTCGTCCAGGTCCTCCTCCAGGCCCTGGCGGTCGCCATCGACGATACGCAGCGACAGGCGGTCCTCGACCTTTTCCGGCCGGCTCTTCTCCGTCGTCGCCGCCGTGCGGTCCTGGAACAGCTCGATGAACACATGCAGCGGATCGTAGCCTTCGGCGCGCCGGTCGAAGATCAGGTCCTCGGCGACCTGCACCTCCTCGTCGGGGATGGTGTGCAGCGGCAGGATCTTGGAGACGTGCAGGATCGCCCCGTTCATGCCGCGCTTGAGCGCGTGATCGAGGAACACCGAGTTCAGCACGTGGCGCGCGGACGGCTTCAGGCCGAAGGAGATGTTCGACAGCCCGAGGATGATCTGGCACTCGGGCATCGCCTCGGCGATGGCGGCGATGCCGTCCAGCGTCTCCTGGCCGAGCAGGCGGTCGTCGTCGTTGCCGGTGCAGATGGTGAAGGTCAGCGGATCGAACAGCAGATCCTCGGGCGGCAGACCGTGCTGGTTGACGGCGAAGTCATACAGCCGCCTGGCGATCTCCAGCTTCTTCTCCGCCGTCTTGGCCATGCCGTCTTCGTCGATCGTCAGGGCGATCACGCCGCAGCCGAACTTGCGCGCCAGCGCCAACCGCTTGGCCGCCGGCTCCTCGCCGTCCTCGAAGTTGATCGAGTTCAGGATCGCCTTGCCGCCGTAGAGCTTCAGCGCCGCTTCCAGCACCGGATACTCGGTGGAATCGAGCACCAGGGGCGCATTGGCGGCGCCGCGCAGGCGACTCACCATCGCCGTCATGTCGGCGACCTCGTCGCGGCCGACATAGGCGGTGCAGACGTCGAGCGTGTGCGAGCCCTCGCGCACCTGGTCGCGGCCGATGGCGACGCAGGCGTCCCAGTCTTCGGCGGCCTGCAGTTCGCGGAACTTCTTCGACCCGTTGGCGTTGCAGCGCTCGCCGATCGACAGGTAGGCGTTCTCCTGGCGATAGGGCACCTGGCCGTAGAGCGAGGCGACCGACGGCACCCACTGCGGCTGCCGCCGTTTCGGCGCCGGGCGGCGGCCGGGACCGATGCCGGCCAGCATGTCGTCGAGCGCCTTGATGTGGACGCTGACGGTGCCGCAACAGCCGCCGACCAGGTTGACACCGTCTTCGCGCACGAAGCGTTCGGTCCAGCCGGCGAGCTCCTCGGGCGTCAGCGGGTAGTAGGTCTGGCCGTTGACCAGCTCGGGCAGGCCGGCGTTGGGCTGGACGCTGATCGGCCCGCGCCAGTTCTCGGCCAGCCACTGCACGTGCTCGGCCATCTCCTGCGGCCCGGTGGCGCAGTTGAGCCCCATCATCGGCACCTTGAGCGCGTCGATCACCGTCGCGGCGGCGGCGATGTCGGTGCCGACCAGCAGCGTGCCCGTGGTCTCGACCGTGACCTGGCAGATGACCGGCACCTCGCGGCCGCATTCGGCCATGGCGACGCGGGCACCGTTCACCGCCGCCTTGAGCTGCAGGATATCCTGCACCGTCTCCACGGTCAGGGCGTCGACGCCGCCGTCAAGCAGGCCGCGCGACTGGATCGCCAGCGCCGCCTCGAGCGCGTCGTAGCCGATCTGGCCGAGGCTCGGCAGCTTTGTGCCTGGACCGATGGAGCCGAGCACATAGCGGGTGCGGCCGTCGCGGGTGAAGTCCTCGATCGCCTCGACCGCCAGTTCCGCGGCCCGCTTGTTGATCTCGTAGGCCTCGTCCTCCAGCTCGAACTCGGCCAGCGTGACCGGCGAACCGCCGAAGCTGTTGGTCAGCACCAGATCGGCACCGGCGGCGACATAGCCGGTATGGATCTCGCGGACGATGTCGGGGCGGCTGAAGTTCAGGATCTCGGTGCAGTTCTCCTTGCCGCGGAAGTCGATGTCCACGTCCAGGTTCGCCTGCTGCACACGGCTGCCCATGGCGCCGTCGCACAACAGCACCTCGTCCTGCAAATGCGCGATCAGGTCTTTCGTCACGGCCCGCTCCCTGCCGCCTCGCCGGCCCGCGGCCGCAGCCCGAGGATGTGACAAATGGCGTAGGCCAGGTCGGCGCGATTGAGGGTGTAGAAATGGAACTCGCTGACACCCGCCGCCATCAGCGCCCGGCACTGCTCGGCGGCGACGTTGACCGCGACCATGCGTCGGGTCTCGGCGTCGTCCTCCAGGCCTTCGAACAGGTGCGCCAGCCACGCCGGCACCGAGGCGCCGCAGAGCGCGGAGAACTTCACCACCTGGGCGAAATTGCTGACCGGCAGGATGCCCGGCACGATCGGCACCCAGATGCCCGCGGCGCGGGCGCGGTCGAGAAAACGAAGGTAGGCGTCGGCATCGAAGAAATACTGGGTGATGGCGCGGTCCGCGCCGGCGTCGATCTTGCGCTTGAGGTTGTCCAGGTCGGCCTGGCTCGACGGCGAGTCGGGATGGATCTCCGGATAGGCGGCGACCGACAGCTCGAAGTCGCCGATCGCCTTCAGCCCCGCCACCAGTTCGGCGGCGTTGGCGTAGCCGTCGGGATGCGGTTCGTAGCGTCCGGTGTCTTCCGGCGCGTCCCCGCGCAGGGCGACGATGTGGCGAATGCCGACGTCCCGGTAGCGCCGCGCGATCTCGTCGATCTCCGCCCGACTGGCGCCGACGCAGGTGAGATGGGCGGCGCAGGCCAGGCCGGCCTCGTGCTGGATCCGCGACACCGTGTCGTGCGTGCGCGCCCGCGTCGACCCGCCGGCGCCATAGGTGACGGAGACGAAGCGCGGGTTGAGCGGCGCCAGCCGCTCGACCGCGCGCCACAGCTGTTCGGCCATCTTCTCCGTACGCGGCGGGAAGAACTCGAACGAGACCTTCAGCGCGGTCTCGGCCGTCGCCGGCCGCAGCGCCGTGGTGCCGACGGGCCCGCTCATGCCACCCGCGCCCGCTTCACGTCGACCACCTTGCCGGCCCCATCGGGCCGTGCGGCGGACCAGATCAGCACCGTCAGCGGACTGCCGGCCACGCGGACGACGGGCCCGGCAGCCAGCCCGGCCGCACGCAACCAGCCGCTCACCTCGTTCTCGTCGAAGCCCAGCCAGCGATGTTGGTGCGCTTCCTGCAGGAACAGCTCGCTGTGACGGTCGAAGTCGATCACCACCAGGCGGCCTGCCGGCGTCAGCGTGCGCGCGGCTTCGACCAGCACCGCCTCGGGGTCTTCCGCGTAGTGCAGGACCTGGTGGATCACTACCAGGTCGAACTGACCGTTGGGGAGCTGCAGGTTGTACATGTCGCCGTGGCGGACCTGGCAATGCCGGTGCCCGGCCTTTTCCAGGTTGGCGCGGGCGATCTGCAGCATTTCGTGCGACAGGTCGATGCCCACGCCCCGCTCGGCCCTGGGGGCCAGGACTTCGAGCATCCGACCGGTACCGGTGCCGATGTCGAGAAACTCGCCATAGCGCTCGTCCCCGATCACCGACAGCAGGGCTTTTTCGACGTCGCGTTCCGGCGCGTACAGCGAACGGATCTCGTTCCATTGCTCCGCGTTGGCGCGGAAGTAATCGGCGGCGGCCCGGGCGCGGGCCTGCTTGATCGCTTCCAGGCGATCGAGATCGCGCAGCATCAGGTCGTCGGCGTCGGGAATCAGATCGACCAGCGTGCGCGCCAGGTGCGCGCACTCACCGTCTTCCGCGAGCCGATAGTAGGCCCGGGTGCCTTCCCGGTACCGCGCCAGCAGGCCGGCATCGCACAACAGCTTGAGGTGACGCGACACGCGCGGCTGGCTCTGTCCCAGAATCTGCGTCAACTCGGTCACCGTCAGCTCGGCATGGGCGCACAGCGTCAGCAGCCGCAACCTGGTCGGTTCTCCCGCGGCCCGCAGGCCCTGCAGCAGCAACTCCATTCGCGTTTCGGCTCCTGCTGTTGCCGGCCCAGCACCCGTCGCGTGGCGCCGGCCGCGCTTCACTCACGCAAGCGGAATTACATAAAGACATCTTTATATGTTTACAAGATTAATTTTGTATGACCAGCGTGGCCGATCGGTCACAGTGCCGTCGCCCGCAGGTGCGGCATTCGCGCAACAATGCGCCGCCTTCGCACCCGCGTGCGGTTCTCGCCGGCTGGCCGCACCGCGGGCGATATGCTACGAAAACGCCAAGGAGTCGAACGGCAAACCATATCCGACGCCCCGTTAAGACAACTATTACGCCGCCCGCTCTACTCTCCGGGACCTCACGCCAAGGACTTCGGAGTCGCGCCGGCATTCACGGGCATGGACGCGGTCTTGTTTCGGGGGTTTACGGTATTGCGTTCTGCCTCGGCACAGCTTGGATCCGCGTCGCGACGGATCGCCATCGTCAGTGCGTTCGCCGCCCTGCTGATCGGCTGCGCCTCAGCCCCGCCTGAAGACGATCCCGAGGCCGTCGCTGCCTACCAAGAGGCCAACGACCCGCTCGAGCCGCTCAACCGTTACCTGTTCGAAGTGAACCTGGGCGTCGACAAGCTGCTGGTGCGGCCGTTCGCCGAGGTCTATCGCGGCGCCCTGCCGGTGCCGGTGCGCAACGGCGTGCGCAACTTCATCAACAACTACGACACGCCGGTGATCTTCGTGAACGATGTCCTGCAGTGGGAGATCGACCGCGCCGGGGACAGCTTCGGCCGCTTCACCACCAATACCTTCTTCGGCGTCGCCGGCGTCTTCGACGTCGCCGCCGGTGACAAGAACGCGCCGCCCGAGAACGGCATCGTCTATCACGACGAGGACCTCGGGCAGACGCTGGCCGTGTGGGGCGTCGGCGAAGGGCCGTACCTGATGATCCCGCTGCTGGGTCCGTCGAACGTGCGCGATGCCGTCGGCCGGGTCGGCGATGCCTTCCTCAATCCGCTCGACTACGTGCCGAAGCGCAAGAACCGGCTCGGCTGGTTCGTCATCCGGCGCAGTCTCGATGCCCTCGACACCCGCTCGCGCAACATCGAGACGCTGGATGATGTCGAACGATCGGCGATCGACTATTATGCCACCGTCCGCAGTCTGTACCGGCAGAGCCGGGCGTCGGAGATCTCCAACGGCAGGCTGCCGGACACCCCGCTGCCGTCGCTGTCGGATTTCGAGCTTGACGACGAGGACGACGAGCTGTCGCTGGCGGAACCGAGCGTCACCGAGTCCACTGAGTAGATCGACATCACGGCCGAGCATGCGCAGCTTGAAAGCAGGATTGTGTCTCGTCGCCGCGGCGCTGGTGACCCTGGCCATGTTCACCGGCGCCCACGCGAAGGGCATCGCCGAGGGCGAGCCGAGCCGCTTCATCGAGCAACTCGGCAACGACGCCGTCAGCATGATCGCCGACGAGGCGCTCAGCCAGGAAAAGAAGACCGAGGAATTTCGCCGGATTTTGAAGCAGGGCTTCGCCCTCAGGGCGATCGGCAGGTTCGCCCTCGGCCGCTACTGGAACGTCGCCAAGCCGGAGCAGCAGCAGCGCTACCTGGTGCTGTTCGAGGAGTACATCGTCGCCACCTATGCCGCCCGCTTCGGCGAGTACGGCGGCGAAACGCTGAGCATCCTGGGCGAAGCGCCGGACGGCGACAAAGGCGCCTATGTGCGCAGCAGCATCGTCCGCCCGGGCGCGCCGAACCAGCCGATCATCGTCGTCTGGCGGATCCGCAGCTATAGAGGCGGGCTGAAGATCGTCGACGTGGTGATCGAGAACGTGTCGATGTCGATGACCCAGCGCTCGGACTTCGCCGCCGCAATCCGGCAGAACGGCGGCGACATCGACAAGTTCCTCGACTCCCTGCAGGAAGTGACCGAGCGCGCGTACTAGCGCGCCTTCGGTTCAGTTGGAGTCACTGCCAGTGGACCCCGGCTTTCGTGTTGTGTCCCGGGGGATTGCTGAGGAGCTCGATTGGCGCCTTGTAGTCGAGGCATCTGAGCCTGGTTCGATTGTAGGCGTCGACGAAGCTTGTGATGAACTGA
>Ga0056121_1000145_pt1 | contig 31880 bp, 32 predicted proteins | sample WorMetHEROISLAND_FD_83872 | JGI IMG/M metagenome (GOLD analysis project Ga0056121, IMG submission 83872) | Marine gutless worms symbiont microbial communities from Max Planck institute for Marine Microbiology, Germany - Olavius sp. 1 HERON ISLAND ...
GACGGCGGTTCGGTCTATCTGCGCCTGTCGACGCGGGCGCTGGAACAGCCCCGGCGCCAGGTCGACGACACGCTCGCCCGGCAGATCCTCGATGGCGCCTACTGGATGGCGCCGCCGGCGGCGGGCGCGGAACTGGCGATCGTCTACTGCGGCGCCGTCGCCCCCGAGGCGCAGGCCGCGTTCGAGCAGATCCGCGAGGACATCCCGGGCGCCGGACTGCTGGCGGTGACCTCGCCCGACCGGATCTACCGGGAATGGAACCATGCCTGGCGGCACCGCGCCCGCGGCGACTACAACCGGCGCAGCCACATCGGCCGGCTGCTCGACCCGCTGGCACCGAATGCCGCGCTGGTCACCGTCCTCGACGGCCATCCGGCAACGTTGTCGTGGCTCGGCGCGGCGTCGCGCCGGCGTGTGTTCAGCCTGGGCGTGGAGCAGTTCGGCCAGTCGGCCGATATCCCGGATCTCTATCGGGTGCACGGCATTGACACCGAAGCCATCGTCGATGCCTGCGCGGCCGCATGTCTCAGCCGCTGATCCGGGCCACGGCGCTCGTCGGCCCGATTCTGCTGGCGGCGGCCTGCCAGACCACCGACCCGGAGCGCGAGGCACTGGTGGCGCAGTGCCGGGCGCAGGGACACATGCTGGGCGAGACCGCCCTCGAAGACTGCGTGCAGCGGCTGGCGGCCCAGAACGAGACCTTCCGCGACCGCACCGGCAGTTGCGTAAAGAACTGCAACCGCTGAGCTCCCCGGCATGACGGCACAGACAGACGGCCGTGGCGCGGCCAAGCTCTCGCCGGCGGCGCTCGAGGCGTTTCTGGCCGAGGCGTTTCCGCAGATGGACTACCTCGGGCTCAAGGTCGAGACCGCGCGCGACCGCCACGTCCGCCTGCGCGTCCCGGCGGACGACCGGCACCTGCGCCCCGGCGGCACCATTGCCGGGCCGACCATGATGGCGCTGGCCGACTGCGCCGTCTGGCTGGCGATCATCGCCAGCACCGGCGGCAACGCCGAGGCGGTGACGACCAATCTCAACATCAGTTTCCTGCACCGGCCGCCACCGGCCGACCTGGTGGCGGAAGCCGATCTGCTGAAGCTGGGGCGGCGCCTGGCGGTCGGCGAAGTGACGATCTTCGCCGCCGGGGAAGACGAACCCGTGGCCCACGCCACGCTCACCTATGCAATGCCGGGGTGACGGGGCGATCGTGTCGCTACTAAAGTAGCGTTATCTACAGCGCTGAATTTATTGCCCAATCAGCGCTTGACCTCGAAAAAGATTCTGCGATATTGCACGCCGCGCTGGCGGGCCCCGATGGCCGCGGCCGGCGCCGGTATTCTGAAGGAAGAGCGATGAAGACCTATTCGGCAACGCCAGCCGACGTGAGCCACGACTGGGTGGTGATCGACGCCGACGGCGTCGTCCTCGGGCGGCTGGCGTCGATCGTGGCCAACCGGCTGCGCGGCAAGCACAAGCCCATCTACACCCCCCACGTCGACTGCGGCGACCACGTCATCGTCATCAATGCCGACAAGGTCCAGCTGACCGGCAACAAGCGCCAGCAGAAGACCTACTACCGGCACACCGGCTATCCCGGCGGCATCAAGAGCACGACGGCCGACAAGATTCTCTCCGGCGCCCATCCCGAACGGGTGGTGCAGAAGGCGGTCGAGCGGATGATCCCCAAGGGCCCGCTGGGCCGGGACGTCCTGCGCAAGCTCAAGGTCTACGCCGGCGCCGAGCATCCGCATGAGGCGCAGCAGCCCAAGGTCCTCGACGTTGCGGGGATGAATGCGAAGAACAAGAGGAGCGCCTGAGCATGTCGGAACAGACCACCGGATCGCTCGAGGATCTGAAGGAACTGGTCACGCCGACGGCGCCAGAGGACGAGGCGGCACCGCGTGAGCCGCAGATCGACGCCAACGGCCGGGCCTATGCCACCGGCAAGCGCAAGGACGCCGTCGCCCGCGTCTGGATCAAGCCGGGATCGGGGCGCATCGTCGTCAACGGTCGCGACGTCGTGACCTATTTCGCGCGACCGACCTTGCGGATGATCCTGAACCAGCCGTTCGATGCGGTCGAACGGCGCGACCAGTATGACGTCACCTGCACGGTCAAGGGCGGCGGCCTGTCCGGCCAGGCCGGTGCAGTGCGCCACGGTATTTCCAAGGCGCTGGTCAACTACGAGCCGACCTTACGGGGCGTGCTGAAGAAGGGCGGTTTCCTGACCCGCGATCCGCGTGTCGTGGAGCGCAAGAAGTACGGCCGCGCCAAGGCGCGACGCAGCTTCCAGTTCTCCAAGCGCTGACGCGCCCTTTCGGACAAAGATCCGCAGAGAAGGGGTCGGCGTCGCGCCGGCCCCTTTGTTTTGCCGGACTTTGTCCGGCACACTCAGCACCGCATAGAAGGACGGACGATCATGGCAGAAAACCGGATCAGGGTCGGGATTCTCGGCGCCAGCGGCTATACTGGCGCGGAGCTCGTGCGCCTGCTCACCCGTCACCCCGGCGCCGAGATCGTCGTGATGACGGCCGACAGCCAGGCCGGCAAGCCCTACGACGAGGTGTTTCCGCATCTCGGCGGGCTCGAGCTGCCGGGCCTGCTGAAGGTCGACGAGGTGGAGTGGGCCGGGGTCGAGCTCGATGCCGTGTTCTGCGGCCTGCCGCATGGCACGACTCAGGAAATCGTCGCCGGCCTGCTGCACGATACCCATCACAGCCTGGTCGACGAGATGATCGTCGAGACCGAGGCCGACGTGATCTCCGGCATTCACGGCAATCCGCGGGTGATCGACCTGTCGGCGGATTTCCGGATCGACGACCCGGAGACCTACGCCACCTGGTATGGCCATGAGCACCTGGCGCCGGACCTGCAGCCGGAAGCCGTCTACGGCTTGAGCGAATACGCCCGCGAGGCCATGCGCGACAGCCGGCTGGTCGCCTGTCCCGGCTGCTATCCGACGGCCGCGCTGCTGCCCTTGCTGCCGCTGGTTGCCGCCAGGCAGATTGCCCTCGACGACATCATCATCGATGCCAAGACCGGGATCACCGGTGCCGGCCGGGCCGCCAAGCAGGCCAATCTGTTCGGCGAGATCAGCGAAGGCCTGCATGCCTACGGCATTGCCCACCATCGCCATGGCCCCGAGATCGAGCAGGAACTGGGCAAGGCGGCGGGCGAAGCGTTGACCGTAACCTTCACGCCGCACCTGGCGCCGATGAACCGCGGCATCCTGGCGACGATCTACGTGCGCATGAACGACGGCGTATCCGTCGACGACCTGCGCGACAGCCTGACTGCGCGCTATGCGGAAGAACCGTTCGTGCGGGTGACCGCGCCCGGGGTGGCGCCGGCGACCCGCGACGTGCGCGGCTCCAACAGCTGCCTGATCGGCGTGTTCGCCGACCGCCGGCCCGGCCACGCGATCCTGGTCTCTGCCATCGACAACCTGGTCAAGGGTGCCTCGGGGCAGGCGGTGCAGAACATGAACGTCATGTTCGGCTTTGCCGAGACCGCCGGACTCGAGCAGAACCCGCTGTTCCCGTAATGGCGCCACCCCCGCAGCGGCCGGGCGTGCTGCCGTTCGGCAGGCATTGGCCCGAGCTCGACCCGACGGTTTTCATCGCCCCGGGCGCCTGGGTGATCGGCCAGGTCAGCATCGGCGCGCGGGCGAGCGTCTGGTACAACTGCGTCGTGCGCGGCGACGAGGAACCGATCCATATCGGCGCCGGCAGCAACCTGCAGGACGGGACGGTGGTGCACACCTCCCGCGGCCTCGCCGACACCTGGATCGGCGACGGCGTGCTGGTCGGTCACATGTGCATGCTGCACGGCTGCCGCCTGGAGGACCGTGCCTTCGTCGGCATGGGGGCGACGGTGCTCGACCATGCGGTGATCGAGACGGACGCGATGCTGGCGGCCGGCGCCCTGCTGACCCCCGGCAAGCGCATCCCCAGCGGCCAGCTATGGGCCGGGCGCCCGGCCAAGTTCATGCGCGAGCTGACACCGGAGGACCTGGCCGGGAACCTGCGCGGCGTCGAGGAGTACCTCGAGCTGTCGCGACAGCACGCGGCAACGCTCAAGGAGCTCGATCCGACAGATTGAGGCCACGGACGTGGCAGGCTAGGGTCCGGCTGCGGTTCACACGGCGACGGGAGGAAACGATGATCCACAGGCTGGTTGCGCTGACTTTTTCGCTGGCGATGTTGATGGGCGCGCCGGCGCAGGCGGCCGAGAAGATCACCATTGCCGCCCTGACGTTCGTCTCGTCGTCGCCGTTGTTCATCGCCCAGGAGAAGGGCTACTACGCCGACGAGGGCCTGGAGGTCGAGTTCCAGTTCTTCCGCGCCGCGCAACCGGTGGCCGTCGCGATCGCTTCCGGCGATGCCGATTTCGGCGTCACCGCTTTCACCGCCGGCTTCTACAACCTGGCCGCCAAGGGCGCGGTGAAGGTGATCGGGGCGCAAAGCCGCGAGGAGCCCGGCTACGACTTCGTCGCCTACCTTGCCTCCAACAAGGCATACGCCGACGGTTTCGACAGCCCGGCGAAGTTCCCCGGCCGCTCGCTGGGCATGACCCAGAAGGGCTCCAGTTTCCACCTGATGATCGGCATGTTGGCGGACAAGCAGGGCTTCGCCCTGGACGAGGTCAGGCTGGTGCCGCTGGAGAAGGTGCCGAACATGATCGGCGCGGTGAAGTCCGGCCAGGTCGATGCAATCATGCTGCCGGCGCACATCGCCCTGGCCCTGCAGGACGGCGGCGCCGCCCGGGTGATCGGCTGGGTCCACGAGCAGACCCCGTATCAGTTGGGCGGGCTGTTCACCTCGAGCCGCAACATCGCCGAACGGCGACCGGTGGTGGAGAAGTTCGTGCGTGCCTATCAGCGCGCCGCGAGCGACTATGCCGATGCCTTCATGCAGCTCGACGCCAAGGGCAACAGGCAGTTCGGCGCCGAGGCCGAGGCGCTGATCCCGATCATCGCCAAGTACACCAAAGCGACACCGGAGAAGATCAAGCGGGGCGCGCCCTACATCGATCCCAAGGGGCGGCTGAAAGTGGGCTCGATCTACGAGCAGGTGGCCTGGCTCAAGGGACAGAAGCTGGTGGTACCGGAGGCGGATCCGGCCCAGTTCATCGATCTGAGCTTCATCCAGGGACATATGGACGTCCCCTGAACGGGGCGGGGAGATGCAGCTCGTCGCCGAGCGCATCTCGCACGGCTTCGGCGAGCTGCCGGTCCTGCAGGACGTATCGCTGGAGGTCCGCGAAGGCGAGATCCTGGTCTTGATCGGCCCGTCGGGCTGCGGCAAGTCGACCCTTCTGAACATCCTGGGCGGCCTGCTGCAGCCGCGCTCCGGCGAGGTTCTGGTCGACGGCAAGCCGCCGGCCGGCTGCCTCAATCCCTACACCTACATCTTCCAGGACTTCGCGCTGCTGCCCTGGCGCACGGTGCGCGGCAACGTCGCGCTGGCGCTCGAGCACCACGCGCTGAGCCCGCCCGAGCGGGAGGCACGCATCGACAGCGTGTTGCGCACGACGGAGCTCAGCGATTTCGCCGAGGCATTCCCCCGCCAGCTGTCGGGCGGGATGCGCCAGCGGGTCGGCATCGCCCGAGCCCTTGCCGTGCGCCCGGCGATCCTGTTCCTGGACGAACCGCTGTCGGCACTGGACGCGCAGACGCGGGAAATCCTGCTCGAGGACTTCCTGCAGATCTGGCGCGAACGCCGGACCACGGCGGTCTACGTGACCCACAACCTGGAAGAGGCGATACGCGTCGCCGACCGCGTCGCCGTGTTCTCGCGCCGCCCCGGGCGTATCCGCGAGATCGTCGATGTACCGATGCCGCGGGTCGACCGCTCGGCCATTCGCGACGAACTGGCGAACGTTCAACGCCGGCTCTGGGAGTTGATCCGCGAGGAGGCCGAAACGGCGGAGCGGGAGATCAGCCATGGCTGAACGGTCCGCGAGTACCGACGGGCGCCGCCCGATCGCCTTCCGCGGCGGCGGCTTCGTGCCGGCGCTGCGCCGTGGCCCCGCACTGCTGTTCTTCGCCGGCCTGCTGGGCATTTGGCAGGCAGCGGGTTCGCTGGGCTGGATCAACCCGTTGTTCCTGCCGACGCCGTGGGAGATCGGCCGGGCGCTGCATGCCGCGGCGGAAAGCGGCGACCTGTGGCGCCACCTGTCAGCCTCGCTCGGCCGGCTGGCCGGTGGCTGGATCATCGGGACCATTGCCGGCCTGGCGCTGGGCTGCGCCATGGGCATCTTCACCACCGCGCGCTCGATCGGCCTGCCGCTGGTGTCGGCGCTGTTTCCGATCCCCAAGATCGCCCTGCTGCCCCTGCTTATTCTCTGGCTCGGCATCGGCGAGCCGTCGAAATGGGCGACGATCGCCCTGGGCGTGTTCTTCCCGACGGTGATCAACTGCTACAGCGGCATCGACGGCGTGCCGCGCAGCCTGATCCGCATGGCTCAGTCGTTCGGCCTGAGTCCGGGCGCCATCGTCGCCAAGGTGATCCTGCCCGGTGCGCTGCCGTCGATCCTGGCCGGGTTCCGCATCTCATCGTCGATCGCGTTGATCCTGCTGGTCGCCGCCGAGATGATCGGTGCCGAATACGGCATCGGCGCCTTCGTCCTGCAGGCCGGTCACCTGATGGCGACCGACCAGCTGCTGGCAGGCGTGCTGGTGCTGTCGCTGCTGGGTCTGCTGATCGGCGGCACCCTGACCCGGATCGAACGGGCGGCCACGCGTTGGCGTTGAGGCGACGGGCGACCTGCGACAGCTCGAACGGCGTGGTCTGGTAGAGCAGGTTGATCCAGTTGCCGAACAGCAGATGCGCATGGCTGCGCCAGCGGTTCTCGGGCGCGTGCTGCGGATCGTCGTCCGGAAAATAATTGTCGGGCGTGCCGATCGGCTTGCCCGCTTCGAGGTCCCGAAAGTACTCGTCGCTGAGCGAGCTCGAGTCGTACTCGATGTGATTGAACATATGCAGCGAGCGGTGCGCCGGATCGTCGAGCAGGCACAGCCCGGCTTCGTCCGACTCCATCAGCACCTTAAGCCCGCTGTCCGCCGGGATGTCGACGCGCCGGACCTCGGTCCAGCGGGATACCGGGATCGAGAAATCATCGGAGAAGCCGCGCAGGTAGGGCGAGGCAGGGGCCAGGTTGCGATGCCTGTAGACGCCGAAGGCCTTTTCCGCGAGCTGATACTTAGGCATGCCGTGAAAGTGATGCACCGACGCCTGGGCACCCCAACAGATGTTGAAGCAGCCGTGCACGTGGGTCTGCGTCCAGTCGAAGATCCGGCGCAGCTCATCCCAGTAGGTGACCTCCTCGAACGGCAGCGTCTCCACCGGCGCGCCGGTGATGACGAAACCGTCGAAGCGCTCGTCCCGGACGTCCTCCCAGTCACGATAGAATGAAATGATGTGCTCGCTCGGCGTGTTCCGGGCCACGTGCCGGGTGATCTTGACCAGCGTCAGCTCGACCTGCAGCGGCGTCGCCCCCAGAAGACGTGCGAGTTGCGTCTCCGTCCTGATCTTGTTCGGCATCAGATTGAGGAGGCCGATGCGCATCGGCCGGATATCCTGCCGCACCGCATCGGTCTCGCGCATCACCATGACGCCCTCGGCCTCGAGCGCGGCGCGGGCCGGCAGGTCGTCGGGGATCTTTATGGGCATGGCAGGCGCTCGAACGCGCAACCGGCGCGAGCCGCGGGTCAGCTCGCGCGCAGCTTGACGTAACTGCCGGGAGCATCCTCCAGCGCCGGCGCTTCGCCGTTGCCGGGCACGCGGGCCGGCACCTTCTTGCCGGCCTGTTTGCGCACCCACTTCAGCCAGTGCGGCCACCACGAACCTTCGTGTTGCGTCGCGCCGGCAAGCCAGTCGTCAGGCGTGGGCGGATTCTCGTCGTTGGTCCAATAACCGTACTTGGTCTGCGTCGGCGGATTGACGATACCGGCAATATGGCCGGAGCCGGCCAGGGTGAAGGTGGTGTCGCCGGCGTAGAGCTGGGTGGCGACATAGGTCGCCGGCCAGGGGGCGATGTGGTCTTCCTTGGTGGAGACGATGTGCACCGGGATGTCGACCTGGCTCAGGTCGATGGGCACGCCGCCGAGCTCGATGCCGCCGGGCTTCGACAGCAGATTCTGCTGGTACATGTTGCGCAGATAGAAGCTGTGCATGTTTGCCGGCATCCGCGTGGAATCGGAGTTCCAGAACAGCAGGTCGAACGGGAAGGGATCCTTGCCGAGCAGGTAGTTGTTGATCACGAACGACCAGATCAGGTCGTTCGCGCGCAGCATGTTGAAGGTGCCGGCCATGGCGCCGCCGTCGAGCACGCCGCCCTGCTCCTCCATCCGCTGCTCGAGATACTTCAACTGCTCCTCGTCGATGAAGATGGTCAGTTCGCCGGCCTCTTCGAAATCGACCAGGGCGGTAAAGAAGGTCGCGCTGTTGATCCGGGTATCGTCGGTCGCCTTCATGTAGGCCAGCGTCGATGCCGTCAACGTGCCGCCGAGGCAGTAGCCGATGATGTTGACGCTGTCCTCGCCGACCGCCGCCTTGACGCCGTCGAGGGCGGCGAAGATGCCTTCGCGCATGTAGTCCTCGAAGCTCTTGTCGGCGAGACGCTCGTCGGGATTGACCCAGGAGATGACGAACACCGTCAGGCCCTGGTCGACGCACCACTTGATGAAGGAGTTATCCGGCCGCAGGTCGAGGATGTAGAACTTGTTGATCCACGGCGGCACGATCAACAGGGGACGCTTGTAGACGGTCTCGGTCGACGGGGCGTACTGGATCAACTGCATCAGGTCGGTCTGCCAGACCACCTTGCCCGGGCTGACGGCGACGTTGTCGCCGACCGAGAAGGCATCCAGATCGGTCATCTTGATGTTCAGCCGGCCCTTGCCGCGCTCCAGGTCCTCCAGCATGTTCTGCAGGCCACGGACCAGGTTCTCGCCGTTCTCCTCCACCGTCGCCCGCAGCACCTCGGGATTGGTGAGGACGAAGTTGGACGGCGCCATCGCGTCGGTGAACTGACGGGTATAGAAGTCGACCTTGCGCGCCGTGCGTTCGTCCAGGCCCTCGACGTCCTGCACGGTCTGCTGCAGCCAGCGGGCCGTCAGCAGGTACGACTGCTTGATGAAGTCGAATACCTGGTTGGCCTGCCAGTCCTCGTCGCGGAAGCGACGGTCGCCACGCTCCGGCTCGATCACCGGGGCGCTCTCCTGGCCCATCATTCGCTCCGCCGCGTGCTGCCAGAGCGAGAAGTAGTCCTGCCAGAGGTTGAGCTGCGCCTCGACGATCTTCTGCGGGCTCGCCATCATCTGATTGGTCAGGTCGAGAAAGGCCTGACCGACGTTCAGGGGGTCGGCCGGTTGCGGCCCTTCTTTCGACTGATGCTCCAGAAAATCCTGAACCAACTTCTGGCTTTGCGCCGCTACCTGCATCAAATTCTTGGAGAATTCGGCAGCGTCGGGTACGGGAGCCTTTTCGTCGCCGGGACCGTGTGACATGGTTCTTCCTTGCGCCTGACCGTTGAGCCGGCATGAATTCCTGGCGAATACCACCGATGATTGACGCCTGTATTACCGACTCTACAATGCGGCTTCAGGATTCGCGACGGTATTTAACCTTTTCGTCGGCTTGCCATGCGAATATATGCGGGGCGAATTAGCTGTCAAAGCGCCGTCGGCGGGAGGCAGCCATGCGGCAGCCGGGGGCAATGGGCGGCGCGCCCGGTGAAGGATGCCGATCTGAGATGAGGTCATCACCATGCTGACTGAAAGCACGCGGGGGACTGGGCGCGGCCGGGGCGCGGGGCTCAAGATCTTCCTTGCCGGCACCGTGCTTATCGTCCCCTTCGTCCTGGGCTCGTGCTCGAGCACGCCGGAATGGGCCCAGCCGACGGAGTGGTGGGACGCCGTCGCCGGCGATGACGAAGACGAGAAGGTGAAAGAGGCCCGGGCCCAGGACGAACAGCCCTACCCGAGCCTGTCGGGCACGCCGGCGCGGCCGCAGCCCGGGACCACGAGCGCCGAGCGCGCGGAGATCAAGCAGGAGCTGGCCGCCGACCGCGAGGCTGCCCGCTATACCGATCAGACCCTGCGGGCGAGCGGGGCGCGCAGCGCCGATGCAGCCACGGCGCCCGCACCGGCGCCGGCGCCGGCAAGCAGCGGCGCCGCGACGGCCACCACGACGGCCGCCGCCAAGCCGCCGGCACCGGAACCGGCGTCAAGTTCGGCCCTGGCCAGTGGCAGCAGTGCCAGCAGCAGCGCCAGCACGGCGGCGGCGGCCGGGACGACCTCGCAGGGCATTGACACCACCATGAAGGCGAGCACTTCGGCGACCGATCCCGGCCGGCCCATGTCGGTGCCATCGATCGTCCAACGCCGTCCCGACGAGGTGCCGCAGTCGAGCCGCATCGAGGAGCTGACCCGGCCACCGGGCAGCAGTGCCAGCACGAGCACCACGACCAGCAGCAGCTACGCAAGCACCACGGCATCGGCGCCCAGCCCCGCGCCCGCGCCAGTCGCGGCGCCGGCGCCGGCGACCACGACCGCGATGGCGACCACGGCGGCAGCCGCGACGACGGCGACCAATGGCGCGGCCAAGAGCGTCGCGCAGCCGGGTCACGTCGCCGCCGCGACGGCGCCGGCACCGCCGCCGGTCACACCGGCAACCATGCAGGTGGCCGCCAAGCTGCCGGTGGGACAGGACCAGTCGACCCTGGCGCAGGTGTTCGCCGCCAACGTCGTCGCCCAGAGCTCGCGCTCGTTCCCCGATGCCAAGGGCACCGTGTTCCAGGCGCCCAGCGCCCCGCCGATCAGCCAATGGGGGGCGGCCATTCCGCCCATCGTGCGCGACACTTACAACGCCGCCCTGAACGAGTCGGCGCCGGCAACCGCAGCCGGCGCGCCGCTGCCCCAGTTCGCCCCGGGCGCCCCGGCAACCGTGGTGCATTTCGGCCATGGCTCCGCCTCCGTCGACGCCAAGGGGCGCAGGCTGCTGCGCCAGTTTGCCGCCGAGGCCAAGCAGAGTGGCGGTTTCGTGCGCGTCGTCGGCCATGCCAGTCAACGCACCGGCGACATGCCGTACAGCCGGCACAAGGCCACCAACTTCAACCTCTCCGTCGACCGGGCCAACGCCGTCGCCAAGGAACTGCGCAAGCAGGGGGTGCCGTCGCAGCGCATCCTGGTGGAAGCGCGGGGCGACCAGGACCCGCTGTATTTCGAGTTCATGCCCAACGGCGAGGCACAGAACCGCAGGGTCGAGGTTTTCCTGCAATAGGCACTCGCCCCGGGCGGCAAAATCCGCCATAAATCAGCCCGTCATTGATTCCGTCGGGGATGGCGTGACGGCCGCGGCTGAGCGGTCGGCGTCGTGCCCCGGGCGTTCGCGAGCCCTCTGATGCTGCCCGATTTCCATCGAATCCGCCGCCTGCCGCCCTACGTCTTTGCCGAAGTCAACCAGATGAAGGCGGCGGCCCGGGCGCGTGGCGCCGACATCATCGATTTCGGCATGGGCAATCCGGATTCGCCGCCGCCGCAGCATATCGTCGAGAAGCTGGTGGAAACCGCGCGGGACCCCAAGGCGCACCGCTATTCGGCGTCGCGCGGCATTCCCGGCCTGCGCCGCGCCAATGCCGCCTACTACGCGCGCCGCTTCGGCGTCGAGATCGACCCGGACAGCGAGACCATCGTCACCCTGGGCTCCAAGGAGGGGCTGGCCAACCTGGCGCAGGCGATCACCACCCCCGGCGACGTCATCCTGGCGCCCAATCCGAGCTACCCGATCCACCCCTACGGCTTCATCATCGCCGGCGCAGTGATCCGCCATATCCCGGTCGGCCCCGGCATCGACTTCTTCGAGAGCCTGGACCGGGCGATGCGCCACTGCGTGCCGCCGCCAACCGCCCTGGTGCTGAACTATCCGTCCAACCCGACCGCGGAAACCGTCGACCTGGCGTTCTACGAACGCATGGTCGCGTTCGCCCGGGCGCACGACATCTTCATCCTGTCCGACCTCGCCTATGCCGAGATCTACTTCGACGGCAATCCGCCGCCGTCGATCCTGCAGGTCGCCGGGGCCAAGGACGTCGCCGTCGAGTTCACCTCGCTGTCCAAGACCTATTCCATGCCCGGCTGGCGGATCGGCTTTGCCACCGGCAATCGCAAGCTGATCGGCGCCCTGACGCGGATCAAGTCGTACCTCGACTACGGTGCCTTCACGCCGATCCAGGTCGCCGCCTGTGCCGCGTTGAACGGGCCACAGGAAGTCATCGACGACGTCCGCGACCTCTACCGCAGCCGCCGCGACGTGCTGGTGGAAAGCCTGGCCAATGCCGGCTGGGAGATCCCGTCGCCGCAGGCCACCATGTTCGCCTGGGCGCCGTTGCCGCCAGCCTTCGCCGACATGGGCTCGCTGGAATTCTCAAAGCTGCTGCTGTCGGAGGCCAACGTCGCCGTATCGCCCGGCATCGGCTTTGGCGAATACGGCGATGGATTCGTGCGCATCGCGCTGGTCGAGAACGAGCAGCGGACCCGCCAGGCAGCCAGGAATATCAAACGCTTCTTTGCGGAGTTTGAGCAAAAGGATCAGCAACAGATGCGGCAGGCGTTGTCGTGAGCGCGGGGCTTAAGGTCGGTATCGCCGGTCTCGGCACGGTCGGCGTCGGCGTCGTCAAGCTGTTGCGCGAACAGGCCGAGCTGCTGTGCCTGCGTTGCGGTCGGGAGATCGAGGTGGTCGCGGTATCGGCCCGAGACCATGGACGCGACCGCGGCATCGACCTTGCCGGCCTGCGCTGGCACGACGATGCGGCGGCACTGGCAGCCGATGCGGACGTCGACGTCGTGGTGGAGCTGATCGGCGGCGAGGGCGGTATCGCCAAGGCTGTCGCCGAGACCGCGATCGCCCACGGCAAGCACGTGGTCACCGCCAACAAGGCGCTGATCGCCCGTCACGGCACGAGCCTGGCGCTGGCGGCCGAGGCGGCCGGGGTCACGTTGCAGTTCGAGGCCGCGGTGGCCGGTGGCATCCCCATCGTCAAAGCCCTGCGCGAGGGCCTCAGCGGCAACCGTATCAGCCGCGTCTACGGCATCCTCAACGGCACCTGCAACTACATCCTCACGGCGATGCAGGAGAGCGGGCGCGACTTCGCGGACGTGCTGCAGGAGGCGCAGGACCTGGGTTATGCCGAGGCCGATCCCGCGTTCGACATCGACGGGGTGGATGCCGCCCACAAGCTGGCGATCCTGACCAGCCTGGCCTATGGCTGCCCGGTGAACTTCGATGCCGTGCACATCGAGGGCATCCGTCACGTCTCCGCCATCGATATCGAGTTCGCGGCGGAGCTGGGCTACCGGATCAAGCTGCTGGCGATCGCCCGGCCGACCGAGGCCGGTATCGAGCAGCGGGTGCATCCCTGCATGGTCGCCAGCACGACGCCGATCGCCCGGGTCGACGGCGTGTTCAACGCCGTCGTCGCGGAGGGCGACTTCGTCGACCGCACCGTGTACGAGGGCCGTGGCGCGGGCGAGGGGCCGACCGCCTCGGCGGTGGTCGCCGATCTGGTCGACATCGCCCGGGGCATCCGCGTGCCGGCCTTCGCCGTGCCGGCGGCGGAGCTGGCGCAGCTCCAGGCGGCGCCGATGGAACGCCATGTCGGCCCGTACTACATCCGCCTGTCGGTGCTCGACCAGCCCGGCGTGATCGCCGACATCGCCGCGATCCTGCGCGACGAGGCAATCTCGATCGAATCGATGCTGCAGCACGGCCGTGCCGATCCCGGCGAGGCGGTACCGGTCGTGCTGATCACCCATGAGACGCGCGAAGCGTCGATGATGCAGGCCCTGGACAAGATCGGCGCCCTGGCCAGCGTGCAAGAAGCGCCGAAGTTGATCCGGATGGAAATGCTATGATGCTGCTTGGGGAGGCACGATGACGCAGACGCCGTATCTCGATCGCAACCTGACGATCGAAGCCGTACGGGTGACCGAGGCCGCAGCGATCGCCGCGGCCGAGCTGATGGGTCGCGGCGATGAACGGGCTGCCGATCAGGCCGCGGTCGATGCCATGCGCACGGCGCTCAACTCGTTGCACATCGACGGCACGGTGGTCATCGGCGAAGGCGAGCGCGACGAGGCACCGATGCTCTACATCGGCGAGACCGTCGGCACCGGCCAGGGTCCGAAGGTCGACATCGCGCTCGATCCGCTCGAAGGCACGACGATCACCGCCAAGGGCCTGCCCAATGCGCTGGCCGTGCTGGCCCTGGCCGAGGGCGGCTGCCTGCTGCACGCGCCGGATGTCTACATGGACAAGATCGCCGCCGGCCCGGAGGTCCCGGCCGGGGTGCTGGATCTCGACAAGTCGACCACCGAGAACATCAACGACCTGGCCAAGGCGCTGGGCAAACCGACTACGGACGTGGTCGCCTGCATTCTCGACCGGCCGCGGCACGCGCAGATCATCGCCGAGGCACGCGAGTGCGGGGCGCGCATCATCCTGATCGGCGACGGCGACGTCGCCGGGGTAATGGCGACGGCGATGCCCGAGACCGGCGTCGATATCTACATTGGCCAGGGCGGGGCGCCCGAGGGGGTCCTGGCGGCGGCCGCCCTGCGCTGCATCGGCGGCCGGATCCAGGCCCGCCTGGTGTTCCGCAACGACGACGAACGATCGCGCGCCGCCCGCGTTGGCATCACCGACCTGGACCGCAAGTACGAGCTGGAAGAACTCGCGTCCGGCGACGTGATCTTCGCCGCCACCGGCGTCACCGACGGCAACATGGTGCACGGCGTGAAGCGCACAACCACCAGCATCACCACGGAATCCGTGGCCATGCGGTCGCGCACCGGCACCGTGCGCTGGATCCGCATGCAGCATCCGATCGACCGGACGGAGTGAGCGCGGACGGGCAAACCCTGCTTGGCGTTGCCCGCTCCCTGGGCGGGCGCTGCTGGCGGGCACGGCCGGCCGACGACCGCACCGCGATCGCCCTGGCGCAGAGCCTGGAACTGCCGGACATCGTCGGCCGCGTCATGGCGGGGCGCGGGGTTACCCTGGAGGACGGCGCCAGCTTTCTCAACCCGCGCCTGCGCGAGCTGCTGCCCGACCCGGGGCACCTGCTTGACATGGAGCGCGCGGCCGACCGCCTGGTTGCGGCCATCGTCGGCGGCGAGGCGGTCGCGGTGTTCGGCGACTACGACGTCGACGGCGCCACCTCGACGGCGTTGCTGCAGCGCTACTTCCGTGCCGTCGGCCATGACCTCAGCGTCTACATCCCCGACCGGCAGCGCGAAGGCTATGGCCCCAATGCGGCGGCGCTGGAGGGGTTGAAGGCGCGGGGCATCGACGTGGTGATCACCGTCGACTGCGGCATCACCGCGTTCGCGCCGCTGCAGGCGGCGCGCGCGGTCGGACTTGACGTGATCGTCGTCGACCACCACCAGGCCGAGCCGCGGCTGCCGGACTGCCACGCGGTGATCAATCCCAACCGGCTGGACGACGACAGCCCGCACGGCCAGCTCGCCGCCGTCGGCGTCACCTTTCTGCTGCTGGTGGCGTTGAACCGGGCCTTGCGGCGGGCCGGCTGGTTCGCCCGCCGCGACGAGCCCGACCTGCTCGACTGGCTCGATATCGTCGCCCTCGGCACGGTGTGCGACGTCGTCCCGCTGGTCGGCGTAAACCGGGTGCTGGTGGCCCAGGGCCTAAAGGTGCTGGCCCAGCGGCGCAACCGGGGCATCAACGCCCTGGCCGACGTGGCCGGGATCGACGCCCGGCCGTCGGCCTATCACCTGGGCTTCGTGTTCGGGCCGCGGATCAACGCCGGCGGTCGCGTCGGCCAGGCCGACCTGGGCGCCCGGCTGCTGGCGAGCGAAGACGCCGACGAGGCGCGCGCCCTGGCCGAGGAGCTCGACCGGCTGAACCGGGAACGCCAGGCGATCGAATCCCTGGCCCTGGAGGAGGCGCTGCTGCAGGCCGAAGAGCAGCAGGCGGCGCGGGTGCCGCTGCTGTTCGTCGCCTCGCCGCGCTGGCACGAAGGCGTGATCGGCATCGTCGCCAGCCGCCTGAAGGACCGCTTCCGCCGGCCGGCCCTGGTCCTGGCCGAACGCGACGGCAGGGCCAAGGGCTCCGGCCGTTCGATTCCCGGGATCGACCTCGGCTCCGCCGTCACCGCGGCCAAGCAGGCCGGCCTGCTGGTCAACGGCGGCGGCCACGCCATGGCCGCCGGACTCACCGTGGAAGCGGACAGGCTGGCCGAGCTGCAGGCGTTCCTGCAGGAACGGATCGCACCGCAGCTGGCGGACCTGCCGACGGTGCCCGAGCTGGTGCTCGACGGGGCGATCTCGGTGCGTGCGGCCAGCCGCGAGCTGTTCGACACCCTGGAGGGTGCGGGTCCCTATGGTGCCGGTCACCCCGAGCCCCGCTTTGTCCTGCCAGCCGTCTCGCTCTTGAAGGTGAAGGTGGTGGGCCAGGACCACATCAGCTTCCTGGTCGCCGGCGATGACGGCGGCCGGCTGCGCGGCATTGCCTTCCGCGCCGCCGGCAGTCCGCTGGGCCAGGCACTGCTGCAGCACGGCGGCCGGCGCTTCCACCTGGCCGGCTATCTGCGCGCAGACGACTGGCAGGGCCGGCGCGGGGTGCAGCTCCACCTGGAGGACGCGGCGCCGGCCGGCAACGCCTGAGCCGGCGCTGGCGCGCGGCCCGCCTCTTACCTTGATTTTCCCCCGCAGAGGGTCTAAGTCCTCACTCCGCCGACCCCGTCGTCTAAAGGTTAGGATATCGGCCTTTCAAGCCGAAGGTGTTGGGTTCAAGTCCCACCGGGGTCGCCATTTTCTGAGGCTTGCATCGGTCTGGCCAGCGCGCGTTTGCGCCGCGCTTTGCACCGTCGCCTTTTCGCCTTCAACAAGAAAAACGTGACCGGCCTCACGGTCGGGCTGCATTCACCTTGCTACACCTCTCAATACGGGAGCGATAGTCGGCGTCGTCAACCAAAGGAGAGTGTTATGGCAGGAGGTGTAATCGCAGCATCAATCGTTTCTGCTGCAGCAACCGCGGCGAGTGCCCTGGCTTCGGCCGGTGCACAGGCCGCTATGGACCAGGAGAGCCGCAGGAAGCACTCGACGGCGTGCGCAATCCTGAATTCGACCTCGTGGATACTCAATCCGCGTCCTGGCAACAACGTTCCAGTGCACGGCAAGTTTGGCCGCTCGCCGAGCCTCGTCAAGTCCGTCGTGAGCGACATCGTGGCTGAGTTGCAGGGCCAAGGTGACGTTGGCTCGCTCGACAACGCTTCGCAGGCCGTGCAGGCCAAAACCACACAAAACTCGGACTTCCTATCCAGCACCGAGACCAACGGTTCCGTCACCAGCACCGTTCTGGTGTTCGATCTCCTACCCTGGGACTACCCGGCATCGAGCGCCGACGCATTCGAGATTCCGCTTGTGCTGGCCCTGTACTACCAGTACGGGGGTCAGAATATGGAACTGGGGATGTTGATCGGCGACGCGAGTGCGCAAGAAGTCGCGGAAGCGCTGCAAAAGTCGAATGCCAAGGGGCTTATCGCATTGATGAAGGATCCCGGCGGTCTGTCCAACTTGGCGGCGGGCTTCGGGTCTACCCGCCGGGGAGGCGGCGGTGGCACGGTCAGGATCGAACTCGGCTCGCTGACGTCACACACGATCCCGGCCTACAACGTCGACCCCTCGGGTGGCGTGACGACGGAGTACGGCACATCGTCCGATGTGAAGCTGACGGTTGAAGCCACCGTCGGTCAGATGGTCACGTTCATCATCGACGAAACCTACACCACTTGAACAGAAAGCGGCGCAGCCTGGGTGGCGCCAGGCCGAGCGGCCGCTTCCGGCAGGCCCCCGGTCGCGCACGAGTGGCGCGGCCGGGGGGACCTTTACTGGTTGACCACATTCGCACGACGCCTATGCCGCACAGATGGCGCCAGTTGGTAGTGCCCGGTGCGTCGACTCCGGTACGTCGCTTCGCCCTGTGATGCAGCCGTCCCGGGCATGCGCTACCCTCGTAGCACCCGCCTGAAAGGCGCAGCGACCATCGTGTTCCCTTGGGGCCGGAGTGAAACACCGTATCTCGATTGCTACATTCCTCGCTGTGATGACGCACGCGCGAACGGCCATCAACGAACGCTGCAATGGGCGTCGAGCGATGCCGCTTGCGATGGTCAGCGTTCGCTGGGCGATCGCACTGGGTATTTGTGCGTTGTTGCTGGCCACTCTACCGGTCCGAGGGGGCGGCGCGTGTCCGCGGGCCTTTAGCGGTGCCTGGAACTTTTGCGGCGACGAAAGGCCCGCGGGCAAATGGTTCGACCCCACAGCCCCGGGCGAGTTCGCGATCGTCGCCGTCGCCACGGCAAAACGACAGAAGCGCTTCGTGCTGACCAGCGACGGTCCTGTCGCGGTATCGGAAGCCAGGTATTGGCAAGCCCGCGACGGCTTCACGGAAACGGAGACCAAGCTGGCGATCGACGCGGTGCTGAAGGGCGAGATCGGCGATGTCACCTACGTGCGCACCAGCAGGGCGGGCGTTTGTGGCGCCAACGGCCCGGAGTTCGCGCTCGGCCGCCAGTACGTGCTGTTTTTCCCGTCGCCGACCAGTTCCAGGGGCGAAGAAGCCATGCAACGCCCGCCCGCCATGGCCTTTGCCGCCTGCTACGCGCCCCAGTCGCCGTGGTACCGAGAGATGCAGCGGCAGCTGGCGGGCGTGAGCACAGCAGAACCGCCAACGCGTTGAGCAGGAGCTAGCGCCAAGCCTGCCGGCAGTGGCTATACTGCCGCCACAAAAGACGGGAGGACGCGTTGAACTTCGATTTTTCCGACGACCAGCGGATGCTGCGCGACCAGGCGCGGCGCTTTCTCGAGGAGCGCGGCGCCGTAGGCCGGGCCCGCGCGCTGCTCGATGCCGGCGGCGGCATCGATGCCGAGTTGTGGCAGGAGATGGCGGGCCTCGGCTGGCAGGGTGCGGCCATTGCCGAGGAGTACGGCGGGGCCGGGCTGAGCCATCTCGACCTGTGCGTAATCGCCGAGGAACTGGGCCGGGCCAACGCCGCGGTGCCGTTCGCGTCTTCCGTTTACCTCGCCAGCGAAGCGGTCGCGCGCTTCGGCAGCGACGAACAGAAACGGGCCTGGCTGCCGGCGCTGGCCGCCGGCGAGGTGATTGGCTCCCTTGCCGCCGGCGAGGGCGCCGGACCGCTGACGCCGGCGCGGATCCAGGCCGAGGTCGTCGACGGCAAGCTGACCGGGACCAAGACGCCGGTGAACGACGGGGTTCAGGCCGACATCGTCATCGTCGTCGCCCGCGCCGGCAGTGGCCTTGGCCTGTTCGTGGTGGAAACCGCCGATGAGGGCGTCGGCCGCAGCGAACTGGAGATGACCGATGCCAGCCGCCCCGCGGCCAGCCTGTCGTTCGACGCCGCCGCCGCCGACCGGCTGCCGGTTGACGACGGCTGGGCCGCCCTGCAGGAGATCTACGACCGGGCCGCCGTGCTCTATGCCTTCGAGCAGGTCGGCGGAGCGCAGCGCTGCCTTGAAATGGCCAGGGACTATGCCTGCGAGCGCTTCGCCTTCGGCCGGCCGATCGGCTCGTTCCAGGCGATCAAGCACAAGCTGGCCGACGTCTATATCGCCACCGAGCTGGCCCGCTCCAACGCCTACTACGGCGCCTGGGCGCTGAACGCCGACGCACCGGAGCTGCCGGTGGCGGCGGCGACGGCGCGCGTCGCGGCCTGCCGCGCCTTCGACCTGGCGGCGAAGGAGAACATCCAGACCCACGGCGGCATGGGCTTCACCTGGGAGCTCGACTGCCATCTCTACTACCGCCGGGCCAAGGCGCTGGGCCTGGCGCTGGGCGCCGCCCGGACCTGGAAGGACAAGCTGGTGTCGCGGCTCGAGAGCCGCAACGCCGCCTGAGGAGCGAGACGTCATGGATTTTGCCGATACCCCCCAAGAGGCCGCGTTCCGCGAGGAAGTGCAGGCGTTCCTGTCCGCCAACGCGGAGAAGAAGAGCGAGAGCAACACCGCCCTGCCGGCGGTCGACGTCGCCGGCCATGTCGCCAGGGCCAAGGCCTGGCAGGCGAAGAAGCATGCCGCCGGCCTGGCCGCCCTGACCTGGCCCGAAGCGTTCGGCGGGCGTGGCCTGCCGCCGATCTTCCAGGTGATCTACAAGCAGGAGGAAGAGGCCTACCTGGTGCCCTCCGGCGTCTACGAGATCGGCCTGGGGATGTGCATTCCGACGCTGATGAAGCACGGCACCGCCGAGCACGCCAAGCGCTACGTGCCGAAGGCGCTCAGCGGCGAGGAGATCTGGTGCCAGCTGTTCTCCGAGCCCTCCGCCGGCTCCGACCTGGCGGGCCTGCGCACGCGGGCGGTGCGCGACGGCGACGACTGGGTGATCAACGGCCAGAAGATCTGGACCTCCGGCGCCCACTTCTGCGACTACGGCGTGCTGGTCACCCGCTCCGATCCGGATGCGCCCAAGCACCAGGGCCTGACCTATTTCTTTCTGGACATGAAGTCGCCCGGGGTCGAGATCCGGCCGATCCACCAGATCTCGGGCGGTTCCAACTTCAACGAGGTCTACTTCACCGACGTGCGGATCCCGGACTCGCAACGCCTCGGCGAGGTCGGCGAGGGCTGGAAGGTCTCGCTGACCACGCTGATGAACGAGCGCCTGGCCGTGGGCGGCCCGCGGCCGCCGGATTTCGACGACCTGTTCAACCTCGTCCGTGCGCTGGAGCTGGAGACCGGTCCGGCGATGGCCGATGCCGCCGTGCGCGAACGCCTGGCCGACTGGTACGTCGAGCAGCAGGGCCTGAAGTACACCCAGTTCCGCACCATGACGGCACTGTCGCGCGGCGAGACCCCGGGCCCCGAGGCCTCGATCGGCAAGGTCGTCTCGGCCCGCAAGATGCAGGAGATCGCGCTCTACGCCCTCGACCTGCTGGACCAGGCCGGGGCCAGCAACGATCCGGCGCTGTCGCCGCTCGAGGGCGTGTTCCACCAGGGCATGATGGGGGCGCCGGGCATGCGCATCGCCGGCGGCACCGACGAGATTCTGCGCAACATCATCGCCGAACGGGTGCTCGGCCTGCCGCCGGACATCCGTGTCGACAAGGAGCAGGCGTTCAAGGACCTGCCGACCGGTTCGCGCTGAGCGGCGCGGCCGGCCCGCATGGGGAGGGGCCATGACACGGCAACGCGCGAGGTTCCCTGCCGGCGGGCGCGACTGGGACGACCTGCGCCGCGATATGCGGGCGCGGGCGGCCGACGACATCGACTGGCGGCACGGCCGGGCGCCGCTGTTCGTGTTCTTCAACGACCAGGAGACCTACGAGATCGGCCGCAAGGCCTATTTCGAGTTCTTCACCGAGAATGCGCTGGGTCGCAAGCGGGCATTCTTCGGCCTCGCCGAGATGGAGCAGGAGGTGCTCGACTACGGCCTCGACCTGCTGAACGCCCCGAGCGATGCCGCCGGCGCCTTCACCAGCGGCGGCAGCGAGAGCATCTTCCTGGCCATGAAGGCGGCCCGCGATGCCTGGCGCGCGCGACATCCGGGCGCCGGCCGCAGGCAGCCGCTGAACATCGTCATGCCGATGACGGCGCACCCCGCGTTCGACAAGGCGGCCGACGTGATGGATCTGGAGCTGCGCCGCGGCGAACTGCGCCCCGACCGCCGGGCCGACTCCGACAGCCTGAGGCCGCTGATCGACGAACACACCATCGCCCTGGTCGGGTCGGCGCCCTGCTTTCCCCATGGCGTGATCGACCCGATCGACGAACTCAGCGCGTTGGCCGTGGCGCACGACGTCTGGCTCCACGTGGACGCCTGCGTCGGCGGCTGGATGGCGCCGTTCTTCACCCGCATCGGCCGTTCGACGCCCGACTTCGACTTCCGCTTTGCGGGCGTGCGCTCGATCACCGCCGACCTGCACAAGTTCGGCTACTGCCCCAAGCCGGCTTCGACGGTGTTCTATCGCTCAGCAGAGGACCTGGCGCGCGCCATGTTCGTCGCCGACGCCTGGCCCAACGGCCGCTTCGAGACCGCCACCCTGGCCGGCACCCGGCCCGGTGGCGCCGTTGCCGGCGCCTGGGCGGTGCTCAATCACCTGGGTGAGGCCGGCTACCGCCGCGCCGCGGAGCGGCTGGCGGCCATGGTCGATGGCTACGTCGCCGGCATCGAGGCGATCGACGGCCTGAAGCTGTGGGCCCGACCCGACCTGTCGCTGATCAACTATGGCTCGGACGAGATCGACATCTTCGCGGTCGCCGAAGCGATGCAGAACCGCGGCTGGCTCAGCGCCCTGACCCGCGCGCCCAAGGGCATGCACGCCATGCTGTCGTTGTTCCACGAACCGGTGCGCGAGGAGTTCCTGGGGCAACTGGCCCTGGCCGTCGACGATGTCCGCGCCAGTGCCGCCGGCAGTGGCGGGATCGAAGCGGTCTACTGATCTCCCGGCCGTCCCGGGCGACCGTTGGCGGGCGGCCATTCCGGGGTCGGGAACACGGTACCGGCCGTGCGCCCCTCCATGCGGTGGCTGACGAACTCGTTCAGCGTCGGGTGCTGCAGCCAGGGATTGCCGGCCAATTGCTCGTCCAGACTGGCGGTCACGGTGGGGCCGTAATTGTGGCCCGGGAACATCACCGTGTCGCCGGGCAGCTTCTTCACCAGGCTCCACAGGGTTTCGTACATGGTCTCGGGGTCGCCGCCGACCAGGTCGCAGCGGCCGCAGCCGTTGACGAACATTGTATCGCCGGTGACCAGCCGTTCGTGCACGTGATAGCACGTCGATCCCGGGGTATGGCCGGGCGTGTGCATTAGGGTGATTTCGCAGTGGGCGCCGATGGAGAGGGTGTCGCCGGCGCTATGCGGCACCAGGTTCTCGCACTTGAAGTCGGCGAAATCGACTTCCTCGCGTAGCATGTGCACCTGGGCATCAACGTGCTTGAGCAGCGGCTCGACCTCGTTGACGTGGTCGAAGTGCGAGTGCGTGCACAGCATGTGCTTGATCTCGACGTCGAGCCGGGCGGCTTCTTCCAGGATGATCTCGTAGTTCCAGGCGGGATCGACCACGGCGCATTCGCGGGTCTGCTTGTCGCCGACGAGGTAGACGAAGTTCTCCATCGGCCCGAGCTCGAACTGATGGATGAAGAACCCCTCCGCTGCCATGCCGCTCTCCCGTTGCTGCTAAGGTTCCCGCGGGCCCCGTGCGGGCCGCGACGTGACAAGACTACCATCGCCAGCCCCGGACCGGGCAACAACAGGGCGCCGGCGATCTGCGCCGCGTCAGCAAAAGGAGCCGCGCATGCTGTTCATGGTCATCGAACGGTTCAAGGATCGCGACGCCCGCGCCGTCTATCGCCGCTTCGCGGACAGCGGGCGGATGCTGCCGGAGGGCCTCAGCTATGTCGACAGCTGGATCGAGGCCAACCTGGACCGCTGCTTCCAGGTGGTCGAGTGCGACGACGTCGGCCTGCTGCAGGAATGGGTCGCCAACTGGCAGGGCCTGATCGAGTTCGAGATCGTCCCGGTTGCGCAGTCGAAACAGACTGCCGAGCTGCTCAAGTCCGCCGACTGAAGACGGCCCGGCGCAGGCGGCTGTGGGCTCAACCGAGTTGACACTCAGCCGTCATCGCCGCGTTACCCGCGCCTGCTTTCCTGTTCCCGGACATAAAGCCGCCATCGAGAGGCGGCGACAGTCAACCGCACTGGAGGGCAGGATGCAGATGAGATTCTTTGAGGTCACCACCATGCCGCCGGATGGCGATCCATCGCGCCTGCGAACCTGGCTGGTCATCGCCGACAGCGAGGCCGGTGCCCGGCGCCTGGTGCCGGTCGACATGACGGTCAAGGCGGTGACGGCGGGCGACACCGTCGCTTGCGGCCCATCGCGGGAGATCGGCTGGTTCGGGCCATCGCCCTGGCAGAGCTAAGAGATGCCTTCCGCGGCGGGCTTGGCACCGGCCGGTCCGCCCAGAAGGTGACTCAGATCGAGCGGCAGCGGGAAGATGATGGTGTTGCTGCGGTCGCTGGCGATGGCCTGCAGTGTCGTCAGGTAGCGCAGCTGCATCGCTTCGCTCTGCCGCGACAGCGTTTCCGCCGCATCCAGGAACCTCTGCGCCGCCTGCGCCTCGCCCTCGGCGTCGATGATCTTGGCCCGCCGGCTGCGTTCCGCCTCGGCCTGCCGGGCAATCGCCCGGATCATGCTGTCGTCGAGATCGACGTGCTTGAGTTCGACGTTCGAGACCTTGATCCCCCAGGCATCGGTCTGTTCGTCGAGGATACGCTGGATATCGGCGTTGAGCCGTTCACGTTCGGCCAGCATCTCGTCCAGCTCGTGCTGGCCGAGCACGGAGCGCAGTGTGGTCTGCGCCAACTGGCTGGTCGCAAGCATGAACTCCTCGACCTGCAGGATGGCGCGCTGGGCATCGATGACGCGGAAGTAGACAACGGCGTTGACCTTGACGGACACGTTGTCGCGCGAGATCACGTCCTGCTCCGGCACGTCCAGCACACGCGTGCGGAGGTCAACCCGGACCATCTGCTGGATCACTGGTATGACGATGATCAGACCGGGCCCCTTGATCTTCCAGAACCGCCCGAGCAGGAACACCACGGCCCGCTCGTACTCCCGCATGATCTTCAGGGAGTAAAGCAAAATGAGAAGCGGGATCAGCACCACCAGGATCCATGCCTGGTCCATCGCCCATTGCATCATTGTGTGTCCCTCCGTTTGGCGACGGGGTGGACCACCAGAACCAGCCCGTCGATCTTGCTGACCGTCACCTGCCTGCCGGGCTGCAGCGCCCGTTGTGCGCGTGCCTGCCACAGCTCGCCGTGCACCCGGATCCGGCCTTGGTGGCCGGACCAGTCGACGACCTCACCTACGCTGCCGACCAGCTCTTCCGGACCGGTTGTCACCGCGCGCCGGCGCGATCGCACCAACAACACCACGACGACGGCGAACAGGCCGGCGCTGACGCCGGCAACCGAACCGATCAGCAACCACGACACGGTGAAGCCCGGAACGTCAGTCTCCAGCAGCATCACCGAGCCGATGACAAAGGCGGCGGCGCCGCCGATACCCAGGGCACCGAAGCTAGGCACAAAGGCTTCGCTGACCATCAGGGCCAGGCCAAGAGCAATCAGCGCCAGGCCGGCATAGTTCACCGGCAGCAACTGGAACGCATACAGCGCCAGCAGCAGGCAGATCGCGCCGACGATGCCGGGCCCGACCAGTCCGGGGCTGTAGAACTCGAACAGCAAGCCGTAGATGCCGATCAGCAGCAGGATATAGGCGATGTTGGGGTTGGTGATGATGCTGAGCAGCCGGGTCCGCCAGTCCGGCTGCAGCGACAGGATGCGCGCGTTCGTGGTCCGCAGGGGCCGCTCGACTCCCCCCACCGACACGGCGCGCCCGTCCAGCTGGGCGAGCAGGTCGTCGCCATCCTCGGCGATCAGGTCGATGACGTTGAGCGCGAGAGCCTCGCTTGCGGCCAGGCTGGCCGCCGTGCGCACCGCTTGCTCGGCCCACTCGGCATTTCGCCCGCGCATCTGCGCCAGGCTGCGCAGATAAGCGGCGGCATCGCTGACCGCCTTGTCGGCCGTCGTGGCCGATGGCTCGGCCTTGTCCTCGTCCGGCGTTGCCTCGTCGCCGGGGCGCCCGGGCACGGGCAAGGGACTCTTGCCGCCGCCGATCGCCACCGGGGTCGCGGCGCCCAGATTGGTGCCTGGCGCCATCGCCGCGACGTGACTGGCATAGAGGATGTAGGTCCCGGCGCTGGCGGCGCGGGCGCCGCTGGGCGCCACGTAGGTCACGACCGGCACGGGCGAGGCCACGATCGCCTGGATGATCTCGCGCATGGCGCTGTCCAGGCCGCCGGGGGTATCGAGCTGCAGCACGATCACCTCGGCGTCTTCCTCGTCCGCCCGCGCCACGGCGCGGACCAGGTAGTCGCTGCTGGCAGGACCGATGGCGCCATCGATCTCGAGCCAGACCACCAGCGGCCGCGGTCCCGTCTGCGCCATGGCGACGGAGCTCAACACGCTCAGCAGCACGGCCAGCAGGCAAGCCGTCAATCCTGCGCCCAGCCGCCGACCTGCGCACCCACCTGGCGCACCGCCACCGCCCTGAAAGCGCCGGCCCAAACCCAGTCACTTCTGTCTGGCTGTCATTGCCCATCAGCTTAGCGGCTCACCCGATCCAAGAGTAGCGCGACGGCCGCGTCGAACCTGTGGCGCCGACGCGCTATGCTGACGCCAAGGACTGGCGGCTGCGTGGAGACCAAGGATGAGCGCGATCGACACCGAGTTCCTGTTTCGTATCGTCATCGACGTGGCGCGGATCGTCGAGCTGGGCGAGACTCCATACGGCCGCCGCCGCATCGCCGAGATCTCCGGCGGCACTATCGAGGGCCCACGGCTGAAAGGACGGGTGGCACCAGGTGGCGGCGATTGGGTGCTGGTACGTCGTGACGGGGTGACCCAGCTCGATGTGCGCCTAACCCTGGAGACCGACGACGGCGCGCTGATCTACATGACCTATCGCGGCGCCCGGCACGGTCCGCCCGAGGTCATCGCCCGAGTGGACGCCGGCGAGGCGGTCGATCCGTCGAGCTACTATTTCCGCACCGCGCCGTTCTTCGAAACCTCGTCTGCCGACTACGCCTGGCTGAACGGCATCGTCGCCGTTGCGACCGGCGAGCGGACGGCCGGCGGACCCGTCTACCACGTTCACCAGGTTCTGTAGCGGCATCGGGAAGGTCAGCTCGATGAACGTCGACTTCCGCCAGATGCTGGCGACCGCGATGAAGCTGCTGCTGCTCTGCCTGGTGGTCGGCTACGTGCTGAGCGTCATCGACTTCGAACCGCTCGGATTCGTGCGCTTCCTCTCGAACAGCCTGCACAACGCCGCCGAACTGGTGGCCGACGCGGTGCGCTGGGCCACGCCCTATGTGCTGCTCGGCGCCATCGTCGTCGTGCCGGTCTATCTGCTCCGGCTCGCCTGGCGAACACTGAAGAAGGGCGGCGGCCGCTGATCGCCGCCGCAAACACAGAGGAACCGTCATGCCCGAAGTAACCGTTCGCCGCGATGGCCCCGTCGCCGTGCTCACCATCACCCTGCCGGACGAGTTCATGACCGAGCAGACGGTTGCCGAACTCAACACGGCGACGGCGGAGCTGGCGGCCGATGCCGGTTGCCGGGCCATGGTCTTCACCGGTGGCCAGGACGGGGTCTTCATCCGCCACTACCACGTCGGCGAACTGGAGAAGATGTCGACCGGGCTGCGCGACAAGGGCATGCAGTTCGACGAAACCCGGCTGATGACGCGCGACCGCGACATCGACGTGCTGTTCCGGCGCCTGGGCGAGACACCGAAGATCACCATCGCCGCGATCAACGGCTTTGCCATGGGCGGCGGTTTCGAGTTCGCCCTGGCCTGCGATCTGCGGCTGGCGCAGGACGGCGACTTCCACCTTGGCCTGCCGGAGATCAACATCGGCCTGCTGCCCGGCGCCGGCGGCACGCAACGCATGGCCCGCCTGGTCGGCATGCCGCGGGCGCTGGAACTGCTGCTGGCCGGACACACTGTGACGCCGCGCGAAGCGGCGGCGCTGGGGATGGTCAACGAGGTCACAGACGGTCCGGTACTCGAACGCGCGATCGCCATGGCGAAGCTCTATGCCGGCAAGTCCCCGGTCGCCTTCGCCCACATCAAGCGGCTCATTCGCGAGGGTAACGACATGCCGCTGGAAGACGCCCTCACGCTCGAGCGCACGCTGTTCCTGGACACCCTGGTGTCCGACCAGGCCAATAGGCTGATGGGCACCATGAACCGCGACGGCCTGGACATTCGCGACGTCGGCGACGGCTGAGGCGCGCAGAACGGGCGGCGCGATGGAGAGCCTGGTGAAGATCACCGCCGTCGTGGTCCTGGTCTATCTGGTGGTGGTCACCGGCTGCACGGTGTTCCAGCGCAGCCTGATGTACTTTCCCTCGGGCGATCTGCCGACCCCGGCGGCCGCCGGAGCGCCCGAGATGCGCGTCGTGACGCTGGTCACCGACGACGGTCTCGAGCTCACTTCCTGGTACGCCCCGCCGTCCACGCGGCGCGGCGTGATCGTCTACTTCCAGGGCAACGGCGGCCACATCGGCCACCGCATCTTCAAGGTCAGGGACTTCCTCGACGCCGGCTACGGCCTGCTGCTGGTGGGCTACCGCGGCTACGGCGGCAATCCCGGCAGCCCGAGCGAGGCGGGACTGTTCGCGGACGGCCGGGCGGCCCTGGCCTTCCTGGCGGGCGAGGGCATCGCTGGCGAAGACATCGTTCTGCTCGGCGAGTCCCTGGGCACCGGCGTGGCCGTCTACCTGGCGAGCGAGCGCACGGTCGGGGCGGTCATCCTGGAAGCGCCGTTCACCTCGGCCGCCGACGCGGGCAAGCGGGCCTATCCCTTCCTGCCGGTCAACCAGTTGATCTATGACCGCTTCGACTCCCTGAGCCGCATCGACGCGGTCACGGCGCCGCTGCTGGTGGTGCATGGCGAACGCGACAACATCATCCCGGTCGACCTGGGGCGGGAGCTGTTTGCCGCCGCCAACGAGCCGAAGGAAGGCCACTTCCTGGCGCGGGCGGGACACAACAACATGATCGACTACGGCCTGCTGGCGATCGAGCTGGAATTCCTCGCGCGCCGGATCGACGCTCGCTAGGGTGAAGCGGGCGTGGCAGTCCCGGTCTGCCCCGGGGCCAGCGGGACGACGAACACCACCGCCACCAGCACCAGGACGGCCGAGGTCGCCAGGCAGGCCGCGATCCCGAAGTACTGGTACATCAGGCCCGACAGCAGGGTGCCGATGAGCCGGCCGGCGGCATTGGCCGCGTAATAGAAGCCGACGTTGAGCGCCACCTTGTCGGCATCCGAATAGGCGACGATGAGATAGGAGTGCAGGGCGGAGTTGACGGCAAAGACCACGCCGAACAGCAGCAGGCCGCCCATCAGCGCCAGCGGCGCGAAGGAGGCCAACTGCGGCCACAGCCCGGCGAAGTCCGGTTCCGTCGGCAGCACCGCCACGGCGATGGCGGCCGGCAGCAGGCTCAGCACCAGGCCCCAGTTGCGCGCCGCCGCCGCGGCGGTGCCGGCGGTGCGGGTCTTGCGCAGGAATGCCGGCACCGACGCCTGGACGATGCCGTAGCCGACGATCCAGGCGGCCATGAAGGCGCCGACCTGGTCGAAGGTCCAGCCGAAGCTCGAGTAGAGGAACACCGGCAGGGCGACCACGAACCAGACGTCGCGCGAGGCGAACAGGAAGATGCGGGCTGCCGACAGGTAGTTGATCTCCCGGCTCTTGGAGAACAGCTCGCGACGCACGATCTTCTGCGTGGCCCGACCCAGATCGCCGCGGACGAGGAAGAGCGTGATCACGGTGGCGACGGCCAGGGCCGCGGCCATCGCCCACAGACCTTCGCGGTAGCCCAGCCACTGCAACAGAATCCCGCCCAACAGGAAGCCGACGCCTTTCAATGCGTTCTTCGATCCGGTCAGCAGCGCGACCCAGCGGAACAGCAGGCCCTGGTTGCCGTCGCCGACGGCGACCCTGACCGTGCTCTTGGAGCTCATCTTCACCAGGTCCTTGGCGACGCCGCTCAGGGCCTGAGCCGCCATGACGTAAGCGACGGACAACGCGATGGTCCAGCCCGGCGAAACGGCGGAGAGCAGCAGCAGGGCGAAGACCTGCAACGCCAGGCCGGCGACCAGGGTCAGGCGCAGGCCGTGCCGCGCGCCCAGCCAGCCGCCCAGGAAGTTGGTGACAATGCCGGCCGCCTCGTAGAGCAGGAACAGGAAGGCGAGGTCGAGCGGCGAGAACCCCATACGATGGAAGTGCAGCAGCACCAGCATCCGCAGGGCGCCGTCGGTCAGGGTGAAGGCCCAGTAGGCCGCCGTCACGCTGGCATAGTTGCGCAGGTCCGTCACGCCACGGGCCCTACAGGCCGGCCCCGACCATGCGTGCCAGCTCCATCATCCGGTTCACATAGCCCCATTCGTTGTCGTACCAGGCATAGATCTTCACATGGCTGCCATCGACGACCATGGTACTGGGCCCGTCGACGATGCACGAGCGCGGGTCGTTGGTGAAGTCGGTCGACACCAGCGGGCGCGCCTCGAAGCCGAGGATGCCTGCGAGCGGCCCTGCCGCGGCAGTGCGCATCAGCTCGTTGACCTCGTCGGCCGAGGTCTGCCGGTTCACCTCGAACACACAGTCGGTGAGCGAGGCGTTCAGCAGCGGCACCCGGACGGCATGGCCGTTCAGCTTGCCTTCCAGTTCGGGGAAGATCAGTCCGATGGCCCGGGCCGAGCCGGTGCTGGTGGGGATCAACGCGTTCAGTCCGGAACGGGCGCGACGCAGGTCCTTGTGCGGGGCATCGACCATGACCTGGGTATTGGTGACGTCGTGAATCGTCGTGATCGAGCCGTGGACGATCCCGCCCAGGCCTTCGTGGACCACCTTGACCACCGGTGCCAGGCAGTTGGTGGTGCACGAGGCGGCGGTCAGCAGGTGGTGCCGGTCCGGCTCGTAGAGCCCGTCGTTGACGCCGACGACGATGTTGAGCGCATCCTGTGCCACCGGTGCGGCGACGATGACCTTGCGCGCGCCACGGTCGAAGTGCGGCTGCAGCCGTTCCGCGGTGCGGAATTCCCCCGTCGCCTCGATGACGATATCGACGCCTTGGCCCTGCCAGTCGATCTCAGCGGGCTCGCCATGCTCGCTGAAACCGATACGGCGGCTGTCGACGGTCAGGCTGTCGCCATCGGCCGCGATGTCGCGCGACCAGCGTCCGTGCACGCTGTCGAACTCGAGGAGATGGGCGGCACACTCGGCGCCGCCGGCGACCTCGTTGATGTGGACGATGTCCAGCTCGGGCCAGTCCCAGGCCGCCCGCAGAGCGAGCCGGCCCATGCGGCCGAAGCCGTTGATGCCGACGCGCACGCTCAAGGTGCCAGCACCGCGACCATGTGCCGGCGGAAATGCTCAAGGCCCGGCGTCTGCGCCGCCGGGTCCTTGGCCGCCTCGTCCCACTGGCGCAGACGCGCCGCCTCCTGCCCGTAGGGCGCGGCGGCAAAGGCGTCGGCCTGCTCAGGCGTGTGAATGCCGCCCTGCACCTCGAGCGAGTGCACCGAGGCGGGTGACAGGCGGTCGAAATAGTCCGCTTCGACGCGGCACAGGTACCGCTTGGCTTCGACGTGCAGACGCACCGGCTCGGTCACATCGAGACCGAACCAACGGGCCAGGTAGTCGGCGCCCGAGTGCTCGTGGCGCGCATCGATGCCGCGCCGGGCCAGGCCTGCGTCGCCGCCATCGATCAGATGGCCGATGTCGTGCAGCAGTGCGGCGACCACCAAGCCGTCGGCGGCGCCGGTGCGCTCGGCCAGGGTGGCGCACTGCAGGGCGTGGGCGAGCTGACTGACGGCTTCCTCGCCATAGCGCCTGGCGCCTTCGGTGCTCAGGAGCGAGATGATCGCATCGATTGCGGCCTGTCCCGTGTCCGTTGTGCTTGGATCTGGCAAGGATCGTCTCCTTCTTGGCGGGTACTGCGCCGGGGCAAACGCATGGGGCATACGCAGCGCCGATGACAGTCCTGTTACATGACCGCGTCCGGTGCGCCGATCATGCCGGCCGGGGTTGCGAGCATGTTGTGCAGGGCGCCGTATTCATGCGTCATGCGCCAGTCGAGCATGCCGCGCGCGGCATCGAGCAGGGCCGCGGCATGTCCCGGATCGCCGCTCAGATCATTCAATTCCTCCGGGTCCCGCTCGAGATCGAACAGCAGCGGCGGCAGGCCATTGAAATGCACGTAC
>Ga0056121_1000146_pt1 | contig 31404 bp, 23 predicted proteins | sample WorMetHEROISLAND_FD_83872 | JGI IMG/M metagenome (GOLD analysis project Ga0056121, IMG submission 83872) | Marine gutless worms symbiont microbial communities from Max Planck institute for Marine Microbiology, Germany - Olavius sp. 1 HERON ISLAND ...
ATACACGGCCACCATCACTTTGACCGCCAAACCAGGTTTCACTTTGGCAGGAGTAGCCGAGAATTTCTTTACGGTTGCAGGGGCTACTAGCGTAACCAACTCGGCAGGTTCCGGCACCGTGAGTGCTGTCTTTCCCAGGACAGCCGCTACTCTTACTCGTGTAAGCCTTGCCGCAATACCAGGTGTAACCGCCCCAGCAACGCACCAGTTTCTTGATACCACAGTAACAGAGACAGATCAGTACACAGGTACTATTACATGGTGGGGGCGGAACGGGTTCAACGACGAGGGTGACGGTAGAAAGCGTTTTGCAAATAGCACCGTATACACGGCCACCATCACTTTGACCGCCAAACCAGGTTTCACTTTCGTAGGAGTAGCCGAGAATTTCTTTACGGTTGCAGGGGCTACTAGCGTAACCAACTCGGCAGGTTCCGGCACCGTGAGAGCTGTCTTTCCCAGGACAGGCGCCTGATACTTTCGTAAGCATTATATAAGCATTATAATAGTTATTCTTCTCCACCACCCGGTGGGGAAGAATAATTACCGATATGACAAAACTTTTCCCTTGCCCAAAAATGTCTGTTCAGAATATTCCTGAACAAATAATGTACAGTTTTTTCGCACTTTCAGGTTTAACGGCTTTGACCGATCTTTCATTCGGTACGAATCCTCAGACTAAGTGTTTGGTTTGCGGATTGAACTTCACCGAAAGTTCGAGGGTAGTGAGGACACCGCGAGTGAAGAATAGCACTTGGGAAGTAGCTTTCTACGCCATAGATTAAGTAAATAAATTAGGCATCTCTGATGCTTTTGGCCTGCGATATTGGGGCGGCACAAAGTAGGGCGCGTGTTCTGGTTATAGGCAGAGGCGCGCTCTAGCTTATCACGTTATCACGGGGCTTACTTCTAGCGTTTTGGAGATGAATCTGATAGAAGCGAGAAGCGTGGTGAGGGGTAGACGACGGAGACACGTGGCGACAAAGAGCCAGCGGCAGCATATCAGCCTGAGGCTTCGTTCTAATCCCTAGGGCTGGATTTAGACTCGGTTTGAACCTCGGGCATTCTGAATTTTTCTGAAATCCAGTTTGACTTTGATACACCCGCTATCACAAGATCAAATTTCCCTATCATTATCCCGGTGAATTTTTCGATTTTGTTTAGCACATAGCCCTTGAGCTCCTGAAGGTTTTCAATGGGCTTATTCGCAAATGGAATTTCGACCTCCGCCCGTAGCTGGTATGCACCCTGCGATTTTCGAATTTTTACCCTTCGGATAAAGAGAGATCTGTCGAATTCGTCAACGCAATGAGCAATCATTTGGGCTATTGCATTTTCGCTTATGGCTATCGTCCCCCTGTTCTTCGCGTTGAAGGTCGGCTGTACGATCGATTTTTCATACACCTTGTGTTTTTTACCTTGTTTTAAACTAAAACCACGACTTATTTTTACAAACACCTTTATGGAGTTCGAAATCAGGTTCGGGTAGTCGCGCTGAACTTCAATGGCGGGTACCGGGATTACGTGCTCACCTAGATCATTTCGCGATATTTTAGCCTTGTCCATATCTGCTTTGGTGCTGATTTCCTCAATCTGCAGCACTTCGGAGGGAGGCGGGAGATCAAGGCGCTCTGACACTAGAGCTACCATTCTTATCGATGTTCCCAGAATTAGGATACGCTTTATTCGCCGTGAGCCTATGGCATTTATTACTTCATTTCGGTGATGGGGGTCGTCAAACAGGGCCGTGCGGATCGCGTGCATATATGTGGGTTCTTTTTTTGCCGATTTTCCGGCGACAATGCTGTTTCCCTGAATCAGAAGGCCATCGTCGATGATGCAGCCCATTTTGTAGGTTTCGGCCATCAATTTGGCTCTGAAACTCTTGCCCGTGCCACTTCTCCCCACTAACGCAATTACCCTTGTTCCACTCACCAAGTGTCGAAGGCGATCCTTGATTCCCCTCCGGCGCAGGGTGGTTTTGTAATCTGCGTCCATCAATACTCCCATCGTAATATAAAATACCCCATATTGAATTTTCATCAATGCTTTTTCGGTTTTTGGCGCTAGTTTCTCAGAACAATGGGGCGCATGCGGCAGAGAGGGTGTAGGGGAGCGAACTGGAGCCCCACAGAGTGGTGTAAAATGATCGGTGGTTTAGATAAAGAAGGCCGCCGTGGATTTTTCGGTATGCTGCTAGCCGCAAAACCCACATGTTTGGTTCAGGTATTTGATGGATTGGATTTAGGATAAACTTTTCCGGCTCTTCTGCCCATTTTTTGCATATGAATTCGTAGGGTGGCCCTGTCTTTAGACGGCGCGCGAAGTTGTACGCGCTGATAAAGTCATCAAGATGTTTGCGAAGCTGATCGTGATCGTCATAGCGGCAGCGTTTGACGGTGGCCTCCGGCTATGTAGCCTTATCTCTCCTGCCGGTGACTATGGGCCTCACCTCTGGTTACAAGCCTGCCTATCTGTTATGATCGCAGATATAATTTTCCCTCGATTCTCATGAAGCCACGGGGGGCGATTTTTTTATCCATGAAATTAATTTTCTTTTCTGGGTGAGCTTGTTTTTCTGTTCGGCTTGTGCGAGAATATGGCACACAATATTTTAGTCTGGCCCGCTTGGCATGATCGCCAGATTGTGTCAAGGGGCCTTTTTTTACGCTGCCCAGCATATCCGCATGAGACCGCGGAGGGTTCTTAAAGTCCGTAACCTCGATTATGGACATGGTCTTCTAGCTCCGCAGGACTCAAGGCTTACGGAGTAAGCCCCATCAATGTAGCTTAGGAGTTTAAGCTGGTTGACTTCTTGCCGTTTAATTTAGTAACTTAAGTAAATGGCTGATTACTCGACAGTTACGGTTGAAAAAATAGGGCTAAATGCGGTTTCGGGGCGGTGCCGGCACATATCGAGAGACTACAACAAATTTGATGAAGCTCTAAGGGCCTACCGAGAGCTGCAAACTCAATACGGGGCCGCTATGAGCGCTCTAGGGCTGGAAAGTGAAAATTTTAAAGGGCTGTCGCGTCAGGAGCGCAAATCGTACAACGAGAAACTAGCCGGTATGGCCGCCGAAAACTATGTGCGGCATAGTATCGAAAAAGAACGCTTGGAAGGAGAAATCGAGCGACTAAGAGGCCAAATTGAACGGCAGAAGGTCGACATCCAAAACGCTAAAAACGCAACTGTAGAGACGAAAATGAGGCTTGAGAGAACGAAGAAGTCTGCACAGGAGAGAAAAAACGAATACGAAAGATATCTTGAATCCATTTTGAACACGTACGGCAGGAGGGGAGATTGGGGAGAAAATGAAATCGCTACGAGAAGCAATCCATTCCGGCCCGGAGTCAGGAACAGGAAAATGAATGGGATCTTGAAATAGAAAGATAATCCCTTACAATAGGAGGAGGATCCAAAAAAGTGGAATATTACGTTAACAAAGGTTATCTCACACGTCACTCGCAAGCTTATCTCATAGGTCACCCGGAAAAACGTCCAAAAGTTCACACGGCAGAATGTGTATTTTTACCCAAAAATGTGAAAAGTAATAAGAATTTTGCTCGTTTGGGTAAGTGTTTAAACTGCGCGAATGCTATAAATAAAGCTAAGCTTGCTTTAAAAAAAGCTAAAAGGCCAGGTTCCAACCTAGTTAGAGGATGTTTTCATTGTTGCCGAAACTGTTTTATAAGCACACAGAGGTCAAAAAAAATCCCTTCTTCCAAGATCTCATCCCCCCAAATTGGTGTTAAGGGCCGTGCAAGTAAGTCAAAAAAAACCCCTTCTTCCAAGACCCCATAAGATATCTTTGCCCTACTCCTTGGTGAGGGTTTGAGCGAAAGGGCGCAAGTTCCCCCAAAGAGGAAAGCACCTTCTGCTTTTCGCCGCTCTGGTGAGTCTCTACTCTCCCGCATAGGCCATCGCATTCGGGCGGCTAGATGTAGGGGGGCAGTTAGTTTGAGAAAATGAAATTTTTGCTTTTGATCTTTGTAATTAATTATGAAATAAATAGTTAAAGCAATTTTGGAGCCGGTGATTTTGTGCGGCGTTCCAGTGGCCCAGAAGGGATCGTCGTATCGCAGAACCATGCCGTGGAATGCCGCGTGGGCTTCTTGAGCTTTGTTGAGCGCTGAACCTGTTGGTATTGCCAGTAGGGCATGAGGTGGGTGGTTTTAAGCATTTCCCGCGTTTCATCCGCGGAGTAGGCGGTTTAGGATATTGGTTTGATAGATGGTGCGAAGCCGTCTGTTGATGTAGGTTTTATCCTTTACTGTCTTGTCTGGGCGTCCATACCAGCCTTTTTCTGCCATAAGGCGGCGCATGTTTTTTTTGAACTCCCCTATTCCGGCGCCCTCCTCGATGCACTTGGCCATTAGCTCAGAATATATCGTTTACCACGGCCGCGCTGGTTTAGGCAGTCGATTCCTGTCCTCTGCTCATCAGAACCTTACCCGTTCTAACAAGTTCTATGATTTCGAAGGGCTTCATCATAGTTTGAAATGCATCAACCTTGGCTGATTTTCCAGTTATTTGGAGGGTGATAGTGTTATCGCCTATATCCACCGTCTGTCCGCGGAAAGTCTCTGCCATCTGCAGTATTGCGGTTCTAGTGTCCGGAGCGCACTTTATCTTGAAGAGCGCAAGCTCCCTTTGTACAATATCTTCGCCCGCATGATCGACAGCGTGGATGACATCAATCAGGCGATTGAGCTGCGCCAGCATCAGGTTGAGAGTGCGTTCGTCACCAGTCGCCTCAATATTCATTCTTGAGAAGGTCGGTGTTTGACCCTGAGAAACCACCAAGCTATCGATGTTGAAGCCCCGACGGGCAAACACCAGCGCCACCCTCGTCAGCACGCCCGGCTTATTACTGACCAAGAGACTTATTGTGTGCCTAGTCGCATTTTTCATCACTTCTCTCCTCGGGAATGTTTCGGAGATTCAACTATCATTTCCTCCAGCGTTGCTCCGGCGGGAACCATGGGGAAAACATTGTCATGCTGCTCAACTATGGCTTCAACCAGACAGGGCCCATCGTCCCATTCCATAGCTGCTCTTAGGGTTCTGCGGACATCCGAACTGCGCTTTACCCTGAATCCCTTGATATCGTATGCCGAAGCCAGTTTGATGAAGTCAGGATTGCCCTCCAAATCCACTCCTGTAAATCTGTTTTCGTAAAACAAATGCTGCCATTGGCGAACCATTCCCAGATATCTATTATTCATCACAAGAATTTTTATAGGAAGTTTGTTGACCACTGCCGTCGCCAATTCGCAGAGCGTCATCTGAAAGGAGCCGTCGCCCACTATGGCATATACCGCTGTATCAGGTCTGGCTAACTGGGCTCCTATGGCGGAGGGAAGTCCAAAGCCCATTGTTCCGGCTCCTCCGGAGCTTATCCAGTTCTCTCCCTTATCCATTTTCACAAACTGAGCCGCCCACATTTGATGCTGTCCTACATCCGTGCAGACAACAACTTCCGTCCCCGCCAGGTTCGAAAGCTCCTCAATAATGTGCTGCGCCCTCAACTTGCCCTCCTTTCGATATTTGAGTGGAAAATCGCGTTTCCAATTTCTTATCTGCCTGTTCCAGGGCTTCAAGTTCCCAGGTCTGAGGTAGGCAATCAATTCTTCCAAGGAAGCTCTGGCATCCCCGATGACCGCGCAGTCAACCGAGATAATTTTCCCAATTTCAACCGGATCGATATCAAAGTGAATTTTTCTAGCGCGCGTGCAGAATTTCTCAGGTATTCCGGTTATTCTGTCGTCCCACCGAGATCCAATAGCTATGATTAAATCGCTGTCGCTTAAGGCCTTATTTGCATACGCGGTTCCATGCATTCCCGGCAACCCCAGGCTTAGCTCATGAGTATCCGGGAAACCACCCTTACCCAACAGAGTGGTAGTGACTGGGATACGCATTTTTTCCACCACTTCCATAAGCGCTTTGGATGCGCCTGAGAGAACAACACCATGGCCAGCCAGAATCACAGGCCTATGCGCCGTGTTAATAAGATTCGCGGCCAGTTTTAAATCGTCAATACTGGCCCTTGGTTCCTCATGGTAACCCGGCAAATCATGCTCACACTTGATATCCACATCAACCATCGCGGCAGAAACATCCTTCGGAAGGTCCACCAAAACCGGTCCTTGACGGCCCGTTGTGGCTATGTAAAGCGCCTCTCTGGTTATACGAGAGATGTCCTGAGGGTCTGAAACCCTGTAAGAATGCTTGACGACAGGGAATGACATACCCAGAACATCCGCTTCCTGAAAGGCGTCAAGTCCTATATTTGGCGTGACGGATTGACCAGTGATAATCAGCATGGGAATTGAATCCATCATGGCGGTTAGGATACCCGTCAAAGTATTTGTAGCCCCTGGCCCCGAGGTTACACATACCACACCAGGCTTCCCGCTGGTTCGGGCAAAACCGTCGGCCATATGGGTGGCGCCTTGTTCATGTCGAGTAAGAATCAGTTTAAGGGGGTGATGCGTTAAGGCATCGTAAATGGGGATGGAATTTCCTCCAGGTATACCGAATACATGGCTTATTCCACTTTGATAAAGCACATCCAGCATTATTTCGGCTGCTGATTTCATATTTTTCATCATGCGGGTTAAAATACTTGTAATTTCAGTTTGAATCAAGTCATCAAACAACAAAGTAGTCTGAAATTATTCAAATTCTAGTTAGTATATCCAGTATCTATGATGAAAATTCTTAAAAAGTGGTAAAAGTAGGTGAAATTAATTCGAATAGCAGGCTCTTAAGTCTATCTTCACATCTTAACAAGCATGATTCCCCAATGATATATTACCATCCCGGAGTTTTGCCATGACTCGTGAAATATACAACGTAAACATCGAATCGCTGTCGGCCCTGCTTAGTCCCCGCCTCCTCAAGTCGGAATTTCCCGTTGAAGTTGATGCTGCAAATGCGATTGTGGGATTTCGAGATGAAATCTCAGAAATTATAAACCACCAGGACGAACGACTGCTAATAATTGTGGGCCCCTGCTCGATACATGATGCAGAGGTGGCAATTGATTACTCGGAACGATTGAAAATACTCGCGGATAAGCATCGTGACATTCTTTTAATCGTAATGAGAGTGTATTTCGAGAAGCCCCGCACCAGTCTTGGATGGCCCGGTTTCATTGTCGATCCGGATCTGGATGGGACGTACAATATTCAAAAGGGACTGCGAACTGCCCGAGAACTCCTTATCAAATTGGGCAGCGCTGGTCTGCCTGTCGGGACAGAGGTATTGGATCCGATTATCCCCCAATACATTGCAGACCTTGTTTCCTGGGCGGCTATTGGAGCCAGAACCACGGAATCCCAAACGCATAGAGAGCTATCTAGCGGTTTATCCATGCCGGTTGGCTTCAAGAACGGCACCGATGGAAATCTTTCTACTGCGGTTAACGCGGTTAGATCGGCGAGACATAGCCATAGTTTTATAGGAATTAACCAGGAAGGGCAGACTTGTGTATTCAAGACACGGGGAAACCGAAACGGACATATCATTCTGCGCGGAGGCTCAAGCGGCCCGAACTATTACGATGAAGATATAGAAGAAGCGGAAAACCTCCTTGCAGATATTGGAGTTAAGCCCTCGATATTGATAGATTGCTCTCACGCAAATTCAAGCAAGAATCATCTTAGACAGGCTCGTGTCTTTCATGCAGTTCTGGATTTGCTTTCCCGGGGCTGTAGATCGGTACGCGGGGCTATGCTGGAAAGCAATATACACCCGGGTAGGCAGGAAATATCGAGAAATATCTCAAATTTGAAATATGGTCTTTCAATAACGGATTCATGCATCGGGTGGAATGAAACGGCCGAGCTGATTGAGGAGGCCGCCGGGAAAATTTCGAAAATCAGGAGCACTGCTCGGCAGACTGCAGGGCGGACTCCGTAGAAGCCCGGATGCCTCTTGCCTGCTCTTTGTCCGCTCAAATAGGTTGATATAGGGGGGCAGTTAGTTTGAGAAAATGAAATTTTTGGCATTAATCATTGTAATTAATTATGAAATAAGTAGTTAAAGCAATTTTGGAGCCGGCATTTCTCTGCCTGAGTCGTAGCGCCATTCTGGGGAGATTGGAAGGGAGGTGTTTAGCCCCTCTTGCTCCGTGTGAGAATGGCTGGAAGATAAGGTAAGAGCGGCGCTCGGGCTGGAGAGGATGCGCTTTGAGTATTAGGCGAAACCGGCATCCGCCGCCTCTGCGGCTGGAAGAGGTGATGGGGGAAGCTGCCAGTTGATGGGATTCCTTCCATGACCTTGGAGCCAGTCGTTGGTTTGTGAGAAAGGGCGGCTTCCAAAAAAACCCCGAGAGGCGGACAAAGGAGAAGGATGGGGGGCGCTTAGCAGCAAGTGCCTATTTGCATTCACATGCGCCGCCTTTTTTTGGGCATAGGATCCCCACAGTATGAACACTACCGCCTGGAGCTCCGAATCAATCAGATGAATTATTCTGTCGGTAAAGTTTTCCCATCCCCTCCCCTGGTGCGATGCTGGCTTACCATGTTCCACGCTTAAAACGGAGTTTAAAAGCAGTACGCCCTCCCTGGCCCACGGCATAAGCCATCCGTGGCGTACAGGGGCTATCCCCAAATCATCCCATAGCTCCCTGTATATGTTGTTCAGGGAGGGTGGAATAGGCACTCCCGGACGTACCGAAAAGCTCAAACCATGCGCCTGGTTAATTCCATGGTAGGGATCCTGACCCAGAATCACCACCTTGATTTTTTCGAAGGGGGTGCTGTTTAAGGCCGCGAACATGTCTTCGCCGCTGGGGTGGATTACCTTACCGGCCTTCTTCTCCCTAAAAAGAAAGGCCCTGAGCTCGGCCATATAGGGCTTTTCGAACTCATGGACGAGCCTGTCTAACCAGGTTGGATTCAGTTTTATCCTACGATTTTCATTGCCTGCTTCCATCACCTTGCCACCGGGAATTCAAGTTCAAAAACGCTTCCGCCGCTTCCCCTGGGAATGGCCTGAACGCTGCCTCCATAGCCCTCGGCAATTCCCCTAACTATTGTCAAACCCAGGCCGGTATGCTGTGAGGATTCCTGATCGGGCCTATAAGTATACCAACGTTCAAATACTCTTTCCTTGGCATTCTCTGCGATTCCCGGTCCCCGATCCGCGACTGATATTTTCACTTTGGTCCTGTTTGGGGAATCGAGAACAATTTCAACCTTTTCGTTTTCGGGGGAGAAGGAGACGGCATTGTCCAGCAGGTTCAATACGGCCTGTGCCAGTCTATCGGGATTGGCAAGTACCTGAATGGAATCAGCCGAGCCCGATCGATCGATAAGCAGCACCTGAGCCCTCCTGTTTTTACGGCAGTTATAGGCTGATACAATGTTCTTCAAAATCGCGCCAACGGGCGCCGTAACTTCCTCGCCCTGATTCAAACGGACATCGACATTAATCAACTCTTTAAGATCATCCAGAAGCCGCTGAATACGATGACCTTCGCGGGTGATAACTTCAAGAAATCTGCTGGTCCTTCCGGAGGTATCCTCTTCGGCCAGCTCAGCCGCGCTGAGAATTCCCGCCACCGGATTTTTCATCTCGTGCACCAAATCCGCCACGAAGTCTTCCATGTAATCCGTGCGCTGCTGCAGCCTGGATGACAGGCGGTAAAGCGCCCGAGAGAGATCGGCAACCTCATCTTTGCCTGATAGCGGTTTGAAGCCTGAGTGCATTTTCCCCCGCACATCCAGTATGCCTTCGGCCTGATTGCGTAATCGGCCCACCGGGATGGTTACAGTTCTGGCCAGCAGTATTGAGAGGATAATCGCTCCGCCGACGCTGAACAGAAATATGGTGGCAATATCGAGCCGAAGCCTGTAGAGATTGGACAGTATTGCAAGGGTGGAGCGGGATGCCAAAACAGCGCCAACCACCTCTTCATTTTGAACAATGGGTATTGCAGAATAGAGGGTTACCGACCTCTGTCCCTTGGAAATTCTGGTAATCGCGCCATAACGTCCCCCCAAAGCCGAGCTTATTTCACTGCCGCGTAAAACCTGCTTGCCGCTATAGTACTCCGCATCCTCACTCAAGGTTTGGGATGTTTCGGTGATGCGGGATACCAGCTTCAATGCACGGGTGGGCAGGGCGCCGAGCCGATAAACCACGCTTTCCTCGGGATGGTTTTGCTGGGAGGAGGCGGGCTCCGATGTATTTTCCGCGAGAACTTGGGATTGGTTCTCTGTGCCTGCGGCTGGGCTGGCGGAATCGGCAAGCAGGAGCCCATTTATATCCACCACTCGCAGGCGTGTATCGGTTCTTGCTCCCAGCCGCTCCATGACGGCATTGGCCTCGTCGGCCAAGTTCTGGCCGCTCAGAGCCGAGGCAAGGAGTCTGCCCTGCTGCACCATGGCGCGTTCCTGGCTCTCAAGGAGCTGGGATTCATATGTGCCCAGGAAAAACACGGCGCCAATTGGGAAGACAGCCAGCAAGATGTTGAAAACAAGGAGCCTAGGGGTGAGCCCCTTTAAGAGGCTGCCGCGGCGGGGGGGGCGGTAGGCAGTATGAGAAGGGGAACTCTGCTTCCTCAAGTTTCTATCCCAAATCGATAACCTGTTCCGTACATGGTTTCGATGGTGTTTTTTGGCGCCCCGATATTCTCCAGTTTTTTACGAATTCGCTTAATATGGCTATCCACCGCCCGTTCGTTTACAAATCTGTCATCAGGGAATACGCTTGAGAAAAGAGCAGCGCGGCCGCGAACGGTTCCCGGCGCGCGAAGCAGCTCGGAAAAAATTCGAAATTCGCTTATGGTAAATATCAATTCCCGCCCATTCCAGGTGGCCCGATAACTGGCTGGTATCAGTGTGAAGGGCCCCACATGAATCGGGGATTCCATCTGATCGACCCCGTCCGCCCGCCGCAGGACGGCCTTTACTCTGACCAAAAGCTCACGGATGCTAAATGGCTTCCCGATGTAATCGTCCCCGCCTATCTCCAGGCCGAGAATTTTGTCGAGCTCCTGATCTCGGGAGGAGAGGAAGATTATGGGGGTTTTCTTATCTCTTCGGCGCAGTAGACGGCAGAATTCAAGGCCGTCCAATCTCGGCATCAGTATATCCAGCAGATAGAGATGCGGGGGGTTGTCCTGATATGCCTCCCAGGCAGCTTGGCCATTGGAGTAGGTTGATACAGTGTAATTCTCTTTACCGAGAGCATAACTCAAATTGTCCCGAAGAGTTGCCTCATCGTCTACGACCGCAATGTGTTTCATGCTCCCATATTAACATAATAGCCTTATTTCTTCATGAGGCTGCCATGCCGCCAAAACAGGCTTCCCAAGCAGTTTCACGCAGCGCCGATAGTTTTTTGGGAGCAGTCTTTGCCAAGAGGGAAGCCATCTTTTTGCCCTTTTTCAGTCGTGAAATGGCCACTTTTAGAATTCACAATTGCAGCGCGGGTGCTTCACTATCAGGAACCTGCAGCAGGAGAACCGTTCGGCGGAACGGGATATACTATTTGGAGGATGTTAGATGGTTAAGAAGGGTGAAAAAAAGTGGTTGGGGCCGTTTGTAAAAGTTTTGGTAGTGGTGGCGATAATGATATTGCTGCTGATTCCGCTGTTTATGATAAAGGGCTTAGTTGAGGAAAGGCGGGGCCTGAAAACCAGCGCCGCCGAACAAATTATCGAGGAGGTGGGAGGTGAGCTCAAGCTGGTGGGGCCATTGCTCGTGCTGCCCTACGAATATGAGGAAACCAAGCGCAGCGGCGAAGAGGAGGAAATTCTTAGGCGTCAGGATGAAATTCATGTGATTCCCGAAACTCTCACTCTGAGAGGGAGGTTGGAAGTCGAGTATCGGAGCCTGGGAATTTATAGAGCTCCTGTTTTCAGGGCCTTCATTGATGGAAATGGGAAATTTCGCACGCAGGTGGGCGATTTATACCCCTCCTACGCGGTTCCGCTGCCGGAGGAAAACCATTTTATAGTCGGCATCGAGCATATGGAAGGAATTCGTGGAATTTCGGATTTGCAGTGGGGAGATCGGCAGATAAGATTTCTGGCGGACGCAGGGAATTTGGCGGTTGGAAACGGCGTGAATGCAGCGGTGGGAAAAATAGAGGCGAGTGATGGTATTGACGCAGTCGATTTTTCCTTTGACATGGAAATCAGTGGGGGCAGCAGGGCGAATTTTGTGCCTCTTGGGCGTGACACGGTGTTTGAGCTTTCGGGTGACTGGCCATCGCCATCGTTTCTGGAGAACCTGCTTCCCTCCGAGTTGGATCGCAGCGACGAGGGATTTAGCGCAAGTTGGAAAATCCCGGAGGTTAGCAGACCCATTCAACCATCTTGGAAATCGTCGGAGGTGGAAACCGCAATCGGCAGCAGGATACATAGTTTAGGGGTGAAACTGCTGGAGCCTGTGGAAAACTACAAAAAGATTGAGAGGTCGAATAAGTATGGGCTGCTTTTCCTGATGATTCCATTTGCGGTGTTCTTCCTGCTCGAAACCCTCGCTCGGCTCAGAGTGCATCCGATGCAGTACATGATGGTGGGGGCCGCGAATGTGGTTTTCTACCTGCTGCTTCTGGCCATATCGGAGCACCTGGGATTCGATGCGGCGTATTTGATCGCGGCAGCCGCAGTTGTCTCACTGATTTCCATCTATGCCTATAGCATCACGCGCGCGGGCTACAGTGAACTTGAAGAGGGCAGGCCGCTGCTCTCCGCACGTGCGGCGTATTTGTCCATGCCCGTTATCCTCAGTGCAGCGTATTTCTGGCTCTGGTTGACGCTGAGTTCCGAGGACTACGCGCTGCTGATCGGTTCGGCAGGTGTGTTTGCCATTCTCGGCCTTATAATGCTGGCCACCCGAAAGGTCAAATGGTATCACAGCTTTGGCTCCCGCGTTGGGCCGGATGGTAGGAAGTAGGCGCGAGGCCTGAATCCGCAGCTTGGGCCTTGCTGCCAAAAGGCGGAACTCATCATCAACGCAGCAGGTCTTGTTCAAATTGGAACTTGCTGTTATTATGCGGGAGACTGCTTAAACTCATAAAAGGAGTGTTTATGCCTGATAATGAAGAGTTGTCCGCGCCGGAAAAGATTAGAACTTCCTCAGTGCATTTAAGAGGAGACTTAAGCAAGCCGCCAAGCCGAGCGCTCTGGCTAATAAAATGGTTGCTTGCCATTCCGCATATAGTGGTGCTGGCATTCCTGGGAATTGCTGTGGTGTTTGTAACATTTTTTGCTTTCTTTGCGGTTATTTTCACGGGCAAGTATCCCAGAAGAATTTTCGATTTCGTTGTTGGGGTGTTCCGCTGGGGTTGGCGCGTCGGATTCTATGCCACCAATATACTCGGCACCGACAAGTATCCACCGTTTTCCCTTAAACCCCGAGATGATTATCCGGCTGATTTTCACATCGACTATCCTGAGCGCCTTAAGCAATGGCTGCCGCTGGTTAAGTGGTTTTTGGCTGTTCCGCATTTCTTTGTGCTAATGACGTTTACGGGGTTTAGCACTGATTATAAAACAGATTTTACCAGAGAAATGTTTCAAAATTCACCTTCGCTCATTGAGATTTTCTCCGGTGGTTCTGACATGCACGATGGATTTATAAACAGTTTTCAGAGTTCATTATTCTCCGAGTTTTACGGCGACGATTTTTTCGGCAGAAGATATGAAGAGGTCGACTACTCCATCGGTTTTCCGGGGCTTTTGCAGATATTGGTATTTATTGCATTGATTGCACTGCTGTTTACGGGCAGATACCATAAAGATATATTTCGATTGGTCATGGGAATCAATCGATGGATTTTCAGGGTTAGCGCCTATATTCTTTTGCTGACGGACGAGTATCCGCCTTTCAGACTTGAGGATTAGACAGATTTGGCCAAATTTAAATTGGACTCGCCTGCTGGAGAGAACGGGAGTTTTTCTTGAAAACCAATTGATAACCTACTCTTGGGAATAAACGTTCTCTCTTAGGGCTTATCGGCGAAGGGGTTAAGTTCATGCGGAGGCGGACTGGTAAGAACGGGCTTTCCATATTTGATGCTTTTCCGGATTTCGGGGTTGTTACGAGATTTTGTAAGCGATACGCGGCGCCTTTGGCAGCAAACGATTTGGAAACCTATTCCCATATCACCAATAGTTGCTGCTCTTGCCAACCGGCCCGAAATTTAAGGAGAACGGGCTTTCTACTCCGCTAGAAATGCCAGGTATTTCAACACAGCTTAGGTTGCAAATTGATTTCATGCTGCCCTCACTGTAAAAATTCTTCCTTGCGCCACTCCTCTCCGAGGCCTCCAAACATACCAATACGACCGGAGTATTCAAGGACTTCTACAAGGATTCCACTGCCGAAATAGGTAAATTCGGTGGTAGGCGGGAGCAGGCGTTTTCTCGAATACTTGGCGAGATTCGCCTGTCACTGTCGGTTTTCAGCAGCTTCGAAGGCGAAATTAGGCTGCACCAGGGAGATGCGAACTCACTTGTTAGAAAAGTGAAAGACACCGATCTTAGCTGCATCAACCCCCTTACAATCAACACCCTATGGTTCGAATTATTTCATGTTAAATCCAATCGTAAGCAATCAAAATCCCTCATAGGATCAGCAGGATTTCCGGAATTCCAGCGAACCGGAAAAGATTATTCTACAATAGAAAAGCTCAGTTTCATTAGGTTTTCAAATATTTAATTGGCGCGCTTGATTCGAAGTTCGTTTTGGTTTCTTCTAATTCGAAAGGTTTTATCAAGCCGAATGATATGGGCAAGCTGCTTAAGGTAGATTCGTTAGTCAATTGCCATAAAAGCAACTATGTTTGGGCGATACTGGATTCGAACCAGTGACTTCTGCCGTGTGAAGGCAGCACTCTAGCCTCTGAGTTAATCACCCCGGCCTTATTCTAAGTTTACAGCAGGGCTAGGGGCAAGGTCTACTTATCCCAGGGCCAGCGAATGCACCTCTCGTGGGGGCCAAGCAGCGAGATATCGGCCTCGCCTGAAATAACCATGCTGGTTATTTCGGCATCCTTCAACTTCCCCGCCGCGCGGCGCAGGGTGGCCCCGGTCTTGGAAACATCATCCACAAGGAGCACCCGCATCCCTCGAAGGCTTGTCAAGCGCTCATGCGGATGTCGACTCCGCGCCGAAGGCTCTCCGGCTGGTATTGTTTCGAGCGGCACATCGAGCCAGCGTGAGGCCAGATAGGCCGGCAGGATGCCCCCGCGCTCAATGCCGATCACCATGTCGAACTTGCCTGCCGGCATGGCTCTAATCATTGCCATCAGCTTATTGAGACTGATTGTTTGGAATTCGCTTTGCCCTCTTTGGAACTCCTTCTTCATTTATTCAAATAATAATGAGAAACTCTTTTATGAGGAAGATGAGCTTGCCAAGGCGGCGGCCCGGCAGCGCTGATAGAGCTGTCCTATCTGGGCTGGGAGTAGGCTGACAATTCCCGCTTCGGGGGGAGGAAGCTTGCCCTGAAAACAAGCCTCTTTGGCTGTCAAAGGGAAACCTGGATGATGTCAGGGTTCGCGTTAATCGCTTCGAGAACCGATTCAGAGGGCCTCTCGTCGAGTTTTAAGGTGCAAACAGCGGCGGCTTGGCCGGAAAATATGGTGTTTTCCATTTCCTCAACATTGATGTTAACTGCGCGGAGGGCCGACAATATGCTGGCCAGAACGCCTACGCGGTTGAAATGCCGCACTGCAAGCTTGTAGGGCGCGGGGCTCTTTTCCTGGGTGTTTACCTGGTTGATTGGTTTGCCGTTTTTGATGTAGGACTCGACGATGCGAACAGTCTCATCCGCTATTGCATCTGAGGCCTGGTTGGTGGAGGCCCCAATGTGGTGAGTGCCCGTTATCCGCTTTGCAAGCTCAATGTGGGGAAAGACATTGCTGTTGGCATCGGGCTCATCGGAGTACACGTCGAGGGCAACTTTCAGGGATTTTTTGTCGATGGCCTTTTCCAATGCTTCCTGATCCACTATCTCTCCCCTGGATGTGTTAACCAGTATTGCTCCATCCTTCATCGCATCCAGAAATTCGGCATTCACCAGGTTCATCGTTTCGGGGGCGGCTGCAAGATGCAGGGTGACTATGTCGGCATTCCTTGCAAGTTGGAGCGGGGTTGGATAGTAGGCGATGCCCTGGGCCTCGGCGATTTGGGGGTTTAAGCTGCGAGACCATGCGCCTACGGATATGTCAAATGATTTGGCGCGTTTTGCAACTGCCTTGCCTATGGAGCCATAGCCGATTATGCCGATTGTCTTTCCTTTGAGGCCATCGGCCCTGCTGTACTCTTTTTTGTTCCATGTGCCGCTGCGGAGCTTCTCTGCCTGGTAGGCAATGCGCCTGTCGGCGGCGATTATCAGGCCGATGGTGAGCTCGGCCACGGCATCGGCATTTTTACCTGGGCAGTTTGCAACATGGATGCCCTGGGATGAGGCATGGCCGACGTCTATGGTGTTCACTCCCGCACCCGCGCGAATGATTAGCGATAGGGAGGTTGCGGCATCCATGGCGGCGGCTTTCACCTTGGTGGAGCGAACTATCAGAATGTCGGTGTCGCCGATGGCGTCCGGGAGCGCATCGGCGCTGAGGCTCGGCTCGACGCGTACAGAGGAGCCTGCGGTTTTGAGCTTGGCAAGCGCGTTTTCCGACAGCTTGTCGGCTACCAAAATTTTCATATCCTATTGCATATGCTAATGTCTGTTTGGGGTCTTGACTAGCGAAAACATCGGTGGTCAACAAATAAAATAGTGAAATAAGAAAATTTTGAGCAGGGTTGGCGGTGGGTGAAGTTCAAAAAGGGTGGAATTTGGAGGGCCAATTCCGATAACCCTTGATTGACCGTTTTTATTGACGGAATTACTATCCTAACATGGGGGCGTTTTGAGGTATGAGAAATATCATTATGCGAGCAGGAAGGCAGCCTGGGGCAGGGCGAATCTCCCCGATGGCTTTTATTTCACCTAGCGCAGCCGTATTGCTGGCAGCCATCTTATTCTTTGCCTGCCGGAATGGGGATGATTCGGTGAAACACCACTCTGATGAGAAGTTAATCAATGAGAAAGGCTATGCGGAGCGCACTGTTCCCCCGAACCCCAAAGAAGAGGCAAATGAAGATGGCGTTATAATCACCCATGCGATTTCGCTTAGAACCGAACCAAAGTACTTAGAGGGCTTTGAGCACTTTGAGTATGTGAATCCCGACGCGCCAAGAGGGGGAACCATCGTACTGGCGGCCACGGGCACCTATGACAGCTTTCATCGCTATGGTCAGCGCGGCGTCTCGTCACCGGGAGCAACCCTGTTCTACGACACGCTGATGGTTAACAGTGAGGATGAGATAGAGGTGTTTTACGGCTTGATTGCCGAAACGGTGGAGTATTCAAAGGACTATGACTGGATAGTTTTCAACCTTAGGGACGAGGCTCGGCATCAGGATGGAAGGCCGATTCTGGCGGATGATGTGGTTTTTTCCTTCTACAAGTTTTTTAACGAGGGAGTCCCCCAGTTTAAAACCTATTACGAGAATGTGATATCGGTGGAAGCCCTTGATGACAGAAGGGTGAAATTCACGCTTAGGTCCGGAGATAAGGAGAAGCTGATTTCATTGGGTGGGCTAACGATACTCCCCCCGCAGTATTGGGAAGGCAGGGATTTTTCCGAGCCGCTCACGGAGCCTCCCCTGGGCAGCGGAGCCTATCGAGTTTCGGATTACGCGATGGGCCAGTACGTGGTTTTGGAGCGCCTGAAGGACTACTGGGCCCTCGATATTCCGGTTGTCAGGGGAACCCTGAATCTTGACTACACGCGTTACGATCTCTACCGGGACGAAATTGTTCAGTTGGAGGCATTGAAGGCAGGTGAGATAGATTTGAGGGCGGAGAATGTTTCCAAGCAATGGGCGACTCAGTATGAGGGGCCGAACTTCGATGCGGGCTATATAGTCAAGGAGGAGCTGCCGGATGAGACTCCCCCCGCGATACAGCGCTATATCTACAATATCCAGAGGGATGTTTTCTCGGATCGGCGGGTGCGGGAGGCAATCAGTTTGGTATTGGATTTCGAGTGGTTAAACAGGAATCTTTTTTACGATCAGTACAGCAGGACAAGGAGCTATTTCCAGGGAACTCCCTTTGAGGCATTGGGTTTGCCGGGGCCGGAGGAGTTGGAAATTCTGGAGCCCATTCGAGGGCGAATTCCGAGGGAGGTATTCGAAAGCGAATTTCAGCCTGAGGTGAGCGATGGTTCCGGGAACATACGCGCGCAGATTGCAAAGGCGCTGGCTATTTTAAAGGAGGCTGGCTGGGAAATTCGCGATCAGAAACTGGTTAACACCGAAACAGATATGCCGATGGTTTTCGAATTTTTGATGTACAGCCCATCAACCGAGCGGATAGCCATTCCTTTCCAGGAGAATCTGAAGAAGCTGGGAATAGAGATGACGATGCGCATGGTGGATTCATCGCAATATATCAACAGGGTTCGAGAAAGGGACTTTGATATGGTTTCCTGGGCCAGCGCCGGAACCTTCTTTCCGGGATCGGAGCTTCAGATAGCCCTGCATTCCGATTATATCGACGATACCTGGAACCTCTCCGGGATAAGCGATCCGGCTGTCGATTACCTTGTGGAAGGAATCGTGGAGAATCAGAATGATAACCAAAAGCTCCTCTATTGGGGACGGGCGCTCGACCGTGTTCTTCAGTGGAATCACTATGGAGTCCTGCTCTGGCACGCTGGTTTTGACAGGTTGGCATACTGGGACAAATTTAGCAGGCCGGAGATTAAGCCCAAGTACAGCATGGGTATAGGAACCTGGTGGTATGATGAGGAAAAGGCGGCCAAACTCCCATAGAACATGGGAAAGAAGGAATCCTGCGCCTGGCGGCTGAAAAAAATGGATAGAAACAGCGGGGTAGGAGAGGGGCTTTGGGTTTATATATCCTCCGCAGAATTTTGCTAATCGTTCCCACTCTGTGGGTAATTATCACTGTGAATTTCTTTATCGTTCAGGTGGCTCCCGGAGGACCTGTCGACCAGGCTATCGCCGAGGCTCGGGGAATCAAGTCCAATATGTCTACGGAGCGGATCTCCGGAGTTGGGCAGAGGGAGACAGGTGAGGGGGCGGAGGATCCAGGCAGTCGAGAGCGGAGCATGTATCGCGGCGCGCGTGGATTGGATGCCGAAACGGTGACCGAAATCGAGAAGCGCTTCGGATTCGACAAGCCGATTCATCTGCGATACGCGATCATGCTTAGGGATTATCTTCTACTTGATTTTGGCGACTCTCTGTTTAAGGGCCGCTCCGTGATTGGGCTGATACTTGAGCGCATGCCGGTTTCCATCTCTCTTGGTCTTTGGACTACCCTGGCGGTGTATCTCATCTCAATTCCACTAGGCATAAGGAAGGCAGTTCGCGACGGAACCAGGTTCGATCGATGGACGAGCATAGCCGTGGTTTTCGGCAATGCGATTCCATCCTTTCTTTTTGCCATTTTGCTTATCGTTTTATTTGCCGGAGGCTCCTTCTTGAGTATTTTTCCGCTGCGGGGACTTGTTTCAACGAACTGGAAGGAGCTGAGTTTTGGAATGAAGATTCTTGACTATTTCTGGCATCTGACTCTGCCGCTCGCTGCCATGCTGATTGGCGGATTTGCCTCTCTTACTCTGCTAACCAAGAACTCCTTCATAGATGAAATAGGCAAGCAGTATGTCATGACTGCCAGAGCCAAGGGCCTAACCGAGAAGAGAGTGTTACTCGGTCATGTTTTTCGCAATGCGATGTTGATTATCATAGCTGGTTTTCCGGGCGCCTTTATTGGGATGCTGTTCACCTCCTCGGTGATTATCGAAACTATTTTTTCACTCAATGGATTGGGCTTGCTGGGTTTTGAGGCGGTTATGCAGCGTGATTATCCTGTCATCTTCGGAACACTCTACATTTCAACGCTCCTGGGCCTCTTTTTGGGCCTGATATCCGATTTGATGTACACGGTGGTGGATCCCCGGATTGATTTCGAATCAAGAGCCATATGAACGAGATAAGATGGGAATGAGGGATTCGCTTACAGCCGAAAGATTACTCCGCTTTAGACGAAATAAACTGGGTCTGGTGTCGGCCTATGCTTTCGGCGCTCTCTTCCTCCTGAGTCTGTTTGCGGAGCTGCTTGCGAATGACAAGCCCCTCCTTCTCGGCTATAGAGGCAGAATCTACGCCCCTGTCTTTGTGAGCTACAGCGAGAGGGAGTTCGGCGGTGATTTTGATACAAGCGCCGATTACAGAGACCCCTTTGTAGCCAATCTAATTGAAACTGACGGCTGGATGCTGTGGCCGCCGATTCGCTTTCATTACAGCACCATCAACTATGATCTCCCCAGCCCGGCCCCCTCCGCTCCAAGCAGGGTGAACCTGCTGGGAACGGATGACAGGGGGAGAGACGTGCTGGCCCGAATTATCTATGGTTTTCGGATTTCGGTGCTCTTCGGGCTGTCCCTAACTCTGATTTCATCGGTTGTCGGTGTATCCGCGGGAGCGTTTATGGGCTACTACGGAGGAAAGTTGGACATTATTGGTCAGAGATTTATCGAAGTGTGGAGCAGCCTGCCAACCCTGTTCATCCTGATAATCCTCTCGAGTGTGACACAGCCGAATTTCTTCTGGCTCTTGGGCATCTTGCTCCTTTTCAGTTGGATGGGCTTTGTTGGCGTGGTGCGAGCCGAATTCCTAAGAGCGAGAAATTTCGAATATGTTCTTGCGGCGAAGGCCATGGGTCTCTCTGACAGGCAGGTGATATACCGCCATGTGCTTCCCAATGCGATGGTAGCCACCCTCACCTTCATGCCCTTTACGCTGAGTGGGGCAATTACTTCATTGACGGCCCTGGATTTTCTTGGATTTGGACTGCCTCCGGGCTCGCCCTCCCTGGGGGAATTACTCGCCCAGGCCAAGGCAAATCTCCAGGCGCCCTGGCTTGGGATTTCGGCCTTTCTAGTGCTGGCGCTTATATTGGTACTCCTGGTCTTTGTGGGTGAGGCCGTGCGTGATGCCTTCGACCCCAGAAAGGCTGTCTGATGGGTGGGGATAACCTACTTGAAATAAGAAATCTGCGGGTTGGGTTTAGAAGGGAGGAAGCGTTAAACGAGGTGCTTCACGGGGTGAATTTGAATTTAGCCGAGGGAGAGACGCTGGCGCTTGTGGGAGAGAGCGGTTCAGGCAAAACCGTTACGGCCCAATCGCTGCTTCGTCTTTATCCTCCGAACCTGGTGGAGTATAATGATGGAAAAGTAGTTTTCGATGGTATTTCTATTTTGGATGCCAGTGAAACCGAGCTGCTTTCGCTGCGCGGGGCGAGGATTGGCATTATCTTTCAGGAGCCGCTCTCGTCTCTTAATCCCCTCCACGATGTCCGTAAACAGCTAAATGAATCATTGAAACTTCATCAGGGCTTAAGCCCGAGGCAGGCTGCCCCAATAGCCCTCGACTGGCTTAGGCGGGTTGGTCTTCGTGATGCCGCTGAGCGCCTGCGCTCTTATCCGCATCAGCTCTCGGGAGGGGAGAGGCAGCGGGTTATGATTGCTCTTGCGATGCTAAACAATCCAAGGCTTCTCATTGCCGATGAGCCCACAACTGCGCTGGATGTAACTATTCAGGCAGGGGTTCTTTCCCTCGTAAAAAAGCTCCAGAAGGAAACGGGGATGGCAATCCTCTTTATTACTCACAACCTTGGCATTGTAAGACATTTCGCCGAGCGCATGGCAGTGATGCAAAACGGCAATATTGTGGAAATTGGCGATACGGATAGGATATTCGAAAACCCTGTTCATGAGCACACGCGACTGCTCATCGGCGCGGAGCCGGGAAAACTGTCCCCGAAGGCGGATTCAAATAAACATGTGCTAGCCGAGATTAGAAACCTCAAAGTTCATTTCCCGATTCAAAGAGGCTTCTTCAGGCGAAGGGTGGGATATATCAGGGCGGTTGATGGTGTCAGCGCCGCTGTTCGCGAGGGCCAGACCCTCGGCGTAGTGGGTGAGAGCGGCTCCGGGAAAACCACCCTGGGTAAGGCTCTGCTTCGTTTGGAGCAAAGTGAGGGCGAAATAATCTACGGCGGGAAGCCGATTAGCGGTTTGGATAGAAAGGCCATGCGGCCGCTTCGGAGGGAGCTTCAGATTATTTTTCAAGACCCCTTTGGTTCGCTGAGCCCGAGGATGTCGGTTGAGAAAATTATCGGAGAGGGTCTGAACCTTCATAAGATTGGAGAGAAGGCGGAGCGTTTGGAATTGATTCGGCAGGCGATGGAGGAAGTGGAGTTGGACCCTGCTTTTATGAATCGTTACCCGCATCAATTTTCGGGTGGACAGCGGCAGCGAATTGCGCTGGCTCGGGCTCTGGTTCTAAAGCCGCGGCTCATTGTCTTAGATGAGCCGACATCTTCCTTGGACAGATCGATTCAATTTCAGGTGATAGAGCTTCTAAAAAAAATTCAGCGGAGGCATGGGCTGAGTTATCTCTTCATCAGTCACGACATGGCGGTAGTGCGGGATTTGTGCCATGAGATAGCCGTGATGAAGGATGGTCTAATTGTGGAATCCGGCGAGGCCAGGCAGATTTTCTCCGCGCCTAGGCATCCCTACACGAGGGAGCTTATCCAAACGGCCTTCAATCCGGTGCTGCCGGAAATGTCATTTGTATCGGATTAATTCATCACCTATAATTTGGAAAATGAAGGCCAGGCTCCTTGCGTTCGGCGCTGCCGTTTTTCTCTCCCTGTCCTCTGGGTTGTGGGCAAGAGCGCAATTTGAGGGTGTTGATGATTTCATTGCCGCCGATCCCGAGGTGCGCCATGGAATTCTGTCCAATGGAATGCAGTATTTTGTCCGCGCCAATTCCAGACCCTCTGGGATGGCTGAGCTTCGATTAGTGCTCAAGGTGGGCTCAATTCTCGAAGACGATGATCAGCTGGGCTTGGCGCACTTTGTCGAGCATATGCTCTTTAACGGCACAGAGCGTTTTCCGGCGAATGAGCTTGTGAATGTTCTGGAATCCTTTGGCATGAAGTATGGCCCGGAGATAAATGCCTACACAACCTTTGACAGCACGGTTTACAAGCTCAAAGTCAGCACAAGAGATGACGAGGAATTCCAACTTGCCCTCAGTGTCCTGGAGGAGTGGGCCTTCAATGCCGCTCTGACCGAGGAGGAGTTTGAAAAGGAAAGAGCCGTCATAATTGAAGAATGGCGGGTGGGTAGGAACGCCGAGGCCAGGATGCTTGATGAAATCTATCCGACTCTATTTAGGGGCTCGCGTTATGCGGAGCGCCAGCCCATTGGGAGTACCGAAATTATTCAAAATGCGCCGGTGGAGGCCCTCAGACGTTTTTATAGGGATTGGTATCGTCCGAATTTAATGGCCATTATAGCGGTGGGCGACTTTGATGCGGATGAGACTGCCCGAATGATCAGGGAGCGTTTCAGCAGGCATGAGGGGCCTGAAAGGCCGAGGCCGCGCGTGCAATATGAAATTCCCGGGCATGATGAAACTCTCGTCAAAGTTGTGCACGATGATGAGGCCGCCCGCAGCAGTGTTCAAATACTGGTTAAGCATGATCGTAAGGTTAGCCGCTACAAAAAAGACCTTAGACATGAGGTGGTAGAGAAACTTTTTTACAGCATGTTCAACCAGAGACTCGCAAAGATTGCCCGGGAAGAGAATACGCCCTTTCTCAGCGCCTATGGTTTTAGAACTTCATATGCGAAGCAAACTTCCATCAGCGGTCTGACTGTAGCGACACGGGAGGATGGAATTCTTCCGGGTATGGAGGCATTGCTTACCGAGGCAGAGCGCATCCGGACCTTTGGTTTTTTGGATTCCGAGTTGGAAAGGGCGCGGCGCGGTTTATTGAATCAATATGAAGAGCTGTGGAAGCAGCGTGATGATTTGGAACCGTCCGTTTTGATTGAACCTCTGATGACTGCTTTCTTGTTAGGCGAAAAATATCCTTCGATAGATTGGCTGTGGCAGGTTCTTAACGAAATTCTTCCCACGATTACCTCAGAGGAAGTTGCCGAGTATTCCAAGATTCCACTTAGTGACAAAAACCGAGTTGTTGTTGTTAGAGGGCCCTCTGTTCCGGAGATTATCCAGCTCGGTGATAAGGCTGTTTTAGAGGTTTTTGACAGGGTGAGAGATCTGAAGCTCAAGCCATGGATGGAAGAGGCAGTCTCCGATGTGCTGGTTTCAACCCTGCCGGAACCCGGGCGCATCCTCTCACGCTCAGCGATTGAGGAAGTGGGTGTGCATATCTGGGAACTCTCCAATGGCGCTAGGGTTATCCTTAAGCCAACTTCCTATAAGGCTCAGCAGATACTTTTTCAGGCCTACAGCAGCGGTGGGCTTTCTCAGGTGGAGGATGAGGATTATATCTCGGCTCAGTATGCAGTTGATGTGGTTAATGAGGGTGGACTGGGAGATTTCTCGGCGGTGGGGCTATCCCAAGTATTGGCGGGTAAAAATGTCTCTATTGAACCATATATTTATGAAAACTACGAAGGCTTTACGGGCTCTGCGGGGTATGATGATTTTGAAACCTTGTTGGAGTTGCTTTATCTACATTTTACCGCGCTTCGAAGGGATGAAAGCGCGTGGGAGGCCTTCAAAACCAGAACTATCGAAAAAATCAAGCATCGTGAATCATCACCTGTGATTTACTACAACAATTTTCTTTGGGAGACCATTTTTAATGGGCATCCAAGGAGCAAGCCTGTCACCGTGGAGAGTTTCGACAGAGCTGATACGGATAGAGCCCTGGAAATTTTTGCTGAGCGCTTTGGGGGCGCGGCGGATTTTGTATTCGTTATCGTTGGGGATTTTGACCCCCCGGCCATCGAAGAGCCCGTTGAGCGCTGGCTGGGAGGCTTGGACGCCGGTTCTGCCGGCGAGGGCTGGGTAGACCGCGGCATGAGAAGCGCTCCCGGCGTGAGAGATGTTTCCCTGGAGGCTGGCTCTGAGCCGCTTAGCATGGTTACCCATGTTTGGAGCGGGCAGTGGAATGGAGATTTTGCCGAGAGATATAGAATTCAATCTCTTGCGGCGGCACTGGAAATGATTTTTACACAGGTGATTCGGGAGGACGCTGGCGGAACTTACAGCATAGGGATTTATCCAAGGTTAACTATGGTTCCTGTTAAGAGCTATCAGTTCATAATTCAATACTCATGTGCTCCGAACAGGGTGGAAGAGCTCAGTGAGAGGGTGCAATCCGTTGTAAGTCAATGGCGGGATGACGGCGTGGAGAAAAAGTATGCTGCGGATGTTTCAGCATCACAAAGGCGCAACTACGCCGAAAACCTGGAGAAAAATGACTGGTGGCTGAATCAGATCGTCTTTGCGGTGGCAACCGGAATAGATTATCGGGAGCTGCTTAACAGGCAGGCTCTGTATGATCTGCTTAGCGCGGAGATTCTTAGGCAGACGGCGTGTAAGTACCTAAACGATGATAATTACATTCGGGTTGTGCTCTATCCCGATGATTCTTAAATCCTCCTTTCCGCGCTCAAAATGAGAATTTTTGAAATTCCAGTCTTATGCTGGCGTTGTTGGACAGGTGGCATTATCGAGGAAAGCCGCCCCGAATCTTCCGGAGGCTCCATAAGCGGAAGATGCTAAAGAAATAAGGTTTAGCCTTTCCGAGCCAGGGCGCCACTCTGGAATTGGCCTACTTGGCAGCTTCAGAACATTTCCAAGAGCCCAAGAACCGACCGATGCTCAAGTTGAAATACAGCGCTATTGCACCTTACGCATACTGTTTGGCGATAAAGCTTCCCCTCTCAATCTGCTTTTAGGGCATGATGCAGTCTAAGAGCGAACAGTCTCAAAACTTCTAAAATATGAGCCCGCAAGGGGGCTTCAGAGGGAAAGATAAATCTTCATGTAGATGGTTAACTCCGCCCCCCTATTGTGATAACTTTCAAATTATGAACGAAAACGGCAAGATTAGTGAGATGGAAGCCATGATCAATACAATAAAAACCGAAATTGTGGAATTGAAAAAACAAATAAAAGAGCTGAAAGCTAAGCCTCCGTCTCAAAAAAGAGACGCCGAAATCAAGGATATTAAAAGAAAGATCGCCTCCAGGGAGGATGAAATAAAAAAACTGAAAGAGGAAGTGAAGAAGGCCAAAATCAGAAAACAGAAAGAGGAAGAGAAGAACAAACTTAGAAAACAGGAAGAGGATGAAGATCTGTCCAGAGGGATGTAAGTTTCAATTCAAAATATGACAGATACAGAGATATATGCAAGCTTAGAAGCATTTGAATCAGTCGGAAAAACTTGTGGGGAAATCCGGGTTTTTCAAAATCGTTGAGAAAGCTCTCCTTGAAGCCGCCCCGGCCTTATCGGAGGCGCAACAGCTTGATGAGGATTGTGCCATAAAAAAGCGAACAAGGCGCCCCAAGGAAGTCCGGGAGTAAGCTCATTTTAGCGGCCCGAGAATCACAGTCTCTCGTTCCGGTATTCAGATCAGGCTGACCGAGGCCGGTATTGTTCCTTCGGTTGGGAGCAAAGACGACTCCCTACGATAAGGCCTCGGCCCCGAAACGATCAACGATCACTGCAAGGCTGAAATTACCCGCCATAGAAGCTCCCGGCATCGAATAGAGCAGATGGGAACCCTGGACTTAAGGTGAATAGCCAACAGCCGCCGAATTATGGAGCTAATATCTCGCCAACGAAATTCAAATCGTTGTATTATGAACATTGAAAAAGGTTCGGCGGCAGCTGCCAGCTTCGAACGGCCTCTGGAATTCCTGGGCGGTTCACAAATAACCAAGGAGGATTATCTATTTATGCATAAGAAAGATAAGTGTGGAAGAGCGCTCATGGCACTTGCGTTTTCTCTTATAGTTACAGGAGTAAGGTGCAGCTCCGAAATCAATTCCAAAACCGACCCCGGAATCACAAGCTCTGGCTTTGTCACCCGCTGGAATACAGATGTCACCGGCGACAAGGTGGAGACGAAGACAAATCAAATAAGGCTGCCCCTGAGCGCAAGCGGCGCCTATGACTTTGTGGTTTCATGGGGTGATGGGAATGAGGATAGGATTACGGCACACGATCAAACACAGGTTACACATGCCTATGCGGCCCCAGGGGAGTACGAAATTACAATAACGGGGATATGTGAGGGATTTGGATTTGATTATGATTCTGATTCATATGCGAGTATTGGCGACTGCGCGAAGCTTTTGGATGTGAGCCAGTGGGGAGTGGTGAAGCTGCACAATGGAGGATATCAGTTTACAAATTGTACCAACCTCTCAGGCTTCTCAGCTCCTGATACTCCTGATCTTAGCGGTGTCACCAATATGCAAGGTATGTTTCTTGGCGCGTCAGCATTCAACCAGGATATCGGCTCATGGGATGTGAGCAATGTTACTGATATGAAATATATGTTTCTTCGCGCATCCGCATTCAATCAGGATATCGGCTCATGGGATGTGAGCAACGTTATTGATATGACTGGCATATTTCAGGATGCAAAATCGTTCAACCAGGATATTGGCACATGGGATGTGAGCAGTGTCACTGATATGCATGTTATGTTTGTTCGTGCGTCAGCATTCAACCAGGATATCGGCTCATGGGATGTGAGCGGTGTTACTGATATGACTGGCATGTTTGAGGGCACAAGTTCGTTTAATCAGGATATCGGCTTATGGGATGTGAGCAGCGTTATGGATATGACTGGCATGTTTCAGAATGCAAAAACATTCAATCAAGATATCGGCTCATGGGATGTGAGCAGTGTCACTGATATGTTTGCTATGTTTGCTGGCGCATCAGCATTCAACCAAAATATCGGCTTATGGGATGTGAGCAAGGTTGTTGATATGAAATATATGTTTGCTCGCGCATCTGCATTCAATCAGGATATCGGCTCATGGGATGTGAGCAGTGTTACTGGTATAGCTGCTATTTTTGAGGATGCAGAATCGTTCAACCAAGATATTGGCTTATGGGATGTGAGCAGTGTCACTGATATGCGCGACATGTTTTTTGGCGCATCAGCATTCAACCAGGATATGAGTGGATGGGATGTGAGCAGTGTCACTAATATGCGGGCTATGTTTCTTCGCGCATCGGCATTCAACCAAAATATCGGCTCATGGGATGTGAGCAAGGTTACTGATATATCTGGCATATTTCAGGATGCAAAATCGTTCAACCAAGATATTGGCACATGGGATGTGAGCAGTGTCACTGATATGCGGGCTATGTTTCTTCGCGCATCGGCATTCAACCAGGATATCGGCTCATGGGATGTGAGCAAAGTTACTGATATGTCTGGCATGTTTGGTGGTACATCAGCATTCAATCAGGATATCGGCTTATGGGATGTGAGCAGTGTCACTGATATGCAAAATATGTTTCTTGGCGCATCAGCATTCAACCAGGATATTGGCTCATGGGATGTGAGCAATGTTACTGATATGTCTGGCATGTTTGGTGGCGCATCAGCATTCAATCAGGATATTAGTGGATGGACTGTTGTTCAAGTAACTAATTATGAAAAAATGTTTTACTGCTGTCCCATAAATCCGGATAACAAGCCCAAGTTCTAATCAGTGCTCCTAACCACCTAGGATAACACTTAAGCCTGCCTTTCCCAAAGTCGCCTGAAGGTTGACAATTGGCAGTTGTCAAGGGTAGTTGCGTGATCTGCCCGCCAAGATAGGCTGTACGGCCGGAGATACTTCGGAAATGGGCGCGGCAGGCTCTAAAATCGATAGAGGTTTCAGCGGGATAGTCTTGAGCGGCGATGAGCGCAAGCGCCTGAAAGATTTGAAGAAAGAGAACAAGGGGCTCCGAACGGCCAACGAGATTCTTCAAAAGGAATTAAGCGTATTTCGCCCAGGCGAAGCCAGGCCGTCTAAAAAGCAGATATCAAGGCTGAAACAGGGCCGAACTCATTGAGGCCGGATTCTCATGAAAAAGACCAGGCAGATCTGGGATGATAACCGAAGGATCTGCAGCGCCAGAGCAACCTTGTCCCATCACCGAAAGACGATAGGCCGGATAATCCGGTTAGCAGAGACTTCACTGCAGCCAGGCCGAATCAGCTATGGGCTTGCTGACTTCACATTGTGTATCGGCAGTCTTGTCTATGTGAATTATCATCATCGATGTTTTCTATAGCGCCCCGAGAATCACAGTCTCTTGTTCCGGTATTCAGATCAGGCTGATCGAGAGCGGTATTGATCCTTCGTTTGGGAGCAAAGACGACTCCCTACGATAAGGCCGCGGCCCCGAAACGATCAACGGTCTCTACAAGACCGAAGTTATCCGCCATAGAAGCTCCCGACATCGAATAGAGCAGGTGGGAACCCTGGACTTAAGGTGAATAGTCAACAGCCGCCGAATTATGGAGCTGATATCTCGCCAACGGAATTCAAATCGTTGTATTATGAACATTGAAAAAGGTTCGGCTGCTGCTGCCGGGCTCGAACGGCCTCCGGAATTCCTGGACGGTTCACAAATAACCAAGGAGGATTATCTATTTATGCATAAGAAAGATAAGTGTGGAAGAGCGCTCATAGCGCTTGCGTTTTCTCTTATAGTTACAGGAGTAAGGTGCAGCTCCGGAATCAATTCCAAAACCGACCCCGGAATCACAAGCTCTAGCTTTGTCACCCGCTGGAATACGGATGTCACCGGCGACAACGTGGAGACGAATACAGATCAAATAAGGCTGCCCCTGAGCGCAAATGGAATCTATGACTTCGTAGTTGATTGGGGTGATGGGAATGAGGATAGGATTACGGCACACGATCAAGCACAGGTTACACATGCCTATGCGGTCCCGGGGGAGTACGAAGTTACAATAACGGGGATCTGTGAGGGTTTTGGATTTAGCTATGATCCCAAACTAGACACGAGTATTGGCGACTGCGCAAAGCTTCTGGATGTGAGCCAGTGGGGATCGGTGAAGCTGCACAATGAGGGATCCCAGTTTGCGCGCTGTACCAACCTCTCAGGCTTCTCAGCGCCTGATACTCCTGATCTTAGCAGCGTTACTAACATGGATACTATGTTTCTTGGCGCATCAGCATTCAACCAGGATATCGGCTCATGGGATGTGAGCAATGTTGTTTATATGGATGGCATGTTTGCTCACGCATCAGCATTCAACCAGGATATCGGCTCATGGGATGTGAGCAATGTTACTGATATGTCTGGTATGTTTGCTCACGCATCAGCATTCAACCAGGATATCGGCTCATGGGATGTGAGCAATGTCACTAATATGCATGTTATGCTTGCTGGTCCATCAGCATTCAACCAGGATATCAGTGGATGGGATGTGAGCAGTGTTACTGATATGTCTGGTATGTTTTGGGATGCATCAGCATTCAACCAGGATATCGGCTCATGGGATGTGAGCAGTGTCACTAATATGCGGGCTATGTTTTTTGGTGCATCAGCATTCAACCAGGATATGAGTGGATGGGATGTGAGCAGTGTCACTAATATGCAGGCTATGTTTCTTATTGCATCAGCATTCAACCAGGATATGAGTGGATGGGATGTGAGCAGTGTTACTGATATGTCTGGTATGTTTAAGGACGCAAAATCGTTTAACCAGGATATCGGCTTATGGGATGTGAGTAGTATCACCAAAATGCATAACATGTTTGTCCGCGCATCAGCATTCAACCAGGATATCAGTGGATGGGATGTGAGCAGTGTTACTGATATGCATGCTATGTTTGCTGGCGCATCAAAATTCAACCAGGATATTGGCTCATGGGATGTGAGCAGTGTTACTGATATGCATGTTATGTTTGCTGGCCCATCAACTTTCAACCGGGATATTGGCTCTTGGGATGTGAACAATGTTACTGATATGTCTGCTATGTTTTGGGATGCATCAGCATTCGACCAGGATATTGGCTCTTGGGATGTGAGCAGTGTTACTGATATGCACGACATGTTTCTTGGCGCGTCAGCATTCAACCAGGATATTGGCTCATGGGATGTGAGCAATGTTACTGATATGTCTGGCATGTTTGGTGGTGCATCAGCATTCAATCAGGATATTAGTGGATGGACTGTTGCTCAAGTAACTGATTATGAAAAAATGTTCAACGGCTGCCTCATAGATCCAGATAACAAGCCCAAGTTCTAGTCAGTGCTCCTAATCACCTGAAATAACACTTAAGCCTGCCTTTCCCAAAGTCGCCTGAAAGTTGAACAGTTGGCAGTTGTCAAGGGTAGTTGCGTGATCTGCCCGCCAAGATAGGCTGTACGGCCGGAGATACTTCGGAAACGGACGCGGCAGACTCTAAAATCGATAGAGGTTTCAGCGGGATAGTCTTGAGCGGTGATGAGCGCAAGCGCCTG
>Ga0056121_1000147_pt1 | contig 31008 bp, 32 predicted proteins | sample WorMetHEROISLAND_FD_83872 | JGI IMG/M metagenome (GOLD analysis project Ga0056121, IMG submission 83872) | Marine gutless worms symbiont microbial communities from Max Planck institute for Marine Microbiology, Germany - Olavius sp. 1 HERON ISLAND ...
CCATAGTCTGGAGGACTAAAGTCCTCATCCGTGGACAAGCCACGGACTGAACGTGAAGGGACTTAAAGTCCATAGTTTCAACGATGATGCGCTTCGCGCACTAAAGTTATTGAAGCAATGAAAGCATTTACGAAATATTAAGCGGCTTGAAATATAAAGATGCTAGAAAACAAATAGAGTCCTTTGTTGACTTCTCATCAAAAAACAATATACTCTCTTTAACTATCGAATCAAGCAAGGTTTCTGCACAAATATATGCTGATCTCCGAAAAGAGCAGGTACCCCAGTTGATGATATTGATCTGTTAATAGCAGGAATCGCTTTAGAAAATAACCTTATTATGGTTACAAATAATACAGGTCACTTTGAGAGAATAGAAGGTTAACCGTAGAAAATTGGTCAATATAAAAAGCCTGAAGAAAAGGGGTCCAGAAAAGGCAGAAAAAGGACCAGGTTCAATTGATAGGTCGTTTTTCACAGTTCGTTCGCCTAACATTTGACTGCAAGCGACCCAATGCAGCGCTCCGGCTCCTCAGCAGCCTTCAAACTCAGTGCCACATGGCATTGGGTGCCTGAGCCAAGGCGTTAGGCTCGGAAAAAACCCACATCATGCAGGAATAAAGGTATACCTCGATTCTACCATTCCACGTTATTACTTCGATCAGCATGAATCACTACGGACATTTTATGAAATTACAAGGAGATGGCGGTTAGAGATGTCTCATGCCTATGAGATATTTATTTCGGATGCGGTGCTGCAAGAATTGAATGCCGGAGACTATCCGCGCAAGAAAGAAATTATGAAATTTGCAACGCGCATCCCTCTGTTAACGAAAGCCCAAGGCCTTGAGTAAATCCTGGAATTCTACGTTGAAAATTATGTCATGCCGATCTCTTTATTGGGCGACGCGATGCATCTTGCATATGCAAGCTATTATGATATTCAATACCTTCTTACGTGGAACTGTAACCACTTTGCCAATGCTAACAAGAGAAAGCACATTCGCGTCATTAACGGCCGTCTTGGCCTATCTACACCCGAACTTGTTACACCACTTGAACTGTTTGCAGAGGTGATTTAAAAATGATTTATTCAGAAATACTCGATGAAAAAGACAGAGTGCAGACGAAACTTTCCGATGAGACCACCTCAGTTCGTGAGTATATAGAGCGTTTGCACCGCGCGGCGAAAGATGTTGCGGAATTATATGGGGTAAAACTTAAATACGTCACACTGCCTAACAAGAGCCTCCAGCCGACCTGCTAACTCCGGTGTTGTTTGAGGGTAGGGTGATTCCTGCCACGTTGGGTTCTGCCTGCAAGTCCGTCGTCTCCTTCCCGCGGGCGGTTGAGGCTATCATTAGGCTGCGAAATCTGTAATAAATAGATAAGGAAAAACCATGCGAGTTACACTAGAATTGTCAAACAACATTCAAACATTATCTCCCGAGAAACAGAAAGAAAAGCTGTTGCAGGCATTACAGACCTCAGGGTTTGAAAGTAAGCTCATTGGGAAAAGGGAGATGATTTTTTAAAGATTATTAGCAAAGAAACACATAAAGGTCTATAGCTATGTCTTATAGTGATTTTAAAACACTGGAAGATGTCAAGAAAAAATTTAGTGTCTCGATAAACTCAAGTGGTTCTCTATTTGCGAATATCGAACAGACGAAAGCAAGTGAACAGCTTACCGCCATTTTAAATGAAAACATCTCATTAGCATTAAATATCAATACTGAAAAAGCACGCTCTGAAATGATTATAGTTCCAGTTCTTATCGAGGTGAGGAAGCTTCTTGAACGAAAAGTCAGCTTATTTTCCGGCTTGGAGTTTAATGTTGACGAAAAGCTCGGTTTAACCGGATATTGTGACTTTATTTTGAGCAAATCACCAGATCAAGTATTTATTGAATTCCCTGTGGTTTGCATTGTTGAAGCAAAGAATGAAAACATAAAGTCTGGCTATGCTCAATGTATGGCAGAAATGATTGCTGCTGAAATGTATAATAAGAAAAAGTCTTTTTCAGCGCAGTCCATATTAGGTGTTGTTACTACTGGAAGTAATTGGAAGTTTTTGAAACTTGAACAGAATACAATTTACATTGATTATGAGGAGTACTTAATCAGCCAGATTGATATAATATTAAGCGTTTTTGTTAAAGTCATCAACTCAATACAGATAAAAACCTAACGAACAACTCCAGCTGACCTCCTTCGTCGGCAGATGATTCGAGCATTAGGCATTCTATAAAGGACCCGCAATACCGGACATTGTTTTGGTATGGTTAATTTGTATGTTCAAAAATATGCGCAATTGCCCTGGATTTTCCAAGGCCCGGATTTTCCGATGCCTGAGGTTTCCGAGGTAGTTGGTGGGCGGAATACAAATGACGATCAGTTGGGAATTCTTTTTTTGCCGCAAATAAACACTAATAAACGCAAATAGTCAATACAAATAGGCCGAAACAAAGTAGAGAGTATTCAGCCTAGTACCCGGTTTCGACTGATATTGCAAATTTCTCGAAGGAGGCGCACATCCAGCTTAAGGGATTATGCCCGCAATATCAGTCGAAATGATGTACTAATAGGGCTGAACACTAATTGAGTCTGCCGGAAAACATTTGCGTCCAGTTGTGTTTATTTGCGGATAAATCTTCACGGCTGACAACCAGGAGCCGAATAACATGCCCGGCGCGAAAGAAATACGCACCAAGATCGCCAGCATCAAAAGCACGCAGAAGATCACCAAGGCCATGGAAATGGTGGCGGCGTCCAAGATGCGCAAGGCGCAGGACCGTATGTCCGCCTCCCGCCCCTTCGCCGAGAAGATGCTGCAGGTAATCGGGCACCTGCGTCACGCGACGCCGGAATACAGACACAGCTTTCTGGCGACCGAGCGTGAGCGCAAGCGTGTCGGTTATATCGTGGTCGCTTCCGACCGTGGCCTGTGCGGGGGCCTGAACGGCAACCTGTTTCGGGGCATCGTGCGGGAACTCAAGGAGCAGAAACAGGCCGGTGTCGAGACCGTGTTTGCCGCCGTCGGCAATAAGGCCCTCGGCTTCTTCAAGCGCTTCGGCGGTGAGGTCATGGCCCAGGTGACGCACTTGGGGGATCGGCCTCACATCGAGGACCTGATCGGCATCGTCAAAGTGATGCTGGACGCTTATGAATCCGGCAAGATCGACACCATCTATATCGCGGGCAATATGTTCGTGAACACCATGACCCAGCGACCGGAGATCAAACAACTAGTGCCGATCCGGGCCGAAGATACCGAGGTCGATGAAACGGCCCGCCATCACTGGGACTATATCTACGAGCCGGACGCCAAAACGGTGCTCGATGCCCTACTCATGCGCTATATCGAGTCCCTGGTCTACCAGGCGGTCGTGGAGAACGGCGCCTGCGAGCAGGCCGCGCGCATGGTGGCCATGAAATCCGCTTCCGACAACGCCGGAAATCTCATCGATGAGCTGCAGCTCGTCTATAACAAAGCCCGCCAGGCGGCGATCACCCAGGAGATTTCCGAGATCGTCAGCGGCGCGGCCGCGGTTTGATCGGGATTTCGAGTAGTACAGCAGTACCAAAGTACCGATGATATGGGAATCATTTTTTCCGCAAATGAACGTGAATCAACGCAAATTAGTCGCAATCGGTTCGCCGTCAGTGGTAGTTCTCGGTCCCGTTACGTTCATTGCTTCAATAACTTTAGTGCGCGAAGCGCATCATAGTTGAAACTATGGACTTTAAGTCCATAGTGGTTGATTGCGTTTATTTGCGGACTAATCTTCCGTGAGAATTCTGCTCGTTTATCGAGACGCCGCACGGCGGCAAGAGGAAAGACTATGAGCTCGGGTAACCTGGTGCAAATCATCGGTGCCGTGGTGGACGTACAGTTTCCCCGCGGTGAGATGCCGAAGGTCTACGAGGCGTTGACGATCGACGAGGTCGGCCTGACGCTCGAGGTACAACAGCAGCTCGGCGACGGCATCGTGCGCACCATCGCCATGGGCTCTACCGACGGTCTGCGTCGCGGCTTGGTTGCCACCAGCACCGGTGCGCCCATCAAGGTCCCGGTCGGTACCCCCACCCTGGGCCGCATCATGGATATCCTGGGCGAGCCCGTGGATGAAAAGGGTCCGGTGGAGTCCGAGGCACGCTGGCCCATCCACCGTACCGCGCCCAAGTTCGAGGACCAGGCGGCCGCCACCGAGCTCCTGGAGACAGGCATCAAGGTCATCGACCTTATCATGCCTATCGCTAAGGGTGGCAAGGTCGGACTGTTCGGTGGAGCCGGTGTCGGTAAGACAGTCACCCTGATGGAGCTGATCCGCAACATCGCCGTGGAGCACTCTGGTTATTCGGTGTTCGCGGGCGTGGGCGAACGGACCCGTGAGGGTAACGACTTCTACCACGAGATGATGGAGTCGAACGTCCTCGACAAGGTCGCCCTGGTCTACGGCCAGATGAATGAGCCGCCGGGGAACCGGGCCCGCGTCGCCCTGACCGGCCTCACCATGGCCGAGTATTTCCGCGACGAAGGCCGCGACGTCCTGATGTTCATCGACAACATCTACCGCTACACCCTGGCCGGCACCGAGGTCTCCGCATTGCTCGGGCGCATGCCCTCGGCCGTGGGATACCAGCCCACCCTGGCCTTGGAGATGGGCCTGTTGCAGGAACGCATCACCTCCACCCGGACCGGCTCCATTACCTCCTTCCAGGCGGTGTACGTACCTGCGGACGACCTCACCGACCCGTCGCCGGCCACCACCTTCGCCCACCTCGATGCCACCTTGGTGCTGTCGCGGCAAATCGCGGAGCTGGGCATCTACCCGGCGGTGGATCCCCTGGACTCCACCAGCCGTATCCTGGATCCCAACGTAGTCGGCCAGGAGCACTATGAGACGGCGCGCTCGGTCCAGGGTACCCTACAGCGCTACAAGGAGCTCAAGGACATCATCGCTATCCTGGGGATGGACGAGCTGTCCGACGAGGATAAGCTGACCGTCGCCCGCGCGCGCAAGATTCAACGCTTCCTCTCCCAGCCCTTCTTCGTGGCGGAGGTCTTCACCGGCTCTTCCGGCAAGTACGTGCCTTTAAAAGACACCATCGCGGCCTTCAAGGCCATCGTCGCCGGCGACTACGATCATCTCCCCGAGCAGGCCTTCTACATGGTGGGCGGAATCGACGAGGCCGTCGCCAAAGCCGAGAGCATGTAACGCCGGGAGGATTCCCATGGCAATGACCGTTCATGTGGACATCGTGAGTGCCGAGGGGGCCATCCACTCGGGGCTGGCGACCATGGTGTATGCGCCGGCGGAGATGGGAGAAGTCGGCATCTCGCCCCGTCATACGGCCTTGATGACCCGCTTGAAGCCCGGTGACGTCCGGGTCGAGTCCGAGGACGGGAAGATGGAACACTTCTATATCTCCGGCGGCATGCTCGAAGTCCAGCCGCAGGTGGTTACCGTTCTGGCGGATACGGCAATCCGCGCCCGCGACCTGGACGAGGCCGCGGCGATGGACGCCAAACGGCGCGCGGAAGATGCCCTGGCTGGAAAGACCGCCGAATTCGAACACGCCCAGGCCCAGGCAGAACTCGCGGCGGCCGTCGCCCAGCTGCGCGCGATCGAGAAGCTGCGTAAGCTGAAGGGTGCCTGAATGCTAGGGGGTGTTCTCAATCAACAACCTGAATCCGTGAGGTAAACTCCAGCGTTGAGCTTAACCATACGGTTTTGCTGATATTAGAAATTGGCCACTGCATCCGCCGGATGACACGGGCAATCTTAATCTATCGAGTAAAATCACCGTGTTACCTCTAATTGAGAACACCCCCTAGTACCCTATTTCACCTTATTTTTCGCTCTCAGAGCCTCCCAAACGCGTCAAGGCATGGCGCGCAGGGAATAGCCACGCGCTCTTGCCAAGCGCTGTAACATCGCCTTGGCGCGTTTGGAGGGCCTCCCTTCGGGCGCGACGAGAGGTGGCCATCTGCGGTGTTGTACGAGCTTGAAAGAGGACCGACTATCCTTAAGCTCGCGTCCCCTCCCCGCGGCATTGCTTGATGGGGTTCGCCGCCGGGCGCATCCCGCGCCCGGCGGTTCGTCACATCCTACGTCCTCGGCACGACCATCGGGAGTGGCGAGGACAGCGAACCTTACCACAATTGGATGGCCTCTCTGTCCTGCTTTGAGCAGACGAGCAATTCCGCCACGATCCATATTTCAGGAGGATTTAGACGTGTTTGCTCCGGAGTCAGGGTCCTTAGTTACCCTCATGCAACAGATAACGCCTGGGTTGTAACGTTTTTGCTCTTATGTTGTTTTTCGGTTGGCTCCTTGTTTTCCTTGTGCTACTTTCTAATTCAAGCTGTGTGCTTAAGACTATGAAAGTGCTGCTTGTCACCGGGTAGTTGTTGCAGAGCACCAACGGGGGGAGTAACAGGCGGTGGCCGGATAGGCACGTGGCTTCCCTGGATATCCATACGTCTTGCTTCATAACCTTGGGGAATTGTGGGGATGGCTTGAAGCGTGTGTGAAATGGCTGTAGCATCCAAAAGGTTATGAACCTATATGGCTGATTGTGTTCGCTAATCTGACACCTGAGAAATTAGGAGATCCGACTGAAGAAGACATTTGATCCGACTGATGAAGACATTTCGTAAAAAGCCTCTGAGCCTCGCTGTCGCGGCGGCATTGGGCATGGCCGTTTCCACCTTCGATGCCGGTGCGGTCAATCTGGCGGCGGACGGTATTGGGGAGGTCGCCATTGCCCCTTACTACACCACCCGTGACGGCTGGATGACGCTGATCAACCTGACCAACACCCGACCCTACCCGATCGTGGTCAAGGTCCGTATCCACGAGGGCCATAATACCCGTGACGTACTGGACTTCAATGTCGCCCTGTCGTCGAATGACATGTGGACTGCCGCACTCAAGGGAGGAAGATGGACAGCCGACACTCGTGCCCAGCGTCAAGGACAACGACAGGACCTGTATCATCGGTAGCGCTGGTACCAACAAAAAGCTGAATGCATTGGCATTCACGGATGCCAATTCCGACCAGGGCAAGGGGAGTAACGATCCGAATAGCGAAGACGCCTTCGATCGAATGCGCGAAGGCTACATCGAGTTCATCGTCATGGGCTATGCGGATCCGAGTACCGGCATCGGTAAGACCATCGAGGATCACAATTGCGCGGGAGTGACTGATGCATTCAGCGAAGCCAATATCCTGACTACGGCGCGGCAGTTCGGCGAGCCCATCAATGCGCTCAAGTTCAACTTCCGCCTGGTCCACGGTGGGTGCGGCATGGGGGCGGGCGGTCAGGCGGTCACCTGGGCCAACTTCTTCAACCACCTCGAGAGTGCAACAGTCCTGGGAGTAGCGAGCGGACCGGTCGAGAATTACCCGGACGGTGGCGCGACGCCTTCAACCAATGCGAACTGCGCAATCGACCGGGGCGCCGAACGTCGTGTTCCGGGCAAGGATTGGGATCCCACCACTGCGGCAGAGGGTGGTACTTGCCGCAATCTGATCACGGCCCAGGAGCTCAACGTTTTCCTGGAGCCGTCGCTGAACGATGCCTTCCCGCGCGTGGGCAGCCTGTATGATGACATGACGAACAAGGTGTGGCAGGCCTCCGAGACAGTCCTGACAGCACAAGGGCGTACTGTGATCAGCTATGGGGGTAAGACGGAAGCCCGCGGTGTCGATGCGTTCAGCGCCACGATCCAGCGCTGGAGCGTGATCAACGAATGGGTTGTTAAGAGGTCGGAAGTGGACGCCGAAACCGAGTGGGTCGTGACCTTCCCGACCAAGGCCTTCTATGTCGACAAGGTCAGCCAGGTCCAGGCCGCTATTGGGTCTCTTGCCGCGGATAGCAATACCGTTGCTCGCCCGGAGACTGTATGTATACAGGTGCGACGGAGGCGTATGCTCTATTCAAGGAGGTATTTCCGGGCAAGGGTATGTCGTGCAGCGGGGTGAGCTTCACCGTCTTCGACCGCGACGAGCACAGCCTAGCCCCGACCCCCGTTGGTGGCATCATCGACTCGCCGGCACCGCCGCATACGGTCGAAACGGACTCCTTGTGTTATGTGACGAATGTCCTGAAGTTCAGCGAGACCAGTGGGGTGCTCGGATCCGACCTGGCGAAGATAGTCAATGTCTCTGGTATGGCTCAGAATAAGGGTTGGATGGAGCTGGATCTGACTGTCGATGCCGCGGCGCAGACGGGATTGCCGCTGGCGTGTGGTGGTACGACGAAGGCGTTTCAAGGCTTGCCGGCTATCGGCTTTATGATGAAGAAACGTATCTTCCGTGACCCGACGTTCAACTACATGACCAGCATTAAACATGCGTACAGGCGCAAGAAGTAATTGGGTAGGGTGTGGAACTGATCGTTCCACGACTGCCGGCTGGCCTTGACGGATCCGGTTAACCAATGGCGGTGGGGCGGCAGCCCCACCGTTTTTTTGGAAAATACTAAGAAAATCGAAAGTAATGCCAGATTCGCTCCCTCACCCCCCCTGGGAGAGGGTTGGGGTAAGGAGGGACCAAGGGCTTTGGTTTCGATGCAGTTAGTCACTACCCGAATGATTTATGCGCGGGCTGTTTCGGAAACGCTTCGACGTCAGTATTGTCGTTGTCGCCTACGCTATGGCCCGGGAGCTGCCGCGCATCCTGTACTCCTTGACTGGGGATTATCAACGGCACTGCGCAGGGATCGACTATGAGGTCCTGGTGTCGACAATGGCTCTCCCGAGCCCTTCGGACACGAGCGGGTCGCCGCCTACGGAGACAATTTCCGCTATTTCTATCTCGATAATCCCCCGTCTTCCCCGGCCTATGCGCTCAATTACGGTGCCGAGCGGGCCCGTGGGCGTGTCCTGTGCCTGATGGTCGATGGGGCCCGGCTGGTCACACCGGGTATACTGAGCTTAGCCGCGGCGGCGTTTCGCGCCTACCGGGATCCTACGGTCGCGGTGCTCGGTTGGCACCTGGGGGAGGACCTGCAACATCGGTCGATTGCCGGGGGCTATGATCAGGCGCGGGAAGACGCCTTCCTGGCGGCCATTGATTGGCCACGAAGCGGCTACCGTTTATTCGAGATAGCGGTCCTCACCGGGTCTTGCGTGGGGGGATGGTTTCGACCGATCGGGGAAAGCAACGCCGTTTTTGTCCGCCGGGATGCCTATGGTCGATTGGGCGGATTCGATGAGCGCTTCGATTTCCCCGGCGGTGGGTTCGTCAATCTCGACTTCTTTCGACGGGCGGTATTGCGCAAGGGGTCCGAATTGGTCATTCTACTGGGGGAGGGGACCTTCCACCAGCTCCACGGCGGTATTGCAACCAACGCCAGGAGTGAACAGGAACGACAAGACCTCCAGCGCCGCTGGGAGACTCAGTACAAGGCATTACGGGGCGGGGCCTTCGATATGCCTGAGAAACGCCCCATCTATCTGGGCGGGATATCGCCCAGCGTGCTGCCCTCCATCGCCTCATCCGTACAGCTTGCCATGGAAGAACCCACGCTTTGACCGAGGATTCAAGCTATGAAAGTGAAGTACTTCGGAGACACGGATACGCTGTATATCGGGTTTCAAGAGAATAATATTTCGGAGACGAAGGATCTTGATGAAAATACGATTATGGATCCGGATCGAGAAGAGAATGTGTATGCATTGACTATTGAACATGCCAGCCAAAGAACAGATGTAAACCAATTAACACTTAGAGGCATGGTGGCATAACACGGCACTCTGCCCGACCGCCTACCTCATATTAGCGCGTTCCCCGAACAATCCCCGGTGCGATGACCGATCAAACGATCAAGAACGGAAAGCTGGTATCCCTTACCTACAGCATTTGCGACCAATCCGGCGGTGTGCTGGAGCAGTCCGACCTACCTGTGAGCTACATCCACGGTGGTCAGACCGAGCTCATCGGCGGTATGGACCGGGCAGTGGCGGGGAAGCGTGCCGGCGATAGCGTCCGATTCGAGTTGGGGCCGAATCAGGGCTTGGGCCCCCACGATCCGAACCTCACCTTTACCGATGCCATCGACAATGTTCCGCCACAGTTTCGCCATGTGGGTGCCGAGGTGCGGATGCAGAGCGAGTCGGGCGATATCAAGACCTTTTACGTCACCAAGATCGAGAGCGGACAGCTTACCCTGGATGCCAATCACCCGCTGGCCGGGAAGAACCTGCGCGTTGAGGCGAAGATCAGGGAAGTCCGCGATCCCACGCTCCAGGAACTCATGCAAGACGGGATGGCTTGATCGGTCTTATAAGAAGCCTGATATGGATGCTCTCAACTATCGATCACATTGAACGGGCGATCACATTGAGCGGACAATATCTTCACGGAAAAATTGGCCGCAAATCAATGCAAATGGACGCAAATCAATGCAATGGGATCAAGAACCGTCGATGATGGTGAGCCGATTCCGACCGCTTTGCGTTCATTGCTTCAATAACTTTAGTGCGCGAAGCGCACCATAGTTGAAACTATGGACGTTAAGTCCCTTCACGTTCAGTCCGTGGCTTGTCCACGGATGAGGACTTTAGTCCTCCAGACTATGGACTTTCAGTCCATAGTGGTTGATTCACTCGCGCCGGTGGGATTCGCACCCCAGCGACTCGATCGTTTTTATCACGGCTATTTCGACCACTATCGCGGCGAACCCGTGGTCGGCAAGGCTACCCCTTCCTATCTCTACCTTCCCGCGGCGATTGCCGGTCTGCATCATTACAACCCGCGTTTGAAGCTGATCGTTCTGCTGCGCGATCCCCTGGAACGCGCCTTGTCGGCCTATGCGATGGAGCGCAACCGAGGCCGGGAAGCTTGGCCGGTGGATCTGGCACTGGGCCTGGAACCGGTAAGGCGCCTGGCCGCGTCCGTGTTCCGGGGTAGCCGGATATTTTCTTACACTGATCGTGGTCGCTACAGGCGTCAGCTCGATACCCTGGAAAGGTACTTTCCAAAGGAGCAGATTCTACTCCTGGATTCCGAGGCACTGGACCGCCGCTACGAGGAGACGCTGCGTTCGGTCTACGCCTTTCTCGGAATCCCGGTACCCAGCCCGCTGCCTGCTCCCCGTAGGGTACGACAGACTGAACGAAAATACCGCCCGTCGAGCCTTACCCTGACATGGTTGCGATGGGTACTGAGAAAAGAGCGACGCTGGCTACGCGAGCGCTTTCCGGATAGTGGTTAAATTTATGGCATAGTTGTGCAACCTAATGATTCGAACCCCCACTGTTTTTGCCATCCATAGCATCTGGGTTTCGGCAATCCCTGCCGGAATGACGCGGTCGGGGCGGGCAGACTTCACTACTTAAAATTTAGCCACTACAGCTTTTCGAATTGCTCTTATTAATTGGCGGCCGATACGGCCCTTGGGGTAGTGCTCCAGTGCTTCCGCCAGGACCGAAAGGAATGCATCCCGTTGGGCATCGGGTCCATATTCGGTCAGCACATGACTGCGGGCCCGGCGACCGATCTCGGTATGGTATCCGTCGTCACGGATGAGTCTATCCAGTTGGGATCGCCATTGGGCCTTCGAATCACAGCAGTATCCGGTCTCGCCCTGGAGAATGGCGGAACGCATCGGTGGCGTGGCGGTTGCGATGGTCGGGACTCCGACCAGGCCCGCTTCGAAGTACTTGAGCCCGCTCTTTGTCTCGCAAAAGGGGTTACCTGCCTCCAGCGGCGCCAGATTGATGTCGAAGCGGGAGAGTTCACCCGGAAGTTCCTCGAAGGCGACCTTGGGGCGTCGCTCGATACGGCTCCCGAATTTCAGGATTTGTGGAAACTCCTGGCGATCCAGGTCCTTGAGGATCGTCAAGGAGCCCCGGCGATGGGTGTCGAGGGTCTCGACCAAGGGTTCGACGATTGTTCCGAAATCGCGCTGATGCGTCGGCGTGCCGCTTGCGTAGCCGATCCGGAGCCCGTCTCCGCTGTCCGCATGTTCCGGGAGGCGCGCCGCGACGGCGAGTCTCGCCCGGTTGAGTCCGTTGGGAACTATAAAGGAGTCCCGCACGATCAAATGCGCCGCTCGGCGAAGGGGTTCGGTGGGGAGGATGGCGAAATCGGCTTTGACCAACGCCTGTCGATACCGCAGGGATTTTGCGTGCCAATCGGCCTCGGAGACGTCCGGACGCCGTAGGTAATCGAAGTAAGCGGGCGTCATATGATCGGGGTTGAAGACTAGATCATCGATGTCGAAACCTAGCGGAATCCCGGCGCGCCGGCAGTGGCGATAAAGTCGGGACAAACCCGCGTCCCACTCGCAGCGGTAGACCAGGACCAGGCCTGCGTCGCTTGCCTGCATCAACAGCTCCAGGCTCTCGGCGGGCAGTACGGACACCGGAATCTGGCACGCGGTAAGCGCCTCGATGCGGTATTGCACGCGGTATCGCGGTATAGATGGCCCCTGCTCGAGGGCGCGCCGGTTACGAAAAGCACGCCTTTTGACGGGCGAAACTCATCGACGCGGACCCGGTTGGTCAATGCATGGACCATCCTCGGCGCCCAGGGGTCGGCCTCGTAGGCCGCCGGGATCACCCCCCTGACGGCGCCGAATCGTTCATGGATATCGGACAAGACCCGGCTTTGATATGCAAAATATGCGCGCGATGCGTTATCTAAATCGCATCTGACGAAACGTCGAACACGTTCGTAACAGGCCTCCGCTATCCGGTATTCCGGCGTGGAGCCAGGATGCAGGGGGCTGCGCTGACGTGAGGGATCGACCAGGACGGTCAGCTCAGTCTCCGCCTCGGTGACTGCCCGTGGCGGTGAGATGCCGAGTGTGTCCAGGCTTTGCCGCAGCCCATGCACCGGTGCGTGCAATAGGCCTTCATAAGTAAGCCAGGCTCGGGGCATGTCCTGTGAGTGTTGCTCCGCTTCCAGGAGATAACTTAGCCATAGTAAAATCGCCCGATCGTCTTGTACCATCGCTGCCGGACGTGATGCTTCATCCTGCCAGCGTCGGCGCAGGAATTCCACGACCCTGAGCGGGTGCCGTACAATCAAGCGCATAGCTGCTGATCCCGAGGCAGCGCGCGGCTTCCGACCAGAGCGGCAGCAGGCGACACAGGCGAGAGTCTTTGAGGGCTATGATGTCCCCTGACGCCAGCCAGCCTTCGAGCAGGGGTACGGCCTGCCGGAGAAAACCTGCTCGCTCATCGGCAAAGCCTCGCGGCTCGAACGGCCGGTCGTCCCACCAGGGCCGGCCAAGGGCCTCGAGGGTCTTGTTGTTCAGCGAAACAAGCGCTTTCGGTTCCCAATATCCGTTCGGATTGTCCACCGCCGCCGGCAATAGGGAACCGGGTATTAGGATACCCAGGCGATCGATTGCCTACGCCAGCATTGATGTGCCGCTTCAATGCATACCTAAGATGAATACCAGCTTTTTCATAAGCGAAGGATACAGAATCCGATTCCGTGGGAGGGGGGGGCCCGACAAGCCCTGATATTTTAAAAGCCCTTGCGTGAAGATTCGGGGGAAGGAAGCACAGTCTATGAGCACAAAACATCCCACGCTAGTGCCCGAGGCACGGGCGTTGCGAGTATTTTCCGAGACCCGGACGGAACGCATCCGAGGGGCCGCGTATCCTTTGGAACAACTGAAACAACGGGTGCCGTCATGACCATGCAGCTGGGTGTGCTTGTGCTCGCCGCGGGAAAGGGCAAACGGATGCGCTCGCGGATGCCCAAGGTCCTGCACCCGCTGGCCGGCAAGCCGCTCCTGGCCCATGTCCTGGACACCGCCCAGGTCCTGGGGGCGGCACGGACAGGCGTCGTCTACGGCCACGGGGGCGAGCTGGTGCCCCGACAGATGGCCGACTACGGCTGCATCTGGGTGGAGCAGGCCGAACAGCGGGGGACCGGCCATGCCGTCATGCAGGCGCTGCCCCACATGCGAGACATGGACCGGATCCTGGTCCTCTACGGCGACGTGCCCCTGATACGGCCGGCCACCCTCCAACGCCTGATGGAGGCCGCAGCGGCCACCGATCTCGGCGTGTTGACCGCGATACTCGAGGATCCCACTGGCTACGGGCGCATCGTCCGGGACGAGTCCGGGCGGGTCGTGCGCAACGTGGAGCAACGGGATGCCACGGCGGACGAGCTGCGGGTCGGCGAGGTCAACACGGGCTTTCTCGTCGCGGATCGGGCCAGGCTGGATGACTGGCTGGCGCGCATCGGGAACCACAATGCCCAGGGTGAATACTATTTGACCGATATCCTGGCGTTGGCCGTGCGCGCGGGGGTGGAGATCGCGACCAGTCAGCCGGAGACCCTGGATGAGGTGTACGGGGTCAATGACCGGGTCCAGCTCGCGGCCTTGGAGCGTTCCCTCCAACGCCGCCGGGCGGAGGCGCTGATGCGTAGCGGCGTGACCCTCGCCGACCCCGCCCGACTCGACATCCGTGGCCGGCTGGAGGCCGAGGAAGACGTGAGCATCGACGTGAATGTGGTCATCGAAGGCGATGTCCGGCTCGCCGCGGGCGTATCGATCGGACCCAATTGCCTGCTTCGGGACTGCACCGTCGGTTCCGGCACCGAGATCTTTGCCAACTGTGTCATCGAAGGCGCTACCATCGGTGCCGGTGCCCGCATCGGTCCCTTCTCCCGGCTCCGTCCGGAATCAGTGCTGGCGGACGGTGTGCACGTGGGCAACTTCGTCGAGCTCAAAAAGGCCCAGGTCGGCAAGGGCAGCAAGGTGAATCACCTGACCTATGTGGGTGACGCCCGCATCGGCCGCGATGTCAACGTCGGCGCCGGGACCATCACCTGCAACTATGACGGTGCTTACAAACACCTCACGGTGATCGGCGATGACGCCTTCATCGGCTCCAACGCATCCCTGGTCGCGCCGGTGGAGATCGGCGCCGGCGCCACCGTCGGCGCCGGCTCGGTCGTCTCCCGTGAGGCGCCCGCCGGACAGCTCACCCTCACCCGCGCCGAGCAGATCACCCTGGACCAGTGGCGGCGGCCTCGTAAGCCGGGTTAAGCGCGGTTTGGTTGAGTCGATCAATCACGAAAGGACACGAAATTGCCATCCCGACGAAGTGTTGGGCACGGGCCATCCTTGTTGGTGTCACGTCATCAAGAACCAGATCCGACGGGGCCAAGAGCGGAGGATCTGACTGACTTTTGTTGCTCGTTCCCACGCTCCAGCGTGGGAACGCCACCTTGGCCGCTCCAGCGGCCGGGCTTGGTGACGCTGGAGCGTCAAGATTTGCTCCCACGCCGGAGCGTGGGAGCCAGATGAGATTTTCAGGATTAACAGGATATTTGTATCTAAAATGCAAGCATCCTGTAAATCCTGTGTAATCCTGTCCTATTAGAATCTCGCGCCAAATCATCCAGAATTGCTCAATCGAACCCTGCCAGATCGGCCGGTGTATCGATGTCCCGGAGGATGCCGGTATCGAATGTCTCCACCAGGCACAGGTCAGGGCCGGCATCTTCCAGCAGCCGGCGCGCACCCCGATCGCCGGACAGGGACATCAGCTGCGCCCGCCAGTAGGCGGAGAATCTCACCGGGTGCCCGCGCTGGCCACCGCAGGTGGGCGCTGCCATGGCGACGCCGGCGCGCAGCACATCGGCGACAGCGCGAATTGTGGCCGGCTTGATCCAGGGCATATCCGCCAGGGCGATCAGCCAGCCATCGGCCTCGGCTCTGGCCGAGACGCCGACCCGGATGCTGCCGGCGATGCCGGTCGCGACTCCGGGATTTTCGATCAATCCGATCCCGGTCGCGGCCAGTCGCTCGGCCAGTGCCGGGTCGCCGGGCCGGATCACGGCCAGGGAAGCAGGCAGCACTCGGACCAGGTTGCGCGCCGCGCGGAGACCCACGGGTTCACCGCCGGGCAACTCGGCCAGGAGCTTGTGGGCACCGAAACGCCGGGCGCTTCCTGCGGCGAGTAAAATGCCGACGATCTGGTAGTGGCTGAATTTCAAGTGGTGAAGTCCGCCAGCCCCGACCGCGTCATTCCGGCAGGGAATGCCGGAATCCCAAGTTCGCCATGAACGGTAGGTGCCGGCTTGCCGGCGCTGGGCTGGAAGGCAACCACGCCGGCCGGTCGAACCTCAGGAAAGCGCGGGCAAGCCCAAGCGCGGACAAGCCCGCGCCTACGGGGAGCCTTCCAGCGCCGGGAAAACCAATCCGGCAACAATACATAAAAATCAATAGATTAATTTAGTGCCTGATTATTTACCCCCCACTATTTGCCATCCCTAGAACCTGGATTCCGGCAATCCCTGCCGGAACGACGAGGGAGAGGGAGAGCCGGCAGGCTTCACCACTTAGCCCGTAGGATGGGCAAAGCGAAGCCTGTCTATCCAGCTGGCCTCAAGCGCTGGTCATTGTGCAGGGCTTTCCGGACCACGGCCGTTGGTCGGGAGACCAAGCAAGCGCAGCGTGCCCATCAACTATCGATGGGCACGCTGCGCGGTGTGTATTCCCTCCCAGGCCGTCACGGTCTGGAAACCTCCATGGAATGACCAAAAACCCTGAGCCCAGCTTGCCGGGCGCTTGCTTTGCCCATCCTACTGAATGTCAACACACCCTAGGCCGTTACGGGCGGCGGTGACACCGGCCAGGATGGAGAGCGCGATCTCGGCCGGGCGCTTGCTGCCGATGGCAAGCCCGGCGGGGGCATCCAGGCGCGCGAGCTGCACCGGCGTCAGGCCAATCCGGCCGAGCCGCTCACGCCTCGCCTCGGCGCTGCGTTCGGAGCCCAAGGCACCGACATAGAAGGCCCTGGTCCCGAGCGCCTCGCTCAGTGCCAGATCGTCCTGCTTGGGATCATGGGACAGGGTGATGACGGCGCTACGGGGGTCGTCCGCCAGCGCCCGGGCCGCATCGTCGGGCATCAGATCCGAGTAGGTGACATTGGCCAGGGGCATGGGATCGGCGAAGCGCTCGCGCGGGTCACAGATGGTGACCCGGTAGTCGAGCAGACAGGCCATCTGGGCCAGGAGACGGGCCAGCTGACCGTCGCCGATCAGCAACAGGTGCCAACCGGGGCCGAAGACCTTGGTCACGAAGCGGTCCGTGACCTCGAGATCGCGGTGGCCCGCGCCGGCGTGGAGGCTGACTTCACCGGTATTGAGACAGACCTGGCGGGCGACCAGGGTGCCGCCCGCGAGTCGGGACAGCAGGGCCGCGATCGGCTCCGGCGCGGCGAGCGCTTCGACCAACAGCTCCAGGCGCCCGCCGCAGGGCAGACCCAGGCGGTGCGCCTCCCGGCTATCGACGCCGAAATCCACCAGCGTCGGGACGGACGTGCCCAGCTCCCCGCTGCGGTAGCGCTCGGCCAGCGTCTCCTCGACGCAGCCGCCGGAGACCGAACCGACCATGGCGCCGTCCGCACGGATAGCCAACAGGGAGCCGAGCGGTCGCGGCGCTGAGCCCCAGGTGTGGAGTACCGTGACCAGGGCCACTCGCTGCCCGGCCTCCAGCCAGTCGCGGGCGGCGGACAGGACCTGGGGGTCCGCCGCCTGTTCTGACATCGGTTCCGACGCCTGTTCCGAGCTGGCCCGGACCATCAGCCGAGCTTCAGCGGCAGGCGGTACAGGCGCCGCCCGGTAGCCGCCGCCAGGGCATTGGCTAGGGCCGGGGCGATGACGGGCGTGGCGGGCTCACCCACACCCGTCGGCGGCTCGGTGGATGGTACGATGTAGACCTCCACCCGTGGCATCCGGTTGATGCGCAACACCTGGTAGTCGTGGAAATTGGACTGCTCGACATAACCCTCCTTCAGGGTCAGGGCATCGCCCAGTGCGGCGGACAACCCGAAGCCCATCCCGCCTTCCATCTGGGCCTTGATGACATCCGGGTTGACGGCAATCCCGCAATCGACGGCGATAACCACCCGGTCGACACTGAAGGCGTCGCCGCGTACCGTCACCTCCACCACCTGGGCCACAGAGCTGTTGAAGGATTTGTGCACCGCGACGCCGCAGCCCCGGCCCTTCCCCGGATCTTCACCCCAATCGGCCTTGGCGGCGGCCAGCTTGAGTACCCCTTGCTGGCGAGGCTGGCCTGCGAGCAGCGCCAGCCGGTAGTCCACCGGATCCCGCCCGGCGGCCACCGCCAGCTCGTCGATCATGCACTCGACGGCGAAGGCGGTATGGGTGGAGCCCACGGAGCGCCACCACAGGACCGGGACCCCCAGCCTGGGGGAATGCAGGTCCACCCGCAGATTGGGGATCCGATAGGGCAGGTTGCTGGCCCCTTCCACCGAGGTATGATCGACCCCATCCACGGTCAGTGCCTGCTCGAAGGCGGTGCCCGAGATAATGGACTGGCCGACGATACGATGTTCCCAGAACAGCGGATCGCCCTGTTTGTCCAGACCGGCCCGCAGCCGGTGCAGATACAGGGGGCGATACCAGCCGCCGCGGGTGTCGTCCTCCCGCGTCCATTGCAGCTTGACCGGTACCTTGCCGCCGATTGCCTTGAAGATCTCCGCGGTCTCGACCACATAGTCGGATTTGGGATTCGCCCGGCGCCCGAAGGAGCCGCCCGCGAACAGCATCTCGATACTCACTTGTTCGGGCTTCAGGCCCAGCACGCCGGCGACGGCGGCCTGGTCGGCGGTTTGGGACTGTTCGCCGTTCAGTATCCGCACCCCTTCGCCCGCCGGCGCAATGACGCAGTTGAGGGGCTCCATCGCCGCATGGGCTAGAAAGGGGACGACAAACTCCGCCGCGATCACCTGGTCCGCGGCAGCCGATGCCTGCTCCGGGTCACCTGCTGTGCGGGCAAGGGTTCCGGGCTGGGCGGCGAGCGCCCGATACCGGCTCAGGATCTCATCGGAGCCGAGTTTGAAGGCCGCCGTCTCGTCCCACCGGATGGACGGTGCCAGGGCATCGCGCCCCAGCTTAGCGCTCCAGAAATCCTCGGCCAGGACCGCAACCCCCGTGGGGATCCGCACCACCTGCTTGACGCCTGGTATGGCCTGGGCGGGGGACTGGTCGAACGACTTGAGCTTGGCGCCGAAGCGAGGGGCATGTGCCACCACCACCGTCAGCATACCGGGGAGCTTTACGTCCTGGGTGAACAGGGCGCTGCCGTCGAGCTTACCGGCGCTGTCCTTACGGCGGAGCTTCGGATTGCCGATCAGCCGGAACTCGGCGGGGTCCTTCAACAGGACCCCCGCCGGCACCGGCAGGTCCGCGGCGGCCTCGGCCAGCTCGCCGAAGGTCGCACGCTTGCCGTCAGGATGGCTCAGAACCCCATCGCGGACCCGGATCTGAGTGGCCTCGACCTGCCAGCGGCGGGCCGCAGCCTCGACCAGCATCTCCCGCGCAGCGGCCCCCCGCCTTGCGCAGCTGCTCCCAAGAGTTGGCGATGGCCGTGCTACCGCCGGTGCCCTGGGTCGGGCCCCAAAACAGATTGTTATAGCGCCGAGCGTCGGCCGGTGCCCCCTCGGCGCGGATCTGATCCCAGCGGGCATCCAGCTCCTCGGCCACCAGCGTGGGTAGCCCCGTGTAGGTGCCTTGCCCCATCTCCAGGTGCTTGACGATGACGGTGACACTATCGTCGGTGCCGATGCGCACGAAGGCGTTGGGCGCAAACCCCCCGCCGGCGCTGCCCGGCCCGGCCTGCAAGCCCTGTGCAACCACAGGCAGGTGCAACCCCAGGGTCAGGCCGGCGCCCAGGGTCAGACCCTGCTTCAGAAAGCCGCGCCGGTTCAGATTCTCGATACGATCGTTCTTCATTGCTTCAATAACTTTAGTGCGCGAAGCGCATCATAGTTGGAACTATGGACTTTAAGTCCCTTCACGTTCAGTCCGTGGCTTGTCCACGGATGAGGACTTTAGTCCTCCAGACTATGGACTTTCAGTCCATAGTGGTTGATTGCCAAGGTTGGAATCCTCCGGACCCCACCGCGCCATTCCAGTAAGTGTTGCCGGAATCCAGGGTCAGGGATGGTGACAACAGGGAGTCTGTGAGCCATTACCCTCGATATTCCGTTCCAATGCAAGTCCAATCGACCTCCGGTCCGCGGACCGGCTCGATCAGGTAGCCGTTTCGGTCGAGCGGGCGAAACCGCCGAGGTCTGGATTGAGTATGGGAAAAATGATCGGTCGTTCGATCGATCCGTGGATTACGCAGATTTTCACGGATTAAGGAACGGTCCTGAATGATTTGTCGCGGGACCCTAATCGGACAGGATTACAGAGGATTTACAGGATGCCTGCATTTTATACTGCCACGCGGCACAATCTGCACATTTGATGGGCACGCTGCGCCTGATTTGTCTTTCGCCTGGCTCCCAGGTTCCAGTGTCATAGAGCCTTGGCCGCTGGAGCGGCCCGCCTGCATTCCCACGCTGGAGCGTGGGAACGAGAAAAAAGTTGTAGGTCGGGTTAGGCGCGTGTTTACGATGGCGAGGGATGCAAATATCTTCGGACGCGCCGTAACCCGACGTTCGACCGTGCACGGCTTGCTTGCTGCGTAGGGAATGCGGATTCAACGGAGCCGGCTGTATGCAGCGGCGTCAGCCGCGGATTCGATGGGCCACATTGTCGGGTTGCGGCGCGTTCGGCCTCGCCGGTACAGGCCAACCTCGGCAGGCGCGCCTAACCCGACCTACAGTTCTACAGTTAACGCCGGACCGTCACCCGCAGCCGCCTGGTCCATCCGTTGCGCCAGTGTTTCCCAGGCATCCAGTCCCCCCGGCAATCCGGGCTGATCGGCGAGCTTCTCCAGGGTATCTAGGACTTGGCTCAAGCCCATCGAACGGGCCTGGCGATAGGCCGTCACCCAGGCCCCGAACGCCTCCGCCGGTTCGTCGTTCTGCCAATGGAAGAGGCCCAGATTAAAGAGACTGGCACAGAGCCCGGCCACGTCGCCGATCTCTTGGAAAATCGCCAGGGCTTGTTTGAGGTAGCCGAGTGCCGTCTCATAATCGTCCTGGGCGTGATAGATTCCTGAAATGTTGTTCAGTGTCGTCCCTTCGCCTGCCCGGTCGCCGATCGCTTGGCTGACGCCAGGGCCTGCTGCAGGTAGCCGAGTGCCGCTTTGTAATCGCCGATATGAAACAGCTGCATGCCGGTCTGGTTGAGGGCCTGGGCACGCAGGGCCGGGTCCGGGGAGCGGCAGATGGGCGGCAGCCAATCGGCGAGCAGACTGGCATAGAGTCCGGCCCTTTCGAGTGGTTCGACGATCCGGTCCAGGGCCCAGCGGTCGGCGGTGGCCTGCTCGCCGGCGTTTTGCAGGGCCTGGTGTACGGCCACCGCCTGGTCGAGGCTGGGGCGTTCGTGCCGGAAGAGATAAAGCTGATAGTCGGCGGCAGATTTGAGCCATTGGATCTCCGGATCTGGGGTGCCGTTCTTCCGCAGCCACTCGGCCACCGGTGGAGAACACTGATACTCGCGGGTAAGTAGGTCCGGGGCCTCGCGTTGCTCCACCAGGGAGACGGCCAGCAGCCGTTCCAGCAGCCGCTCCGGGTGCGGTAGATCCAGGCCCAGCTTGACGATGCCTTCGATAGGCACCGGGGTCCGGTAGGCGGGCAGGCGGGCCAGTAGCGCCCGTTCGTCCCGGATGCGGTGATCGATGACGGTTTCTAAGGCCATGTCGGTCTGGGTCTCGGCCTGGGCCAGCCGGTCCAGGAACGCCGCCTCGTCCGCCGGGTCCATGTCGCCCACTGCCGCGGCGAAGAACTCCAGCCCCCGCCAGTTGCCGTGCAAGACCCGGTAGGCCCGGCGCAGCCGCTCCCGCTGGCGGTAGAAGCCGGCCGGCAGCCGCAAGGTTCTGGCCTGCTGCAGGAAATCGCCGTAGCTCGCGTGTTCCAATTGCCAGTGGTCGGCCTCGGGCCAGTCCGGCAGCCGCCAGCGGGAGGTGACCAGCAGCACCAAGCCTTGGTCGCACAGCTCCTGGGCGGCGGCGATCCAGGCCCCGAGGATAGCGCCGGTCTCGCTGGCGTCGAGCGCCAGGGTGTCGGGCCGCTGCAGGGATTCCAGATTGTCCAGGAACAGCACCACGCCCTTTGGCCCCCTCTCCCCAACCCCTCTCCCGGCCGGGAGAGGGGCTTTTACGACACCCTCTTTCCCATATTGGGCCAGCAACAGCCGTAGCAAGAGCTTGGCCCGACCTGCCTCGTCCCGGCACTGACCCTCCATGCGCGAATAGCGCTCGGCATTGTCCGCCGAGAGGAGCAGCTCCAGCTCGAAGCGGAATGTCTCCCAGGGATTCTCCGAGCGGGCCGACCAGGCCAGAATCTCCCAGCCGGCGGCCTGGAGCCCTTGGGCCAGCTTGCCGGCCAGGGCGGTCTTGCCCTGATCACCGGGGCCGGTGATGAGCAATTGGCGCCGCTGGCCGGTGCCCAGGGCCCCTTCCAGGGCGCGCAGCTCCTTGCGCCGGCCCAGGAAGCGCGGCGGCAATGTCACTGTGGCGAGGGACTGGTTGATCGGACGCTCCGCCGGCGGCTGGGGCTCGAATCCCCAATCGATCAGGGGCCGGCCCGGATCGGCGCTGAGCAACATGGGCAGACACCACTAGTCCAGGCTCAGGCCGGCCAGGACGGGATCTTGGGCGTCGCGCCAGATGTCTCCTGCCAGGGGCCGGGTAATGTCCTCCCGTGCCGCCTGCAGGGCCAGGTCCACCCGTTCCCGCCGGGCCAGGGCGTCGCAGAAGGCGTGGGCGAACCGGATGCCGGCCTGGTCCAGCACCGACTTGCGCATGCCCACCACATGGGGCAGTCCGCGCAGACTGAGCCGCCGGGCCAGCCCGCTGTTGAGGGCGTCCGAGGCCGCTTTGCCGGACTCGCAGGCGGAGAGCACCAGGCACTGGACCGGCGTGCCCACAAAGGCCGCGGCGATTTCGGTGTCCGGGACCGGATCGGATGCCCCGTGGCGATCCTCGAAGACGAACTCCCCCTGGCCTGGCGTGCCGGTCAAGGGGTCCTGATGGAAGCGGCCATGGCCGCTCAGGAAGACCAGCTGGGGGGCGAAGGAGCGCAGCGCGGTGGTGAAGGTCCCAAAACGCCCGTCGTTGGGCATCCGCAGCGCCACCAGGCCCTCGGCGATCCAGGGGGCCAGGGCCTCCTGGACCGCGTCCTACTCGGCCTCCGCATCCAGCCGGGCATGCTCCGGGGCCAGGTCTTCGGGCAGGGAGGTGAACAAGAACACCCGCAGAGGACCCGCCTCCGGATCCGGCGCCGCATCCGGGGGAGGCCCGAGGCGCCGGGACAGGGCAAAGGCCCGATCCAGACCCAGAAAGCCCAGCGCGGGGTGATGCAGGGTCTCCCAGGGCAGCTGGAGCACCGCCGGCTCGGAAGATTCGATCACCAGGGGCAGGACCCCCAGACCTGTCGCCGCCCGTGCCCGTTCGAGCGCCGCGTCCGCGTCCAAGGCCCGCCACAATGCCGCGCCCATGGCCTGGAGCTGCTCGTCGGTGACCAGCTCCCGATGGGCATAGCGCAGGGCCAAACCCGCGGCCATCCGCCCCAGTCCCGGCCGATCCCGGATCAAACTATCCGGGGGACGGAGAATCAAGGCCTGCTCGGTGATGGTCATGGGCATGGCGAACGATCCTGAATTATTCGGCGTTGTCGGGAGGGTTTGACGTGTTGCGTTCGACGCCTAAAGGCTCGTTGATCGTCTGCTTAGGTCACGCCAGCGTCTTAACGCAACCTCATCTGGCTCCCACGCTCCGGCGTGGGAGCAAGTCTTGACGCTCCAGCGTCACTAAGCCTGGCTGCTGGATCGGCCAAGGTGGTGTTCCCACGTTGGAGCGTGGGAACGAGCGAGAAGCTAGGTACTGGTCTCCTGGGCGGGTGTTTTGTCTCCGGGCTCAGAGGTGGGGATGCGACCAGGGAGCTCATAGTGGACGGCGTCCGGCCCGGCTCCTTCGCCGCGTGTCACTGTGACGACCCGTTGTTTGTATGGGGCCAGGTCGACCTTGCAGGCAGCGCCGAAGTAGGGGCATTCGAGCAGCAGCACCGGTTCGCCGGTGAGATCGACTACCTGTCCGAAGGTGCGTTCGCACTGCCAGCACACGAAGGAGGGACGGGTCTTCATGGGGTGACTCCTCGATTTCCGACGAGATAATAATTTCGGGTAGTGGTTGAATTTCAAGTGGCATGGTTGGGCGACCTGATAATTCGAACCCTCACTGTTTTTGCCTTCCCTGGCACTGGATTCCGGCACTCCCTGCCGGAATGACGAGGTCGGGGCTGGCAGACTCCACCACTTGAAGGGCACCTTGAAAAATGGGTATTTTCACTAATTAATGGACTCTAACCCATTGATTATTCAGACGTGCCCTTGACGAAAACCGTATTTTTCGACCTGGGTGCCTGGTCGGCCAGCAGGGCGAGCGCGTATAAATTTGTTGTCAATTGAGGTTGCTGCCAGCTTGCGGTCGTTAGCCGCACCTGCGGTGGTTGGCCATGACCGGTAGGCGCCGGCTTGCCCCGCACCTACGAGCCTTCCAGCGTAAGGAAAACCAATCCGGCAATATCATGTTTCCAGGAAGATTTATACGCGCTCACCCTGGGTCGGCCGGGGGCGACTTGCCCGTCGCCGCTTTGGATGGGGCCGGGCAGCCGGCTTGAACATCGGCGTTGCGGCCAGGGGAAAGCGCCGTCGCCGCGGTGCGACTGGACCCCGGGCTCCAGGTCTCCGACGGACTGGTGGTAACCCACGCGACCGGGGTTTGATCAACAAACCGCACCGCTCTGACGGCGCATTCCAAAAGTAGTCCGGAATCCATAAAGAGCCTAAAAATTTACCACGACCCGATTACCATTGGTTCAGCAATCCCATCCGGTGGGCACAGCCCACCCTACGCCGGATCATATCAGGGTAGCGACCGCACAGCAGATGCCGGCGAAGAACAGCCCGCAGGAGGGGAGCAGCAGCCTGCGCTTGTACAATGCGCTGTGTCGAAAGTAGCCCTCGATGCTGAGCGAACCTTCCCTATCCTCCTCTTCGGCAAACAATCGGTTCCTGTCTACCCGGTACTTACGGGGAACCAGGGCCCCGAGTGCGAAGACCAGGGCCAGGCCCCAGCAGGCGAAGGTGAGAGCGAGCCAACCGTCGACGGGAATCGTACCCTGGCTCCCGACTATCAGCTTCAGGGCGGTTGCGTAGAGACCGGGGACGGCCAGCTCCAGGGCGATGAGCTGGCGCGCCAGATCGTCCATGCGCGCGCTCTGGCCGGCGATGTCTTCGATCAGCTTGTCCCGCAACAGCTGGTCCTGGCGGGCAGGCGGTGTGGTGGGAAGCGAGGTTTGGTTCATGGTTCGGGAGCCGAACGAACCGACCTGACAAACACGAATTCGTGTCCGTTTCCGTCAGTCTTCTCCGATGACCCGCTCGTCTCGGGGTTTGGACAAGAGTTTCTCTGCTTCGGCCTGGCTGTTCGCAAAGGCCATCCGGTACTGGAACATCTCCGCGGGTGGTTGCTCCCGACGTAGCCGGCGCACCAAGGCACGCGCATCCTGATAGCGGTCCTCCGTGCCTATGTAGGTCGGCAACGACGGCGGCGAGATCTTATAGACGAAATAGGGCATCTGACTGAATACTCGTTCGAGTAACGGATGATGAGTGGATGCTATGACCTGCGGCGGCCGCTTACCAGCACCCATTCGTCCGCGGTCCGGGGCTCATCCGGTCTGAACCACGGGGCGTAGGCCGCTGTGACCTGGGCGCTCTGGTCGTGAAGAATGCCCGACACGGCGGATGCGTCCCTCGGCGCGAACCAGTGCCTCCAGCCGGCTTGCGAGCGCGACCAGCGGACCGGCCAGGATATTTGCCAGCAGGAGGTCGGCCGGCTCTTCCGGTATCTCCTCCGGGGGGGCAGCAGAGCAGGCGGTCGGCAACCCCATTGTGCTCCGCGTTGGCCTGGGTGGCTTCCAGGGCCTGCGGGTCATGGTCGACCGCGACCGCGCGGATTGCTTCGAGCCGCAGGGCGGCGATGGCGAGGATCCCTGAGCCGCAGCCATAGTCAATGACGGTCTTTCCTGTAAGCTCCGCGTCGTCGAGCCAACGCAGACAGAGGGCAGTGGTGGGGTGACGGCCGGTGCCGAAGGCGAGCCCCGGATCGAGCGTGACGACAACCGCATCCGGATCGTCCGTGGATTGTCCCCGGGGGCGAATCCAAAGCCGCCGGCCGAAGCGTGCGGGTACGACATCGTCCTGCCAGGTCCGCTCCCAGCTCCGGTCCTCGATCCGCTCAAGCTGCGGCTTTACGCCGAGATGAGCAGCAAGAGAGCGGGAAAGCGCCAGTGCGGTCGCCAGGGCTTGCGGCTGGTCGGGATACAGGGCGGTGAGTCGCACCCGACGCCACAGGGGAGTGGTGCCGGGTGGCGGCTCGAGCTGCGGCTCATCCGCCGCGTCCCCCAGGGTCACTGCCAGGGCGCCGGTGTTCTCCAAGGCGGCCTCGATCAGAGGTACACGATCCTGCTCGACGACAAAGGAGATCCGGATCCAGGTCACAAGCAATCCTGAGTTATTTGGCGCTGTTTGGGGATTCGACGTGTTGCGTTCGACGCACAAAGGCTTGTCGATCTCCTTACGGTGTCCGTGCCGGCGTCTTAGGCGATTGCCGGAAAATGATAGACCAGGATGGGTCGGCTATTCGTTCGTCTTCAAGGAGCGACAATAGGCGCATCGTTGTGCGATGTAACTGTTGTCGCGACCCAGAAGACGGACAAAAAGACAAGCAGGCTGGTCTGTCATTTGACAGAAATCGCCTTAACACAACCTACACCCTGACTTAATGGCATTGCCCTCTTCGTCCCTTGGCGCCCCTATGTACCAAGCTTTTTCTCCAGGTAGTGGATGTTGGTACCGCCGGCCTGAAAGGCGGTGTCCAGCAGGATGTGCCGTTGCAGGCCGATGTTGGTATCGATGCCGTCGATGACCAGCTCGCGCAGGGCGCCGCACATACGCGAGATGGCGGAGGAGCGGTCCTCCCCATGGGCGATGAGTTTGCCGATCATGGAATCATAGTGGGGTGGAACCCGGTAACCGCGGTAGATGTGGGTCTCCAGCCGAATGCCGGGACCACCCGGGGCGTGGAATTCCCGGATCTGACCGGGGCTCGGGATGAAGGTCTCGGAGTTTTCGGCGTTGATTCGGCATTCGATGGCGTGCCCGTACATCGTGACATCTTCCTGCCGGTACCGCAGTTCCTCGCCGGCGGCTACCAGGATCTGTTCCTTCACGATGTCGATTCCCGTGACCATTTCGGTGACCGGGTGCTCGACCTGTACACGGGTGTTCATCTCGATGAAGTAGAAGCGTCCGTCCTCGAACAGGAACTCGAAGGTTCCCGCCCCGCGATAGCCGATGTTGCGGCAGGCCTCGACACAGCGGGCCCCGATCTCCTTGCGTTGGGCGTCGGTAACCCCAGGGGCGGGGGCCTCTTCCACTACTTTCTGGTGTCGCCGCTGCATCGAGCAGTCCCGTTCTCCGAGGTGGATCACATTGCCGTGCTGGTCCGCAAGGAGCTGGAACTCGATATGGCGCGGGTTTTCGAGGTATTTCTCCATGTAGACCATAGCGTTGCCGAAGGCCGCAGCGGCCTCCGCCTGGGTCAGCGACATGGCGTTCAGGAGGGTGGCCTCGGAGTGCACGACCCGCATGCCGCGACCACCGCCCCCGCCGGCAGCCTTGATGATGACCGGGTAGCCGATCTCCCGTCCCAACTCGATGGTCCGTTTCTTATTGTCGTCCAGGGGACCACCGGAGCCGGATACGCAAGGGACGCCGGACCGGCGCATGGTATCGATGGCGGAGACCTTGTCACCCATGAGGCGGATGGTCTCCGGTTTGGGACCGATGAAGATAAAACCGCTCTGCTCGACCCGCTCGGCGAAGTCCGCGTTTTCCGACAGGAAACCGTATCCCGGATGGATGGCCACCGCATCCGTGACCTCCGCGGCGCTGATGATGGCGGGGATATGGAGATAGCTGTCCTGGGATTGGGCCGGGCCGATGCATACCGACTCGTCGGCGAGTAGTACGTGCTTGAGCTCCCTGTCGGCCTCCGAATGCACGGCCACTGTCTTGATCCCGAGCTCCCGACAGGCACGCAGGATGCGCAGGGCGATCTCTCCCCGATTGGCGATGAGAATCTTCTCGATCATGGCGATGCTGCTTACTCGATCACGAACAGGGGTTGGTTGTACTCTACCGGCTGTCCATTCTCGACCATGATCCTTTTGACCGTACCCTCCTTCTCGGCTTCGATTTGATTGAGGATCTTCATCGCCTCGATGATACAAAGGACATCGCCCGCCTTTACCGGCCCGCCTTCCCGGATAAAGGGTTCGCTACCGGGAGCGGGGGTGCGGTAGAAGGTCCCGACCATGGGGGAACGTACCAGGTTCTCCTCCGGCTCATTGTCCAGGGTGGAAGCCACAGGCTCGGGGATCGGTAAGGGCGCGCTCGGGACCATCGCAGCAAATGCCTGAGGTTGGGCTTGGGGCGGTGCGGACACGATCAGGGGTTGTGGCGCGATCCCATGACGGCTGATTCGGATCGACTCCTCGCCCTCGTGAATCTCGATTTCGGCGACGTCGGATTGCTGCAGCAGCTCGATGAGCTTCTTGAGTTTGCGAGTGTCCATGCCTCCGTCGTTACTTCTGGTTGGGGTCCGGGGTTGTTGACATTTATCTGAACGAGGACGATTGCGAGGGATTTTTCTTGGCTGAAAGGCGCGGCGAGGAGGAATAGTAGGCCTATTGCGACGAGCCGCAACGCCGTCAGCGCGGAAAAGGACCGCAACCGGACCGTGGACGATGAGTGTCAACAACCCCCTGATTCAGCCGCTCGATGGCCGCGTTCAATGCCAGCTCATAGCTGAGGGGACCCAAGCCGGTGATGATACCTTCGGCGATGTCCGAGAAATAGGAGCGGTTACGGAAGGGCTCTCGGGCATGGATGTTGGAAAGGTGCACCTCGATGAAAGGAATCGCCACGGCGAGCAAGGCGTCGCGCAGGGCGACACTGGTGTGGGTGAAGGCCGCCGGGTTGATGATGATGAAGGCGACGCCGTCACGCCCTGCGCCCTGGACCGCCTCGATGAGCGCATGCTCGGCATTGCTTTGCACGAGTTCGAGCCGGTGCCCTGCCGTCGCCGCCTGGCGTTTCAGCCTGGCACCGATGTGCTCCAGGGTGTCCCGTCCGTAGTGCGCCGGCTCCCGGGTGCCGAGCAGGTTCAGGTTGGGGCCGTTTAAAACGAGAATCGATGCCATATTCGTGTTCATTCGTGCGGATTCGTGGTCCTTTCACGATTGAACCACGCCAATAGAGGCTCCAGCTGCTCGGTCAGGGCAGCGCGGGTCACCTCGCCCGAGTGCGCGTAGACCCGTCGCCCGCGGGGGTCGAAGATCGCGGTAAAGGGTAAACCCTGCACGCGGTTGCCCAGTCGCCGGGATAGCTCGATGGCGTCCATATCGCCGAGTAGGATCAAAAAGCCGACCGGATGCTCGGCCAGGAAACGTTCCACGTCCCCTTGGTTGTCGATGGCGATACCGACCACCTGGAGACCGGCTTCGGCATGGGTGCGTTGCAGCGCGTCGAACAGGGGCAGCTCCCGCAGGCAGGGCGGACACCAGGTGGCCCAGAAGTTGAGCACCAGTATCTCGCCGGCCCAGCGGCTGCTGGCAACCTCCTGTCCGTCGAGGCCGGGCAGCTGGAACTGGGGCAGTCGGTCGAGCTGGCCGATTTCGCTGTCCTTGTCACCGGGAAACGGCAGTCCGAACCCCAGTTTCCCATCCAGCCACCGCGAACCGACGAGGCCGACCCCGATCCCGAGCAGGCCGACGATCACCATTATGGGTACGAGCTTGCCATTAGCCATGATACTAGGGTCTGTTAACATTTAACATAGCCTGTGGGCGTGAGGAGTACTCACGAATCCGTCCGATCGGTTGCCCCATACGCAGACGAGCGCCAGGTTTGAGCCCTGGGTCCCATGCGGCCTTGCCTGGTCCGAAGAGCAGAATGACCGTGGAGCCCATGTTGAAACGTCCCATCTCCGCGCCCTTGTCCAGACGGACGACCGTTTTTTCCCCGTGGGCCAGGCCGGGCCTCCGGATGTCGGTGGGCGTGACCTGGCCCGCCCATACGGTCTCCACACTGCCGACGAAGATGGCCCCCACCAGGATCAGGGCCATGGGGCCGAATCCTGTCTCGAACAGGCAGGGTACTCGCTCATTGCGGCCGAACAAGCGGGGCACCAGGGCCGTGGTGACCGGATTGACGCTGAACAGCCGCCCGGGGACATGGATCATCTCCCGCAAGGTGGCATCCACAGGCATGTGGACCCGATGGTAGTCGCGGGGGGAGAGGTAGATGGTGGCAAAGGCCCCGCCGTCGAACCCTTGCGCCCAATCCTGACGCCCCCCCAGCAGCTCCAGGAGCGAGCAGTCATGTCCCTTGGCCTGAAAGACGCGGCCGCCGTCGATGGTGCCGAGCTGGCTCAGGGTCCCGTCCACCGGGCAGGCCAGGGCGTCTTCCTGGGCGGCGATGGGGCGGGCATCCTGCCGCAGGGGACGGGTGAAGAAGGCATTGAAGCTTGCATAGGCCCTGGGGTCGGGTTCTTGGGCCTCGGTCATGTCCACCCGATAGTGGCGCACGACGGTGCCGATGAGCAGATCCTTGACCGGTCGCCAACGGACCCTGGTGGCCCGCAACATAAGGGCCGAGAGTAGGTGGTGGGGCAACAGGTATTGGATACCCACGTAGAGGCGGTGATACCAGCGCAGTGGTTTGTCAATCATAGGCGGGACTCAGGGCGTCGCTATGAACAGCAATGGGGGCGGCGATGGCAGCTAGTACAACAGTGCCGAAGTACCGATAACATCGGTTCGGTTCTTTCATGGGGAATTTTTTCGGAAGTATGTACTTAACGAAACCACGGCGGTTTGAACCTTGCGGACGGTAAGTTTAGTCGCTACCCAAAGGCTTGATGGGTGGCAGTAAGCCACCCTTGCCCTGGGCTGGTATTACTCTA
>Ga0056121_1000148_pt1 | contig 30752 bp, 27 predicted proteins | sample WorMetHEROISLAND_FD_83872 | JGI IMG/M metagenome (GOLD analysis project Ga0056121, IMG submission 83872) | Marine gutless worms symbiont microbial communities from Max Planck institute for Marine Microbiology, Germany - Olavius sp. 1 HERON ISLAND ...
ACAAAATCATAAGCACATACGCAAACATATGCAACAGCAAAAGGGGCATTTTCTCAGATTAATCCCCTGCACTTAAATTGATTCCAAGAAGCTCAAGGCTCCCAAGGGAATTCATACCGGATGGAAGTCATGATTCCCTTCCGAATAAGGGGCGTCTATGTCTTTGTAGTTGACTGGGGTGATGGGAATGAGGATAGGATTACAGCACACGATCAAGCACAGGTTACTCATACCTATGTTTTTAGACCCCATATTTTGCTGGTGCATTATTTTCCATTGAATGGAAGAAGGCGCTATGGGATCAACCAAAAAACGGCAGCCAAGTGGAAGAAAAGAACTTACGATGAGCCGATCTTCCCACTCCGGCCGAAAAAGACACGCTCATGCGGTTCTGTCAATTTTAGGAAGAAGGGGCGATTGTCGCCCTTTGAAAGCATACGCTTTTATCACTATGGCGATCACGATCAGCTTCGCAGGGACCACCTTGATGACTTCATCAGCGCGTACAACTTCGCGCGCTGTCTAAAGACAGGGCCGCCTTACGAAATGCAGAAAATGGACAGAAGAGCCGGAAAGGTTTATCCAAAATCCAATCCATCAAATACCGGAACTAAACACTTGGTCGAAAGATAAAACGCAAGGTGCTCCAGCGATATACTTAGAAATGAATTTAGAGACGGCATTCCTTTTGTTGAAGCCTGAGTTTTCGGGACGTGATTGTTTCATGAGAAGGAGAGGCCTCAAGACGAGTCATCACGCTGCTCCCATTGCAGTGGAGCAACAGTCGTATCAGGAAGATCACTGCTCCTGCTGGAAAAGATAGACTTGACTCTTTCCAGTGTGAGCGGCAATACTTGTGACGTCATGAACCCGATCCAGACGGTGGAGGATTTTCGAGCTCTGGTTAGTGGAGAGAAACCATTCTGCGCCATTTTTGTCGCCGATTGGTGCGCCGACTGCCGAGTTCTAAAACCGGTGCTGCCCAGCCTTGAGAAAGAATTTGCCAACAGATACACGTTTGCCACGGTTGATTGGGATGCCTTCAAAACCCTTTCGGATGAATACAGTATTCTGGGTATTCCCAGTCTCGTTTCATTTCACAGGGGCGATGTTATCGGGACACTGATCAGTGGGCATCGTAAAACCCGCCAGCAAATAAGCGCCTATCTCACAGAAACCTACCGGAAAATTGAGGGACACAAGGGCAATTAGCTTCTCACCCTGAAGTACATCGCCTGTCAGGAAATCCGGAAAATATTAGGCAACTATTTTGGGCTCCGGTAGGGAGGTTTCTATTTGACCGAATTCATCAATCCAGGCTCTCATCCATAGTAGCCTGCCTGCCGTCACGGAAGCGACCCTCATAGCGCTCACCGTTTGCCCAAATGAACACTCCCATCCCATGCATTTTTCCTCCTCGAAACTCGCCGACATAGGTACTGCCGTCCGTCCATTTGCAGCGCCCCTGCCCTTCTAACCGGCCCATGGAGAAATTCCCCTCCATAGTCTTCCCATCAGGCCAATTCAGTCTGCCGAAACCCTCCATAAGCCCATTTCGAAACTCGCCCTCATAGCGGCTTGAATCGTTATACTGAAACACTCCTTGACCCTCGGGTACCCTTCCCTTAAGCCCGCCCCTGTACACTCCGTTTTTGAAGGCAATCGAACTTGGCCTGGAGTCTTCATGTGAATTTCGGGAGCCACTGCCAGCGTTTTCAGAGAGGGGCTGGAATTCACTGAATGTGAACGAGCGGAAAATAATTTCCAACGGACGTCGTTTTTTCCTGGGGCCTGGAACCCAAACCGTGCACTCAAGCCACATGGCGCCGCATTTTGTCGGGCCATATGAATATGATTCATCTTTGATTTTCCTCCCCTCCGCGTCAAACACGAGCTCTGATTTCGGACGACCCTCTTCGTCGTAAGTAAAAAGGACTTTGCGTTGAAATTTTCCTTCTGTTTTTCCGATCACGGTAGAAACGAGGCGATTTTCAGCATCATATCTGTGCCAAATAACTAAATCGACCCTGTTCTCATCGTATAAATACTCCTGTACCAGTTTTCCCTCCTCATCCCTCCTTTCCACACGCACCCTCCTGCCTTGCCGTTCGGCAATCATGCGTCCTTCCTCATCTTGCTCGTATGTCCAAACCGTTTCATCGTGATTGTTCTTGGTTTTCAGAAAACGTTTTTGAAGCCTGTGATTATCGTCCCACTCCCATAATTCCCGTTCTTCCACCTCTCCTTTCACGTCCAATTTGTAGCGGGCAATCTTGTCATTGTTATTGTTGTATGCAAAGAGATGAACACCATTCTCTTTCTCAATTGAAGCAAGTTTACCCAGGGTGTCCCAGCTGTACCGGGCGTAAAAGCGCCGTTCACCTTCTCTCCGGAAGAAATATCCTTGCACGAATTCCTGACGTTCCAGAGTGAGGGTATCCACGGGACCGGCCGTATCAACTAGAAAATCTTCAGTCATGCGCTTAGTATACTAATGCAATTTCCTGTTGTTACTTAAGAAGTCACTACCCGATAATGCTGGTATGGCCTACGGATTCGATAAGCTCCCATTTATGAAGGCGGTAGAAAATTACCCCGAAGGCATTGCCTACATTGGTGAGACCGCGGAGATAGAGAATTCTAACCAAGCTTTTAGGAAGCTAACAGGTTTTAACGAGGGTTCCCTGGAGCGCTTCAACTCCTTGGTTCATCCCAGTTATATCGGAAAGTGGAGACGGAGCTTGACAAAATTTTTCGGAGATCGCTCGAAAATCACACATTCAGTAATCAAGTTGTGTGGGAAGAGAAAGAGGGAGCGATGGGTTCGCCTAACCCTACTGCCTCTGAAGAATTTACAGAACGGCTATTTGCTGTTTCTTCTTGATATTACAAATCAGAAAAAAATTGAAATGAAACTCACTCTGGCTCGGGATGCTGCCGAGAAGGCCGCCCAGTCGAAGAGCAGTTTCCTGGCGAATACTAGTCATGAGATTCGAACCCCTATTCACACCATAATAGGTATGTCCGAACTATTGGCTAACACAGCGTTAGATCAGGAGCAGTCCGATTACCTGGATCAGATACGTTTCTCTGCGGGAGTTTTAATTACCTTAGTCAACGATCTATTGGATTTCTCGAAAATTGAAGCAGGTCACCTGACTTTGGAAAGGACAAAATTCAATCTGACGGGAATGCTTGAGGATGCCATTGATTTAAGCACTCTGGAGGCACATAAGAAGAAAATTGATGTTGGACTCTATATAGATCCGCGAATTCCATCGAATCTATATGGGGATCCTGTGAAGCTGAGGCAGGTTATCGTAAACCTGATGAGTAATGCCGTTAAATTCACCCACCAGGGCCAGGTTGTGCTGGATGTGGAAATAACCTCGATTAGTAAGACTGCCGTGAAACTCAAATTTACGGTAAGCGACTCCGGGGTGGGCATACCTAGGGGAGAGCAGGCAAGACTCTTCGAGGCCTTTCAGCAAGTCGATAATTCAGCTGCCCGTCAATACGGGGGAAGCGGCCTGGGCCTGTTTATCTCGAAGAGAATTGTGTCCCAGATGGGGGGGATCCTATCGTTTACAAGTGAGGTTGCCAGGGGATCAACGTTCTCTTTCGAGATTGAACTTGAAAATGCTGAGGTTGATGCGCCGAAAACCGGTATACACAGGGATTTTTTCCTGGGCAAAAAGGTTTTGGTAGTAGACGACAACGAGGCAATATGTGACAGAATAGCAAGAACTCTTGAATTCTGGGGTTTTGTAACACACCAGGCCGATAACGCCGAAGTGGCTCTCCGCATGCTGGGCTCCGCAAAATTCGAAGGCTTCGATTTAATATTTGTTGACCAGACAATGCCCAGCATGGATGGCTGGCAGTTCGCCAGCAAGGTGCATTCCAACCTATCGATAGTCCCGCCTCGAATGATACTCATGTCCATGAAGGGCGAACAGCACTCTTCCGAAACAAAGATGAAGCTTCTTGGCTGGTATAATTCTTACCTCACCAAACCAATGCGGCAGAAAGACCTCATCTCCACATTGCTCCGACTCCTGAACATCGATATTGACACCGAACTGGAGGAGGTGGAAGAGGTGGAGGATATGAAGCTCGCTGATGAATCCCCAAGCAGCAGCAGGGGTTACCGAATATTGATAGTCGAGGATCACGCGATTAACCGCAAGCTGCTCCAAACCATATTGAGAAAGGGCGGACATGAAGTATGGGAAACGGCAGATGGCGAATTGGCCCTGGATATCATTCTGAGGAAGAAGCCGGATTTGGTTTTCATGGATTGTCAAATGCCGGTTATGAATGGATATGAATCCACTCGAAAGATTAGAGAGGCCGGGATTCATACGCCAATTATCGCCGTTACCGCCAATGCCATGGCCGAAGAACGAGAGAAATGTCTGGCCTGTGGCATGAATGATCTGATAACAAAACCGTTTGGGCAATCCGATATATATATGATGATTGAACGATATCTCGGCATCGGCAAGGAATTGATGGAGAGCTCTGAAAAGGGTGTGAAAATCAATCCGGATGAGTATAAGGATCAACCAGTCTTTGACTATAAGGCAGCGGTGAGTATTTTTCTCGGGAATGAAGATACTGTTAGAAATCTCATGGAAATTCAGATAGAGAAGATGGAAGATGATTTGGGTTTAATCAGAAAAGCTGTCTCCTCCAAGGATTGGAAGTCGCTTGGCAAAGTTGCGCATTCTATGAGGGGCAGCTGCAGTAACATGGCGATGCTGCGCTGCGCAAGTGTTGCCAAATGCCTTGAAATTGCCGGAAACAATGCCCTGGAATCAGTAGCGCTTACCAGCCTTGAGAATCTCGAGCGTGAAATCCCCCGTTTGAAAACAGAAATCGAAAAAATCACTAGGGTCCAGGATTTTCGTCAGTAATCGTACATAGGCAGACATGCTTATGCCGCCGATATCGAAAATATCATACCCCTAACTCGGGCGCTAAGGCGGAATCCGTCAATGCCATATACGGGAATCTGTCGATTCCGATATCCTCAAGTTGGCCGGGAAAGTGTAAGTGTCAGATGGGCACAGGGCCGAATTGCGGTATTGCTAATGCAGGGCCGCGGCAGGTTGATTTGCACCTTTTAGAAAGTCGCGAACGGCAGTCAGTAACTGAGAATGATCCTCGGCGCAATCGAAATCAGGGTGTTTCCTCTTAATCGAATCCGGCGCGCGAAAAAGAAGACCCCTGTGGGCGGCCCTTAGCATGGAAATATCATTGTAAGAATCTCCCGCGGCAAAGACTTCAAAGCCCATTGTATGAAAGGCTTCCACGGCTTTTCGCTTGCCATCGCTTTGGCGAAGTTTGTAGGAAGAGATCCGACCGTCCTCCTCCACTAGCAGTGTGTTGCAAAACAGGGTTGGGAAATTGAGTTTGGCCATCAGTGGGGAGGCAAACTGATCGAAGGTGTCTGAGAGCAGCACTAGCTGCGTTTCCATTCGAACCTGCTGAACAAAGCTGTAGGCCCCGTCAAGGAGTTCGAGCCTGTTGATTATGGCCTGGATATCCTGCAGAATCAATCCTTCCCTCCTTAGAATGGAAAGGCGATATTTCATGAGTTCGTTATAATTATCCCTGTCCCGGGTTGTAAGACGAAGCTCTTCAATACCGGTTTTTTCCGCTACCGCTATCCATATCTCCGGAATCAAGACTCCTTCAAGGTCTAGGCAAACCAACTTCATTTTACGTATCCAAGGGTAAAAAATTTTTGTAAGATTAGCGTCAAGATGCGGATCTTTTCAAGTGGACAAATATAGACCAAAATTCCGATGCTGACTATACTGCGCCAACTTTTTTGTATAACCCCCAATAGGTAAATATTCGTTTAGAAAATTTTCACCAAACGGGATTGCTGCTGTTTAGGTAGGAATGTATGAGCTTTGATATTGAAAAACTGCGTAATATTGGAATTAGTGCTCACATTGACTCAAGGGAAGACGACGCTTACGGAGCGCATTCTGTTTTTCTGCCAAAAAATTCATTCTGTCCATGAAGTGCGCGGTAAGGATGGAGTTGGAGCCACCATGGATTTCATGGAGCTCGAAAAGGAGCGCGGTATTACGATTGTTTCTGCCGCAACCAATGTTGACTGGAAGGATCACTCCATCAATATTATCGATACTCCCGGTCATGTCGATTTCACAATAGAGGCGGAAAGAGCTTTGCGTGTTCTGGATGGGGGTCATCCTGGTTCTCTGTTCGGTAGGTGGTGTTCAGAGCCAGCCCATCACCGTTGTATTCAGCCTCGCCAACGCATACTATAAAGAGGAAGCATGCAAAAACAGGAAATCATAGCAGTCATCGACATCGGCTCCAGCGCTATTCGCCTGCTAATCGCACAGGGCAAGCCCACGGGTGAGTGGGATCTGGTGGACAGCGCCGAACGCCCCCTTGCCCTTGGCCAGGATGTTTTTCGCAGCGGCTCCATAGAACGAAAAACTATAAATCACACAATAGCAATTCTCAAGGACTTCATGGAGTTGATGGCGCCCTATGGAGTGGGCAGGGTTGTAGCCATCGGCACCAGCGCGCTGCGCGAGTCAGAAAATCGCGAGATATTCATTGATCGGGTGTTTCTGCAAACCGGAATCGAGGTGACGGTAATCGACGGTGTGGAAGCAAATCAACTGGCCTGGCTTGCCGTGCGGGAACCTCTTGAAGCTGTCCATACCGACTTCAAGCGCTACAAATCCATGATTATCGAAGTGGGAGCTGGGAACACCGACTTGATGATACTGCGAAAGGGAAACATCACAGCCTCCTATGCATTGCCAATCGGAGCATTGAGATACCTGCAGCGAATCAACGGCAAAGCTAATGGCAACCTGCGTGAAGCCTTCAGACACCATGCTTCAAGAAACATTGGAGGCATATCCCACGAGCTTCGTCTTTCCAAGATATCAAAGCTAGTGGCAATTGGAAGCGATGTTCGCCTGGTGGCATCCCACCTGGGAAACTCTCTATCATCGCAAATAGCCGTCATTTCACGTGCTGCCTTCAGGGAATTCGTGAAGGAAATTGAAACCTACAAAGCAGATGAGCTGGTTGAACGCCTGAATCTTCCATGGAACGAGGCTGAATTACTCTACCCGTCCCTGATTATTCTAGATACATTCATTGAGTCCACAAAGGCGGATGAGATTTTTGTTCCCTCTGGGAATATTCGTCAGGGACTGCTGGTAAATTATGCCACCGATCACAGCGCCCTTAGGAGTATATTCAGCACTCAGGTTATAACAGGCTCGCGCAGTATCGCAAAACACTACCATACCGACATGAAACACGCCGAATTCGTTAGGAAACAGGCGCTTGTGCTATACGATAAACTGAACATGGAGCTGGGCTTGAAAGACCGCCTGCTGCTGGAATCGGCGGCCATACTGCACGACATTGGAAACTATATTTCCGCGTCAAACCATCACAAGCACAGCCAGTACATAATTCAGAATTCGAATATTTTCGGCCTTTCAGCCGCAGATAAGGAAATTGTCGGATACATAGTTCGTTATCATCGCAGGGCACAGCCTCGAAGCTCACATCTTTCCTACATGAAAATGGATCGCCATAGCCGCATAGTTATACAGAAACTCGCGGCCATTTTAAGAGTTGCCGATGCGCTTGATAGGTCACACACTCAAACGGTAAAAATTAGCGATTTGAAAATGGGCAATAACAAGCTGATAATCTTCACAGCCCATACCGGAGACGTTTCCATGGAAAGGCTTGGCCTATCCGAGAAGGCCGATCTTTTTGAAAGTCTATTCGGCTTGAAAGTAGTGCTTAGGAATTAAGATTTCTTCCAAACGGGATTAATATGGGAGCTTTCACAAAGGATAATTCGAGATATCTCCTGAGAGAGCTTTCCTGGAACGCGTTTAACTCCAGAGTCATGAGCGAGGGTGAAAACCTAAAACCCCTGGATAGTTTGAAATTCATGGCAATTACAAGCTCAAACTACGACGATTTCTTTATGATCCGTGTGGCCAGGCTGATGCGAAAAGCCAGGGAAGGAAACTTCGCTGACACGCAGGATGGCATGCCGTCATCCGTACTTCTGGCTAAACTGCTCAAAGACATCAGAGCCGTTGTTGAGAAACAGGACGCCTGCGTCTGCCGCAGCATCTTCCCGGCTCTTGCCGGCAATGGGATGCATATCACCAAACCCCAGGACTGGAATTCACACGAAAGGAAGACGTCGGCCGATATCTTTGAAAAGGAGCTCTTTCCAATCTGCACTCCAATTGCTATCAGCCAGGAGGAAAAATTCGACGCGGCGATTAGTCAGGGACACATTCATGCGGCATTCTCGCTAGACGGCGGAAATCTCATAACTGTCCGACTACCGGGTAATCTGGATAGATTTCGGGAATTCCGGACAGAAGACGCTCTCAGAATTATTCTACTTGAGGACATCCTGATAACCTATGCCGATAAATTCTTCCCTGATAAAACCCTCAAGAGCAGCTGTCTTTTCAGAATAACGCGAAACGCGGATTTCAGTATCGATGAGGATCTGGACATGGATTTCCTATTCGCAATGGAGGAGGCGCTCGAAAGCAGAAAAAACAGCTTCCCGGTGCGCCTAGAAAGCCATGGTGATTTCGGCCTTGCAAAGCGCATAAGGAAGCTTGTTGGCCTGCCGAAGGAGAATCATTTCCATCTCTCATCCCCTCTCAATCTTAAGGCCTTTTTCAAGCTGTGCGAGAAAGTGAATTTCGATCATCTAAGAGCTCCGTATTTCACACCGCAAAGCCCATGGGATTTGTCGGAAGGCGAGGATATTTGGGAAACCCTGAAGGAGAAGGATCTGTTGCTCCATCATCCCTATGAGTCCTTTACCCCTGTTCTTGACATGGTAAATGAAGCAGCAGGCAGCCCGGCCACACTCGCAATAAAGGCTACTCTCTACCGCACTAGCGGTAACTCACCCATGGTTAATGCGCTAATTCGCGCCGCCGAAAACGGCATTCAGGTTACAGTGGTGGTGGAATTCAGGGCCAGATTCGATGAGAGCGCTAACCTTGACTGGGCGGCACAGCTCAATCGCGCCGGCGCCATAGTGATTTATGGGCTGGTAACCTTCAAAGTTCATTTGAAAGCGCTTATGGTGATACGCCGTGAGGAAGACGGGATCAGACGCTATCTCCACCTGGGAACGGGTAACTACAATGATGTAACGGCGGCGCTATACTCCGATTTATCGCTAATTACTTCCAATCCGGATTTTACCCGGGACGCGGCGCTGATATTCAACGCGATAACCGGTTACTCGTCCGAACCGAAGCTCAAGAAACTGTTTATCGCACCGTTTTCACTTCGGCAGGAAACACTGAGACTGATAAGACGAGAAGAGAAGCGTGCAAAAAGCGGAGAGAACGCCGAGATATTGGGCAAGATGAACTCCCTTGTTGATACGGAAATAATTGACGCCCTCTATAGAGCCTCTGAAGCCGGTGTAAAAATCAGTTTGAATGTCCGGGGAGCCTGCTGTCTGAGGCCTGGGATAAGGGGTCTTAGCGAGAATATTCGGGTAATCAGCATTATCGATACCTTTCTTGAGCATGGCCGTGTCTTCATATATCACAACGGTGGCCGAGAAAGGGTTTTCCTTTCGAGTTCGGACTGGATGCCTCGAAATCTCGATGAGAGGATTGAAGTGCTCTTCCCGATAGAGAGCCAGGCGCATAAGAGACGAATCCGTTTCATACTCGAGAGTTATTTCAGGGATAACACGAAATCCTGGGAACTGCGGCAGGATGGCTCCTGGGAGCGGTGCAAACCCAACGAAAACCATCCGCCGTTTAGGGCTCAAGGATACCTAGCGGATACCGCGCAGCTTAGGGCCGAGGAAAAAATCCTCCGGGAGAAAAAGGCCCTCAGAGTTCGCCGCAGCATTGCCAAGGGGCGCTAGGAAGTTTTTCCCATGCCTAAAGAGACCGATTAACAGCGGGTGGCGCAAGCTAAAAAAAATGCTCCTGGCAATTGGGATAGGCAGAATAGGGCTCTCTCTCCCTTTTTGAGTAAGTTCGGTTTGGCGGCCCGGCGTTGACTCCTTAGATTAATATATCTTATAATCCTTAATTCCAAACTCTGCCGGCGTGATGAAATTGGTAGACATGACAGACTCAAAATCTGTTGTCCGCGAGGACGTGTCGGTTCGAGTCCGACTGCCGGTAAATTGATTCCCGCCCAATATGGGAGCCTATGGTTTTATGGTGATATGCCAGTGGGCATTTCCCGGCTGTAGGGCAGTCTCTTCACCGCGGTTTGGACTTGAGGCGCATAACCTTGATCCCCTGATTGGCAGCCCTCGCGCCCGAATTTTTGTTTTGTTCCGATCGAATGTTCCTTGCGCCTAGCCCAGTCTAGAGACTATGGATTAAGATATAGCAAGTCATGGGTGTTGTTTACATTACCGGGCACCGTAATCCGGATTTCGACTCCATCGCGTCGGCTTACGTGTATGCCCATCTTAAAAGACACGTGGATTCGGAAAACCAGTATGTGGCGGTTCGCTGCGGAAATCTGAACACCCAAACGAGGATGGTTTTTGAAAGACTGAATCTTAATCCCCCTACATACTTAAAAGATGTGAGAACCCGTGTTTCTGATGTGCTAACCAGGGATGTCCCCCGCCTTGAGTGCACTGATCCACTGCAGGCTGCAATTGCCGCACTTGATGAAACCGGCTTGTCGCTCCTGCCGGTTTTCGACGCCAACGAGGAATACAAGGGAACTATCAGCAGTGTTGAAGTTAGCCATTTCCTAATCAGAGAAACTATTGGAGCGCGGCCCAGTTACCATTTTCGCATCGACAATCTGTCCAAAGTTTTGCCCGGGAAGATTTTTATACGCGGTAGACGTGAGGAATTCCAGGCGCCGATAATGATAGGCGCCATGCCCTTTGAGCGCAGTGTTCAGAGCATATCCGAACTTAAAAATCAGCATCCGCTTTTCATTGTGGGTTTGCGGAAAAACCTGGTTGAGTACGCTATAAAAAATGACTTTCCCGCTCTGATTCTAACTGGCGCAAGTCAGAAGGAAATTGAAGAGAGAGGAATCGATTTTTCTCCCTATGGGGGCTCGGTATACCTTTCGGATCTGGACACCGCCGAAACAATCCGCCTGCTGCGTTTTAGCACGCCGATAGAAGGGATTATCGAGAAGAGTTCAAAAAAACTTGATGAGGACGACGAGTATGACAATGCGAAAAAAACTCTTACCGAATCAGGTCTTCGCGGTTTACCAGTGTTTAATAGCAGCCAATTCACCGGCATAGTTTCCCGCGGCTCCTTTTTGGACAGACCCCGCAAGAAACTGATTCTGGTTGATCATAATGAGATTGATCAAAGCATACCTGGCGCCAGAGATGCTGAAATTCTGGAAATTATTGATCATCACAGAGTAGGTTCGGTAATGTCACAGGAGCCTTTTAGCCTGTATACGAGGCCAGTGGGCTCTACTTGCACGATAATCAGGGAGTTATATAAGCAGTACGGAGTCGCGATACCCACCGATATTGCCAAACTGATGCTCTCGGCAATACTCTCTGACACGGTGCTGTTGAAATCCCCAACCACTACTGCCGACGACCGCAACGCCGTGGAGTCTCTGGCGCGATATAGTGGTGTCAACTGGCAGGATTGGGGCAACAAGATGTTTTCCTCCGGTCCGAGGCTTGTGGATATGAACCCCTTTGATGCAGTGTCGGGTGATTTCAAGGCCTACGATGCCGGTGGTATTCGTTTTGGGATTGGCCAGGTGGAAGTGCAGACATTCTCCGGACTTGAGGCCGTGACCCCTCCATTGAACAAGGCTCTAACCACAGTTAAGGAAGACAAGGCCCTAGATGGAATTATGCTTCTTATCACCAACATAACGAGCGAGGACAGTCTGCTCATGCTTCGGGGGCTAGATGGCATTGTGGAGTCTCTGCCCTACGAGGTAACTCCGACTGGAGTGTTTAATCTCCCGGGCATCCTCTCTCGCAAGAAGCAGCTGCTGCCGGAAATTCTCCGCGCAATAGATGAGACCAGAAGCGCCGGAATTTAGAATTCTGCCATTTTTTGCGAAAAATCTGCCTCTCTTTAAGCATTTTTTGTGAGGCAGCTTCCACTTCCCGAGAGCCGCCACCCCCTTCGATTCCGCTATTTTAAGCTCTCCGGAATGAAGTTATTCATGCCAAAATTTATCAGCACCCCGCTCATGAAAACCCCCACTATGCTTTGGAGCGCTCCGGATACGATGCTCATCGCTCGTGTGAGGGGAACCAGGCTGAGAAGGCCGAGAATCACAGAGGGTAAGAAAATCACAAATCCAAATAGGATCAATACCCTTAGCCGATGTGTCCGATAGTAGCTCTTGGATATTGCGAGGGCAGATCGCCAGCCAGCTTCCAATGACAGGTGGATAAATGGAGCAAGGCCATAGCGCAGCAGGTTTATAGCAAGCATAAAAAATGTAACAATGAGCACCGCATTAATCAATATCTCCTGCTCCAGCAGAGTTGCAATCACCGTACCTAGGATTGCAATTACCACTGGTTCAATGAGTATTCGGCCAGCGCCTGCCAAAATCACTTTCAACAGGCTCACATACCCTTTAAATCCCCCAATAAAGCTCCGCGCAATTTCGGGCGGCAATTTCTTTCTGAACCTGGCGATGACATCGGCAAGCACCGAATACTGGTATATCTGAATGGCAAGGATGGGAAGGATCAAAAGCATTGATAGCGCTGATTGCCCTCTGATGCTGTTCCTCATCACTCCGGAATCAGGCATTTCACCAGAGACTTGATAGGAGGTCTCTGTCATCTCCGTTATGCTCTGCTGCAATACAAAGGCGAGCGGAAGTTGAGGGAGTAGAGCGATGAAGAACCACACTGTAAGGAATACATGAGGTTTAGCCCTCATTTGCAGGAGGGTGTCGGATACGGCGGTGGTCAATGGGATGAAGGGGTTGCTGCGCTGTTCGCCGGAATTCATAAGCCTAAGGGTATCACAGGCGGCGCTCAATGGCAAAATCCTATCTGTCGGAGTGTCTGTCTAGCTCAGGAAATGAACCAACACGGACAAGCCCCCTCAAGAGTCTATAGGTAGGAGGTAATTTCTATCGACAGCCGCACAAAGCCTCGGCGGAGAGCGCTCATTAGCTCGTGAAATCGGCGGCAATGTTCATCAGCCCTCACAAGAGGGCTGATCGATAATGCTATTTGATGGCCCCATCCTCCCAGGTGCCGGAGCGGGCTTCTCCTCCCATCGACGGAATTTCCAAAGTCATTCCCGGAAGGATCAGGTGGGGGTTGTCCACCTCGGGCATAGCCGCCTTATTCGCATCATAAATCGCAGGCCACTTCGAAGGATCGTTGTAGATAAAGCTGTACCCCGCGATGTTCCAAAGACAGTCCGTGTTGCCGGGGAGCAGTCTAACAACATAGTAGGCAGGCGTTCCCGCATCAGCCATGGCTATGATTCTCGATATTACCTCCACACCACTTCTCGAAGTTGCGAAACTTTGGGCATAGCTCTCATCGTTATGAAATTCATCGTAGGCCCTGTTATAGTAGTTCGTACCTTCTGCGAATTCATTTGGATATTTAGCTTCCGCGCCCCATCTGGCAACCTGATCCAGTAGGTTCTTTAGCTGGTCCAATCCGGCACGAGCGCGAAACGCATCCAGACGCTCTTGGATCCAGGCTTCGGAGCGTTCACTGTATCCCTGCGCCTCAAGGGCCAATCTTGTTGCCTCGGCATAATCGCCTTCCTCGAACGCCTCGCGGCTTAAATCCCTAAGCTCAACCATTTTTAAGTAGAACTCGTTGTTCTGTAAGGACTGAGACCACGAAAATGTCGCTATTGATATTAATCCAGCGAAAAGTAACAGCTTCTTTAACATTATTGTCCCTCCATTACGGATCTAATGGCATCTTCAACAATCTGCTCCGATCTGGCGATTGCCCTATCTGCCCCGTCAATGGCCTCCTCGGCCTCCGTTCTGGCTTCTTGGGCTATTCCAGCGGCCTTCGAAAACCCACTGGCCGCATCGTTGTAATTTGCGATCGCGTCAGCCTCGGAACCCGAATCAAGAGCCTCTTCGGCCTTGTCGTAGAAGGCCTGGGCGGCAACAAATTCGGCCTCGGCAGCCCTTGGGGCTTTAATCTTCATGGCTTCATCCCTCGCCGTATCCGCGGCCAGTTTGGCGGCCTGAACCTCATCCGACATCCCGATATCGGTGGCGCAGGCAGCCAGTGCCAGAAATGAAATCAGAATCCACACTTTACCATTCTTCATGTTGCACCCCTCCATAAATTTGCTAAATCCTTTGTTAATCAGTCTCACCATGTCCTCAACTCACAGTTTGGATAACAACCGATTCAAAGCCGATTTATATCAGATTAAACCCCAGGTTAACGGAGCAAACATCTGATTTATTTTCGCAAATTGTTAACTATTGCAGTATTCTTGTCAAGTCGTTCTTAAAACTCCTGGTCTTATGAGCGATAAAACAACCAAAAAAAGGAAGGATTTGTGCCCATTTTCGCCTATTTCCAACAGCCGTGCCGCCGTATCCTCAATCTCATAGTCGCATAGGGTTAGTATCTTCCCCTGAAATTGTCTGTTAGGGCATCGGCACTCCCGTTGGCAGTATCCGCAAGATCCGGATGCATGGAGAAGGCGGATCAAACCGGAAACCGCGCCCAACTCCCTCAAGTTGCTCAAAAATAGGTGTGATGAAATACTCCGCCCCCGTCCCCTAGCAGCTCAGGTGTATCGTCATGAATGAAGACCGGCCCGCAATCTCCGCTAAGGAGTAAGATCAAACTCAAAATCCCAGCGCCCCCGGCCCGGGATTGACGAAATGCCATCAAGGTGTTTTCCGCTTGAGGTAAGGCTCCCCCCTTGAGCCCATATGATCCTCCCCGCATCACGCAAATTCTTTGAACTGCTCATAAAATTCGCGGCTAGTTTAAAAAACAAACTTGATTGTACGGAATATGAGGTAGGATAACGGTGACAATGATACCGTCAGAACTAACCAGGCAATCCGTGAACGGCGAAAAATCCGAAAAACTGAGAAAAGAATTGGAATTCGCCTTAAATGAAGTAGAAGCATTATGCGGGCAGCAGAGTGAGCTAGTTGAGCGGATAGAAAACCTGGTTAACCTTGCCGATAGACGGAGTGAGAAATGCAAGGAAATACTCAATAGAGTCAACTTCAATCCCATAAGCGGATTGCCCAACCGCAACTCGCTGGATATAAACCTTATGAACTTCTTTGATCCCGGCGGGAAGAATTCCAAATCAGGCGCCATTGTTCTCCTGCAGCTGGACAACAACTTCAACTTCCTCCCTATTGCCAAACCCCGGAAATCGTTTGTCGGCAACTGGTTAATCTATCAGACAGGATTGCGTCTAAGGGAATGCGCGGGTGAAGGCAGTTCACTCTATCACATCCGGAATGATGAATTTCTGCTTCACATTTTCGGAGCTGATTCAGCAGCGAAGCTTTCCCCGTTTCTCGCAAGAATTGGTCAGCAGGTTTCAAAGCCGCATATCTTTGCCGGTCAACGCATCGAAATCGGCTGCACTATTGGTGCGGCCCTGTACCCGAATGACGGCTGCAGTAAAAGCGAATTGCTCAACAATGCCGATATCGCGCTCTCGGAGGCGAGAAAAAAGAATATGGATTACGCATTCTTTGAGCCAAGGATGCTGGATGATGTTCTTAGGGTGATGAATACCAGGAACTCAATGATCCAGGCACTTGAAAAAAACTCGGTGGATGAAATTGGCAGGCAATTACATTTGGCCTTGCAGCCCATAGTAAGCGTAAGTCGAATGGAGGAAAATGGGCCTGTCGTCGAAAACATCGATGCTGAGGCGCTGATTAGATGGAAGCATCCGACCGACGGAAACGTTCCTCCGGACGCATTCATACCAATCGCAGAAGAAACCGGCATTATAGTCGTAATAGGGAAATGGGTGCTCTATACGGCGGTCACGCAAATCGAAACATGGAAGTGGCAGCAAATCAATTCCAAACTGGCAATCAATGTTTCCCCTAGGCAATTCCACAACGACGATATAATCGACTCAATTCAAAGAATTATCGAAAAGAGGAGGATTAATCCGGAGAAGCTTCAAGTAGAGATTACCGAAAATAGCTTTCTGGACGATCCGCATGATGCAACCAGAAAAATCAGACGCCTCAAGGATTTGGGAATCAATGTGGCAATAGATGACTTCGGAACTGGTTTCTCATCCATCAATTACCTCAGACAACTGCCCGTTGACTCCGTCAAAATAGATAGAAGCTTCGTAGGTAATTTAACCACAAGCACGCAAAACTGCTCGATCGTCAAGGCCATTATCGCGATAACTCGAGAATTGGGGATGACAAATATCGCCGAGGGAGTGGAAACGATGGAGCAGCTTGAGCTCCTGATGGGGCTTGGCATTTCCACCTTCCAGGGCTTCCTGTTTGCGAAGGCGCTATCGCCTGATAACTACACCAAGTTCTACCAAAGATTTAAGCGGAGTGGGAGCGCCTGATACAGGGCCCCGCCCTATCTCGGCTGGGAATCAGTCCTTTCTAACCTTGATTCGGCAGCTAACTGTCCCATCTTCATCTTCCAGAAATGTTGCCTTATCCTCCATCCTCATTCGGTGTCTGGCATAAGCCCAGTTGTCAAGGGCCTGATTTATTTCGGCCTCATCCAGGTCTTTCTCCTGTAAGACAAAGGCCTGGTATTCCTTCGGGGTTGCATATCTGAATGTAATCCACATGAAAACCGGCAAACTAAGAACTGCCACAATTCCTCCACAGATCAGGGCTGCAATCATAAGCGATTTTCCCGATTCCTCGATAAGCGGCACCAGCATTAGGACTGAAATCATCGTAACAATGAAAAGCACTATTACAATGAGCAAGAATGCGAAAAATTTCCTGACTCTAGTCATCATGCGGCCATTATAACACCATAGCTCCGGGCGAAAAAAGCCCCAGATCAAAAACGGGCTGGCCCGGCGCTGCAATCCGGTTTTCCTGCTTGTCTAACTCAATACTCAAAGTCTACTATCGATGCCTATGGAGGTGGCGGCATGCCCATCAACTTAAGAGGAAGGAGCCTGTTAACCTTGCTCGATTTCACGCAAATGGAAATAGAATATCTTATCAATCTCTCGCGCGATCTCAAGGCAAAGAAGCGCTCAGGCGCTGGGGGATGCGCCCTGGAGAACAAAAACATTGTCCTTATCTTCGAAAAAACTTCCACACGCACTCGCTGCGCCTTCGAAGTGGCTGCATTCGACGAGGGCGGGCGGGTTACATTTCTCACCAACAGTCAAATGGGCGTTAAGGAATCCACGGAGGATACCGCGAAAGTGCTAGGCAGGTTTTACGATGGTATTGAGTTTCGCGGATATAGTCAGAAAACCGTGGAAATTTTGGCGCGCCATGCAGGAGTGCCGGTATGGAACGGATTGACAGATAGTTTCCATCCCACTCAGGCATTAGCCGATTTGCTAACCCTTTCCGAGCATTTGCAGAGACCCTTCAACAGAATGAAACTGTGCTATGTAGGTGATGCCGGGAACAATGTGTGCAGCTCCCTTATGATCGGAGCTGCGAAAACGGGAATGGATTTTTGCGCCATCGGGCCTCCCTCCCTCTTCCCGAAGGAGGGGATACTCGGAAGGGCGAAGCAATCGGCCAAAGAAAGCGGAGCTCGGATAGAAGTATCCGATGATATTTCCAAGGTTGCCGGCGCCGACTGTATTTACACCGATGTATGGGCATCCCTGGGCGAAGAAGAAAAATTGCCCGAGCGAATTTCTCTGCTGAAACCCTATCAGGTGAATGACAGCCTGATAAGAAAAACCGAGAATCCGGATGTGCTTTTCATGCACTGTCTGCCGGCCCTCCACGACGATGAAACACAAATAGGCGCAAAGGTGAAAGAAGAATTCCGGCTGGATGCGATGGAGGTCACCGATTCCGTGTTTAGAAGCAGCCATTCAGTTGTCTTCGATCAGGCGGAGAATCGTATGCACACCGCTAAGGCGATTATGGTGGCCACCTGCGGACTGGTTTGATGGGGAAACCTATCCGCGCAACCAGGGCCCGTATCTACCTTGACACACTCAGAGAGAATCTGGCGAATCTCAGGAGAATTATTCCAAGGGGGGTTGCCATCTGCGCGGCGGTGAAGGCAAATGCATATGGGCACGGAGTTCTGCCTGTCGCCGAAACGCTCAGAGATGCTGGCGTCGAGGCGCTTGGAGTGTCTTCTCCGTTTGAGGGAATTGAGCTGAGGGAGGGGGGGGACGCGGGACGAATTCTGCTTCTCGGGCCAACGGTGGAAGATGAAATACCGCTAACCATCGTTGCCCGGCTTGAGCCTGTGATCACCGATGCGGCATATCTTTTCTCATTCGAAAAAATTCTAGCTGCGGAATTTGGCCCTGCCGGCGGAAAGCTTACAAGTTGGAGAGATGAGCTCAAAACCATGGGGCATCATCCCAAGAGCTCCAGCAAAACCGCCGGGAAACTGGCAGTTCATCTGAAGATAGATACGGGAATGGGACGGGTTGGGTGCCGGCCAAGCGAGGCCCCAGCGCTGGCTGAGAGAATTTTCGCTAATCCCCGCCTCTTTTTGGCGGGCACGGCCACGCATTTCCCTTCAGCGGACTCGGACGACCCGGAGGACATAGCCTTCACAGGGTCTCAGATTTCATGTCTCCTGGAAGTGGCCGATAAGCTCAGGGAAAAGGGAATAAATCCGGGAACGATTCACGCAAGTAATTCCGGCGGAATCGCCATAGGCGGCCCCAAGACAAGCTTTGACATGGTGCGCCCCGGCATCTTCCTCTATGGATACGGGATGGCCCCCGATGCGGGAACGCATCCGACTCCGATTATGGAATTCGTGACAAGGATAACAGCCCTCAAGAAGGTGTCTCAAGGGACCTGCATATCCTATGGGCGAACCTGGAAGGCGCCGAAGGACACCTGGATTGCCACTCTTCCGGTGGGTTACGCGGATGGCTACCCGCGCCTATGCTCGAATCGCTCGGAAGTGCTAATCTCGGGGAAACGTTATCCGGTTGTGGGTGCGGTATGCATGGATCAGATGATGGTGGATTTGGGATCAAAAACCAACGCGCGGCCAGGCGATGAAGCAGTTTTGTTCGGGCCGCAGGGCCCCGACGCGGCTGAGCTTGCCGCCCTGACTGGGACAATCTCGTACGAGATTACCTGCGGTATCAGCCCTCGTGTTCCGCGAGTCTTCGTCGACAGAGCATATTCCGGGGCCGTTCGGGATAGCCAAGCACTCTCGCGTCCCTATCATAAAAATGGGCTCCTGACACCTCCTGGCTGCAGACTGGCTAAGGCAGCAGCACACCATTGACCAAAGCCATAAGGAGGGTTTAACCTGCACATGGAGATATAATTGTGAATTACTTTAATTCCCTTCCCTTTCGAGAGAAACTTGAGCAGCTGGGCGCTTGCCGGTTGATGGAGGCAGATGAATTTCATGGAACGGAGGCCCTTAAAGGTTCGAAAATCGTTATTCTGGGATGCGGCGCCCAGGGGCTGAATCAGGGTCTGAATTTGCGCGACAGCGGCCTTGACGTAAGTTACGCCCTAAGAGAGCGGGCAATTTCCGACAAGAGGCAGTCCTGGCGCAATGCAGCCAGCCGCGGATTCACTGTCGACACCTTTGAAAAACTGATCCCGCAGGCGGATTTGCTTATGAATCTGACACCCGATAAGCAGCACAGCGGAGTTATCGCAAACATCCTGCCCCTTATGAAAAAACGATCGGCGATAGGGTATTCTCACGGGTTCAACATCGTGGAAGAGGGCATGCGGATTCGCGAGGACATCACCGTGGTGATGATAGCGCCCAAATCTCCGGGTTCCGAGCTAAGAGAGGAATTCAAACGCGGTTTTGGTGTTCCAACGTTAATTGCTGTGCATCAGGCTAACGACCCTGAAGGAAGGGGTTGGGAAATTGCAAAGGCATACGCTGTTGCGCTTGGATCGGACAGGGCGGGAATACTGGAGTCCTCCTTCACGGCCGAGGTGAAATCCGACTTAATGGGCGAGCAGACAATACTTTGCGGTATGCTGCAGAGCGGCTCCCTGCTCTGTTATGACAAGATGCTCGCCCAGGGTGTCGACGCCGCCAAGGCGGCTTCCCTTGTGCAATTCGGCTGGGAAGCGATTGCAGAGGCGCTGAAATGCGGCGGTGTCACGCATATGATGAATAGACTCTCGAATCCCGCGAAAATCCGGGCTAATGAGCTCGCCGATCAGCTGAAAAACATTTTGAAGCCCCTATACCGCAGGCACATGGATGATATCCTTTCCGCAAAGTTCTCAAAGTCTATGATGGAAGACTGGAAGGATAACGATCGCAAGCTGCTCTCATGGCGTAAGGAGACCGGAGAAACAGCCTTTGAAAAGGCCCCGCCCGCGAAAAGATTCCCGACTCAATTTTACTTTGAAAACGGCATCGCCATGGCCGCTATGGTGAAGGCTGGAGTTGAACTTGCTTTCGAGGTGATGGTGGAAAGTGGAATCAAAAACGAATCCGCCTATTATGAATCGCTGCATGAGGCGCCCCTTATCGCGAATCTAATCAGTCGAAAGCGGCTCTATGAGATGAACAGGGTTATCTCCGATACTGCCGAGTATGGGAGCTATCTCTTCGCGAGCGCCTGCGTTCCCCTGCTGAGTGGTTTTATGAGGGAACTAGATGATTCTGACCTTGGAAATATCTACCCGGCAGACGGGAATTTCGATGATCCGGAGCTTGTTGCCATTAACGAGACTATTCGAAGTCACCCGATCGAAAGAATTGGAAGAGTGCTTCGCTCCAAGATGAGAAGATTATCAAGCTCCGCTCGCGAATAACGAAGTTGAGGTTTATCGGAATGAATATAAAAAAGACTATATTGGGGCGGAGCAGCCTGGAAATAAGTGTCGTTGGTTTCGGCGCCTGGGCCATTGGCGGCCCATGGGAATACGGCTGGGGTGAGCAGAGCGATAAGGAATCGGCCGCCACAATCAGAAAGGCCCTTGAAAGGGGCGTTAATTGGATTGATACCGCCCCTGCCTATGGGCTGGGGCACTCCGAAGAGGTAATCGGGAATCTTTTAAAGGAAATTCCGGCAGCGGATAGGCCCCTTGTTTTCACCAAGTGCGGATTGCCCTGGAAAAAAGGCGCCCGCGGCGTATACAATGACATATCCCCCGCTTCCATCCAAAAAGAAATCGATATGAGCCTGCGGCGTCTTAGGGTCGATGCGATTGATTTGTACCAAATTCACTGGCCCAGTTCGGACGAAGACATTGAAAGGGCCTGGGAAACAATGGCTAATCTCAAGCGCATCGAAAAGGTTCGGCATATCGGCGTTTCAAATTTTTCAGCCGCACAGCTCGAAAGAATAAAGGCCATCGCCCCGGTGGAAACCCTGCAGCCCAACTATTCCTTACTCTCAAGAGATATCGAAGTGGATGTCCTTCCTTACTGCAAAAGGGAAAACATAGGTGTTATTTCTTACTCACCCATGGCCTCCGGGATGCTAAGCGGGAAGATGACGCGGGAGAGAATCGCAGCCTTGCCCGCGGATGATTGGCGTAAAAGCAAAAGAGACTTTTTAGGAGAGCCGCGGCTCACTAAGATACTTGCGCTGGTTGATATACTAAAGGATATCGCCAATCAGTACGGGAGAAGCGCGGGTGAGGTTGCTATTGCGTGGGTTCTTAAAAATCCGGCCATAAATGCGGCCATAGTTGGCATGCGCCGCCCCGAGCAGAGCTCTGTTATCGCGGCCGAGAATCTGGAGCTTAGCGGGGAGGATTTGGGCAGAATCGAGCGTTTCTTTGATGATAATCCGGAGCTGAAATAGACATGCTATGTATCGGGAAATAGCGCCTATCCTCAAGTGGGCAGGGCTCCTCATTATTTAAAATGCTTGAGCTGATCTCGGATTAACGCCGCCCTCTCGTAATTCTCGGTTGCGACGGCCCTGCCAAGCTCCTCCGCTAAACTTGCCTTGAATGCCTTCTCTCCAATCTTGGTATGCGCTCTTTGGACTTGACGAATCACATCCACCAGCAAGCGAATAGAGCGGGATTTTTCGATTTCGAATACCTGCGAGTCGATGTGCGGTAAGTCTTCGATATCGGTGATTCCTTTTCTAAGCGCCTCATTCGCCCTATCCTCTCTACCCTCTGCCAGATAAACCATGGCGTTGGAGATTGCATTGATCCGCAGAATATAGGGCCTGTATTGCAGCAATTCCTTTCCCTCGTCACTCTGGTAGTACTGATCAACCAAGAGACAGATATTCAAGTTATGGTTGGTATCGCGAATGACGCGGCGATAATATCCCAATTGGAAGAGTATGAGATAGCGGTAGTAGTAGAGGAGGCTCTCCTCCCGTAAGGCCCGAAAATCCTCGTCGCTGAGGATAAGAACTCCGCCCGATTGCCTGATTGCCTCCTCTCTTTTCTGATAAACTTCAAGGAGGTTATCGCCGCCCTCAGGTTTCTGTCCGTCGGGGCGGCCGCTCAGGCTGTATTGCTCAATTCCCAGGGGCAGACGAATTTCCATCAACTCAGAGCCGTCTTCGTTTCTGACGAAGCGCACATTGTTTCTCTCGTTATAGGGCCAGCTATTTAGGATATGACTCAGATTCCCCGACTGTTTCATTTCCATCCCCCACCACAATCTTAGTGTTTTTCTCGGTGTTTCGCCCGAATATTCCGGTTTTAACCGCAAAAACAACGAAAAAAGTACTATTCACCGGCTCCTTGCCGCAACTTTCATGACAGGGACATGAGAATGGCTATATATTGAAACCGGCAGGGATATGAAACTGATTCTTTATCGAGCCGCGGCCCTTGCGATTTTGTCGAGCTCTCTCGTATCGGCCCTTGGGCGGGAGCGGTATGTGCGCATTAGGGCAGTAGGAGGGATGGAGCCCATAGGAGCCCTACATATAAGGGGGGGCGGCGCGAAGCTGAAAACTCCGATGAATACAGGCTATGGCCTGAGCCCCGGCCTTGAGGTCTATTATATTATCAACGAAATTTTCGAGGTTGGCATTGGTTTTCAGTGGCAATTTGGGCGCAAGGCCCTCCCTGAAAAGAACACCGGAATCTTTGGCTCTGCTCCAATCTATTCGTCCACAAGAATCAACTTAGCGATAGTTGAGGACTTTTCAACATACGCTCTGCTTAAGCTGGGCTACAGTGTTTTGAACAGCAGCAGAGGATTCAGGGAAATCTGGAATTCCGAACCGGGAGGGACCCTCAACTCTGCGAGGGGAGGGTTTTATGGGATGGCCGCATTGGGAGTGACAACGAAGCTCAAGGAGGCTTCTCGCTGGGATTTGGAGCTCAGCATCGATACCGGATACATCTTTCAAGGCTTCACAGCCTCCAATTCGGAAAGAGATTATCCCTTGCTTTACCATGAGATGTCCGTGCATTTTTCATTGGATTGGCTTTTCTGAAGAGGGATACATCCTCACTGTAGTCCGGTTTTCTTGAGGATAGGCTATTGATTAGATTTCACCTCTTCCGCTATTATCCATGGTGAGCCCGAATTCTGTCGACTTTCGTGGCTGTGGAGCAGGCGCATTTAAGGAGAGGTAAGGATGATTAACCAGGGGCTTGCTATTATGGCAGTCGGGATGCTGGTGGTTTTTGCATTTTTAGCCGCCATGGTAGTTGTAATGAGGCTTATGTCGGTCACGGTTTTGAAATTCTTCCCCGAGGCGATCAAACCTGCATCCGCCGTGCAGAATAGCGAATTGGAGCTTGCGATAGCGATAGCAGCGGCCCACATGGGGGGCAAATAAACCCAATCGGAGAAATGAATGAAAAAAGTGAATTTCATGGTTACGGCGTTTCGCGATGGATTTCAGTCGGTTTTTGGAGCAAGGGTTTTCACTAAGGACTTTATGCCGGCTGTTCAGGCGGCGAGCGAGGCGGGGCTTAAGCATTTTGAGGCTGGCGGAGGGGCGCGCTTTCAATCTCTCTATTTTTACAGTAACGAAGATGCCTTTGACATGATGGATCAGTTCCGAGCCGCCGCCGGACACGAGGCAAATCTGCAAACTCTGGCAAGGGGGGTCAATGTGGTGGGGCTCAGCTCCCAGAGCCGTGATATCATCAGCCTTCACGCAAAACTGTTCAAGAAACACGGCATAACCACCATTCGGAATTTTGACGCCCTTAACGATGTCAATAATCTGATCGATTCGGGGAAGTCCATTGTGAACGCCGGGCTCAAGCACGAGGTTTGCGTAACTCTCATGGCCCTTCCGGAGGGAGTCGCCGGCGCCCATGATCCGGATTTCTACGAAATGACTCTGCGGGGTATTCTGGACGCCGATATCCCCTATGATTCGGTTTGCTTCAAGGATGCCTCCGGCACCGCCACGCCGGCGGTAGTCCACGAAACAATAAAACGAGCCCGCAAAATGCTTCCCGATGGGGTCAAAATTGTTTTTCACTCACATGACACCGCCGGAGTATGCATTCTGCAATACAAGGCCGCGCTGGAGGCGGGTGCAGACCAGGTGGATTTATCGATGTCTCCCGTCTCCGGCGGAACCTGCCAACCGGACGTGATGGTTATGTACCATGCCCTGCGCGGCACGGAATACACATTGGGCGTGGATGCCAAAAAGGTTTACGAGGCCGAAGAGGTATTCAAGGAGTGTATGAAAGACTACTTCAAGCCCCCGGAATCTCGAACCGTCGAGCCGCTAATCCCGCTCTCCCCCATGCCCGGGGGCGCTCTTACGGCCAATACGCAGATGCTTCGAGACAACAACCTCTTAGACCGCTATGAGGAAATCACCAAGAATATGGGCGAGGTTGTAATCAAGGGCGGATATGGAACTTCCGTCACTCCGGTTTCCCAGTTTTATTTTCAGCAGGCATTCAATAACACGATGTTCGGCCCCTGGAAGAAGATAGCCGATGGCTATGGGAAGATGGTATTGGGCTATTTCGGGAAAACGCCCGTGGCCCCTCATCCGGAAGTGATAAAGATTGCCCAGGAGCAGATGGGCTTGGAGCCCACCAATCGGCTGGTGGTGGATATAAACGACGAGAACCCGGCCCTCGGTGTGGAAGCCGCAAAAAAAATGCTCATAAACAACGGTATCTCAGAGCTCAGTGAGGAAAACATCTTTATTGCCGCAACCTGCCTCGACAAGGGAATTCAATTCCTCAAACACGAGGCAAAACCAAACGTTCGCAAAAAACCCGCCGAAAAGGAGGGTGTAACCGTCACTATAAACGGCCGCTCCTATGGCGTGAAAATCGACGGGAAGGTGGCAAACGTAAATGGGCAAAATTACAATATCGACATAAGGGACGGTATTGATGCGGCTGACACTGCCGCACCCCCCGCTCCGGCAGCTCCTTCTCCAAAACCGCCAGCTGCCTCCGGAAGCGCAGAGGGCGGGGCCGTGTCGGCTCCGATGCCCGGCTTAGTGCTGCGCATCCCCATCGCCCTGGGCGATCAAGTCAAAGAAGGGGATGAGGTGATAGTCTTGGAAGCAATGAAAATGGAGACACCCGTCTCGGCCACGGTCGGCGGCACGATTGGCGCCATCCTGGTAAAACAGGGCGAACAAGTGAAGGCCGGAGAAACCCTGGTGCTCATTGATCATGAGGGACAAAGATGACCTTTGTAAATTCCCTGATAGAGCTTTGGCGCACCACGGGAATATATGGATTTCTCCAAGCTGGCGGATGGCGCAGCCTGGTGATGATAGGGGTGGGCCTCCTGCTAATACGGCTGGCAATAAAAAGGGGATTTGAGCCCCTGCTGCTAATACCCATCGGATTTGGCGCCGTGCTCTCGAACATCCCCTTCGCCGAAATCGCCAGCCACACGATTCAGACGCTAGATGGTGAAGGCAGGGTGGTTATAGAGAAATTTGGCGGCTTTATCGGGCAATTCTACGACATGGGAATTGACAGCGGCCTCTTCCCCCTGCTGATATTCATGGGCGTGGGGGCCATGACGGATTTCGGCCCCCTGCTGGCCAATCCAAAAACGCTGCTCCTGGGCGCTGCCGCTCAATTTGGAATTTTTATCGCGCTTTTCGGAGCCGTCCTATTGGAGAGAATCCCGGGATTCTCGTTCGTTAGGGGGGCAGAGAATGCAGTCTTGGCCGATTCAATCCTCCATGTGGCAGGCTCGATAGGGATAATAGGCGGCGCTGACGGCCCTACAGCTATTTTCACCGCCACTCGGCTAGCCCCGGAATACCTGGGCCCAATAGCTGTTGCGGCCTATTCCTACATGGCCCTGGTGCCCATAATCCAGCCCCCTATCATGAGGGCTCTTACGACGGAAAGCGAACGAAAGATAAAAATGGAGCAGCTCCGGCATGTTACAAAGGCGGAAAAAATACTCTTCCCAATAATTCTGCTATTCCTGTGCATACTGCTGCTCCCCAGCGCCACTCCCCTTATAGGAATGCTCATGTTTGGCAACCTGTTAAAGGAGTCGCTTGTAACCGACCGACTCTCAAGCACTGCCCAAAATGCCCTGATGAACACCGTCACAATCATGCTGGGCCTATCTGTTGGCTCCAAAATGTCCGGCGATATGTTTCTGAAGGGCTCCACCCTGCTTATATTGCTGCTTGGTTTGCTGGCCTTCATGATCGGAACCATGATGGGCGTACTTCTTGCCAAAGTGATGAACAAGCTTTCGCCCAAGCACCCCATCAACCCCCTAATTGGCGCGGCCGGCGTGTCGGCAGTGCCAATGGCAGCCCGCGTGGCGAACAAGGAGGGGCTCAGGGCGAACCCAAACAACTACCTTCTCATGCATGCTATGGGGCCAAATGTGGCAGGGGTGATAGGCTCGGCCGTGGCCGCGGGCATACTCTTGGCGCTGGTTCCGATATTGGGGGGCTAGGCACCGCAAGCCTGAGATGGAGAGCTCCTCGGGGGGGTACCTATCCCAGGCGCTTCTCCAGGGCGTCAATCTGCTCTACAAGCGCCTTGGGAACCCTATCCCCATAGGTATCATAGCTTTCCTTGATTGCGGCCAGCTCCTCCTTCCAGCCGCTGGTTTCCACTGAAAGAAGGACATCCAAATCCTCACTTGTAACGTCGGTTCCGCGAATGTCTATATCCTCCTTCCTGGGAAGCAGCCCAATCGCTGTCTCAACCGCGCCCACGGCGCCGGCACAGCGCTTGAAAACCCATTCAAGCACCCTGCTGTTGTCACCGAATCCCGGCCAGAGCCACCTGCCCTCCTTGGTTTTTCGGAACCAGTTTACGAAAAAGATCTTCGGCAGCTTGTCAACACTCGTTCTCTTGCCAATATTCAGCCAGTGGTGGAGAAAATCAGCCACATGATAGCCAATAAATGGGCGCATTGCCATTGGATCGCGGCGAACAGTCCCTGTCTTGAGATCCAGCGCTGCCGCGGTAATCTCCGAACCGGCGGCCGAGCCCACGAAGACGCCATGAACCCAATCCGTAGCCTGATTCACCAGCGGAATCGTGCTGGTCCGCCTTCCTCCAAACAGAAACGCATCGATTGGCACGCCGGCGGGATCCTCCCAGTTATCGGCGATCACCGGGCAGTTTGCGGCCTTGGCGGTGAATCTGGCATTCGGATGCGCCGCCGGTTCCTTCGCCGTTTTCGCATCCCACTTCTTTCCCTTCCAGTCAATAAGGACGCCGGGAGGATCATAGCCAATGCCCTCCCACCAGATATCGCCATCTTCCGTAAGCGCCACATTGGTGAAAACAGCATCCTTTGCAATCGTATGCATGGCATTGGGATTCGAATCCATTGAAGTGCCCGGCGCAACTCCAAAAAAACCGGATTCGGGGTTAATAGCATACAAACGTCCATCCGCGCCAAATTTCATCCAAGCAATATCATCCCCGACTGTTTCCACCTTCCAGCCCTCAATGGTGGGAATTAGCATTGCCAGATTCGTCTTCCCGCATGCGGATGGGAATGCTCCGGCAATATGTTTAATCTCGCCTTCGGGGCTCGTAATCTTCAATATGAGCATATGCTCCGCCATCCAACCCTCATCTCTGGCCTGCACAGAGGCAATTCTCAGGGCCAGGCACTTCTTACCCAGCAGCGCGTTGCCGCCATAGCCCGAGCCATAAGACCATATCTCGCGAGTTTCCGGAAAGTGCGCTATGTACTTGTTCTTAACGGGAGCACAGGGCCAAATCCCATTGTCCTTCTCGCCTGCGGCCAGAGGCTTCCCAACTGAATGAACAGAGGGAATATACTCGCCATCAACTCCAAGAATCTCATACACCTCGGGAGTTACCCTTGCCATTATATGCATGTTGATTACGACATAGGCGGAATCGGTGATTTCAAAACCTATCTTCGCGATGTTGGAGCCTACAGGGCCCATCGAAAATGGGATAACATACATGATTCGGCCCTTCATACAGCCCCTGTATAGGCTGCGCATTGTTTTCCTCAGCTCCGCGGGGTCAATCCAGTTATTAAGCGGCCCCGCATCCTCCTGTTTCTCAGAGGCGACATAGGTGCGGGTCTCCACCCGCGCCACATCGCTGGGATCGGAACGGAAAAGCAGGCAGTTGGGACGTTTTGCAGAGTTGAGCCGCGTCGCCAAGCCGCCGCTCACCAATTCATCCGATAGCCTGTCGTATTCAGCCTTTGATCCATCACACCAATAGACGCCCTCGGGAGTCATGAGCTCGGCCCATTCCTTCACCCAGGACACAAGCCTGCCGTGTTTGGTAGGTATTGCGTTTAAATTTTGCATATGGGTAGGGTTCCTCCAGCTACACATGATATAGATGCCAGTATAATACAATATCAGCATTTCAGTGTCTACCGCGGATGATGATGAGTTTAGCGCCTCAAGGTCTTTATGCGGGGTAAATACGGAGCAGCAGGCTCTTCTAGCTTGCCGCAACCTTCGTTTCATACCCCATTAGCGCTCCGGGAAGCATTTGCACACGCAAAACGGCCCTTTGTGAGGCTATATACGCCAAGGAGCCCGCGATCTCCTGAGAATCACAATTCGATAGCGAAAGACGAGATTCGAACTCGCGACATCCACCTTGGCAAGGTGGAGCTCTACCACTGAGCTACTTTCGCAGTTTCACAAATTATATAGCGGATTTATCATTCTTAATCAACACCCTAAAAAATCATGTGTTTTGGCGGGCTGGTTCACTCAATCCAATAATCACTATAATGCCAAATGACTTTTTGGCGCCGTCTTATTGACGAGAGCCTGCTGGCCTCCATTTTCTCGGAGTTTCCTCTTTGGGCCCTACTTGCCGTAATTGCGCTGGTTATAGCCCTACTGTCCAAAGGCGCCGGCTGGCTGATTGACGGAGCAGTGAGCCTGGCTCTGAAAACCAGGCTGCCGAAAATTGTAATAGGGGCCACAATACTCAGCCTGGGGACCACTGCGCCGGAGGCATTTGTGTCAGTTATGGCCGCATTCATGGGCAGCCCCGGCCTTGCGCTCGGGAATGGCGTGGGCTCGATTATTGCCGATACCGGGCTGATATTTGGATTAACCGCGGTGGTTGCCGCACCCCCAATTAATAAATGGATTCTAAACCGCACCAGCAGCTGGCAGCTTGGCTCGGCGGTGTTGCTTGTAATTCTGGCATCATCCGCATACCTCCTCCTGCCGGATGGCCCCACATTGAGCCGTCTAGTAGGGCTGCTCCTCGTGGCCCTGCTCGTTATCTACCTGATAATGACTTACATATGGGCCCGAAATGGGGCTCATACCGGCTTAGAGACGGAAAAGAACGAGAAGCCGAAGTTCCTGCCAATTATTCTCCTGCAATTCATCGGCAGCCTGATCATGGTGATTATTGCATCGCGGCTGCTTGTCCCCGCAGCAGTCGAAACTGCCAGGCGATTCGGAGTGCCGAACGATGTTATAGCGGCAACCATGATTGCCCTAGGCACATCCCTGCCCGAACTAAGCACAGCGATTGCCGCCATCCGCAAGGGGCACCCGGAGTTAACCGTTGGGAACATTGTTGGGGCAGATGTATTGAATATCCTGTTCGTGATTGGCGTCTCGGCTCTCGCTGCGCCGCTGGCCGTTCCAAATAACTTCTTTTTGCTCCATTTCCCGGCAATGCTTCTAATCCTGATATCTTTTCGAATCTTCATCTCAATTAGCGCCGGAGGACGTTTTCACCGCTGGCAAGGCGCTTGGCTGCTTATGATCTATGCCTGTTATATTGTGCTGCAATACACGATGGGTTAGGGTTCGAATAGGGAGCGGTGAGCTGTCAGCTTGCTGATGAGCGCTGAAACAGAAAATTGATAATTTAAAACGCTGAGCGGGCGGAAAGATATGAGGAGTCTTACGATGGAAAAGATGCACAGCCCTAACTTTGCCGAAAAGAATATCGCTAAACTGGCAGCCCTGTTCCCATGCTGCGTAACCGAATCGGCCGATGAAAACGGCAAGCCGCAAAAGGTTATCGACTTTGATCTGCTTAGGCAGGAGCTGTCTACTTCAATCGTGGAGGGCCCGCAGGAGCGTTACCAGCTGAACTGGCCCGGCAAGCGGAAAGCCCTGCTCGCGGCCAATGCGCCCATTGCCAAGACGCTCCGCCCCTGCCGCGAAGAGAGTGTGAATTTCGACAGCACCGAAAACCTCTTTATC
>Ga0056121_1000149_pt1 | contig 30711 bp, 32 predicted proteins | sample WorMetHEROISLAND_FD_83872 | JGI IMG/M metagenome (GOLD analysis project Ga0056121, IMG submission 83872) | Marine gutless worms symbiont microbial communities from Max Planck institute for Marine Microbiology, Germany - Olavius sp. 1 HERON ISLAND ...
AACTTGGAGTGTCAGGGCATTGGCATGGATCTCAAGATTCATCCTCTATGCGGGATGCGCAAACTTGGAGTGTCAGGGCATTGGCATGTATCTCAAGATTCATCCGGTTTAAATCAGCATTTTTGAGGATCAAGCAGGAGAAGCTAGGGCTGGAAAACACGCGGAAACTAACCCTGAATACGCTCCAAGCCCACCCTGGCCTCCTCAAGCGAGGGAAGCAGCTCCAGGGCTCTGGAATAGGCTCGAGCCGCCCCCTCCACATCCAGATCCTGTTCTTTGGCATATCCGAGCCGCGCCCACCACCTGGCAGCCTGAGGGCTGTAGTAGAGAGCCGTCGAAAAGGCTATATCGGCCCGACTGAACTCGGCAAGACGAAGAAACAGCTCACCCATGAAATAGTAAACCACATCAATTCGGTTTCCAGTCGAATTCAGGGACACATACTCCTCGAAAAGAGCAAGCGACTCAAGATTTCGCCCCAGATAAAAGAGGGCCTCTGCTTCAATTTCGATTATCCTGGGGTCGCCTCGAACCTCGTTTCGCGCCTCCCTCGCATAGCTCAAGGCATTCTGATACTCTCCCATGCGGATATAACACCAGCCGAGAACCGAGTATGCATCCATTCTGCGCCTAAACTCTTCCGAGCCATATCGCTCCAGTTCCTCCAGGCAAACCTCCACCGCCTCAGCATACCTGCCTTCACGGTAAAGCTCTAATGCGTCCTGCTGCCCGTGAAGGGCTCCGGTAAGGCCAAAAAGGCAGAGGGCAATCCATCTCCAATGCATATACCTCATTTTGCGCCCTCCCTCGCAGCCTGCATGCGGCTCACGCCGTCGAATCGGCAGCCAGTATCCATCACTATTTTTGGAGCGGTGATATCGCCAAACACCTCGGCATCGTCCTGCAGTTCCACTCTGGAGCTTGCCTTGATACTGCCTTTCACCCTGCCGCGTACATAAACCGAAGCCGCCTCAATCTCCGCCTCAACATCGGCTTGAGGCCCAATGTGAAGAACGCCGCGGGCTCGAATTTTGCCATTAAAACGTCCTTTAATCATCAATTCCTTAGTAAATGTCACCTCTCCTTCGAAGCTCAAATCTTCGGCAAGAACAGTGTCTATTTTACTCTCATTGATATGTTTTTCGTGTATTTCGGCCATTAAATGTCCTCCGGCAGTTCAATGGATTCAAATTTGTCAAGCATCGAGTTAATCGCGGCCCGGAGTTTGCTTCTCATGGCGGCGGTGTGTGGATTGAAGCGCTGCAAATCGACAAATAAATCCCAAGGGTCGTTGCAGGTTTGCCGCACGATTTCCAGAAGACCCCTGTAGGCGGCCGTTCCTATCATGCTCGAATTCAGATTCAACTCGCCTAAAACCCTGCCTACAAAATGCGTTATCCCCTGCGAAAAAGCCACCTCCTCATCGTGCTGCCTGGGGCTCATATCCACCACTCTCAAACCCATGTCTTCAAAGCTCCTGCGCCAGAATCTGGCATTTTTTTCATCCACCCGCAAGGGTGACAATACTATCGGCAGTTCTGCAATACTATCCATGCCGGAATCCGGGCCGAACATCGGATGCGTGGCGAGTATCTCAATTTCCGGGGGAAGCAGCCTAAGCATTAAGTTTGACGGATACACCTTTACCGAGCAGGTATCCATAACGAGGGCGCCAGGCGCCAGGCGCCGGGCAATCTTCTCAAGCACCTCTTCCATCGCGGAGATTGCCACACAGAGAACCACTACCGGGGCCGCCAGACACTCTTTTTCCGAAACCCTGCAAACGCCGGGGGGAGTGGGTCTGTTTCTGTTTCGCGACCACCCAAGCACGGTGTGGAAGACGGCGAGCTGCGAGGCCCAGAATTCTCCAAATCGTCCAAGTCCGTAAACTCCCACTTTCATCTTCACGCAAATCATAGCATCCGCGGAATTATATGGGGAAGCGGCGCACTTCCTTCGGCATTCCGAATGGGCAATATGATGAAGCTATCCTCGTGCTAACCTCGTGGCTCCGGACATATTTTCGGCTTGAATTCCTTTTTTGCCATGTCACCCCCTCCCCTGCTTGTGCCAAGTGCGATAGAATACATGAGGAAAATGGGAGCCATCCATGAATTTCACCGAGAAAATTAGTGAAAAGGCGCGCAGGCTTTCCAAAAGCCTGGTGCTGCCGGAGTCTACGGAACCACGCATCTTGAGGGCCGCAAAGATAATTGTCGAAAAAAAAATTGCCAGGGAAATTCTGCTGGTAGGGGAGCCGGCAAAGGTGGAACAGGCTGCTGAAAAAGCTGGTGCTAGCCTCCGCGGAATGAAAATTATACAGCCTGAGAAGTCGCCAAACCTTGATGGCTATGCCGAGCGATATCATCAATTGAGGGCGCACAAGGGAATGAGCTTGGATGAGGCCCGCAAAAGAATTGTCCACCCACTGCACTGGGGCATGATGATGGTGGACCAGGGAGACGCCGATGCCATAGTGGCCGGCTCGGAAAACGCCACAGCCAAGGTGCTTATCGCGGGGTTCACAATTATCAGAACGGCCCCAGGAGTGAAATCCGCTTCTTCCTGCCTTGTTATGGACTTCCCGGACAGGAAATGGGGCCACGATGGGCTGATGATTTTCTCAGACTGCGCCACCATACCCAATCCGGGCCCTGAGCAGTTGGCCGAAATAACCCTGGCCTCGGCAAAATCCTGCAGAACCTACCTGGACGTTGATCCTGTAATCGCGATGCTGTCATTCTCCACAAAGGGCTCCGCCTCGCATCAGCTGGTTGATAAGGTGCTCCAGGCCTTAAGAATAGTCAGAGAACGGGAACCTGATCTTGCGGTTGATGGTGAGATGCAGGTTGACGCCGCAATAGATATGGCTATCGCTCGGCAAAAAGCTCCGTCGTCCAAGGTTGCCGGCCGAGCAAACACTTTCATATTTCCGGATCTTCAAGCCGGCAACATCGGCTATAAAATTGCCCAAAGATTTGCAGGGGCTGGCGCATACGGCCCCTTCCTCCAGGGTTTCGCAAAACCGATTAGCGACTTATCGCGCGGCGCTTCGGTTAACGATATAGTGAATACCTGCGCGGCCACGCTGGCCAAATGAAAGTCGCCATTGTCGGTTACGGGCGCATGGGGCGGGAAATAGAGTCCGCACTCCTTAAGCGCGGGCACGGGGTGAAAACTAGAATTGATGCCGCGGGCAGCGGCGATACTAAGCTTCTCGGCAGGGAAACTCTTTCTGGCGCGGATGGCATCATTGAGTTTGCCCTCGCGGCGAACATCCTAAAGCGTATATCCATTTATGCCGAGCTTGGCATCCCGGTGGTGATAGGCACCACAGGGTGGGATGATCTAAGAGAGACAGCAAAGGAGAGATATCACGGGGCAAGCGGCCCGCTTTTGCGTGGGAGCAACTTCTCCGTGGGCGCCCATATTTTCCTTCGCCTCTGCAGCCAGGCGGCCGCGCTAATCAACAATGCAGATGAGTACGATGTCGCCCTAATTGAATACCATCACGGGAAAAAGGCCGATCATCCATCGGGAACTGCTCTTAACGCCGCTGGCAAAATCCTCACCCAGGTTGCAAGGAAGACTCACACGGTTGCAGAGCTCCCCATGGATGCTCCAATCCCGCCGGATGCGCTTCAGACTGCATCGATTCGCATCGGGTCCACACCGGGAATACATGAGATGAGGATGGACTCAGCGGCAGATTTCATTACAATCTCACATCAGGCACGTAATCGCGGAGGTTTTGCCCTCGGAGCGGTCCGCGCCCTTGAATGGCTTAGGGGCAAAAAGGGCTGGTTCGAGGTTGAAGAATACATTGATAACCTGCTGGAAGGAGGCAAACAGTGATTTCCGGAGTTTTAACCGCCCTAGTCACTCCCTTTGACGCCGATGCCAGGCTGGACATGAATGCCCTGGACCGCATCGTCGATTTTCAAATAGAGCAGGGTGTGGACGCCCTAGTCCCCGTAGGCAGCACTGGCGAGAGCCCCACGGTGAATCACGAAGAGAACATGGAGATTATTGAGCGCGTTATCCGGCGCTCCGAGGGCCGCATTCCGGTAATCGCCGGCACCGGCTCCAACAGCACGGACGAGGCAATAAGGATGACTAAGCTGGCAAAAACCCTAGGCGCCTACGCGAGCCTTCAGGTGACCCCTTATTACAACAAGCCTACCCAGGAAGGAATCTACCGTCACTTCACCGCCATCGCGGATAATGTCGATCTGCCCATGGTTATCTACAACATTGCCGGGCGCACCTCGGTCAATATAGAAACTCCAACCCTGATGCGAATAGCCAAACATCCAAATGCCATCGCCGTAAAGGAAGCCTCAGGAGATCTATCCCAGATGATGGATGTAATCAGCTCCAAACCCAAAGATTTCACGGTGCTTGCCGGCGATGACGCCATTGCCCTGCCTCTCACGGTGCTAGGCGGCTCGGGAGTAATCTCGGTGGCTTCCAACATAGTTCCCCGCTACATGTGTCAGATGATAGGAGCCGCACGCAAGGGTAATCTCGAAGAGGCTCGAACCATGCACTACGAGCTGCTGCCCCTCTTTAAGGGGCTGTTTCTTGAAACCAATCCCATACCCGTAAAGGCCTGTATGGCCCAAATGGGCCTAATAGAGCCGGTGTGGCGCCTTCCTCTCTGCCCCCCGAGTGATATAACCGCCAAGAAGCTAAGAGAGATACTAAAAGGGCAGGGCCTGCTGTAAATGACTCAAAGGGGGCGAACCCATAGTCTCTTCCGGATGCCGACAAGCTGATTTCTCATGCGGTTTGAGAATAGGCCGATAGAACTGCACTCCGAAAGAATGCTGCCGTTTTATACTCCCGCTTCGATACAATCTGCAAAATTCGCGGGGAAATGAGGCGGCGATATGAGATACGGCTGCTGTTTTCCCCGGAAAAGCGGGTTCATGCCTTGAGCAATCGGCATTGGTGAAGCCTAAAGAGCTGCTCCAGCCGGATTCTAAATTCCGGCGGGAACGGCAAGTTGGTATAAGGCTGCAGCTCTGTTTCCGACGCTGACTCCCTATTTGAAGCAGTTTCGGACAGCTGTTTAAAACTGCCATCCTTAGGGGATAGATATCCTTTAGCGTATGGACAAATACTCCCTCTTATGGAAATATTCCTTCTTTTACCTGGAAATATAGAATTTCCACCTATGAAAAGTCTGGGTAAACGTGGTAAGTTGGGTTTTAAGGAGAAGTATTGGCTGCTAAAAAAATGCGAATTAACGGAGAAATCCGTGAACGGGAAATTCGGTTAATTGATCAGAATGGCGATCAGGCCGGAATAGTTGCAACTATCGATGCGATAGATACGGCTCGGGATTTGGGTTTGGATTTGGTTGAGGTGTCTCCCCAGGCCCGTCCCCCGGTTTGCAAGCTGCTTAACTACGGCAAATACAAGTATGAGCTTGAGAAAAAATCCAGAGAGCAAAGGAGAAATGCCAGTCAGGTTCGTTTGAAGGAAGTACGAATGCAGCCGAAAATCGAACAGCACGATATGAATTTCAAGGCGAGGCATGTCCAGGAATTTCTGGAACAGGGAAATAAGGTTAAGGTAACTGTCAGATTCCGCGGCAGAGAGTTCGCGCATACCGAGTTTGGCAAGGCAAAGCTGGACAAAATACTGGAGCACCTTAACAAGGATATATATAAGGTGGATAGCCCTCCCAAGATGGAAGGGCGGTTCATGTCCATGCTGCTCTCACCAAAGTCAAGTTCCGTGAGAAAGGGGCAGAGAACGGCAGGCCGATAAGGATGGTAAGATGCCAAAAACAAAGACAAGAAAGAGCGCGAAGAAAAGATTCAAGATAACAGCGGGTGGCAAATTCAAATACAAGAGCCAGGGCACCAGGCATATTCTCACCAAGAAGTCTCCCAAGAGGAAGAGAAAGCTTCGCCATCGAGCAGTGATTAGCAAAACCGAAACGCCCAGGCTGAAACGAATGCTGCCATACGCGGGGAGCCGGTAAGATGCCCAAGGCCACAGATGGCGTAAGGCGAAAAAATCGCCGAAAAAGAATATTGGAACGCGCAAAGGGTTACCGGGGCAAACGCAGTAAGCTCACCAGAGTTGCCAAGGACGCGGTGCGCAGAGCCGGGCAATATGCCTATAGAGATCGCAGGGTCAGAAAGCGGGCCTTTCGCCAATTGTGGATTGCCCGTATTTCCGCTGCGGCTCGAACGGAGGGTCTAAACTACTCCAGGTTTATCAGCGGCTTAAGCAAGTCAAGGGTGGAAATCAATAGAAAGGCCCTCTCGAACATGGCCATCGAAAATCCGACATCCTTTAGGGCCCTGATTGATACCGCAAAGAAAGGCCTGGGAATTCAGTGTTGACAATCTTGACTTTTTCCACCCTGCACAGAAGGATAGGAAGTCAGGAGGCCTTGAGTGATTAGTCTTTCACAGGTGAAGGAACTTGAGTTGCGAGTAGGGAAGGTGGTGGATGGCTTGAAGGCTCAAAAAGCAGAGAATGCCAGTTTGAAAGAGCGTGTTGCCGAGCTCGAAGCGCAGTTGGAAGAGCTTGGAAACGAAATTTCGAATCGAGTAGCCGAGGAGGCGGAGATAGAGGCCGGAATACAGGGTATTCTTGACATGCTCAACCGAGTCGACGCGCCGAATGAGACTAACGGCAGTGAGGAAACGCAGGCCGAAGATAACCCGGAACCAACCGTGGATGAAACTGATTCCAGCGCAGAGCCCTTCTCGGAAGACTATGCAGACAACTTCGATGCCCAGACTGACGGAAATAATCCATTCTCCGCTTCTGATGAATCAGATGCGAATCCCATGCCTAACGAGGGAATTCACCGCTCAGGCAATTCCGAATTCGGGAATGCCAATTCCGGCAATGCCGACGATGATCGCTTCCAGAGTGAGTTCGATATCTTCTAATGCCTGAAGTTAGTCGGCTTAACATTGATGTATTAGGCACCTCATTCACCGTTCGCGCCGATGAAGACGAGACATATTTGAAGCGCATACTGTGGTATTTCAAGCGCAAGGTGGAGGAAACCAAGCGCCGTGTCCGTATTGCGGACCCCATGAAAATCTCCATTCTGACAAGTTTCTACATAATAGATGAGCTTCTAAGGGAAAAGAACTGGGGTGGAAAGAACAGCGCACTGCCCGAAGAATCCGAAGAAATGGAGCGCATTGCCCTCAGACTGATTGCCGAAATGGACGAAGTTATCGACAAATTGAACTAAATTTGCAAAGGGCGGCATGCTGCGGCTTGTTTTTGACCTGGTCAGCTGAATATTTGAGGGCCCTCTGCCTGAGATTAACGCTTGTTTGGAGAGAGTGATTCAATTGACTCTGTAAAACCCTAGTTTTAAAGTCGGGTATACATGGCATTTGTCACCAGCCAGCAGCTAGACACCTATTACGAAAAGTATAAGAAAATAGATGTCACCTTTACCAAGGATGTCACCAAATCTCTGCGCTTGGTGCAAAGTCAAACCCATCTCAAATACAAAGGCGGGCAGAGATCCTGTGTTATCTACTCCTCGTCCCTATGTGGATCCAAAATAATAATCATTTTACCCAATAGATTATTGGCCAAACTGCAGACAGCAAAGCTGGTTTACTTAAGGTACTGCTTTCAGAGAGAGGATAGCAGCGATACGATAAGTTTTGTTGTTCACAGTCGGGTAGTTGGTTTTACGCAATATGGGGACAATGAAGAAGTTTACTTTGCGCAGTTGGAGTACACTCACCGACCTCCGGATGCTCTGATTGAAATTCTCGGCGCTATGCTGGATGCCAATGTCAATTCCAAGCGCCGCAAAGAGGAGAGGATTATCGTCAATACGAACAATATTCGCCTGCTCAACCTGGCGTCCACTACTCATACGGTGCAAATCGATGGCACGCCAAGAAATGGATTACTCCGGGACATTTCCTTCTCCGGGCTCAAGATCATAGTTCTTGGCAGTTCGACTTCTTTAATCGGGAAAAAGGCGATGGTTCAGCTTAGCCAGACCTTTGGCAGAAACATTGTGTTGACCGGTGAGATAGTTCGCCATGAAACTATCGAGAATCACAATAGCCTTGAGGTGATTGCACTGCACTTCGAGCCGGAAAATACACCTTTGGAATACAGAATCCTCATCAACGACCGTCTGAAACACCCAGGCGCGGCGCGTATCGGATCTCCGGGCGATATGGGAAACGACGAAGATCTGGAAACCTACTTCCCCTGAATAATCCGATCAATCGCCGGTTTGGAGATGCCTGTAAGGACAAGCTGCCTATTGGAGTAATAGTCATGCCTTTTTTGTGCCAAAAAATTCCAAACTCCAATCGGCAGAACTCGCTGTCACTTTAGAAAATTCGAAGTTTTCACTCAAGTTTTTGAAGATTGAGGGCCGATTATTGGGGCACAGGGTAATTTCTAAAATTCGAGCGAATTCTGCCGATAGGGCTTAGTTTTCGCCTGGGTTCCAATGAAAACCTGGCTCAGAAGCGGGCACGGATGCCCGTAAATTATCAATTCACGGAGGATCAGATGATCATTAATCACAACATGAGCGCCCTAAATGCTCAACGGAATCTGAAGGTGGCCAATGAGGCAACCGTCAAAGCCATGGAGAAGCTTTCCAGCGGCCTTCGAATTTCGCGGGCTGGAGACGATGCATCGGGTTTAGCGGTTTCCGAAAAGATGCGGGCTCAGATTCGAGGTTTGCAGCAGGCAAGCCGTAACGCCGCGGACGGTGTTTCGTTTATCCAAACCACAGAGGGTTACCTGCAGGAGTCCTCGGAGGTGCTGATACGAATCAGGGAGCTGGCCATTCAAGCGGCTAACGGCATTTACTCAGCGGAAGACAGAATGCAGATTCAGGTGGAGGTGTCACAACTGGTAGACGAGATTGACCGCATTGCATCTCATGCCCAGTTTAACGGTATGAACATGCTCACCGGCCGCTTTGCCAATTTCACAGGTCTTAATGCGCCCACGGCTTCAATGTGGCTCCATATCGGAGCGAATATGGACCAAAGGGAGCAAGTTTTCATTGGAACAATGACCGCCACCGCCCTGGGCTTGCGAGAATTCGGCAGCGGCGCTTTTATATCCATTAGCACACCCGATCAGGCCAATCGAAACATAGGCGTATTGGATGAAGCCCTGAAACAAGTTAACAAACAACGCGCCGATTTGGGAGCCTATCAGAACCGTCTGGAATTGGCCATCAAGGGAATTGATGTAGGAGCCGAGAATCTTCAGGCCTCTGAAAGCCGAATAAGGGACTTGAATATGGCTGCAGGCATGGTTGAGTACACGAGAAACCAGATTCTGACGCAGGCCAGCACCGCCATGCTCGCTCAGGCGAACGTGAGGGGACAGAGCGTATTGCAGCTGCTTCAGTAGTTTGGGTTTGAAAAAAACGCTTGCCGGAGAAGCCTATAGGGTATTATAATCACTTATGAGGCTTACCCGGCTGCTGCCGGGAGTCGGTAAAAAGGGTTATTGATCTTTGAAAAGCATCTTCTTGAACATGCTACGGGCCTGTGTGCCATTCCCGTCCAAGGCGGGAATGGTTCCTCGTTCCAGTGGAGTTTAGCTGGCCTTGAGGCGGCGCGCTTGGCCCATGTCCGGCGAAAATCCGTGGTTTTGGGGAGAATGGGGGCATGGATGCTCCTATATTCCAGTATTCAAGGAGAGAACATGATTATAAATCACAACATGAGCGCCATAAATGCGAATCGGCAGCTCGGTATCGTGAATCGACAGGCTATGAAGTCAATGGAAAAATTGGCGAGCGGGCTTCGAATCAATCGGGCTGGTGATGATGCTTCGGGGCTAGCGGTTAGTGAGAAGATGCGCAGTCAAATTCGCGGCTTGAATCAGGCAGTGCGGAACATTGAAGACGGCGTATCCTTCATACAGACCACCGAGGGCTACCTGCAGGAGTCCCAGGACATACTGCATAGGCTTAGAGAGCTGTCGGTTCAAGCTGCGAACGGCATCTATTCCAACGAGGATAGGATGCAGATTCAGGTAGAGGTTTCCCAGCTTGTTGACGAGGTGAATCGCATAGCCTCACATGCCCAGTTCAATGGCATGAATGTTCTGACTGGCCGATTTGCGGAGGGGTCCGTAACTGGCGAGGTCATGCAGCTTCAAGTTGGAGCCAACATGGATCAGAGCGAGAGAATCCAGATTGGAACTATGACTGCCCTAGCCTTGGGACTTGAAAGCACTCAGAATCCCGGCAGCTTTGTAACTATTTCTTCCGTGCAAGAAGCGAACCGAACCATCGGCATCGTGGATAATGCACTCAAGATAGTGAACAAGCAAAGGGCCGATCTTGGCGCTTACCAGAATCGATTCGAGATGGCTGCCAAGGGAGTGGCTATAGCCGCTGAAAATCTTCAGGCAGCCGAATCCCAGATTAGAGATGCGGATATGGCGTCGCAAATTGTCGATTATACGAAAAATTCGATTCTAACGCAAGCTAGCACCTCAATGCTTGCGCAGGCCAATTTGCGAACACAATCCGTACTTCAACTTATGGGATAATGTTTGGAACGGTAGAAGAGATTTCTGGATGTCATCTTTTCTATCAGGAGATCCGGGGGGTACGCGTCGCTCCCCGCGACTTCCTTATTACTTAAAAGTATATGGAGGAATGCATGGATGTAGCGCACCTCACCAACACAACTATCATTAGAAACACGGAAGTTTCGGGAAATGGGGCAAATAGGGTGAAGAGGCCGCCTTTATCCGGAAAACAGGAGCCCTCCGCTCCTGACATAGACAGGGAGAAACTCAAGGCCGCTCTAGATAAGTTAATCCGGAATACACGTTTTCAATACGTCTTAAAGGGCGAACTTTCCTATTTGGCTGTTAGAATCATAGACAGAGATACCGATAAGATAATCAGGGAGATTCCGTCGCGAGAACTGCAGAAAATCCACGAAAATATCGAGCGGGCTCTGGGGATTTTGTTCGACGAGCTGGTTTAAGCGGCGCGGCGGGATTTCCGAAGTTCGGGCTGCGCCTATGGTTTAGTGCCATTGACGCCTGCCTTTTTTCCAGCCAGGATGGCTGGTAGGAGCGCAAAAAATGGCCGATATTAGCATTCCCGGCGTCTCGTCCAAATACAACACCACGGGTTTGATAGAAGATATCATTGCGGCTGAGCGCCTCAAGCTTGGGAGGATGGAGGAAGACCTATCGAAACTGGAGAAAAACAAGGCAGTATGGCGCCAGCTTAATCGCGAGCTTGGCAGCCTCCATCGCACCGCGAAAGGCCTATATGGCTTCGAAAATCCATTTTCCGACAAAGTGGCAAGCAGCTCAAACGAGCAAATTCTGACAGCACTTGCCAGTAGAAATGCCCCTATAGACAGTTACTCCATCACAATAAGACAGGCCGCTGCCTCAGATCGTTTTATTTCATCCCCGCTCGATAAGGTTTTTCGGGTCGATGCGGGCGATTACACGTTTAAAATCGGCGCCAAATCCCTGAGTTTCCACTATCGGGGCGGCGCCCTTGAGGATTTTGCACGCCGCCTAAGTGATAGGGGAAGAGGGCTAATTAGGGCAAGAACAATTCGGGATACCTCCAATACACAGGTTATAATGATTGAAGCAATATCTACCGGAGCCGAAAACAAGCTGGTATTCGAAGACGATGCGGTAAGCCTGGGCTTGAAAATTGGAATGATACGGGGAAAACCTGCGGATTTATGGGAGGCGCCGCCTGAAAACGCGCTCAAAAATCCGAAAAGCGATGCAGGTTCCCCCAAAGATGGGCTGAGGCTCTCGGATGGAGGTGTGATAGTTGACCCCAACACCTCCGTGCGCCTACCCTTTGAGGAAGAGGTGGGAATGGAATCGGAACTGGTGCTGGAGTACAGATATCGAGTTATAGGGGCTAGTGAAGAAGACACTGTGAATCCTCTAAATCAGGCAAAGGCTCCCGTGCCGGAGAATCGGCCCGGGGAGTTTCCTCTAAATTCCACACCAGACGATGGAGCTTCCGGCGCAGAGCGGGAAGTCAGGAATATGCTGAGAGTCGAGAGCAGCTCGGGAAGCTTCAATCTTCCGCCCATTGATCTTGACGGGGTTATGGATGAGGATCTGAAAGTTGTCAGAGTGGAGGCTTCCAGCCTGCCTGAAAATATCCGGGCCATCGTGTTGGATAACGGCAGCAGCGGCCTATCAGTGGAAATCACGGGTATCCGTATTTTCAATCCAAAACAGTCGAGGGTTTTTGAGCCAATCAACCCGGCTAGTCAGGCAGGGGATGCAATAATTGAATTTATGGGAATTGAAATCCGGCGTCCCGAAAATTCGATTGATGATCTGATCGATGGGCTAACTCTCAATGTCAAACGCTCCTCGCCTGAACCAGTGGAATTATCCATCAATCCGGATTTTGAAACCGCAAAAGACAGCATTATCAGGTTTGTATTCAACTACAACCAGCTGATAACACGCATATCGGTTCTGACAAACGACGACCAGGGGATAATTGATGAGCTGGAATACCTAAACGATGACGAACGCAAAGATATGGAAAGCCAATTGGGGTATATGCGGGGAGAAAATACCCTATCTCGGCTTAAGAATCAGCTTCAGAGCATTGTTTCCAATCCCTATCCCACCAACTCAGAGACCAATCTTTCATTGCTTGCCCACATCGGCATTTCGACCAATGCCTCATCCGGGAGCACGGGCCTGGTCAACTTTTCAAAGCTCAGGGGCTACCTCGAAATAGACGAGGAGAAATTAGCGAAGGCCCTTGAGACAAATATTGATGCAGTCAAGGAGCTTTTCGGAAGGGATACGAATGGTGATTTGGTAATAGACAGCGGAGTTGCAAGCGCCATCGAGAGCTATCTCACCCCCTATGTGCGCAGCGGCGGTTTCATCAGCAGCCGGATAACGAGAATCGACGGCCAGATTGATAATACCGAAGAGGATATCGCAAGCTATGAGCAATATCTTGAAAACTACGAGGCGGACTTGAGGCGCCAATATGGAAACATGGAAGCAATCTTGAACCAACTGGAAAACAGCTCAAGGGAACTTGAAAACTTTGCTCTTCAACAGGACAGGGAACGCTAGAAAAATCAGGAAGGCCTATGACAATAACTGTCAACGGAAATGATATAGATTTCACATTGGAAGGCGAAAAAACAATCGGGGATGTTCTTGAAGAGCTTAGAATCTGGCTCAGCAGCACTGGCATGCTAGTAGGCGACATCGAAATTGATAACCAAAGAATAGCACCTGATGAGGGGGATTTGTTCAAAAAACCAATAGAAGAGGTGGAACAGCTATCTATTGAGGCGCTTAGCATCCGGGAAAGTAGAATAAGACAGTTGGAAATCGCAAAAGATTTTTTTACCCTGCTGGTAGATTCTGCCAAGGCAAACGATAAGGGCACGCTTGGGGATCTGGAAACAAGCTATCAAGACCTTAAAAAAAGTCTCCCCAAAATCCTAGGTGAAAAACCAAATTCTTCCATCGTATCCGGGTTAGAGAAAACTCTAGGGCAGAATCAGCAGAAACTGATCTCAAATGCGATAGCTATGCTTGCAATACTGGATCACCGTCTAAGGGAGGCGAGCGACCCGGTTGATGAGGCAAAAATCGCGATTGCGGCCCTAGCTCGGCTTGCGGAAAATCTCGATGAAGTCGCGGTAAACCTTCAGATTGGCAGGGATAAGCAGGCCATGGATGCAATCGTCGAGCTCTGCGAGGTTCTTCAAAAATTTATTAGGTGTTTGACCTGGGGCGCCAGCGCCGCCGGAATGGAAACTCTCGTAGATGACATGAACAAGATGCTGTCCGAACTTGAAGCTGCCCTAGTAGTCAACGACACGGTGCTAATTGGAGACCTGCTGGAGTATGAGCTAAAACCGCAGCTTATGGAACTGCCAAGCAGAGTGAAGTTCGATGTAACGCCAACCCAATAATGCAATTAGCTCCAAGCCATCTGTATCAGGGCGCCTTTGATTTGAAGACGGCGATATTAATGGGGGTGGTGGTTTTCGCTATTATTGCTGCGGCATTCTGGTACTCTGTTCCCGGCGCTGACGAAAAAAGAACTAGTAAAAGAACCTTTCGGCGCAGGGCAATTTCGATTGGGCTGACAAAGAGCCAAACTCGTCTGCTGGAAAGCTTTGTGGAAAAGGTTCAGGAACCAGCAAGCCTACTGGCAAATACCGGAGAGCTAAATAGGGCCCTTGCCGGGGCCTTGAGAAACTGCTCTGATTCCAAAAATCCCACGGCGAAGAACGAACAGCTGGAAATTTACGGGATTAAGCAGCGCATCGACAGAATATCTGCGGATAGGGGGAATGTAACCTCATCCAGGCAGCTCCGGATAAATCAGAAAATATACTTCCAGCAGGAGAACGGCAGGCGTTTCGCCTCATGGATTACCGCAAACTTAAAAGAATTCTATTGTGCCGGAATTCCGGAGAATTTTGAGGGCAAACGATGGCGCAAGGGGAGCAGAATCAAACTGTTTGTTCTCGGTATTGACGGCGGGGAGATTGTCTTCGAATCCAAGGTGCTTGGATACGCGAGCGTCATGGGGCTGCCAAGCGTAGTATTTGGGCACAGGGTAAGGGAAAAACAATCGTCAATAAGGGAGCATCGCAGGCGCGCGATTGGCTGCCGCGTGATTCTATATCCTGTTCGCGTCGCCGAAAAAGAGCAGATAAGGGAGTTGACCGAAGAAATACTGGCTGTCAATAAGCCGGGCCTAACGGGCTCCCTAATCAATCTCTCGCCTGGCGGCTGCTCTATTTCATCGCATCGCCCCCTCGAACTGGGGAAAGCGGTAAGGCTAGTCCTTGAGTATCGGGCTGGAGAGAAAGCCGTTGTTTTCGGGGAGATAGTGAATACTCGTGTGGTTGATCGCAGCAGAAGCATTATCCATGTGAAGTTCACCAAAGCAGACGTTGAGAATATGAATTTGATTAACAGCTATGTATACGATCTCTGCTAAGGGTGGTTTATCGGAGCGCTTATCATCCGTGCATCACCGCCGAAATTTTGCTCAAGCGCAGCCCTAACTCAATATGAACAGGAAGGGTCAATTGATAGCTCAAAGCGCCTTGCAGACTCGGGGATTCGGCAAGGCGCTTGGGAAAACCCTTGGGCCGGGGGATGTTGTGGCGATTACTGGGCCGCTTGGCGTGGGGAAAACTGTTTTCGCTCAGGGACTAGCCGATGCCCTTGGCATTGATGATGCTGTAACCAGCCCCACATTCACGATTATGAATGAGTATTCCGGGAGATTGCCGCTTTATCACCTTGATCTCTACCGGCTAAACTCCCCGGATGAATTTGTTTGGCTGGGTTTCGAGGAAAGGCTGAATGGTACGGGGGTGAGCGTAATCGAATGGGGTGAGCGGGCGGGAAAGGAGCTGCCGAAGCGAGCTCTTAGGGTGACAATGGAATTCATTGAAGGGGAACAGCGGAGCATCACGATAACTAGAGTTGGAACCCGACCTTGAACATCCTCGCAATGGAAACATCCGGATCCGTTTTGACTGTTGCTCTGGGCAGCAAGGGGCGCTGCATCGAGCTGATTATCAGCAATGGGCTCAATCATGCCCAATCGCTAATGCCGGCAATAGCATCGGCGTTTGAGCAGTCCACAATAAAGCCCGAAGATTTGGATATTGTTGCGTGCTCTGCCGGACCAGGCTCCTTTACGGGTCTGCGAATCGGCATGGCGACAGCGAAGGGGATTGTAAGAGGGGCGTCCTGTCACTTGAAGGCGCTGCCCACCCTCGACTTGTTGGCGGCCGGGCGAGAAGGCTGGCCCGGCATTGTGGTTCCCATAATAGACGCCAGGAAAAGGCGAGTTTACACGGCAGCATTCCGGAATGGAAGACGAATTGGAGATTACCAAGATATCGCCCTGGATAAATTCCTTGGCTCCCTGACAAAGGAATTCGCAATCCTGGCCACTGGCCCCAATGCTAATCTCGCGGAAGGCTATGAACGTGTTACGATTGATCGGCTTGCCGGTTATGGCAGGGGATCGGCGATGATCAATGCGGCAAAAAACGCTTATGAAAAGGATGGCCCCGATCCCCTGGATATAGGGCCGGTATACCTTAGACCAAGTGATGCTGAAATTTCTTCGGCATCCGGATATCCGCCCCGTTAAAAGACATCCGATGGAGCGACAATGAGCGATGGATATCTAGTTTTTTTTCGGAAGCTTGAGCTCTGGAAGCTCCACTGGCGCGGCGGCAGCGGCTCGGTTTTCGGCCTGAATTGCCTGAAATACTTCATTTCGATATATTTTCACGCTTCTCGGCGCCTTGATTCCCAGCTTAACCTGATCACCTCTAATATCAACAACGGAAATCTCAATGGCATCGTCAATGATTACACTCTCATCCTTTCTCCTGGAGAGTATCAGCATGCCCGATTCTCATTTGATTTCATCTCCTCGACAATGTCGTGCTGCACATGCCACTCATTACAGCAGGAGATGCACTGAAGACCTTCCCGGATTTCCTTGTTGATAATTAGCGGGCCCTGCAAATTAGCCGTCATCGCCCTACCATCCGCGGGAATCGTAACGATGGCAAATTGCAGAAATCTCTCATCCTCGGGGCCAGTTAACTTCAAGGCTTCATAATCCCGAGGATCAATGTCGGCGTTGTAATCGGAGCGGACGATAAGAGGGTCGATTAAAACAAATGCGGTTTCCCTGACGGTAAGAGACTGAAGCCAATAGAAGGGTTTTTGGCGTGCATCCAGAAGAACATAGTCGGACAACTCCTCAAAGCCATAAAGCCCCTGAGAAAACCTTATTCTCTGCCTTGCATCCACTTCAAGGGGACCATAGGCCTTGGAGTCAACTCTCATCTTGAGCTCACTTGAGAAAATCCATCAAGGTTGGCTGGAGAATTCGTCCGGCAATCTGATAAGCGGCCTTCCGAGTATACTCCAACATGCTCATCTCGGTAATTTTCTCGGTTAAATCCGTATCGGCCAGCCGCAATTTCCAATCGGTAAGCGCCAAAGACTCATCGGCCAGGCGGCTCATGGTGAATTCCAGACGCTCGTTCTTTGCTCCGAGATCGGCCAAATTGCGAAGCAGTGCATCAAGTCCCTTATCAAGACCGCCAAGCACGGCCCCTCCCACCCGTTCTTGGTCTCCATTGAGAAGGGCGTCCCTTAAGGCCAATCCCTGATCGAAAATGCTGCCGCCTGCAACCATCGCGTCGGGGTGCCAGTTCATCGGGGGATTTGTTCCGGCCCTATCGGTAAGAAGTCCCATGTCGATTAGCGCCCCCCCCTCCACCGGTTCAATCCATATCTGATGGGGAACAGTTGTTTCCAGATTCAGCGAGCCGGTTACAGGATCGATTGAGGCCTTAACCGGAGCTCCCGAATCGTTTATTTTCCTGATGACGGTGTTGATATTGTCGCCAATCTCCAAAACAACTTCCTTCCCGTCGATAATAAATCTATTTTGCTCGCTCACCATAAAACCCTCGGTGTCGCTTGCGCCGAAAACCCGATGGATTTCGGCCCAGAAGACTTCATTCCCCTTAAGATTGGATTCCACTGTTTGCCCATCGGTGATTTCCACTCGGCTTCGGTTTATATCTCCCTCGTAGACTATGTTGGTAATCGAAGGTCTCACCATACCCTCCACGCGGCCGGTGCCAACCAGAAAGGGCGGCGTGGAAACCTCATCACCTGCGAAAAGATACTGGCCATCGCCCCCCCTAGCATTTACTACCAGCGATAACTCCGACATGAGCGCATCCACTTCTAGGGCCATGTAATTCATGTCTTCCCTGCTGTAGACGCCGTTCGCACCCTGTACGGTGAGCTCTCTAAGCCGCTGCACTATGGTGAGCGCCTCGTTCATATAGCCCTCGGCCTGCCGCCATCTACCGCGAACATAGTCTATATTCTTCATATACCTTTCCAACCGTCTTGCGGAGGAATCCAATCTTGTAACATGGGCGGCATCGACAGGCGCATCCCTGAGCTCGCCTATGGCCTCGCTGGAGGCAATGGCGCGGTGCACCTGGCTCATTCGAAAATCCCGCTCAGACATACTAAAGCGGCTATCATGCATCGGCATATATGTGCTTATTCGCATGGCTAGACTCCCAGCCTGTCGATTATAGTTTCAATCATCTTATCCACTACCGTAATAAACCTGGCAGCGGCGTTGTATCCATGTTGAAATTTGATCATTTCGGAGAATTCCTCGTCCAGATTCACCCCGGAAATCGACTGTCTTAGGTCTTCCAGTTCCTTCATAATCAAGTTTTGACTCTCCCTCGTTTGGGCTGCTATTTCACCCCTTAAGCCGATATCTGCCGCGGCAAGAGCAAACCAATCATCGAAGGTGCCGTTCTGGCCCGGAAGTAAGGGCTGATGGCGAAGCTGGGCAATGCTGAGCGCCGCCCTGTTGTCGCCTCCCGATGGGGTCTGCCCCGTTTCGCTGAGCGAAGCGGCAATCTTTGAGGGGTCGGCAGCTAGCTCTTCGTTCACTTTGAGCCAGCCTGAGGGATGGCTTAGGGGCGAAACCGAGAATGCTGTTCCACCGGCCCGCAGGCTTAGAACGGCATCCGGAACCTGCCAATCGTATGCCGCTAGGGGGCCGCTTCCCTCAAGCAAACCTGCATAACCTGCTAGAAACTGTCCTGAGTCTTCAATATGCCTGATTACAAAATCAGGGTTGCCGACTCCCTCGGCTGCCCCGGCGCGAAGCTCCAGTCTCCCATTCCAACTCAATCTGGCGCTAATCTCGCCCTCTGAAGAATTGATTCTATCCAAAACCATTTCCACCGTGTCAGCGGCTGTATACGGAATTTCTACCGGCCCCTCTCTGCCATCAACTGTGATAACGCCGGCAAAGCCGATTATTGCCCTGGAATCCAACGCGTTGCCGCCCGTAAGTCGGTAGACATAGGTTGAATCCAGTACATCGTCGCCGCTCCTATCATAGTTTCCCGAAGCACTGTCTACGAAGGGGTACTCCCGGAAAAAGTCTATTCCGGTGATTCCATTGGCGGACCACGCCTCTCGATGGATTTCGTTAACCAAATCCGCGAAGGCCATTGTCATTTCATCAAGCGATTGAATTTCACCGCGGACATCTACGTCCCTTAGCTCAAGCAATGAGCCGAGTTTGCCGTACCGCGGTGTCAGCAGCTCATCATTGACCTCCCAGCGAATATCGTGATAGCCCTCATTGTCGGAGTTCGCATTAACCGCAATATACGAAACTTTAGCGCCCTGTATTAGATGGAGACCTCCCGTATGAATAAGAAACTCATCGGGATCTCGATTATCTACGGTGAGGGGTAGATAGTCGGCCAGTTTGTTCACCAATAAATCGCGCCTATCATACAAATCGTTTGGATTATCGCCCATGGCCTCAGACTTAACTATTTCCTCATTGAGGGCCTTGATATCGGTTAGCATGCTGTTCACCTCGCCCACGGAAACAACTAAGTCGTCGTCTATCATGGTTCGGATCTCCTTGAGCCTGCTGTAATTTCGGTTGATCCCATCCATGAGCGCTTCTCCCCGTCTTAAAACCGATTGACGCTCTGCCTCTCCGTTGGGATGAACGGAAAGCTCCTGCCATCCCTTCCAAAATTCATCCATTAGAGCTCGTACGGATCTGCTATAGGGCTCAAGGTAGATTTGCTCAACCTGGAGCAGGTAAGCATCCCGCGTGCGCCAATATCCCGCATCATCGCTTTGGGCCAGTATTCTATTCTCCAGAAGCTTATCTCTGACGCGTTCAATGCTCGCGGCCTCTACACCCTGTCCAATCTGCCCAGCCCTTTCCTCACGGTTTAGCTGTGGGCGATAAAGAGCATCGACAGAGTGCATGACTACTCTTTGGCGAGAATATCCCTCCACCGACGCGTTCGAGAGGTTATGACCCACGGTGTTCAGGGCCAACTGATGTGTGTTTAGGCTTCGTTTGCCAATTTCTATTCCGCTGAAAGTGTTGGACATGTTCGCAATCCTCTACAAGTTACGGGAAACAAGCAGTGAATCCCCGCTGGTGGAAGCTGTCTCCCCACGTTCGTTGTATATACGGCCTCGGGCAGATGGAACTAAGATTTCCACCATCTCACGCACCAATCTGCCCCGTGATTCCGTGTAGGCAGCCATGCCGTGAATGCGGCTTTTAACTCTGAGCAAGCTGGCCTTCAGTTTGAACTTCAGCTGATCGAAATGCCTTCGGAGCTCATCCGGCAATTCGGCCGCCCCCTTCCCAATGAGCCCGCCGCCCAGATTCTTAGCGAAAATCTGTCTCCGATTCTCGCAATCCTCCAAATCACTGGTTAGATTCTCAAAATGCTCCAGCGCGAGCTCAAGTTCCGGCCAGTTTCTTGCATGAAGGCTCGCCTGCATGCTCATTGATGCGCCATTGCAGCTCTCGAGTATTCTCAACTCCCGTTCCATTAGGCGCATAAGGTTTTCCCATTGTTCTCGTTTGTTCACACAGTCCAAGCTTAAACCGCCCTTCTTCATCTTCGACATTTTTCGTTGGGGAGCTTAGTAAAAGCTATGGCCGTTCCATGAGTAAATCTTTATCGGCAGCTAGAATGGAGGAATCGGGGAATAGCCCAAGACCCTCGTTTAGAATCGTTCTAGCCCTATCCGCGCGTCCCTTTTTCATGGCCGCGGCAAAACGATTGTGATAAGTGATGATGGCGTTGTACTCGTACGCGGCTTCCAAATTGTCCCATTTCGAAATTGCTCGGGTGGATTCTGGCGCGGTTTTCAGAAATAGCCAACCGGCTATCCAATTCCCGCCAATGGACCTGCGCCGGGCTTCCTTGGTCCAAAGAAATACAACCAGCTCCTCCCATCGTCCAATATCTATGATATCAGCCGCTAGAGCCTTGTCCGCATCAGCCAGAGCGGCACGAAATGAGGGCTCATCCTTGACACTCTGAACCGCGGCCTCAAGCTCACGCCGCGTTATCTCCTTCCGGCGTGCAGCTAAAAAATCCTCCAGAACAAGCGCATTTAGTTTGTCGTCCTCAAGAATCGCGCGGGCTTCCTCAATATGATTCTTTCTCAAACTGAGGGTAACCGCATTCCCCAGCAGCGCCGACGCGATATCTTCAAGCCCATGATTCCTACCCAGAGTCTTCGCCGCATCATTCAAAAAAAGCAGACCCTGCGCCTGACGGCTCTGTCCATTGAGGTATATGGCATAATTTTTAACTGACTGCCGATATTCTTCCATTGCTGCCTGACTCCTCGTTAGAGTCCACCTATCAAGCGATAAACCCACCGTTTCTTCCCAGTTTCCGGATTTTTGCAGCATGAATACTCGGTTTTGCAAAATAAGGGAAACAAATTCCTTCTCTCCGATATCCCTGCGCTGCTTCCCTGCCGGAACGTAGACGAAACCGGTGCGGCTAGTAAAGGTGTCCCGTGCAAGCTTGCGTGAACCAGCATCGAAGCCATGAATCGTCGTGGTTTCCACATCGATTCCGCCAGCCGCGGGGATATGACAAAATGCGTGGTCTTTAGTTAGCACCCCGTGGATCGGTATTCCAATACCGCGGGCCAAAAACGCATATAAAACGGCAGAAGATACGCAGTTATAGGTTCCTTTTTCCAGCAAAATCATTAGAGAGGTTTGAAGTTCCTCATATCGTGTCAGCAAATTCTCGTGCATCCACTCCAGCAGCGCCTCCCCCCTGCTTGCCATATCAAGAGGGGTAAGGAAATCAAGTGAATCAGCTATTCCCAGCGTTTTCTCTACATACTTATCGAGCTCATCACCATTAGCTCCCGAGGCTAGGAATGCGGCGCGGATTAGGGTTTCAAACGGCAGAGGCTCATCCATTGCTCCGATAGCAAGCAGCTCTTCATTCGGAATTATTCGAACCTCGGAGTACAAGGGCGCTCTCCCGGCAAAAAAGCATATAAGAACCATAGCAAACCAGCAGCAATGCCGCGGGCCTGCAGAGATTCCGGCTAATACTCGTGGGGCGGCAGGCAGCATCATGCACTATATCATACACCAATGCCCTTCCCAATTTCATACTGCCCCCGAGGGTGAAGAAGCGCAAGACTTCCAGGGCGCATCGACAGCACGGTTTTAATCATTGCAGCGCTTCAAGGTTCTTATGTACAATATCACTTACAGCGTCGGGCTCTTGCATATGCAATGCAGACCCCCGCCGCCCATTTCATAAACACCAGAGCGCCTATAGCTCAGTTGGATAGAGCATCGGCCTTCTAAGCCGAGGGTTGCAGGTTCGAATCCTGCTGGGCGCGAAAGCCCGTCTGCTCAAGGCTTAATGAGCACGGAAAAACATAATCTGGGTGTTGCCGGTATTCCGAAACTAGGCTAGATACGGCCTATTTGAGAGTATTCCCAAGAGCTGGAATCGGCCGATTGCGCAAGTTGGGAGAGAGCGCTTCCATACATGCGCATAATGCTTGGGAAACCTCCCCTGAACATGATGCAGCCTTGAGTTGAGCAGCCTCATGCCGTTTGGGGCCTAATCCTTCGCTTTTTACATCGCACTTGCAGATTTAGCCAAGCGGACGAGGTTCAGGAATTCGCTGCGATAGCCAAATTCGTCATCCCCGCGAGCATCTTTGGCAAGGGCAATAACATCATCGTAGGAGAAATCCCCCACGTAACTATTCCCTTTTAGTATTTGACCAAAGGCGGCAGCACTGGCAGCAAATCGAATGTCTTCGGAGGCTTCGGAAATGTTCCCTCTTTCCAACTCCCTGCCGATTGGCATTTCGATCAGCTTACTGTCACTTTCCTCTGGCGCTTTGTATCGCAGTTTAAGAAAGGCATACTCATCAGAATCCGAGGCGGCCTTTTTCTCTTCTTCTTCCTGGTAGCGAAGATCATCAATTAACTGAGCCTTTGAACCAACCAAGGTGATTTCATAGATGGCAGTTACCGTATGTCCAGAGCCGATATCCCCTGCATCCACTTTATCGTCCTTGAAGTCCTCACGGGCCAGCATGCGGGTTTCATAACCGATCAATCGATACTCTGCTACTGTGCCGGGATTGAACTCAATCTGGATTTTTACGTCCTTGGCAATGGGAAACAGCATTGAGCTAGCCTCATCCACCAGCACTTTGCGAGCCTCATTAAGCGTATCAATATAGGCAGCATTCCCATTGCCATTTTGTGCTAAGGCCTGCATCAGCGCGTCATTGTAGTTACCCTGGCCAAAACCAAGCACGGATAGAAAAATACCGCTCTCACGCTTGCGTTCAACAAAACCCTTAAGCTCTTCACGGTTGGTAATGCCGACATTGAAATCACCATCCGTCGCCAGAATGATCCGATTCACACCGTTCTTATCGAAACTCTGTTCTGCCAATGCATAGGCCTGCTTAATGCCCTGCGCGCCTGCTGTGCTGCCGCCGGATTGCAGCCGCTCCAATGCGGAAAGGATTTTGGACTTTTCCTTTACCTTGGTTGGCTCCAAAACCGTTCCTGCACTGCCTGCATAAGTCACAATAGATATCGTATCTTCAGGCTGGAGATTTTGAACCATCAACCGGAATGCATTCTTCAGAAGGGGCAGCTTATCCGGGCTATCCATTGATCCGGAAACATCCAGAAGAAACACGAGATTGGATTTGGGCTTCTCGGCTGGAATGATGTCATACCCCTTAATACCGATGTGCAGCAGCTTTGTGTGCTTGTTCCACGGCGTCGGATACACCACAACGCTTGGCTCAAAGGGGTGCTCCGCGCTTTCGGGAAGCGGATAATCATAGTTAAAATAGTTGATTAACTCTTCTATACGCACCGCATCTTTTTGCGGCAAAAGCCCATCATTGAGAGATCTCCGCACAAATGCGTAGGAAGTGGTGTCCACATCCACAGAGAAGGTGGAGAGAGGCTCTTCCGATACTTTTTTCACCGGATTTGGCGTAACATTTTCAAACTGATCACCTCCTTCAAACCGAATATGGTCTTGGATTTGATCAACCTCAGCACTTTCTAAGAGTTCATAGTCATCGTGCTGTGGGATTAGATCACTCTCCGCACTTCTTCTCATTCTCACAGATTCACTCTGAGCGCAACCCATCCAGCCCATGGCTGCAAGCACGAGCAGCATGAATATGCTTCCATCTACTTTCTTACTCATTCAAAAATCCTCACCTGCATTTCTGTTACAGGGCAGCGGCTCCTGAATCCTAAATGGGTGGAGCACTCTTAGAGCCCCAAATTTTCAGCATTATGTAATCATAACACTCATTTGCTAAGGAAAACAAGTATGAGCAAAAAGAACAAAAGTGAATCTAATCACTGCGAAGATGAAAATGCCGCCCACTGGCTCTCCGTTTTTTCAAAGCAGGCGCAAATACCGGCGGCTATCTCCTAACTGCCCGTAAATGAGGTGAATCCGCCAAGGAACTCAAGACGCGGAAGCCGCGCATTTTGCAGTATCAAATGAAAAAACATGCGGTAATTTGGATCAAGGCGCGCGCCTTCTGGGCCTGACAAGAGTTGAACTTGTGACCTCACGCTTATCAGGCGTGCGCTCTAACCAGCTGAGCTACAGGCCCGGGTACACAAGCCGAACAAGTTGCTTATAGAGTAAGCCCGGTTTGTCAAAGAGAAGGAAGAGCCGCTTGGAGTCTGACATAAGATAAATTTGCCGCACCGGTCATACGTATCAAGCCGGTGTCTTTGAATCGGATTGATCAATACACCCTTCACATTGCAAAGAGGTGATCCAGCCGTACTTCTCAGTAGAACCGCCTCGGCGCGCCCTTACCACACCAACTAGTTAATCATAGGCAGGCTTATCTTCGGCTTTGAGGCCAAAGCCCCTTTCACCCTCCGCCATAGCGGAAAGTTTCGGCATTAACCCATGTTTCCATGAACTATCCTTAAACCAAAGGGCAGATTATCTGCGCGTTACTCTGCCCAACTCACAAATCGCACTTCCTCATCCATCACGCTTTCGCGCAATGAAATCTCAAGGCGCTCCCTTAAGCTTATAAGCCCAGGGCTCCCAAACTTAAAGAAAAAATCTATGCTTGAGAATCCATCTCGAACATGGAAACGTGGTCTCTTCCTTCCCTCTCATCTAAAGATCAAACCAGCGCCGCCTACTCGAAACTCGCGGCTCTGCACCCATAGGGGAAGGGTAATTTACTTCCGGCCGCGAAAAATGTCAAGCTTTCCGGAAGCAGCTGCCTCTTGGTCGAGTGAAATTATCCGTCAGCCCGATTTCTCATATAACGCCTGTAACGCCGAAGATAGTCGGCTAGCGAAATCAAGGCAGCGAGGGCCGCGATTATGAGAAGCAGCCCGCACAAGTATTCCGCCATCGGAAGAAGGGGATGGGCCGGAAGCCAGGCTCGGAGAGTTAGCGCGCTAAGCCCGCCCACTCCTCCGATGAAGTAGAGAACTGTCTTGAGCTTACCTACAAAGCTGGCAGCCAGGGCCACCTGTCTATGAGCCAGAAGCATTCTGATGAACATGATCGTGAATTCGCGCCACAGGATTATGATGAGAGCCCAAACCCCCATCAGACCAGCGGCTAGGAAGCAGACGAAATAGGTAACCAAGAGCAGTATATCGGAGAATGGGTCCATCAGTTTTCCTATGTCTGTCACCTGGTTCATCTTCCGTGCAAAGTAGCCGTCTAGGATGTCGGTGATGGCGCTAAACAGGAACAATGCCCAGAGCGCCAGGGTTCCCGAGCGGGGAGAGAGTTCCGATTCAACCAAGAAAAACCAAACAAAAAAAACCGCTGGAGCACAGCAGAACCGGATCATGGTAAGCTTGTTGGAAGAGAGCATGCGCCCAATATAAGTAGTCGATATAAGAGGGTCAACGAGAATTAGAAATGGTATATCCGGCTGTACTTTGAATTCAGGTAATCCAAGAAATCGGATGAACCGAGATTCTTACCTGATAGGCGGCGGCAGAGGTCAGCTGGTTTATAGACACGGCCATGCCTGTATATACTCTCTTTCAACCATCGCAGAACAATGTCCAATGCGCCTTTCTCGAGTATATCTGCCAGGGGGCCTATGTCTTTTTCCATGGGTGTGATGAGCTGGGCCGAGTATAAATTGCCAAGGGCATAGGTTGGGAAATAGCCGAAGAGCCCCCCGGACCAGTGTATATCCTGCATGCAGCCCTCGGCATCGTTATTGGGAGTGATACCCAGAAGCTCTCTATACGCCTGGTTCCAGGCGCCTGGAACATCGGGTATCCTGAGATATCCGGAGATAAGAGCATTTTCAAGCCGGAAGCGAATCACAATGTGGAGGGAGTAGGTAACCTCGTCGGCATCCACCCGAATGAGAGAGGGCTTCACGAGATTGATGGCGCGGTAGAAATCGTCAAGTTTTACATCGGCGAGGTTCTCAGGGAAGAGTTTCTGGAACTCAGCGTACCAGAAACTCCAGAAGGCATGGGATCTGCCCACAATGCCCTCCCAAAACCTGGATTGGGATTCATGGATACCTAGGCTTGCGCCGTCTCCTAGAACTGTCTGCCGCAGATTTTCATCTATCCCCTGCTCATAAAGGCCATGTCCCGCCTCATGAATATTGCTGAACAGGCCCGAAAAGACTTTGTTTTCGTCATAGCGCGTGGTTAGGCGCACATCGCCCGGGCCAATGGTGGCAGTAAATGGGTGAATACTCAGATCAAGGCGGCCGCGGCTGCCGTCGAAGCCCATGTGCGACTGAATTCTTCGGCCAAAAGTGTTTTGCTTTTCGATACTGTAGCTGCGATTGCAGAAGGCCGGTATGGGCAAATCCGCTCCGCTGGCGGCTCCTTTGATTTTGTCCACGAGATTTTGAAGCCCAAGACTTAACTCATCGAATATGGCCGAAATCTGTGCTGTGTTCGCACCAGGTTCATACTCGTCGAGGAGGGTATCGTAGGGCTCTGCATCGGGGGCAATCGTTACCGCATATTCGCGTTTTAATCTAACAACTTCTTCGAGATGGGGGGCGAATGCCGAAAAATCCCCCGTGCCGCGGGCATCCGCCCAGGCAGTCTGTGCCAGCGAAGTTTGCCTTGCGATTGCTTCCACCAGTTTTCTCGGAAGAAGTCTGTTCTTTATCCAGCGCTTATGAGCTTCGCGCAGGAAGGCCCCATCCACCTCGTTAAATTCATCAGCGTTTTCAAATTGGGTGGCGTTAGATGCGGCAGCTGAGGAGATGTCCGCTGAGCGCTGTCTCGGTGTGCTCGAATGCGTCAAACAGCCAAGTTTTTCAAACAGGGCTTCCCATTCGGGATTGAGGATTTTTTCCTGGCGTAAGGCGGCAAGCAGGGCCAGTTGGGCGGCTCGCCCATTTTGTGCGCCCGCGGGCATGTAGGTTTCCTGATCCCATTCAAGCAAGGCTCCGATATTGTCCAATTTGATGATGTCCGCATCCAACGCCTTCAAACGGGATAGTGATTTCTGTTTTTCGCTCATTCGGAGCCTTCTCCTAGTAATTTCTATTCATAAGTCGGTTGAGTATGGTATCAAAATCTTTCTGGGCGGTGGAAGGCAGTAAAAGGGCCTGTTCCCGTGCTTTTTGATACAGTGCCGCGGCCTCTTTGCGGGCTAGCTCCACGGCCCCCAATTCGATTACTTTTTTTCTGATTTGACGGCGTTTTCGTGATGATGTAGGCATGCCATTCTTGGTGAGCTTCCTGATTTTGCTATCACCGCTTTCCCAAGCGATAATTAGCGGCAATGTGCTAAGTCCGGCGCGAAGATCGACCGAGATGCCCCAATGGCCGACTCCCCTATAATCAAGGGCATCATCATCCATCTGAAACGCACGGCCAACAATAAGGGCCCAGTTGTCGAGTGTGTCGAGGATTCGCAAATCGGCGCCTGCCGCGCTGGCGCCCGCGCGGCAAGAGAGGCGTAAGAGGGCAGCCGCCTTTCCATCCACGCGCCGCAAGTACTCCTTCCTTGATATCACGAGTCTGCCGCTTGAGGCATCCTGATGAATTTCGGCCTTGCAGAGCTCCTCAATCCTTTCATTAAAAAACAGAAATAGCTTCGCGTCATAATGTTTGCCGGCGATGGAAAGCGCGCGGGCAAGGAGCCAATCACCCGCAAGAACGGCCCCTGCTCCCCCAATCTTGACATGCAGCGCCGGCTTCTCACGGCGGGAGGGAGCACCGTCAATCACATCATCATGTATTAACGTCGCAAGATGAATCATTTCCATAGCGGCGGCAAGTCCTACTACATCCGTCACAGGATTATTCCCCAGCCTACTGGAAGCTAACACAAGGGCCGGCCTAAGCAGTTTTCCCTTGCTCTCAAGCGCCCGGGATATTTCGAAACCCACGTATTCCTGCGCTCTTTGAGCTTCATTTTCCAAGAAGTCCCGAACCTTGTTTAGCTGCTTGTCCAGGGCCTCATTTCCCCATGAAAATTCCGGCATTAAATTCATCATAGACAACCAAACAGTCAGAGACTAGATGAGTGGGGATCGAGATTGGTATCTTTGAAGCTATTCTCGGGCGATTATCATCTTCCGAATCATCTCTATTGCCTCGCCGAGCGGTAAATCCGATTTCTCACCCCCACGAGTTCTAATACTCACCGATTGGTTTTCGCGCTCCCGCTCTCCAACTATCAGCATGTATGGAACCTTCTGAATCTGATGCTTCCTAATCTTTGCATTCAACCTATCATTGCCTATATCGGCTTCGGCCCTTATACCCTGCCGCTTCATCCTGCTAACAACTTCATTGGCATAGTCGTTAAAAATCAATGCAACCGGGATGAGGACAGCCTGAACGGGGGAAAGCCAAACAGGGAACGCGCCTCCGTAATTCTCAATCATCACCCCAAAAAAACGTTCCATGCTCCCAAGAAGAGCCCTATGAATCATGTAGGGGCGTTTCTCGGCGCCATCGCTGTCGGTAAACCTCATATCGAACCTGTCCGGAAGATTGAAATCAAACTGTATGGTGGATAGCTGCCATATCCTACCCAAAGCGTCCTTTACCTTCAAGTCTATTTTTGGCCCGTAGAACGCGCCTCCGCCCTCATCAATCTCATATTCCAATGCTTCCGACTCCACCGCCTTCCTCAGAGAATCCTGGGCAGCCTCCCAGCGTTTGGGCTCGCCAACGGCCTTTTTCGGCATTGTGGCGAGATATGCCGCGATTTCCTGGAATCCAAAAGAGCGCAGCATGTATAGGCTGAAACGGAGCACCTCCCTAATCTCCTCCTGCATCTGGCTCGGCGTGCAGATTAAGTGAGCGTCATCCTGAGTAAAGCCTCTAACCCTCAGAAGCCCGTGCAGAACTCCGGAACGCTCGTAACGATATACGGTTCCCAACTCCGCCCAGCGATAGGGCAAATCCCGGTAAGAGTGCTTTCCAGTGTTGTAAATCATCACATGGAAGGGACAATTCATTGGTTTGACATAGTAATCACTTTTATCCATGTGGATGCTCGGGTACATACTCTCAGAATAAAAATCCAGATGACCCGAGGTTTCCCATAACCAGCCTTTCCCCACATGGGGTGTGAATACCATCTCATAGCCGTTCTTGTAATGCTCGGCGCGCCAGAAATCCTCCACAATCACTCTGATCCGGGCGCCTTTAGGGTGCCAATGGACAAGTCCGCCGCCAACTTGCTCATGAATCGAAAACAGATCCAGTTCCCTGCCTAGGCGGCGATGATCTCGTTTTTCAAGTTCCTCAAGATATGCAAGATGTGCCCTAAGAGCCTTGGAATCATACCAGGCAGTTCCGTAAATTCTCTGCAGCATGGGCCGTTTTTCGCTGCCCCTCCAGTAGGCGCCCGCAATGCCTGTCAGTTTGAATCCCTGTGGACAGAGTTTTCCGGTCGATTTCACATGGGGCCCTCGGCAAAGATCGGTAAAACCACCCATGCGATAGATGCTTAGCTCCTCGTCCTCCGGTATGTCGTTAATGAGCTCTATTTTATAGGGCTGGTTCCCAAATAATTTCAGGGCATCGGCACGGCTGATTGATTCCCGTTCAAAGAGATGATCCTCCGCGATAATCCCAATCATATGGCTTTCTATAACCTCAAGGTCTTCAGGCCTAAGCTTTCTCGGCAGCTCAAAGTCATAGTAGAAGCCGTTCTCTATTGCAGGACCGATGGCTATCCTTGCATCGGGGAACATCACAAGTACTCCCGAGGCCATTACATGCGCCATGGAATGGCGCATTCGCGCAAGTTTTTCCTCTCCCTCATCCATTCTTTATCGAAATATCGATAACCTTGCAACTTTTGTCAAGGCGGGCTCTCTGACACATAAATCAGACCGCCGGGAAGACAACCTCCGGAATATCAGCGCGCCTCCTTTCCAGGCCGCGGGCGCAGGTTGACCAATATCCGCGGGCCCCTACCTTCCAAGTTTCCAGAGAGCGAAGACGTTTACGCCAACTCTCCGAAAAGCAAATCCCCCCGTCTTCCGCCCGACAGAGGTTGGTTTTTCGTTAGTAGGAACAGTTATTGTGAGACCCCGCGTTTCGTTTAGCCAGGCAAACTCCCCCCGGAAGGAAAGCAGAAAACGATGATTGATTTTGAATTCAATCTCAAGGCTAGTATCCACCCAGGGGCCGCCAAAGGCAAAATCATAAAAATAGACTCCATCCGGACCAAATTCGGTTCTCTTTAGGTGATGATCCTTGGCGATACCCAGCACCGGGCCGACTCGCCCAAGGATGCCCAGGGC
>Ga0056121_1000150_pt1 | contig 30349 bp, 27 predicted proteins | sample WorMetHEROISLAND_FD_83872 | JGI IMG/M metagenome (GOLD analysis project Ga0056121, IMG submission 83872) | Marine gutless worms symbiont microbial communities from Max Planck institute for Marine Microbiology, Germany - Olavius sp. 1 HERON ISLAND ...
GGCCGCGCGCGCGGCCTGGCTCTCTTATATCGGCGGCCATACACAGGGCGAGATCGCCGCGCGGTTGAGCGTGTCGCCGGCCAAGGCGCACCGGCTGATCGCCCAGGCGCACGAGCAGGGCCTGGTGAAGGTCTTCATCGAAGGTGCGCCGGACGAATGCCTGGCGCTGGAAGGCCGGCTTGCCGACGCCTTCGGTCTGGAGAGCTGCATCGTCGCCCCGACGCTGGGCGTCGGCGACGAAGGCGCGGGGCCGGACGGTCCGGAAGAGTTCGCCGCCGTCGGCGCCGCCGCGGCGCGGTTGCTGCACGGCCTGCTGGCGGCGAGCGGCGAGATGCTGGTCGGCGTCGGCAAGGGCCGCTCGCTGGCGGCCATGGTCGACAACCTGCCGGCGATGCGCCGGCCCGACCTGCAGTTCGTCTCGGTCTCCGGCAGCCTGACCCGCACCCTGGCGGCCAACCCGTTCGACGTGGTGCACAAGCTGGTCGAGCGCACCGGCGGCGAAGGCTACTTCCTGCCGGTGCCCTACATCGCCGCCAGCACGCAGGAAAAGCGCCTGCTGCTGGCGCAGAAGAGCGTGCAGGACCTGTTGCGCAAGGCCCGCGCGGCCGAGCTCTACGTCATCGGCATCGGCTCCATCGCCGACGATGCCCACGTCCGCCAGGTCGGCATGGTGACGGAAGCGGAATGGACGGAGCTGCGCGCCCAGGCGGCGGTCGGCGACGTCATGGGCAGCTTTGTCGACGCCGACGGCCGGCCGGTCGACGCCGGCGTCAACCGGCACTCCCTGGGCCTGGGCATCGACGATTTGCGCGACCGCCGGGTGATCGCCGTCGCCGGCGGCGGCCACAAGGGTGAAGCGGTCCTGGCCGCGCTGCGCACCGGGGCCATCAGCGACCTGGTGCTGGGCGAGCAGGCGGCACGCGAGATCGTCGCCCGCCTGGATGCCGGCGAGGCGACTGACGACAAGCCGAGGAGGCAGGCGGGATGAGCGCCAACGTGGAGAACCTGCCCGGGCGCGCCGGCACCGCCGGTGTCGTCGATCTGGCGACGGAGGACCGGCGCAATCCCGGCACGGCCCTCGACCTGGACTGGGTCGGCGAGCTGCGCGTCAACCGCAGCGCCGTCGAGCGCCGCGCCGCCACCCTGCCGGGCCGACGCTCGGTGAAGAAGCAGTGGCAGGCGGCCTGGCTGCTAAAGGCCGTCTCGTGCATCGACCTGACGACGCTGGCCGGCGACGACACCCCGGGACGGGTGCGCCGGCTGTGCGCCAAGGCGCGCCAGCCGGTGCGGCGCGAGGTGCTCGAGGCGCTGGGCGCCGGCGAGCTGCCGCTGACGGTCGGCGCCGTCTGCGTCTATCACGCCATGGTCGACACCGCGGTCGATGCGCTCGACGGCAGCGGCATCCCGGTCGCCGCCGTGTCCACCGGCTTTCCCGCCGGCCTGGTGCCGTTCGACGTGAAGCTGCGCGAGATCGAGGCTTCGGTGCGGGCCGGGGCGGAGGAGATCGACATCGTCATCACCCGCGGCCACGTGCTGACCGGCGACTGGCAGGCGCTCTACGACGAGGTGCGGGCCTTCCGCGAGGCCTGTGGGCCGGCGCACATGAAGACCATCCTGGGCACCGGCGATCTCGTCACCCTGCGCAACGTCGCCCGTGCCTCGGCCGTGTGCATGATGGCCGGGGCCGACTTCATCAAGACCTCGACCGGCAAGGAAGGCGTCAACGCCACCCTGCCGGTAAGCCTGGTGATGTGCCGGCTGATCCGCGACTACCTCGCGCGTAGCGGCCACCAGGTCGGCTTCAAGCCGGCCGGCGGCATTTCCAAGGCCAAGGACGCGCTCAGCTACCTGGCGCTGATCAAGGAAGAGCTGGGCGACGCCTGGCTCGGCCCGCGCTGGTTCCGCTTCGGCGCCTCGTCGCTGCTGGGCGACATCGAACGTCAGCTCGAGCACAACGCCACCGGCCGCTACGCCGCCGGCTACCGCCAGCCGATGGCCTGAAGCATGTCCCGTCCAGGCCACAACAACGGCGCCCGCGGACACCGGCTTTCGCCGGTGTTTCAGGGCCTTTGCAGGTGGAAACCCCGGCGGAAGCCGGGGTCAACAGGTAGCGGTCCAATCGCCGCCGAAATCGTGTCGAAGGCCCTGCCATGAGCGTCGTCGAGATCTACGAGAGCATGGACTATGGCCCCGCGCCCGAGGGCCGGGACCATGCCGACGCCTGGCTGGCCGGGCATGGCGCCCGTTTCGGCCTCTACATCAACGGCGGCTGGCGCAAAGCCAGGGGCGGCGAGAGCTTCGACAGCCACAACCCGGCCGACGGCGCGCGCCTCGCGACGCTGGCCCAGGCCGGCAAGGCCGACATCGATGCCGCGGTGCGCGCCGCCCGGGCGGCGCAGCCCGGCTGGGCGGCACTGAGCGGTCATGCCCGGGCGCGTCATCTCTATGCCCTGGCCCGGCTGGTGCAGAAGCACGCCCGCCTGCTGGCGGTGCTGGAGACGCTGGACAACGGCAAGCCGATCCGCGAGAGCCGCGACATCGACGTGCCGCTGGTGGCGCGGCACTTCTATCATCACGCCGGCTGGGCGCAGTTGATGGACAGCGAGTTCCCCGACCAGGCGCCGCTGGGCGTGGTCGGCCAGGTCATTCCCTGGAACTTCCCGCTGCTGATGCTGGCCTGGAAGGTGGCGCCGGCGCTGGCTGCCGGCAACACCACCGTGCTGAAGCCGGCGGAGTACACCAGCCTGACGGCGCTGCGCTTTGCCGAGCTGTGCGACGAGGCCGGCCTGCCGCCGGGCGTGGTCAACATCGTCACCGGCGACGGCCGGGCCGGCGAGCTGCTGGTCGGCCATGCCGGCATCGACAAGGTCGCCTTTACCGGCTCGACCGAGGTCGGCCGGCAGATCCGCCGCGCCACCGCCGGCCAGGGCAAGAAGCTGTCGCTGGAACTGGGCGGCAAGTCGCCGTTCATCGTCTTCGACGACGCCGACGTCGACGGCGCCATCGAAGGCCTGGTCGATGCCATCTGGTTCAACCAGGGCCAGGTCTGCTGTGCCGGCTCGCGCCTGCTCGTGCAGGAGAGCATCGCCGAAGCCTTCCTTGCCAGGCTCAAGGCGCGGATGGCCACGCTCAGGGTCGGCGATCCGCTGGACAAGGCGATCGACATCGGCGCCGTGGTCGACCCGGTCCAGCGCGAGCGCATCGCCGCGCTGGTCGAGCAGGGCGTGGCCGAGGGAGCGTCGATGTACCAGCCGCCGGCGCCGCTGCCGGCGCAGGGCTGCTTCTATCCGCCGACGCTGCTGACCGACGTCGCCCCGTCGTCGGTGGTGGCGCAGGAGGAGATCTTCGGGCCGGTGCTGGTGGCGATGAGCTTCCGCACCCCGGGCGAAGCCGTGGCGCTCGCCAACAACTCGCGTTATGGCCTGGCCGCCAGCGTCTGGAGCGAGAACGTCAACCTCGCCCTCGACGTCGCCCCGCAGCTCAAGGTCGGCGTCGTCTGGGTCAACTCGACCAACCAGTTCGACGCCGCATGCGGCTTCGGCGGCTACCGCGAAAGCGGCTTCGGCCGCGAGGGCGGGCACGAGGGGATGAGAGAATACCTGCGCCCCGCCGCCCCGTCCAAGCCCGCCGCCAAACGCAAGCCGGCCAGGCGCAAGACCGCGTCGCGCCCGGCCGCGGCGACGGTCGTCGACCGCACGCCCAAGCTCTACATCGGCGGCAAGCAGGCCCGGCCCGACAGCGGCTACAGCCTGGCCGTGCAGGGCGCCGACGGCGCGCTGCTGGGCCACGTCGGCGAAGGCAACCGCAAGGACATCCGCAATGCCGTCGAGGCCGCCGCCGCGGCCGGCGGCTGGACCGCGGCCAGCGGCCACAACCGCGCCCAGGTGCTCTATTACGTGGCCGAGAACCTGGACGCGCGGCGCACCGAGTTCCGCGACCGGCTGAGGGCGATGACCGGGCAGACCGCTGCGGCGGCAACGCGCGAGGTCGAGGCAGCGGTCGCCCGCCTGTTCAGCTATGCCGCCTGGGCCGACAAGTTCGACGGCGCGGTGCACCAGCCGCCGCTGCGTGGCGTCGTGCTGGCCATGAACGAGCCCTTGGGCGTGGTCGGCATCGCCTGTCCGGACGAAGCGCCGCTGCTGGCCTTCGTTTCGCTGCTGGCGCCGGCGATCGCGCTCGGAAACCGCGTGGTAGTGGTGCCGTCGCCGGTGCATCCGCTGGCGGCGACCGATTTCTACCAGGTGCTCGACACCTCCGACGTGCCCGGCGGCGTGGTCAACATCGTCACCGGGCCGCGGCGCGAGCTGGCGGCGGTGCTGGCGGCGCACGACAATGTCGATGCCGTCTGGTACGCCGGCGGTGACGACGGCGGCACGCAAGTCGAGCGGGCGTCGGCCGAAGATCTCAAGCAGACCTGGCTCGACGATGGCAGCGCCCGCGACTGGTTCGATGCGCGCCAAGGCGAGGGCCGCGGCTTTCTGCGCCGCGCCGCACAGGTGAAGAACGTGTGGATACCGTACGGGGAATGATCGGTGGAGGCAGGTGTTCCCCAGTGGTGGGTAGAGGGCAGTGAGGCCTCCGGCTGACGACAACAGGGAAGGTGTCAGAGATGAAAACGATGTTCACAACGGCAAGCGCAGGTCTGGTGCTGCTGGCGTCCTGGGCGGCCGCGGCCGCCGACCTGAAGCCGGCGGTGGTGTTCGACATGGGCGGCAAGTTCGACAAGTCGTTCAACCAGGGCGTCTACGAAGGTGTCGAGAAGTTCCGCAAGGAAACCGGCGTCAAGTACCGCGAGTTCGAGGTCACCAACGAGACCCAGCGCGAGCAGGCGATCCGCAAGATGGCCCAGCGCGGCGCCGACCCGGTGCTCGGCGTCGGCTTCGCCCAGGCGCCGGCCATCAAGGCGGCGGCCGAGCAGTTCCCCGACACCCGTTTTGCCATCATCGACATGGTGGTCGACCTGCCGAACGTGCAGTCGATCGTGTTCAAGGAGCACGAGGGTTCGTTCCTGGTCGGCGTGCTGGCGGCGGCCAAGTCCGAGACCGGCAAGGTCGGCTTCGTCGGCGGCATGGACATCCCGCTGATCCGTCGCTTTGCCTGCGGCTACGTCCAGGGCGTCAAGCACGTCGGCGGCGACATCGAGGTGTACCAGAACATGACCGGCACCACGCCGGCGGCCTGGAACGATCCCGGTCGCGGCGGTGAGCTGGCCAAGAGCCAGTTCGACCGCGGTGCCGACGTGGTCTTCGCCGCTGCCGGCGGCACCGGCGTCGGCGTCTATCAGGCGGCCAAGGACAACGGCAAGTACGCCATCGGCGTCGATTCGAACCAGAACTACCTGCACCCGGGCACGATGCTGACCTCGATGCTCAAGCGGGTCGATGTCGCCGCCTACAACACCTTCTCCAGTGCCAAGGACGGCAGCTGGAAGCCCGGCATCCAGGTGCTCGGCCTGGCCGAGGGCGGCGTCGACTGGGCCCTCGACGAGCACAACAAGGACCTGGTCACCGCCGACATGAAGGCCCAGGTGGAGAAGGCCAAGGCCGACATCATCGCCGGCAAGATCAAGGTGCACGACTACATGAGCGACAACAGCTGCAACTTCTAAAGGCAGCCGTCCGCTCATGCAGGGCAAGGGTCGATGAGCATGGTGTCCGGGGGGGGCGCGACGGGCGCCGGGCCGGAGGGGCGAACCGCCTCTCCGGCCGCCATCGAGCTGCGCGGCATCGACAAGTCGTTCGGCACCGTGCACGCCAACCGCGATGTCTCCATGGTCATCTCGGCCGGCAGCATCCATGGCATCGTCGGCGAGAACGGCGCCGGCAAGTCGACCCTGATGAGTATCCTCTACGGCTTCTACGAAGCCGACCGGGGCGAGATCCACATCGGCGGCAAGCGCGTCGAGATCCGTTCCTCGCACGACGCCATCGCCGCCGGCATCGGCATGGTCCACCAGCACTTCATGCTGGTGGACACGTTCACCGTGCTGGAGAACGTCATGCTCGGGGCCGAGAGCGGCGGCCTGTTGCGCGACAGCATCGCCGCCGCCCGGGCCGAGCTGTCGCGGCTGGAGCAGGAGTACGGCCTCTACGTCGACCCCGACGCCATCGCCGGCGACCTGCCGGTCGGCGAGCTGCAGCGGGTGGAGATTCTCAAGGCTCTGTATCGCGGCGCGCGGATCCTGATTCTCGACGAGCCGACCGGGGTGCTGACGCCGCAGGAGACGGACCAGCTGTTCCGCATCCTGGCGGCGCTGAAGGCTCAGGGCGTGACGATAATCCTGATCACCCACAAGCTGCGCGAGATCATGGCCATCACCGACACCGTCTCGGTGATGCGGCACGGCGAGATCGTCGCCGACATGACCACGGCGCAGACCAGCAGCGAAGAGCTGGCCGAGCTGATGGTCGGCCGCAAGGTGCGGGCCGAGCTGGACAAGCCGCCCGTCGACCGGCGCGGGCCGCGCCTGCAGGTCGAGGACCTGACGGTGCGCGACGGCTTCGGCATCGCCAAGGTCGACGATGTCAGCTTCCAGGTGCAGTCGGGCGAGATCCTCGGCGTCGCCGGGGTTTCCGGCAACGGCCAGAGCGAGCTGCTGGAGGCGCTGTCGGGGATCCGCGAACCCGATCAGGGACGGATCACCGTCGACGGCCGCGAGATCACGCCCGCGGCGCCGTGCGATCCGGCGGAGATGCGGCTTCTGCACCTGGCGCACGTGCCGGAGGACCGCCAGCGCCTGGGCATGGTCACCGCCTTCAGCGCCCAGGAGTCGGCGATCCTCGGCTATCAGCGGGCACCGAGCTACAACGGCCCGGTGCTGCAGCACCCGGCGGCGATCCACGAGCACTGCGCCGGGCTGATGCAGCAGTTCGACGTGCGCCCGCCGCTGCCGGAGGTGAAGTCGGCCAACCTGTCGGGCGGCAACCAGCAGAAGCTGATCCTGGGCCGCGAGATCGAGCGCGATCCGAAGATCCTGCTGGTCGGCCAGCCGACCCGCGGCGTCGACATCGGCGCCATCGAGTTCATCCACCGTCACCTGGTCGACCTGCGCGACCGCGGCTGCGCGGTGCTGCTGGTCTCGGTCGAGCTCGAGGAGATCCTGGCGCTCAGCGACCGCATCATCGTCATGTTCGAGGGCCGGATCGTCGGCGAGGTCGATGGCGCGGACGCGGACGAGCGCACGCTGGGCCTGATGATGGCCGATGTCGGTGGCGACGCCGCAAGTGAAACGGCCGCGGCGCCCGGAGCGCCGGCGCCATGAGCACGCCGACCAAGCCGCTGCCGCACTGGATCGACGTCGGCGTCGTCCCGCTGATCAACATCGCCATGGCGCTGGTAGTCTCGGGCCTGATCATCCTGGCGATCGGCGAGGATCCGATCGCCGCCGTCGGCATCATGATCAACGGCGCCCTGGGCTACGACGAGGGCATCGGCTACACGCTCTACTACGCCACGAATTTCATCTTCACCGGGCTGGCGGTGTCGGTCGCCTTCCATGCCGGCCTGTTCAACATCGGCGGCGAGGGCCAGGCCTACATCGGCGGCCTGGGCGTCGGCCTGGCGATGCTGGCGTTCGACGGGGTGCTGCCGTTCATCGTCCTGCTGCCGCTGGGCATCCTCGCCTCGGCCGCGTTCGGCGCCGCCTGGGCCGCGGTGCCGGCCTACCTGCAGGCCTATCGCGGCAGCCACATCGTCATCACCACCATCATGTTCAACTTCATCGCCGCGGCGCTGATGGTCTACCTGATGGTCAACGTGCTGATCCAGCCGGGGCAGATGTCGCCGGAGAGCCGGGTGTTCGAACAAGCCGCCTGGCTGCCGCAGATGCACCAGATCCTGGGCTGGTTCGGCATCGAGGTCACGCCGACGCCGTTGAACCTGGCCGCGGTCTGGGCGGCGATCTGCTGCGTCGCCGTCTGGATCTTCATCTGGCGCACCCGCTGGGGCTACGAGCTGCGCGCCGTCGGCCACAACGAGCGCGCCGCGGTCTATGCCGGCATCGACCCCCGGCGCATCGTCATCGTCGCCATGTGCCTGTCGGGCGCGCTGGCCGGCTTCGTCGGCCTGAACGAGATCATGGGCGTGCACCACCGCCTGCTGCTGAACTTCACCGCCGGCTACGGCTTCACCGGCATCGCCGTGTCGCTGATGGGCCGCAATCACCCGATCGGCGTGGTCCTGGCCAGCCTGCTGTTCGGCATCCTCTACCAGGGCGGGGCCGAGCTCGCCTTCGAAGTACCGACCATCACCCGCGAGATGGTGGTCACCATCCAGGGCCTGGTGATCCTGTTCTCCGGCGCCCTGGCCTACATGTCGGTGCCGTGGGTGGCGCGCATCTACGGCGCCCTGACCCGCGAACGCGCCGCGCCGGCGACCGGGGAGGCGTGAGCGATGCCCCGACCGCACAATCGCCCGGCGAAAGGCGCCTGACATGGAAGAGTTCTTCGTCTTCCTGGTACTGACCGCCGACGCCACGGTGCGGGTGGCGACGCCGCTGATCCTGTGCGCCATGGCCGGGCTGTTCTCCGAGCGCTCGGGCATCATCGACATCAGCCTGGAAGGCAAGATGCTGGCCGCCGCCTTCATTTCCGCAAGCGTCGCCTATGTCACCGGCTCGCCCTGGCTGGCCCTGGCCGGCGGCATCGCTACGGCGATCGGCTTTGCCTTGCTGCACGGCTTCGCCTGCATCACCCATAAGGGCAACCAGGTGGTCAGCGGCGTCGCCATCAACATCCTGGTGTCGGGCCTGACCGTGGTCCTGGGCATCGCCTGGTTCCAGCGCGGCGGGCAGACGCCGAGCGTCGGCTCGGAGGCCCGCTTCCTGCCGATCGAGCTGCCGCTGGCCGAGACGCTGTCGGGGGTGCCGCTGATCGGGCCGCTCTACGCCGACCTGATCAGCGGCCACAACCTCTTGGTCTACGTCGCCTTCCTGGCCGTGCCGCTGACCTGGTGGGTGGTCTACCGTACCCGCTTCGGGCTGCGCCTGCGGGCCGTCGGCGAGAGCCCGGGCGCGGTCGACACCGCCGGCATCTCGGTGGCCTTCCTGCGCTACCGCGCGGTATTGATCTGCGGCCTGCTGACCGGCGTTGCCGGCACCTACCTGGCGATCGCCCAGAACGCCTCGTTCGTGCGCGACATGACCGCCGGCCAGGGCTATATCGCCCTGGCGGCGATGATCTTCGGCAAGTGGCGGCCGTTTCCCGCGTTCGGCGCCTGCCTGATGTTCGGCCTGCTCGACGCCGTAGCGATCCGCCTGCAGGGGGTGGTGGTGCCCGGCATCGGCGAAGTGCCGGTGCAGTTGATCCAGGCGCTGCCCTACGTGCTCACCGTGGTCCTGCTCGCCGGTTTCATCGGCCGGGCCATCGCCCCCAAGGCGATCGGCCAGCCCTACGTCAAGGAGCGCTAGCGATGGACGACGAGATGCTGTCCCTGGCCCGCGATGCCATGGCCCGCGCCCATGCGCCTTATTCGGGCTTCCGGGTCGGTGCCGTGGTGCGGGGCGGCAACGGCAGGCTCTATGCCGGCTGCAACGTCGAGAACGCGGCCTATCCGGAAGGCAACTGTGCCGAGACCTCGGCGATTGCCGCCATGGTCATGGCGGGCGAACGCCGCATCACCGAAGTCGCCGTCATCGGCCTGGGCGAGGCCCTGGTCACGCCGTGCGGCGGCTGCCGCCAGCGCCTGCGCGAGTTCGCCGCCGCCGACACGCCGGTGCACATCTGCGGTCCCGAGGGCGTACGCCGCACCGTCACCCTGGGCGACCTGCTGCCGCTCTCGTTCGGGCCCGACAACCTCAATGGCGCCAGCGATGTCTGACGTCGAACAGGCGGCCGCCGTCATCGCCAGGCGCGCGCCCGGCGTGCGGTCGCGGGTCGGCATCGTGTTGGGCTCCGGCCTGGGGCCTTACGTCGACTGGGTCGACGACGCCGTCGGCATCTCCTACGGCGAGCTGCCCGGCTTCCCGCAGCCCGGCGTCGAAGGCCACGCCGGCGAGTTGCTGCTGGGCCGCGTCGGCACCACCGGCGTCGCCGTGCTTCGCGGACGCGCCCACCTCTACGAGACCGGCCGTGCCGATGCGATGAAGGTGGCTATTCGCACGCTCGGGCAGATCGGCTGCGAGGCGCTGCTTCTGACCAACGCGGCCGGCAGCCTGCACACCGCCGCCGGGCCGGGCAGCGTCATGCTGATCAACGACCACATCAATTTCGCCGGCGTGTCGCCGCTGTTCGGCGAGGCCGGCAGCGATCGCTTCGTCGACATGGTCGATGCCTACGACCCCGGGCTGCGCGGGGCCCTGCACGCGGCGGCGGCGGCGCAAGGCGTCACCCTGCACGAAGGCGTCTACATGTTCTTCTGCGGCCCCAGCTTCGAGACCCCGGCGGAGATCCGCGCCGCCGGCACCCTGGGCGCCGACGCCGTCGGCATGTCGACGGTGCCGGAGGTGATCCTGGCCCGCCATGCCGGCCTGCGGGTCGCGGCGCTGTCGATCATCACCAACCTCGCCGCCGGCATGAGCGCGGTCGCGCTCAGCCACCAGCAGAGCCTGGACATGTCGGCCCGCGCGGCGGCCGACGTGCAGACCCTGCTGAAGGCGTTCCTGGTGGATTATGGAGGCTAGTCGCACCATGGATTGCCGGGACATGACTGCGAGCGAACGCCAAAACCGGCACGTGCTGCCCTGGGTCCCCGCGTCAAGCGCGGGGACGACAGAGGAGGGGTGGCGCGCGGCCTGCCTGTTCTCGTTACCCCGGACGCAGCGCAGCGGAGATCCGGGGTCCAGGGGCGGCCGACACCGCTGGACGCGGATTCGCGAGGCATAGCGCCGTGCTGCCGCAGGAGGTGATCCGCAAGAAGCGCGACGGCGCGGCGTTGAGCGCCGAGGAGATCGCCTTTGTCGTCGCCGGCCTGACCGACGGCTCGATCAGCGACAGCCAGATCGCCGCTTTCGCCATGGCGGTGTTCTTCCAGGGCATGGAGATGGACGAGCGGGTGGCGCTGACGCGGGAGATGACCGCCTCCGGCAGCCTGCTCGACTGGGCGCCGCTCGGCCTCGACGGACCGCTGCTGGACAAGCATTCGACCGGCGGCGTCGGCGACAAGGTCAGCCTGATGCTGGCGCCGATCGTCGCTGCCTGCGGCGGCTACGTGCCGATGATCTCCGGTCGCGGCCTCGGCCACACCGGCGGCACACTGGACAAGCTGGAGGCGATCCCCGGCTACAGCGCGACCCCCGACAATGCCGCCTTCCGCCAGGCGGTGCGGCGGGCCGGCTGCGCCATCATCGGCCAGACCGCCGAGCTGGCGCCGGCCGACGGCCGCTTCTATGCCATCCGCGACGTCACCGCGACGGTCGAGTCGATCCCGCTGATCACCGCCTCGATCCTGTCGAAGAAGCTGGCCGCGGGGCTCGATGCCCTGGTGATGGACGTGAAGACCGGTTCCGGCGCCTTCGCCGCCGACATGGCCATGGCCCGTGAGCTGGCGCAGAGCATCGTTGGCGTCGCCAACGGTGCCGGCCTGAAGTGCACGGCGCTGATCACCGACATGGACCAGGTGCTGGGACACACCGTCGGCAACGCCCTGGAGGTGGCCGAGGCCATCGCCTACCTGAAGGGCGAGCGCACGCCGCGGCTGCATGGTGTGGTGATGGCCCTGGCCGAGGAGATGCTGGTGATGGGCGGGCTGGCGGCCGACACCATGGCGGCGCGGCAGCGGGCGGAACGGGCGCTCGCCGGCGGCCGCGCGGCGGAGCGGTTCGCGGCGATGGTCGAGGCCCTCGGCGGCCCGGCGGATATCGTCGAGGAGCCGGGCGCCTACCTGCCGGCGGCGCCGGTGGTGCGGCCCTGCCATCCCGTTCAGGCCGGCCCGGTCACCGGCATGAACGCCCGCGACATCGGCGTCGCCGTGGTCAGCCTGGGCGGTGGCCGGGCCCACGTCGACGATGACATCGATCCCGCCGTCGGCCTGAGCGAGGTCTGCAAGGTCGGCGACGAGGTCGGCCCGGACCAGCCCCTGGCGGTGGTGCATGCCCGCGACGAGGCCGGCGCCGAGGCGGCGATGGCGGCCTTGCGGGCGGCGATCCGCATCGGCGGCCCGGCGGTGTCCGCGGACCGGGTGGTGCATGAACGCGTTGCCGGGGAGACGGCATGAGCCGGGCGTTCATCCTGGTGGTGGATTCGCTGGGCGTCGGCGGCGGCGAGGATGCCGCGCGTTTCGGCGATACCGGCGCCGACACCCTGGGCCATATCGCCGAGGCCTGCGCCGCCGGCGCAGCCGACCGGCCCGGCCTGCGCGCCGGCCCGCTGTCGCTGCCGCAGCTGTCGCGGCTGGGCCTGGGTCTGGCCGCCGCCGCCAGCAGCGGCCGGCTGCCGCCGGGACTGGGCACCGGTCCGGTTGCCGGGGCGCACGGTTATGCCGTCGAGCAGAGCCGCGGCAAGGATACGCCCAGCGGCCACTGGGAGATGGCCGGCCTGCCGGTCGACTACGACTGGGGCTACTTCCCGCGCACCGAGCCGTGCTTCCCGGAAGAGCTGACCGACGCCCTGATCGCCGGCTGCGGCCTGCCGGGCATCCTCGGCAACCGCCATGCCTCGGGCACCGCGATCATCGAGGAGCTGGGCGCCGAGCACATCACCAGCGGCAAGCCGATCTGCTACACCTCGGCCGACTCCGTCTTTCAGATCGCCGCCCACGAGAGCCACTTCGGGCTGCAGCGCCTGTACGACGTCTGCGCCGAGGCCAAGCGCCTGCTCGAGCCCCTGCGCATCGGCCGCGTGATCGCCCGGCCGTTCGTCGGCGAGGCGCCGGGCAGCTTCCGCCGCACGGCCAACCGCCGCGACCTGACCACGCCGCCGCACGGCCCGACCCTGTGCGACGTGGCGCAGGCGGCGGGTCGCGACGTGGTGTCGGTCGGCAAGATCGCCGACATCTTCGCCGGCCGCGGCATCAGCCGCACGCTGAAGGCGGAGGACACCGACGGCCTGTTCGAGCACGCCCTGGCCGAGGCAGCGACGGCGCCGGACGGCGCCCTGGTGTTCGTGAACTTCGTCGACTTCGACACCCTCTACGGTCACCGCCGCGACGTCGCCGGCTATGCCGCCGCCCTGGAGGCGCTGGACGCGCGACTGCCCGTGTTCGAGGGACGCCTGCAGGCCGACGATCTGGCGGTGATCGCCGCCGACCATGGCTGCGATCCGACCTGGCCCGGCAGCGATCACACGCGCGAGAACATTCCCGTGCTGATGTTCGGGCCCGGGGTCGAGCCGCTCGATCTGGGCCGTCGCGACAGCTTCGCCGACATCGGTCAGACCGTGGCCGGCCATCTGGGCCTGGGGCCGCTGGCGCACGGGCGGCCCTGCGGGCTGCGATGAGCGGCGCAGTGCAGCGCTTCGCCGCGCCGGCCGACGGCCGCCCGGACGGCGCCATGTGTGCCGCTTTCCTGTGCGACGGTTTCCTTGTGCTGGAAGGGTTCGTGGCGCCCGCTGCCTGCGACGCCCTGGTCGCCCGGACGGCGGAGATCATCGATGCCTTCGACCCGGCGGCCGGCGCCGCCGTGTTCTCCACCCGCGACCAGGGCCATGCCCGCGACGCCTGGTTTCTGGACTCCGGCGACAAGGTGCGCTGCTTTCTGGAAGAGGAGGCGGTCGACGCCGGGGGCCGGCTTACCCGCGACAAGGCAACCGCGGTGAACAAGATCGGCCATGCCCTGCACGATCTCGACCCGGCGTTTGCGGCCTTCTCGCGCACCCCGGCGCTGGCCCATCTCGCCACCGGCCTGGGCCTGATCGAACCGCTGTTGCTGCAGTCGATGCTGATCTGCAAACCGCCCGGGATCGGCGGCGAGGTGACCTGCCATCAGGACGGCACCTTCCTTTACACCGAGCCGGAGAGCGTGCTCGGCTTCTGGTTCGCCCTGGCCGATGCCGCGACGGAAAACGGCTGCCTGCACGCCCTGCGCGGGGCTCACCAGGAGCCGCTGCGCCAACGCTTCCGCCGCACCGCCGGCGGGCTCGAGATGCAGGTGCTGGACGACCGACCCTGGGACATGGCCGCGGCGGTCGCCCTGCCGGCGGTCAAGGGCGACCTGATCGTCCTGCACGGGCGGCTGCCGCACTTCAGCGCCATCAACCGCAGCGCCCGGCCGCGCCCGGCCTACACCCTGCACCTGATCGACGGCCGGGCCGACTACGCCGACGACAACTGGCTGCAGCGCGGCGCCGACATGCCGCTTCGGGGTTTCGCATGACGGCGACCGTGGCCAAGGCGGAGCTGCACTGCCACCTGGAAGGGGCGGCGCCGCCGGCTCTGGTGCGTGCGCTGGCCGGGCGCAACGGCGTCGCCCTGCCCGACGGCCTGTTCGCCGCGGACGGGGGCTTTGCCTGGCACGACTTCACCAGCTTCCTGGCCGCCTACGACGCCGCCAGCAGCACCATGCGGTCGGGCGACGACTACCGCGACGTCACCCGCGCCTATCTCGAGGCCTGCGCCGGCGAGGGCGCGCTCTATGTCGAGCTGTTCGCCTCGCCCGACCATGCCGCCACGGTCGGCCTGGGCTACGGCGAGCAGATCGCCGGCATCGCCGCCGGCATCGACGCGGCCGAGACCGCGCACGGCATCGTCGCCCGCATCATCGTCACCTGCGTGCGCCACCTCGGCCCCGCCCGCGCCGGACGCATCGTCGAGGTCATGCGGGCCGAGCCGCACCGTTACGTGGTCGGCTTCGGCATGGCCGGCGACGAGACGGTCGGCACCGTGGCCGACTTCGTGCCGGCCTTCGCCGCCGCGGATGCCGCCGGGTTCGGCTGCACGGCGCATGCCGGCGAGCTGGCCGGGCCGGACAGCGTGCGTGCCGTGCTCGCGGCGTTGCCGGTCAGCCGGATCGGCCATGGCGTGCGGGCGATCGAGGAGCCGGCCCTGGTCGACGAGCTGGCCCGCCGCGGCACCGTGCTCGAGGTCTGTCCCGGCAGCAACGTTGCCGTCGGCGTCTACCCGGATCTGGCCCACCATCCGCTGCCGGCACTGCTGGCGGCCGGCTGCCGGGTGACGCTCAACTCCGACGATCCGCCCTATTTCGACACCAGCATCGGCACCGAGTACGACCGCGCCGCGGCCGCCTTTGGCTTGGACCGGGCGACGCTGACGACGTTCACGGCGACGGCGATCGACGCCGCCTTCGTCGACGACGGCACCAAGGAGCGACTGCGGGCACGGCTCGCGGACAAAGCAGAAGAGGAAAGGGCATGACGACGATCGAGGCGGTCGCCTTCGATGCCGACGACACGCTGTGGCACTCCGAGAGCCTGTTCCAGGCCACCCAGGCGCGGCTGTCGGAGATCCTCGACCGCTATGCCCCCCACGACGAGGTGCAGGCCCGCCTGCACGACACCGAGGCGCGCAACATCCGCCTGTTCGGCTACGGCGTTAAGGGCTTCACCCTGTCGATGGTGGAGGCGGCGATCGAGATCTCCGGCCAACAGGTGAGCGCCGCCGAGATCCACGAGATCGTGATGATGGGCAAGGCCATGCTGGACAATCCGCTGGAGCTGATGGACGGGGTCGAGGCGGTGCTCGACGGTCTCGCCGGCCGGCACCGGCTGCTGCTGATCACCAAGGGCGACCACATGGACCAGTACAACAAGATCGACAAGTCGGGCCTTGCCGACCGCTTCGATCACATCGACGTCGTGCTGGAGAAAGACGTCGCCACCTACGCGGAGATCTTCGCCCGTCACGGCGTCGATACCGACCGGCTGGTGATGATCGGCAATTCCATGCCCTCGGACATCCTGCCGATCCTCGAGCTCGGCGGCCACGCGGTGCACATCCCCTACCACGTCACCGCCTCGTTCGAGCGCCACGACCGCGACCCCGAGCACCCGCGCTTCCGCCGCCTCGACCGCATCGCCGAGCTGCCGGCGCTGTTGGACGGGTTGCAGGGCGGGCGGGTCTGAGACCCGCCCCTACGGAACTGCACAGGGGTTGGTAGGGGCGGGTCTCAGACCCGCCCGTCGCGCCGCTTGCCGCGTCGGTCGCGGGCCAACATATTCAAGCCAGGCCCTGGCACAGATCCGGAGGATCCCATGCAAGCAGTCAGCAGACGTGCCGTTATGATGACAGCCGCCGCGCTCTTCGCGGCCTTGCGGGCGCCTGCTGCCCTCGCCCATCACGGCTGGCGCTGGACCGAGGACGGCAACTTCGAGCTCACCGGAGTGATTGTCGCGGCGCGGCTGGGCAACCCGCACGGCCTGCTCACGGTCGATGCCGACGGCGAGATCTGGACCGTCGAGGTCGGCCAGCCCTGGCGCAACGAGCGGGCCGGCCTCAGCGACGACATGCTGGTCAATGGCGTGGAGGTCGTCGTCTCGGGTCAGCGTTCGGCCGACCCGGACGAGAAGCGGATGAAGGCCGAACGGGTCTACATCGACGGCAAGCTGCACGACCTCTATCCGGACCGCGACTGACCGCGGTCGCGACGGCGCGGAGATGCTGAGCGAGCTGCTGTAGGCCGTGCACGACAGCGGCCTGGCCGTCCACCTGCGCGGCTCGCGCTGGAGCTACCCGCTGGTCAACGCCGGCCACATCGTCGGCATCGCCCTGCTGTTCGGCGCCATCGTCCCGCTCGACCTGCGGCTCATGGGCCTGTGGCGCCAGGTGCCGGTCGCCGCGCTGACGCGGGTGCTGCTGCCGGTGGCGCTGACCGGCCTGGCCCTGGCGGTTGTCACCGGCCTGCTGCTGTTCGCGGTGCGGGCGACCGAGTACGCGCAGGTGCCGCTGGTCGCCTGGAAGCTGGTGGTGGTCGCACTCGCCATCGCCAACGCCGTGGCACTGGTCAGCCTGGCGCCGGCGGCGGCGTATGTGCGTTTGCTCGCTGCGACGTCGATCGTCCTGTGGCTGGCCGCGATCGGCAGCGGGCGGATGATCGGCTACGTGATGTAGTGCCTTCGCCGCCCGCTACGCCCTGAGGCGTGCGTTGTCCGGATCGTACGGGCTCTCCGGGATCACCGTGACCCGGTGCTCGCGGTCGAGGATGGTCATCGTCAGCTCGGTGCCGATCCCGGCATGGGCCGGCTGCACCATCGCCAGGGCCAGCGACTTGCCCAGCCTGAAGCCGTAGTTGCCGCCGGTGGTCCGGCCGACCAGCGCCCCGTCGCGGAAGATCGGGTTGTTGCCCAGCGCGTCGGCCTCGTCGACGTCGTGCACCTCCAGGGTGACGAAGGCGTTGGCGAAGCCGTCCTCGCGCCAGCGCTGCAACGCATCGCGGCCGATAAAGTCGCCCTTGTTGGGGTGGACGAAACGGTCGAGGCCGCTCTCGTAGGCGGCATACTCGATCGACAGCTCGGTGCCGACCATGCGGTAGGACTTCTCGATCCGCAGGCTGTCCATGGCGCGGATGCCGAACGGCTTCAGGCCGAGGTCGGCGCCGGCGTCCATCAGCGCATCGAAGATGTGGTTCTGCACGTCGAGCTCGTGGTGCAGCTCCCAGCCGAGCTCGCCGACGAAGTTGACGCGCAGGGCCGTGGCCGGGGCCAGGCCGATCTCGACGGCTTGCGCCGACAGCCAGGGGAAGGCGGCCGACGTGTAGTCGGTATGCGAGACCCGCTCGAGCAGCTCGCGCGACTTCGGTCCCGCCACCACCAGCACGCCCATGCCGCTGGTCAGGTTCTGGAAGCTGACCGAGCCGTCGTCCGGCATCCAGCGCTTCAGCCAGTCGTGATCGAGCCGCTGCAGGGCGCCGGCGGAGACCAGGTAGAAGCTGTCCTCGGCCTCGCGCAGGATGGTGAACTCCGAGTGCACGCCGCCGCGGCTGTTGAGCGCGTGGCACAGGCCGACGCGGCCGATCTTCTTCGGCAGGCGGTTGGCCACCAGGCGGTCGAGGAAGGCTTCGGCGCCCGGGCCGGAGACGCGGCACTTGGCGAACGCGGTCATGTCGAGCAGGCCGACGTTGTCGGCGACGTTGCGGCACTCCGCGCCGACCGGCTCGAACCACTTCGAGCGGCGGAACGACCAGTTGTCTTCCCGAGCCATGCCCTCGGGCGCGAACCAGTTGGGCCGCTCCCAGCCGAACTTCTGCCCGAACACCGCGCCCAAGCTCTGCATGCGGCCGTAGCACGGCGCCTGGCGCAGCGGCCGCGCCGCCGGGCGCTCCTCGTCCGGGTAATGCACGGTGAAGACGTTGGCGTAGGCCTCCTCGTTCTTCGCCCTGAGGTAGCCCTCGGTGGCGTAGTCGCCGAACCGGCGCGGCTCGACGCCCAGCATGTCGATGGTCGGTTCGCCCTCGACGATCCATTCCGCCAGCTGCCAGCCGGCGCCGCCGGCGGCGGTGATGCCGAAGCTGTGGCCCTCGTTGAGCCAGAAGTTCGGCAGGCCCCAGGCCGGGCCGACGATGGGGCTGCCGTCGGGGGTGTAGGCGATGGCGCCGTTGTACACCTGCTTGACGCCGACCTCGCCGAACGCCGGGACCCGGTTGATCGCCGCCTCGATGTGCGGCTGCAGGCGTTCCAGGTCCTCGGGAAACAGCTCGTACTCGGCGTCCGGCCGCGGGCCGTCGACGTAGCAGACCGGCGCGCCGTGCTCGTAGGGACCGAGGATCAGGCCGCCGGCTTCCTCGCGCATGTACCAAGAGCCGTCGGATTCGCGCAGCACGCCCATCTCCGGCAGGCCCTGCTCGTGGCGGGCGACGATCTCCGGATGCGCCTCGGTGACGATGTACTGGTGCTCGACCGGGATCACCGGCACGTCGAGGCCGACCATGGCCCCGGTGCGGCGGGCGAAGTTGCCCGAGGCCGAGACCACGTGCTCGCAGGTGATGTCGCCCTTGTCCGTGCGCACCAGCCAGTCGCCGCCGGCCGTGCGCTCGATGCCGGTGACCGCGGTCTGGCGGTAGATCTCCGCGCCGAGCTGCCGCGCGCCGCGGGCCAGGGCCTGCGTCAGGTCGGCCGGCTGGATGTAGCCGTCGCCGGGGTGCTGGATCGCCCCCACCAGGCCCTGCGTGTTGCACAAGGGCCAGAGCTCGCGCACCTCGTCGGGCGTCAGGAACCGCACCTCGACGCCGATGGTCTCGGCTACCCCGGCATACTGGCGGTACTCGTCCATGCGGTCGCGGTTCATCGCCAGGCGGATGTTGGAAACCGTGCGCAGGCCGACGTCCTGGCCGGTCTCCTCCTCGAGGCGGCTGTAGAGGGCGACCGAGTACTTGTGGATCTGCCCGACCGAGTAGCTCATGTTGAACAGCGGCAAGAGGCCGGCGGCATGCCAGGTCGAGCCCGAGGTCAGCTCGTTGCGCTCGCACAGCACCACGTCCGACCAGCCCTTCTTGGCAAGGTGATAGAGCGTCGACACCCCGACCGCGCCGCCGCCGATCACCACCACGCGTGCCTGGGTCTTCATGGATCCTCTCCCTGACGCTGCTTTCGGGCCCAACCGCCCTGGATCCCCGCTTTCGCGGGGATGACGATATCAGACGGAAACCCAACGTCGTCCCCGCGAAAGCGGGGACCCAGGGGCGATCCTATACGACCGCCGCTACAGCTTGCTGCCGGTCTTCAACATTCCCGTGCCGGGGCTGTCGGGCTTCTTGAACGGGGTGTCCACCACCGTGGCCTCGACCGGGGCGTCGGCATAGGTGCTGGGCAGGGCCACCGTCAGCTCGGTGCCGAGCTCGGTCAGCGCCACCGGCAGCATGGCAAAGCCGATGTTGCTCTCCTGCGTCGGCGAGAACCAGGCCGAGGTGACGTAGCCGACCAGCTCGTCGCCGGCGAACACGTGATAGAAGTCGGCCGGGTACCAGGTGATCGGTTCGCCGCCCATGCGCAGGCCGGCCAGCTTGTGCGTCACCCCTTCGTCATGGATGCGCTGCAGCGCCTCCTTGCCGATGAAGGCGTCCTTGGTCAGGTCGACCTGCCAGCCAAGGCCGCACTCGTAGGGGTTCACCTCCAGGTCCATGTCCTGGCCCCAGGAGAGGATGCCGGCCTCGATGCGGCGGTGATGGCCAGGGGCGATGACCTTGAGGTTGTGCGCCTTGCCGGCCTCGAGCACGGCGTTCCACATCTTCTCGGCATTGCGGGTGGCATCGTAGAGGTAGATCTCGTAGCCGGCCTCGGCCGAGAAGCCGGTGCGCGAGATCACCGTCTCGCAGCCGCCGACCTCGGCCCACAGCATGCCGTAATAGGGCACGTCGTCGATCTCGTCGCCGACCAGGTCGCGCATCAGTGCCGTCGACTTCGGGCCCTGGATCTGCACCGGGGCGACGTCGATCTCCTGGATCGTCACGTCATACTGGCCGAAGGCGTTGACGCCCTGCAGGTAGAGCCCGGTGTCGGTGTCGGCCAGCGAGAGCCAGAACTCGTCCTCGGCGGGGCGCAGCATGACGGGATCGTTGATGATCCCGCCCTCGGGCGTGCACAGGATGACGTAGCGGCACTTGCCGACTTCGCACTTCGCGGCCCGCCGGGTGATCACCATGTCGATGAAGCGCTCGGCGTCGGGGCCCTTGACCTGGATCTGCCGCTCGACGGCGACGTTCCACATGGTGACGTGCTCGGTGAGGTATTCGTACTCCTTCATCAGCCCGCCGTCCTCGGGGCGGATGTAGGCGCGCGGGTGGTAGATGTGATTGTAGACCGAATAGCACCAGGCGCCCGCGGCCTGGCTGAGGTGCCAATAAGGACCTTTGCGGATGCGGCAGTCGATCAGCAGGCGGCTGCCCTTGGCCTCCAGGCCTTCGGGCCCGTTGTCGCCGCTCTGGCGCAACTGGACCGGCACCCGCCGTTTCTTGAGGTTTGGATTGTCGAACAGCTCATCGTCGACCTGATCCTGTCCGTCGTGCAGCTCAATGCCCGGGTTTACCGCCATCGTCTTCTCCCTAATCGCCGGCGATCATCCACGCGGCAACCCCACCGGTTGCCCGACGGGGATAATCTGGCATTCTCTGCCATCGGAGAAATGAAAATAGTCGATGGCTTGCATCGATTATGTCGATCCAAGGAGCGCGGCCGCAGATGCATGTCGACCAGATCCGCACCTTCCTGGAAATCGCCCGCAGCGGCAGTTTTCAGGACGCCGCCGATACCCTCAACGTCACCCAGTCGACCGTCAGCGCGCGCATCAAGACCCTGGAACAGGAGATGAACCACGCCCTGTTCCGCCGCACCCGCCAGGGCGCGCAACTGACCCATGCCGGTCAGCAGCTGCATCGCTACGCCCTGGTGATCGGCCGCGCCTGGGAGAACGCCCGGGCCGAGGTCCAGTTGCCGCAGCGTTTCCGCACCACCTTCGCCATCGCCGCCCAGGTCTCGTTGTGGGAACGGCTGATCCTGGCCTGGCTGCCGTGGATGCGCGCGCGGGCGACGGACGTGGCGATCCGCGCCGAGGCCGACTATTCCGATGCCATCATGCGCCATCTGTCGGACGGCCTGCTCGACATCGGCGTGATGTACCAGCCGCGTCAGGTCGCCGGGCTGGTGTCCGAACTGCTGCTGCAGGAACGCCTGGTGCTGGTCTCGACCCAGGCGCAGAGCCGCCACTGGGACTGGCGCCGAAACTACGTCTATGTCGACTGGGGCGCCGACTTCGCCGAGGACCACGCCAACGTCTGGCCCGACCTGGCGACGCCGGCGCTGACGTTCGGGCTGGGCGAGATGGGACTGCGCTACATCCTGGAGCACGGCGGCGCGGGCTACTTCCCCCTGCGCGTCGTGCGTCCGTTGCTGCGCGAAGGTAGCCTGCACCGGGTCCGCCGCGCCCCGGTGATGCAACGTCCTGCGTATGTCGTCTACCCGGCGGTGTGGGCGGAGGAGGAGCTGCTGCAGCTGGCGTTGCAGGGTCTGTACGAGATCGTCGGCCGCGAGCCGGAGTGACGACTTTTCGCGGTTGCAACGGTGGCGGCATCCCGGGCCAGCATCCTTCGAGACGCGTCCTGACGGACGCTCCTCGAAGGATGTGGTTGCGATGAGCGCTGGCGTCGCCGGCCGATTGCGCTTGCCAAGAGCGACCTGGGCTCTGCACGATGGCGCCGCCACGTGCGAGGGAGTGCGGCCATGACCGGGATCGTCAGCGGCTTGGAGGCCCGGTTAGGCACCGGCGACTTCGTGATTACGGCGGAGACCTCGCCGCCGCTCGGCACCGACGTGAACGCCGTGCTCGACCGGGTGGCGCCGCTGAAGGGCCTGGTCGATGCCGTCAACGTCACCGACGGCGCCGGCGCCCGGGCCCACCTGTCGGCCCATGTCGCCGCCCAGCAGCTCCTGCTCGGCGGCTTCGAGCCGGTGCTGCAGTTCACCACCCGCGACCGCAACAAGCTGGCCCTGGAGCGCGACCTGCTGGGCGCAACGGCGATCGGCGCGCACAACATCCTGTGCCTGAGCGGCGATCCGATCACCCGCGGCGACGAGCCCGAGGCGAGCGAGGTCAACGACCTGGACAGCGCCGGGCTGGTGGCGCTGGCGCACCTGATGCGCGAGGAGCGCCGGCTGCCGTCGGGGCGGGAGATCGCCGGGGCGCCGCATTACTTCATCGGCGTCGCCGACACGCCGGTCGAGCCCGGCGACGACTTCCACCCGGGCTCGCTGCTGCACAAGCTCGAGTGGGGCGCGCAGTTCATCCAGACCCAGTTCTGCTTCGATGCGGCGTTGTTCGCCCGTTATGCCGCCGCGCTGGCCGAGCACGGCATCACCCGACAGGCGCACCTGATGGCCGGCATCGGCCCGCTGGCCTCGGCCAAACAGGCGGTCTGGGTGCGCGACAACCTGTGGGGCTCGACCGTGCCGGACGACGTCATCGAGCGGTTGGACCGGGCAACCGACCCCAAAGCCGAAGGCATCGCCATCTGTCGCGAGCTGCTGGACGCCTACCGGGAGATGCCCGGCGTTGCCGGCGTCCACCTGATGGGCCCGGGCGTCGAGCGGCGGGCAGCGGAGATCATTGCCGCCTGGCGTGGCGCTGGGTGATCGACGCTCACGCTATATGGTGGCCGCGCGCTTGCCTGTAGTCGCTGGGCGACATCCCCGTCCAGTGCTTGAAGGCGCGCGAGAAATGACTGCTACCGGCGTAGCCGAGCATCGTGGCGATATCCGACGTCGGGGCCACCGTCTCTGTCAAAAGGGCAACGGCTCGACGGCTGCGCACGTCTCTGAGGATGTCGTTGTAGGAAAGTCCCTCCTGTCGCAATCGTCGTTGCAGCGTGCGCGGCCCCATTTCAAGCTTGCGTGCTGTACCGTCGAGGTCGGTCTGGCCGTCGAGCAAGCGAAGTCGGAGCACTGCCTTCGTTGCCGCGGGCAGGCTGCGTGGCGGTTGCGGCGACAGCAACGCCTGCAGGTCGGCGCGAACGAGCGGCTGGGCGTTGGCTTGGCGCAATGGCCGGCACCGTTCACGGCAGAGCAACTCACCTTCAAACTCGACGTAGTTGCTGCTCTGACCCGAAAAGACCGGGCAGTGGAAACGCTGGAGCAGGGCATCGCACAAAGAGGGGTCGTTCATCCGCAGACCGATTTTGCGTGGGCGCCACTCGGATCCGGCGAAACAGCGGATGAGATCGATCATCAACAACACCACGACAACGATGACTTGCTCTCCGCCGATGTATCGGCCCACCACGTTGTTGTAGTGCAGGCGACCGGCATTTCCGTCAATTTCCAACCAAGCTCTGGCACCGCTTTGGTAGAAGCCCAGGGCGTCGCAAGTGCGCGTAAGCGCGACAGACAGATTTGAGCTTTGCAGCACGTAGGTACCGTAGAGGCCAAGGTCGGGGAAACTGTAGCGCGCGCCCATTCGCAGACCGATCGAACCGTCGCCCAACATCCGGGCGGCGCGCGCATAGAGCCCAGCGGAATCCCGCCACAAGATTTGTGCCTCGGATTGAGTGGCAAGGCCAACGGGCAAGTCCTGCCCGCGAAGGAGTTTCTCCTTGGCCGCATGGCCGCCGTTCTGCTCGACGAAAGACAGCAGTGGTATGAGACCGCGCATCCGGGTGAAGGTGTAGTTCGACATCAGGCTTCTTCCGCTGGCAGCAAGCCGACGTGACGACTTGGGACGTGACCACTCGGTACAGTTTGTCCCTGGATGCTACACACCCCGCATGCAGTCGGATGGTAGTCCGAGAGTCCCCATTTGGGCCGTTGGACTGCAGCTTAGCATCGCCAACTCGTCGCGGAACAGGAGCGGCGGATCCGATCGCTCGGTCAGCGAGTCCTGATCGGCAAACCGCCAGCCCACGGCGTGCTATCCCGACGTCTGTTCGATGATTCTCGCCAGCGCGGCGATATCGCAACAACGGGTGTACGGCTTCATGCCAGCCGATCTGAAGCTTGGGAGTTGGCGACGCGGAGGCAGGTGGAACGGTCCGCGGCAGTGTCAGCCCGTCCTACGCGACTGCAGGCAGAATCCCGCTTCGGGACTGTCGTCCCGCCGGCACCGACGATCGCGCGGGACACCGGAGTCGCGATTTGTCGTGATTTGGCAACCCGGCACCCTTGCCGGGAACCACTTTCCCGATATCTCTTAGCCAAAGTGTATGGCGCGAGAGGCGGGCGCTGCCGTCGCACCGCGGGAACGAGTTTTGCTTTTCCGGTGCCTCGGACAGCCAGGCCAATGCGCGTCGCTGCGTGCCGGAATGCTGCGACGCTTCGATTGAGTAGTTCCGTTCAAATTGCAGATCAACACGTCCGGGAGGGCATCAATGAAATGGCATTATGAGCTGGCCGTTGCGATGGCCGTGACGCTTGCTGCGCTGTCGTTCCCTGCCACGGCCCAGCAGGCCGCCAAGCCGAACATCCTGGTGATCTGGGGCGACGACATCGGCATCGCCAACATCTCGGCCTATACCAAAGGCCTCGTCGGCTATCAGACGCCGAACATCGACCGCATCGCCAACGAAGGCATGATGTTCACCGACTACTACGGCGAGCAGTCGTGCACCGCCGGCCGCGCGTCCTTCATCATGGGCCAGAGCGTGTTCCGTAGCGGGCTGTCCAAGGTCGGGCTGCCGGGTGCCGAGCTGGGCATGAAGGTCGAGGACCCGACCATTGCCGGCCTGCTCAAGGCACAGGGATACGTCACCGGCCAGTTCGGCAAGAACCATCTCGGCGACCGCGACGAGCACCTGCCGACCAACCACGGCTTCGACCAGTTCTTCGGCAACCTCTACCACCTGAACGCCGAAGAGGAGCCGGAGGACGAGGACTATCCGAAGGACCCGCGCTTCCGCGAACGCTTCGGCCCGCGCGGCGTGATCAAGTCGACCGCCGGCGGCACGATCGAGGACACCGGGCCGCTCACGCGCAAGCGCATGGAAACGGTGGACGAAGAGACCCTGGCGTCCGCGCTCGACTTCATCGACAAGGCCCATGCCGACGGCACCCCGTTCTTCGTCTGGTGGAACGGCACCCGCATGCACTTCCGCACCTACGTGAAGGACGAGCTGCGCGGCATCTCCGGCCAGGACGAATATGCCGACGGCATGGTCGAGCACGACATGCACGTCGGCCAGCTGCTCAAGAAAGTCGACGACCTCGGCATCGCCGACAACACCATCGTGTTCTATTCCACCGACAACGGCCCGCACATGAACACCTGGCCCGACGCGGCCTGGTCGCCGTTCCGCGGCGAGAAGAACACCAACTGGGAAGGTGGCTGGCGGGTGCCGGCGATGGTGCGCTGGCCCGGCAAGATCGAGGCCGGCTCGGTCAGTAACGAGATCGTCCACCACATGGACTGGCTGCCGACCTTCCTGGCCGCCGCCGGCGAGCCGGAGATCAAGGAGAAGCTGCTGCAGGGCGGCGTCGAGGCGATCGGCCGCGAATACAACGTGCACCTCGACGGCTACAACATCCTGCCACTGCTGACCGGTGAGACCGAGGACAGCCCGCGCAACGAGATCTTCTACTTCTCGGACACCGGCGATCTGACGGCGCTGCGCTACCGGGACTGGAAGATGATCTTCCTGGAGCAGAAGGCCGAAGCGACCCTGCGCGCCTGGCAGGAGCCGTGGACGGTGCTGCGGATCCCCTACATCGTCAACCTGCGGCGCGACCCCTACGAGCGCGGGATGGTGACCTCCAACAGCTACTACGACTGGATGATCGACAAGGTCTACCTGCTGGTGCCGGCGCAGGTCTATGTCGGCAACTTCCTGGAAAGCTTCAAGGAGTTCCCGCCGCGGCAACGGCCGGCCAGCTTCTCCATCGACCAGGTGATGGAGAAGATGAAGGAGAACTACGGCCAGTAGAGCGAAGCGGCTGTGCGGCGGCGTGCAGGCGCCGCCGCATCACTTCCAAGGCTTGCACGCGCGTTGATGCCTTTCGGGCGTTTTCGCACTAACCTGCCTAGCACGAAGGGGAGGGCCAGGAATGTCTGAACGGATCACCGTCGAAGCGGCGGCCCAGGCACTGCGCGATGCGTTGCGCGATACCGTGAAGCGGTTTGCCGGCTGGTACCTGTTCCAGGGGCTGCTGATGGTGGCCGGCGGCGTGCTGGCGCTGGTTTATCCGCTCATCTCTTCGACCGCCTTCGTCGTCGTGCTCGGCTGGCTGCTCATTCTCAACGGCGTGCTGCAGGGCATCGGCCTGATCGGCGCGCGCGGCGTGCCCTATTTCTGGCTGCAGCTCATCGCGGCGGTACTGTCGGTCGTGGTCGGCGTGATGATCCTGCGCGACCCGGCCCAGGCACTGGTCACCCTGACCCTGCTGATGATCATCTTCTTCATCATCGCCGGCATCGCCCGGGTGGTGTTCGCCTTGATGATCCGGCCGTTTCCGAGCTGGCTCTGGCTGCTGCTCAGTGGCGTCATCGGCATCCTTTTGGGCATCTACCTGTGGAGCCTGCTGCCCGAGCCGGCGGCCTGGCTGCTCGGCCTGCTGCTCGGCGTTCACCTGATCAGCGACGGTGCTGGGATCGCCATCCTCGCCTGGCAGGTGCGCAAGCTCTGAGCCGTCGGCCGTGATGTCCAGACGTCTGCGCCTGATCCTGCACGGCAAGGCCGCCGGCGACCCGCGGGTGCGGGCCGCGGTCGCGGCGGTGCGTGAGGACGGCCATGCCGTCGACGTGCGTGTCACCTGGGAGGGCGGCGATGCCCAGCGTTTCGCCACCGAGGCCATGGCCGACGCGGCCACCGGCCGGCTCGACGTGCTGGTCGCCGGCGGCGGCGACGGCACCCTGAACGAGGTGGTGTCGGCGGCGCTTGCCGCCGCGCCGGAGCCGGCCTGCGCCTTCGGGCTGTTGCCGTTGGGCACGGCGAACGACTTCGCCCATGCCGCCGGCGTCCCGGTCGACGACCTCACGGCGGCGCTGCGGCTCACCACCGAACGCGTCGCCGTGCCGATCGATGTCGGCACGCTGAACGACCGGGTGTTCGTCAACATGCTGACCGGCGGCTTCGGCACCGTGGTCACGGCGCAGACCGACCCGCAGCTGAAGAAGCTGATGGGCGGTGCGGCCTACGTTGTCACCGGCATTGCCCGCTTTGCCGAACTGACCGCCTACGACGGCACCTTCACGGGGCCTGACTTCGCCTGGTCGGGGCAGTTCCTGGTGCTGGCCATCGGCAACGCCCGGCAGGCCGGCGGCGGCATCCCGCTGTGCGAGGGCGCCCTGGTCGACGACGGCCTGCTCGAGCTGCGCATCCTGCCGCTGCTCGAAGGCCAGGCGTTGAAGGACGCGCTGGCGCGGCTGGTCGAGGTCGGCCTGCCGGCGCTGGACGAGCATGTCGTCACCCTGAGCACGCCGTGGCTCGAGTTCTCCTCGGCGCAGGATCTGCATATCAACCTGGACGGCGAGCAGGTCGTCGCCAACCGGTTCCGCGTCGACTGTCGGCAACACGCGGTGATGTTCCACCTCGGCGACAGTGTGCTGACCGGCGCCGCGACGGCGGGGTGACCCGGGGGCGGCGATGACCAACGAAGAACGCCAGAAGCCGCGTTACATGGCCCCGGGACACTTCCGTGCCCTGGTTGCCGGCGCCATCGTCCTGGCCCTGCTCATCGTCGGCCAGGATTTCCTCATTCCGCTGGCAATCGCCATCCTGCTGTGGAACCTGCTGAACGCCCTGGTCGAGGTGATCCTGCGACCGTTCTCGGGCAAGCGGACGCCGCCGCGCTGGCTGGCCATGGCCCTGGCCATCGCCCTGGTGATCGGCTTGCAGATCGTCCTGGTGATGATCCTGTCGTCGCAGGCCGGAATGATCGCCGAGGTCGGTCCCCGCTATGTCGAAAGGCTGGAAGCCCTGGCGGCCCACGGCATCGCCTTCATGGGGCCCGACGTTTCCGCCGCCGTGGCCGAGGCGTTGCGCGGGGTCGACGTCACCGGGGCGGTTTCGGCGGCGATCGGCTCGGCGGGGTCGTTCCTCTCCAGCATGATACTGGTCGCCCTGTACGTCGCTTTCATGCTGTCCGAGCAGCACAACATCCCCAACAAGCTGGCCGCCATGTTCCCCGACCGCAGCGAGGAGGAGGATGTGCGCGTGCTGTTCGCGGCGATCTCCAGCCGGGTGCGCCTGTATATCTGGAACAAGACCCTGGTCAGCCTGCTCACCGGGGTTGCCAGCTACGTCGTGCTGCGGCTGATCGGCGTCGACTTCGCCGAGACCTGGGCGATCGTCATCTTCCTGCTGAACTTCATCCCCAACATCGGCTCGGTGCTGGGCGTGGCCTTTCCCGCCCTGCTGGCACTGGTCCAGTTCGATACGCTGACGCCGTTCCTGATCGTCGTGTTCGGCCTCGGCTTCATCCAGTTCTTCATCGGCAACGTGCTGGAGCCGGCGTTCATGGGCAGCTCGCTGAACCTGAGCTCGTTCGTGATCATCCTGGCGCTGACCTTCTGGGGGATGATCTGGGGCCTGACCGGCATGGTCCTCAGCGTGCCGATCACGGTAATGGCGATGATCGTCTGCTCGAACGTGCCCAACTGGCGCTGGATTGCGGTAGTGTTGTCGAAGGACGGCCGGATCGTCGTCGCCGAGCGGCCAGCAGCGAAAACCTGAAACCACCAGTAACCGGAGATCCCACCATGGCCGACATCGACAAGCTGATCGAAGAGCTGAAAACCAAGCGCGACGAGCTCGCCCTGCAGATCCACCTGGGTTCCAAGGAGGCGCAGGACGAGTGGAACGAGCTCGAGGCGAAGTGGAACGATTTCTCCGCCAAGGCCAAGCTCGAGGACACCGCCGATGGCCTGTCCTCGGCCGCCGAGCTGCTGAGCGACGAGCTCAAGCAAGGCTACGAGCGGATCAAGAAAGCGCTCTAGGCCGGGGCGCCCGACCGGCATGGCCCGGGACAGCGGCATCGACAGCGAGCTCGGCGCCCTGCGCGCCGAGGTCCGCGCCGCGCGGGAAAGCCGGCAGCAGGAGGAACGGGCAGAGCCGCCGAAGGCCGAACCGGCCGCGCCGTCGCCCGAGCCTGAACCGCAAGCCGACGTCGCCGCGGCGACCGAGGAATTCCAGCAGGCGCTGCAGGAGCTGGCCGACAACGCCGGGGGGGATATCCGCGAACACCCGTTCCTTTCCGTCGCCGTCGCCTTCGGCCTGGGCCTGCTCGTCGGCCGCCTGCTGGGCCGCTAGGCGATGGCTTGCTCAGGCACAAGCGGGACGTTCCGTGGCCTGCATCCTTCGAGACGGCGCCTGCGGCGCCTCCTCAGGATGAGGAACTGGAATTGAGGCGCCTCACCCTGAGGAGGCCGCGCCAGCGGCCGTCTCGAAGGGTGTGCCCGAGGTAGCCTGAGCCTCGACGGCCCGACACGAGGGAAAGTCATGCAGACAGTGGTGCGCAACTTCAGGGTGCTGTGGCGGGCCGAGCGGCTGATGGCCGAGATGCGCCTGCGCGTCCTGGTCAACCAGATGGGCCTGCTGGCGGTCGCCGCGCTGATCGCCATGTTCGCCCTGGCGATGGCCAACTTCGCCGCCTACCTGTTCCTGGCCCCGCGCACCGGCCCGGTCGGCGCGGCGCTGCTGGTCGCCCTGGGCGATATCGTCATCGCCGTCATCCTGGTGGTGGTCGCGCGCGGCCTGCGCCCGGGGCCGGAGATCGCCATGGTCGAGGAAGTCCGCGACATGGCACTGGAGGAACTCGAGGCCGAGGCCGAAGCGGTGCAGGGCGAGCTGCGCGAGCTGCGCAACGAGATCGAGGGCGTGGCCCAGAGCGCGGTGTCGTTCGCCCGCAACCCGCTGTCGGCGATCGGCCCCGACCTGATCGTCTCGCTGCTGACCTCGCTCACAAAACTCTTGCGGTCAGGCAAGTCGTAGACAGTGGACCCCGGCTTCCGTGTGTGGTCACGCGGGATTGTTTCGACGGCGCAGGCGTACTCAGAGGTATCTCCTTCATCAGGGAGCACCTCGCATCATGCAAGTGAAACTGCACGCCAACGCCAC